>Ga0066710_100002401_pt1 | contig 15063 bp, 14 predicted proteins | sample GraSoiAngelo_159_FD_79666 | JGI IMG/M metagenome (GOLD analysis project Ga0066710, IMG submission 79666) | Grasslands soil microbial communities from the Angelo Coastal Reserve, California, USA - 14_1009_16_40cm | ecosystem: Environmental > Terrestrial > Soil > Grasslands | place: USA...
CGGCGGCGAAGCGACCAGCACCCGAACGGAACGCTGCTCCGGCGCATCCCGAGCCGCCGGGTGGCGGCCGAGGTCCAAGTCCAGCTCAGGGAACTGGTCTCGTCCGGCGCGTTCCAGCCGGGCGAGCGGCTTCCCTCTGAGCGCGACCTGATGGAGGCGCTCGGCGTCAGCCGCACGGCCATCCGCGAGGGGCTCCGGGGCCTGGAGGCGCTTGGCCTGGTGGCCATCCGGCACGGCTCGGGGGCGTACGTGCAGGACGGCGCCGACCGCAGCCGCGCGCGCCGCCGCCTCTCTTCGGCGACGAGGACACGAGAGCCACGCGACCTGATCGAGGTGCGGCTCATCGTGGAGCCCGAGATCGCGGGCCTCGCCGCCCTCCGGCGGACGGCTGACGACGTGCGGCGCCTCAAGCGGGACATCGAGCAGTTCCGGGCGGACATCGGGGTGATCCGGCGGCCGCCGACGGACCTGGGATTCCACGTGGACCTCTGTCGCGCAACCCACAACCCGCTCCTCCTGGCGATCGTGCGGTGGGTGATCGACTTCTACGCGCGGAGCGGTCAGATGCCGGTCCGCCTGGACACGGACCATCACGCGCGCATCTACGAGGCCGTCCGCGGGGGGAATGCCGGGGCCGCGCGGACGGCCATGCGGTCGCACCTCGAATGGGTGCGGGACCGCCTCTGAGTCCGGGATCAGGCGGTGAGACCGCTCCTGATCAACACGGACACGAGCGCCGGGGACGCGATTGCCCTGCTGCTGGCCCTCCAGGCGACCGACATCGAGGTGGTCGGGATCACGATCACGTGCGGCAACTCCGGCTTCGACCAGCAGGTGGAGAACGCGCTCTACACGCTCGAGGTGGCGGGGCGGGGCGGTCAGGTGCCCGTCTTCCCGGGCTGCCGGGATCCTCTGCTGGGTCGGTACCGCTCGGTTCCCGAGGTGTGGGGCGCCGACGGCATGGGCGACTCGAGCTTTCCCCGGGCGCGGCAGCGTCCGGAACGGCGCCACGCGGTCGACGCCATCACCGATCTGGCGCAGCGCTACGCGGGCGAGCTGGAGGTCGTGTCGCTGGGGCCGCTCACGAACCTGGCCGTCGCCCTCGCCCGGATGCCGGAGGTGGCTCGGCTCGTCAAGACGATCTACGCGATGAGCGGGTGCCTGTACGGCCAGGGCAACATCACGCTCGGCGCAGAGTACAACGCGTGGGTCGATCCGGAGGCGGCCCGGATCGTGTATCACGCCGGGGCGAACGTCGTCCTGGTGCCCTGGGAAGTGGCGGCCCGCGAGGCGTTCGTGACCCCCGAGGAGGAAGCGGAGATCGCGCGGCTCGACACCGTCGGCAGTCGCTTCTACATGCAGGTGACCCGGGTCATGCGCGAGTACATGCGCGCCCGGAACCGTCCGGGTCTCGTGCACGCCGATGTGCTCGCCATGCTGGTGCCCCTGGTGCCGGCTCTCGTGCGGGAGCGGCGCCGGCTGTTCGTGGACATCGAGGTGGCCGGCGAGCTCGGGCGAGGGGTCACGTTCTTCGACTGGGTCGGCACGCGCCCGTCCAATGCCGAGGTGGTCCTCGCCGCGGAGCGGCGGCTGGTCGTGGACGGCCTCCGTCGGGCCCTGGCCCTCCGGTGAGCGCGGAGCCGTCTCGGGTCGACGGGCAGACAGGGGGGGCCGAGATGCACGGGTTGGCCGGGAAGGTCGCGCTGATCACCGGGGCGGGGGCCGGCATCGGACGGGCCACGGCCCGCGTGTTCGCGGAGGCGGGCGCCGCCGTGGGGCTGTGCGACATCGTCGAGGCGGCGGGCGCCGAGGTGGCACGCGCCGTCGAGCGTGATGGCGGGCGAGCGCTGTTCGTCCGGGCCGACGTCGCCGACCCGGACGCGGTGCGGCGCTTCGTGGACCAGGTTGCCCGAGCGTTCGGACGGCTTGATGTCGTGGTGAACAACGCCGGCGTGTCGAGCCCCCGCGCGTCGGTCCACGAGTTGCCCGAAGCGGAGTGGCAGCGCGTCCTGGCCGTCAACCTCAACGGCCACTTCTATTGTGCCAAGTATGCGGTGCCGCACCTTCTCCGGGCGGGCGGCGGCGCCATCGTCAACACCGCGTCCGTGCTGGCTCAGGCGACCCTCCCCGGAGGCGTGGCCTACTCGACCTCCAAGGCGGCCGTGATCGGGTTCACGAAGGCGCTGGCCCACGACCTGGGGCCTCACGGCATCCGGGTGAACTGTCTCCTGCCCGGGAGCACCGACACGCCGATGATGTGGCAGGGGGTCTCGGCCAGCGAGCGGGTGGCCGTGGAGGCCGAGGTCGCGACGGCCCAGCCCCTCGGACGCGTGGCGCGGCCCGAGGAGATCGCTCGCGTGGCCCTGTTCCTCGCGAGCGACGCGGCGTCGTTCGTGACGGGCGCGGCCGTGGTCGTCGATGGGGGGCTTCTCACCCGGATCGCGACGACCCGATGAAGGGAGTGCGCTGAGCACGGCCGCGATGGGCGAGCCCATGGTCGTCGTCGAGGGTCTCCAGAAGGCGTACGGCCCGACGCCGGTCCTTCGGGGCATCGACCTCCGGGTCGCGGCCCACGAGGTGCTGGTCATCGTGGGGCCGAGCGGCTCGGGTAAGAGCACGCTGCTCCGCTGCATCAACTTCCTCGAGGACTACGATGCCGGCCGCGTCCTCGTGGGCGGGAAGCTCGTGGGGAAGCGACAGGTCGATGGCCGGCTCGTGCGGGACACCGAAGGCAACATCAATCGGATGCGGGCGGAGATCGGCATGGTGTTCCAGGGCTTCTACCTGTTCCCGCACCGGACCGTTCTCCAGAACGTCGTCCTCGCGCCCATGCGCGTCCGGGGCCTCTCGCGCGCCGAGGCGGAGGCCGGCGCCGAGGCGCTCCTCCGCCGGATCGGCCTCCTCGACAAGGCGGGCGCCTATCCCGAGCAGCTCTCCGGCGGGCAGCAGCAGCGAGTGGCCATCGTCCGGGCCCTCGCGATGAAGCCGTCCGTCATGCTCTTTGACGAGGTGACGTCGGCCCTCGACCCCCGGCTGGTGGGAGAGGTCCTCGACCTCATGCGCGAGCTGGCCCACGAAGGGCGGACCATGATCGTGGTGACCCACGAGATGGGGTTCGCGCGCGAGGTGGCCGATCGAGTGGCCTTCATGGAGCACGGGGTGGTCGTGGAGGAGGGGCCACCGGGCCAGCTCCTGGGCGATCCTGGCGACCGCCGGACGCGCGCCTTCCTCGGGCAGACCGAGTAAACCGAGGGGGCCAGGCCCGGTGATCGGTCACTACAGTCTGGATCTTTCGAGCGTATGGCGCTATCGGGAGCTGCTCGTCTCGGGGCTCCTGGTGAGCGGCTGGGTGGGGGCCTTGGCCCTCGGCCTCGGCCTCCTGGGCGGCCTCGTGGTCGGGCTGGGCCGGCTGAGCCGCCGGCGGGCCCTGGCGTGGCCCGCGGGCTTCCTCATCGAGGTCTTCCGGGGGACGCCGCCGCTGGTCCAGCTCTTCTGGTTCTATTACTGCCTGCCCCTCCTGTTCGACGTCCGGCTCTCGGCCCTGACCACGGCGGTCCTGAGCCTGGGCCTGTTCAGCAGCGCGTACGTCGGGGAGATCGTGCGGGGCGGCATCCAGTCGGTGCACAAGGGGCAGGTACAGGCCGCCCGGGCCCTGGGGCTCTCTCAGCTCCAGGCCCTGCGCGAGATCGTCCTCCCCCAGGCCGTGCGCCGCATGTGGCCTCCGCTCATGAGCCAGGCCGTCGACGTCCTCAAGGCCACGGCTCTCGCCTCCTCGATCACGGTGCCCGAGCTCATGTACCAGACGTACAACGCCACCTCGCAGACGTTCCGGTTCGTCGAGTTCTACACGGTGTCGGCGCTCATCTACCTCGCCATCTGCCTGCCCCTGGTCTGGCGGCTGCGACGCCTGGAGTGGCGCAGTGGAGTTTAGACCCAGCGTGCTCTGGGAGTACCGCGTCTTCCTGCTCCAGGGGATGGCGAACACGGCGCTCTTGGCGCTCACCGCGCAAGCGCTCGCCCTGACCCTGGCCGTGCCGACGGCGGTGGCCCGTCTCCGGGGGGGCGCCGTGACGCGACGCGTGGCGGGCGCCTACGTCGAGTTCGTGCGAGGCACGCCGGCGCTGATTCAGCTGTTCTGGATCTTCTACTGCATCCCCATCTTCACGGGCCTCGACTGGTCGCCGCTCTGGGGGGCGATCGTCGCGCTGGGCATGAACGTCGGGGCCTACGATGCGGAGGCGTTCAGGGCCGGCATCCAGAGCGTCCACTTCGGCCAGGTCCAGGCGGCCCGGGCCCTCGGCCTATCCGCCTGGAGCACGTTCTGGGCGATCATCCTGCCGCAGGCCACCCGGTCCGTGCTGCCGGCCTTGCTCAACAACTTCATCGGCTTGCTCCTCTACACGTCGATTGCCTCGACGATCGGCGTGCACGAGCTGACGTATGCCGGCGGCAAGCTCAACACGGCGACCTTTCAGAGCGTCGTGATTTTCACCGGCGTGGCCGCGCTCTACCTGGTTCTGTCCGTAGCGGCCAGCGCCGGGGTGCGCCGGCTGGAGCGGGTACAGGCCCGCCGAGACTGACGGCGGCCTGGGGAGACCGCGGGCACACCGAAGAAAGGAGAACGAGGGAGCGGTCGGGGAGCGGCAGCACGGACGGCGAACCACCCTACACCAGGAGGAGACCAGCGACATGACGCGAAGCGGACGATGGCTGACCCTCGCCGCGCTGCTGACGGCCGTGACGATCCTGGGCGATGCTCGCCCGGGGATGGCCGCCGGGCTCGTCGAAGAGATCAAGCAGCGCGGGACCATGCGGTTCTGCGTAGCCGACTGGCCGTACCTGACGAAGGATCCCAAGACCGGCAAGTGGACGGGGTACGATGCCGACCTCGCCGAGGCGCTGGCCGGCCGGCTCGGCGTGAAGGCGGAGTATGTCGACTCGTCGTGGGGAAACATCATCCCGGCCCTCCTCGCCAAGAAGTGTGACGTGGCGTGGGGCGGGTTTTTCCACACGGCCGAGCGCGAGAAGGTCGTGGACTACACGAAGGACGTCCACAATACCGGCCTTGTCGTGGTCGTCAAGCAGGGCGAGGCCCGGTTCAAGTCCTACGAGGACCTCAACCGGCCCGGAATCGTCTTCTCCGAGCTGGCCGACATCGGCGAGATCGAGGCCAAGAAGAACTTCCCCCGGGCGACCGTGAAGATCCTCCAGACCGACAACACGAACCAGCAGGCGCTCGAGGTCGCGGCCGGCCGGGCCGACGCCAACGTGACCGACGTGCTGCTGGCCTACGAGCTGATCGAGAAGAAGGCGGGCATCCAGATCCTGGCCGGCCCCATCATCAACAAGTCGGATCTCGGGATGCTCGTGCGCAAGGACAGCCCTGACCTCAAGGACGCGATCAACCAGTTCATCACGGAGTCCGAGGCCAACGGCGCGCTGAAAGCGCTCGCGGTCAAGCACAAGGTGCCGGAGGGGTTCAAGTAGACGAATGGATGCCGGGGCGGCGGGGACGGGATGCGCCGCTTCTCCGCCGCGCCGGGGAGGACCATGATGCCGCTCGTTGCGCCGATCCTGGCCCCGCCGCCCGACCAGGCGGCCGCCGGCGTCCAGCCGTGATCGACTACAGGCGCCTGGCCGCGCTGCACGAGCACTGGCTCGATCATCCTGGGTACGCTCTGGAGCCCGATTTCCCGCGCGAGGAGTACGAGCTTCGTCTGACCCGGGCCCGCGAGCGCATGGCCGCGGCCCGCCTCGACGCGCTGGTGATCACCTCCGGCGCGGTGGGACAGTGGTTCACGAGTGCGCTCGAGCCGCACGAGTGGCACGACCGCTGTCCGGCACGCACCGCCTGGTTCATCCTGACGCCCGACGGCGACCACCTCTACATGACGCCGACCACGGCGGGTGAGCACTTCAACACGACCCGGCGGACGACCTGGGTCACCCACATCCGGGCGATCGTGGAGCGGACGACGTGGCCTCGCCACGAGATCTGGGACCTCGCCCAGATGCCCGCGCTGTTCGCCGACCTGGGCCTCGACCGCAGCCGGCTCGGCTTCGAACTGGGCGACTGCATGACTCTCGGGCTCAGCGTCTCTGACTTCCTGCGATTGCGGGAGCTGATGCCGGACGCCCAGCTCGTGGACGGCTCGGACGTGATCCGATGGCTGATGAGTGTCCACACCCCGCTCGAGATCGAGCGCCTCCGTCGGGCGTGCGAGGCTGGCGTGTGGATGCACGCGCAGGTTCCGCGGCTCCTCCGGGTGGGGTTGACGGAGCGGGAGTTCCTCGCGCGGATGGCCGCCGCCTTCCGGGATCGGTGGGGCGAGGGTTACAGCTACCGGGAGACGGGGGGCTGGGACGTCCGCAATCCCGGGCGGGGTGATGCAAACTTCTTTCATGCCGTCGCGACGGACCGCGTGTTCCAGCTCGGGGACCTGCTGTTCCGCGCGAGCAGCGGCGTGACGTATCGAGGCTACTATGCGGACAACGATCGTCTCTGGCACCTCGGCCCGCCGCCGGACGTGGTCCGCGAGTGGTACCGGGTGACCTGGGAGTGCAATCGCGCCATGGCCGAGGCGATCAGGCCCGGACACCGCTGCTCTGACGTGTACGCGGCCTGTGCACGGGTCGAGCGGCGCCACGGGTTCCCGCGGCGGGAGGTCGGCCGGATCGGCCACGGGCTCCGCAACACGGGTGGGCTCTCGGTGCATCCCGACAATCACACCGTGCTCGAGCCCGGGATGGTCATCTCCGTCGAGCCCATGTTTGCGGCCGTGCACGGCTTCTACGATCTCGAAGACCAGTATCTGGTGACGGAGATGGGGCGTGAGGCCCTCCACGAACTGGCTCCCGAGGAGCTGCCCGTGATCGCGGCCTGACGTCGGTCCCGCCGGGCTGGCCGCGGGAGGCGGCGCGTCAGCCGTCGACCGCGATCAGCGTCGAGGGGAAACGGTCCAGGCGGTCGCGGTGTCGCGGGTCACGACGAGCGCCGCGGGCATGCCGCCGCCATTGGTACCCGCGAAGTAGCGGAGATGCTCTGGCCGGATGAGGAGCGCCGCGCTCAGCCCCTGCTCATGGAGTTGATGGCGCACCCGCGCCAGGCGACGGGCACGGGCGGTCGTCAGGGCAACTGCCGGGGTCATGGGCTACGGCCGTCCGGCCACGGGGATCTGCCGAATCGCCGGGATGAGCCGGGTCGCCCAGGCGTCGAGCAGAGCCGGGTCGTAGAGGGAGGGGGTCTCGTCGAGGAGGATCAGGGTGTCGAAGCCGAGAGCGGCCACCGTCTGGCAGTACGCGAGGACCTCGGGGACTGACAGGGCCTCGCCCTGGCCATGTCCCGTGACCGGCAGGCGGGCGGACAGCGTCTTCTCGATCGCCTCGTAGGGGCGCCCGAGCCGGTCGCAGTGACGGCGGAGCACCGCCAGCTTGTGGGCGAGCTCGCCGGGGGTGAGGCGGTCGGTCAGGTTGCACGCGTCGGCGTGCTGGGCGACCAGACGGAGCGTCTTCTGCTCGCCGCCGCCGCCGATCAGGATCGGCGGGTGTGGACGCTGGATGGCTTGGGGGACGTTGAGCGTGCGATCGAGCCGGTAGTGGGAGCCGGAGAACAGGACGGCCTGATCGTAGGCGCCCGCGTCGGCCCACATGAGGCGAGCGATCCGGACGGTCTCTTCCAAGCGCTCGAAGCGCTCTGTCAGGGTGGGAAAGGGGATGCCGAGCGCGCGGTGCTCCTCCTCGAACCAGCCCGCCCCGAGGCCGCAGATGGCCCGGCCTCCCGAGAGCACGTCCAGCGTCGTCACCTGCTTGACCAGCACGCCCGGGTGGCGGAAGGTGACCGCGGCGACCATCGTCCCCAGCCGGACGGTCCGGGTCACCCCGGCGAGGAACCCGAGCGTGGTGTAGGCCTCGATCATCTCGCGGTCGGTCACGCCCGGCCCGATCGGGGCCCGGCACCAGAGGAGATGGTCCCAGACCCAGAGACTTTCGAAGCCGGCCGCTTCCGCGCGCTGGGCCACCCGAGTCAGGTTGGCCCCGAGCTCGGTTGACCCGCCGGGCGCGGCGAAGTGGGCCAGGTTCAGGCCAACGCGCATGTGGATTCCCGCGGGGCCCGCGCCGTCAGGCCAGGTACCGGACGTTCTTCTCCGTCGCCCGGTGTGACTGCTCGGGTTTCCGGGCCTGCAGCGCAGCCACGCGGCGGACGTCGCCGGCCAGGGGTGCGCCGGGGAGACCGCTCGTCAACGGAAGCCTGGATCGGGGACGAGGCGGGTGTCAAGAGGGCGTGCTGACGAAGGCGTGCTGACGAGGCGCATCGCTCCACCGTCATCGCAATCTCTGTTGACAGGGTCCTGACAGCACTGATACTACTGCCGGACTGTCTGACAATAGTCAAGACGGAGGGAGCCAGACGGAGGGCGGCGACGCGCGTCGGGCCATGATCGGGCCGATCCGGCGCTTTGCCGAGCTCGTGCGGGGGTTCGAGCCCCGGGGCCCCGCGGCCGGGGCGTCGGTGAGGGCCGAGGAGGCGAAGCCATGAGGCCCGTGACCCCCGATCAGGACCCGACGACCGCGTATGCCGGCCCCGACACGCGGCCGCGGCCGACCATCAGCCCGTTCACCTTCCCGGAGGACGAGCACCGGGCCCGGGTGGCGCGGGCGGGGGCGGCGATGGCGGCGGCGGGCCTCGACGCCCTGCTGGTGACCGACGATCGCAACTTCTTCTACTTCACCGGGGCCGGTGGCGCCACGGCCAGAGAGGACAAGGCTCGGCCGCAGTTCGCCCTCGTCCGCCAGGGAGGCGAGGTCACCGTGCTCGTGTCCCATGCGCGGGCGATTCCCGTCCGGGAGTCGTCGTGGGTGTCCGAGGTGCGCACCTACGACGGCCTGGCCCCAGGACTCGTGCGGGAGGCCCTGGGGCAGCTGGTCGCGGACGCGGGACGGGGCGTGCACGTCGTCGGCATGGAGCTCGGTTACGAGCAACGACTGGGCATGAGCGTGGGCGACTACGAGAGCCTGCGAGCTCGGCTGCCCGACCGGCGTTTCGTGGATGCCTCGACGTCCCTGTGGGGTCTGCGCATGGTCAAGTCACCGGCCGAGCAGGCCCGGCTCGAGCGGGCCGTGCGGATCACGGACCTGGCATACACGGCCGTGCTGCCGACCATCCGTCCCGGCATGACCGAGCGGGAGATCGTGGGTCGCCTCCACGGGGAGATGGCGCGACAGGGGGCCTCCACGAGCTGGTGCATCGTCCAGAGCGGCACGTACGACCGAGGCGGCCTGGTGCTTCGAGACCGTCCGGTCCAGTCGGGCGAGATGGTCTGGCTCGATATGGGGGCGAACGTCCTCGGCTACTGGGCGGACTTCTCGCGGGCTGCCGTTCTGGGCGCTCCCACCGGGCACCAGCGCGACACCTGGGAGAAGATCCACGAGGTGACGGACCTGGCGATGGCGGCCGTCCGCCCCGGAGCCACGGTGGCGGATGTCGCTCGGGTCGCTGACCGGGAGATGGCCCGGCGCGGGTTGGTCTTCAACACGTGGGGCGCCCGGTACGGACACGGGTTCGGGCTCCAGACGACCGAGCCGCCCCATGTAGCCCTCTACGACGACACGGTCCTCAGCGCGGGCATGACCCTGACGCTCGAGCCGGGGACGTGCACGCCGGGCGGGCGGTTCCAGATCGAGCAGAACTTCGTGGTGACCGACCACGGCGTGCGATGCGTGTCGCAGGCGCCGTGGGAGCTCGTCGTGGTGCCCGCGTGAGCGACGTCATCGGTTCCCATGCCGCGCCCGAGCTGGCGCGACTGACGCGGCCTGGCCGGCACGTGTTCCGCCACGTCGTGGCGAGGCTCGCGGACGGTACCGACCTCAGCGTGCCGGTGATCGTGGTCGCGGGCGGAACATCGGGGCCCTGTCTGTTCGCCGTGGCGGGCGTTCACGGGGATGAGCCTCAGGGCGTGGTTGCGCTGCAGGATGCCCTCGGCGGCTTGGATCCGGGCGGCCTCGGCGGGACGGTGGTGGCCATTCCGGTCGCCAACCCCCCGGCGTTTCGAGCCGGACAGCGGCGGAGCCCGCTGGACGACCTGGACCTCAACCGCACGTTCCCCGGCGATCCCACCGGGTCCCCGTCTCAGCGTCTGGCCCACGTCCTCCTGCACGATTACGCGCTGCGGGCGGACTTCGTGCTCTCGATGCACAGCTGGGGATCCCGCGGCCTGGTCGTGCCCTACGTGGAGTACCCAGCCGGCGAGAGTCCTGCGGAGGCCGCGAGCCTAGCGGCGGCCCAGGCGCTGGGGCTCGTCTTCTGCCGGCAGAGCCGCTGGCATCCGGGGCTGCTCGTGGCCTGCGCGGTCCATCGAGGCGTCCCGGCGGTGGAGACGGAAGTGGGCGGTCTGGGGATCGCCCGGGCGCCGGAGAGCGCCCGGTATCGAGACGTGTTCGAGCGGCTCCTCGTTCACCTGGGACTGCGGCCCGACCCGGGGGTGGCCGCGCCGGAGGCCGCGCGCATCGTGCGCCACCTCGAGGTGACGGCTCCAGTCGGCGGGGTCCTCAGGCCGACGCGAGATCTCGGGGCCGCCGTCCGGTCCGGCGAGGTCGTCGCCACGATCGACGATCTCCACGCCCGGCGCCTGGCCGACGTGACGAGTCCGGTCGGGGGTGTGGTGGCCGCGTACCGCCTCTGCAGCAGCGTGGGACCGGGCGAGGCGGTGGCCACGGTGTTCGAGGACCTCGGGGAGGCGAGCGGCCCTCACGGACCTCTTAGGTGAGCGAGACGGCTCCCGACGGGAGCGCAGGGAGGAGCGAGCGATGCGCAGCATGACGACCGAGGGCATGACGCGACGGCAATTCCACGCGAGGCTGCTCGGCGGCGCCGCCGCCGTCGTGGTTGGAGGCCGCCGACGGATCGCATCGGCGGCGACGAAGTTGACGAGCGTGGCCGCGATGGTGGCCGAGGCTGAGGTGTCCTGGGAGAGAGAGACGGCGCGGCGGTGGAACCAGGGCCACCCCGACACGCCCTGGGAGCCGGAAGACGTCGGCTGGGAAGCCATCTTCGAGAAGGTGCTCGCCTACGAGAAGGCGGGGACCCCCGCCGACCTGGGGTACGGCTGGACGGGGTTCACGGCCGACTGGCACCGGATGGGCATCATCGAACCCCCCGAGGACTTCCTGGGCAAGGCGTGGAAGGACCGCTTCGCCGACCACATCACGAGCCGCGGTGGCGACGTGATCGGCGGCAAGCTGTGGTGCGTCCCCATCCAGGATGCGTTCTACGGGCTGGTCTGCCGCCGTGACTGGCTGCGGGAGGCCGGGGTGGAGCCCTACGGCATCCGCACGTGGGACCTTCTCGTCGACGCGATGGGAAAGGTAGCGCGGGCCCGACGCAACAAGCCCTTCGGGCTGCCCCTCGGCAACGCCCGCAATGCGGGGGAGAAGACCGAGTGGTTCTTCCGCGGCAACGGGCTCAACAACCTGGCGGACTTCGACCCGGCCAAGCGCGCCAACTACGTCGAGGTGCTGGAGACGCTTCAGCGCCTGCGCCCGTATATGCCGGATGACGCCTTCAGCCAGGACTACACGGGACACCGTCAGGCGTTCGCCACCGGCGTGGCCGGGTTCATCTCCATCGGGGACTACTACTTCGGCGAGGTGTACCCCACGGCCAAGGACCTCATGGTGCGGGAGCACGTCGTGATCGTTCCCTACCCGGGCGGGAGCAAGGGGCCGGGACCGTTCACGTCGTTCGACCTCAACAGCTACTTCCTCATGAAGAGCAGCAAGAACAAAGAGAAGGCCGTGCAGCTCGTGGAGTTCCTCACCCGGCGGGAGAACCTCCTCCGCTGGTCGCTCGGCCACCCACCGGTCAAGGGCTGGACGGTGGACGAGGCGGTCAAGACGCGCCAGTACGGCGAGGCGGAGCGCTGGTGGCTGGAGGACGTCCTGGCGCTGGCGTCGAAGGTGCCGGTCTTGGCCGCCGTCGGGATGGTGGCCAAGAACGAGGTGCAGCAGGTGTACTACGAGCACCTCCTGAAGGTGCTGGACAAGAAGATGACTCCCGCCGACGCCTACGACGCGATGAAGCCCAAGATCACGGCGCTCACCAAGGCGGCGGGCGGTTAGCCCGATCGCAAGGCGCGGGTTCCCAGGGGCCGGCGTGGCGGGCGGCGCGTCCCTCATGCCGGCCCCCGCGGGGCCGCGTGACACCGACGGCAGCGGGGGGGCGGTGAGATCGGTAGCGCGGTGGGGCGACACCGGGCGGGGATACCTCTACCTGGCCCCGGTCTTCGCCGTGCTGGGCCTGGTCGTGGGCTGGCCACTCTTCGAGGCCGCCCGCATGAGCGTGCACGACGTCTATCTCCTGTCGGGCCGGACGCAGGAGACGTTCATCGGGCTCGAGAACTTCCGGACGTTCGGGCGGGACGCCAACGCGCCCACGTACCTCCTGAACACCGCTATTTTCGTGCTAGGAGGCATGGGCGGCCAATTCGCCGTCGCCTTGCTGTTGGCCGTGCTGCTCAGCCGGCGGGTGACCTTTGCCGCCTTCTGGCGCGGACTCGCCATCATCCCCTGGGCCATGCCGATCACCGTGACCGCGCTCGTGTGGCGCTGGATCCTGAACGGCCAGTGGGGGATCCTCAATTACGTGCTCTACGAGCTGGGCGTGGTGTCCGAGTACGTGAGCTGGCTGTCGAGCCAGACGTGGATGTGGCCGTCCATCCTGATCGTCAACGTGTGGGCGGGCTTCCCCTTCATGTTCGTGAACCTCCTGTCGGGGCTCCAGGGGATCTCACCGGAGCTCTACGAGGCTGCTCAGATCGACGGCGCCGGGCCGCTGCGGACCTTCGTGCGGATCACTCTGCCCCTGCTGCGCCCCGTCATCGCCGCGCTCCTGCTGCTCAGTACCGTCGTCCACCTGCGCGACTTCGCCACGGTCTGGATCCTGACGTCGGGCGGGCCGGGCATCCGCAGCACCACCCTGTCGCAGCTCGTGTACATCACGAGCTTCCGGTATTTCCGCATGAGCTACGGCGCGGCCATCGGCATCATCCTCATGAGCTTCAGCTTGCTGTTCACGGTGCTGTACCTCCGTCGGGTCCGGTTCGAGGTCTGACGTGCGGGGGAGCGAGCGAGCGCCCCGCGGCTGGCGCCGCTGGTGGCGCCAGCGGCGAGCCAACCTGCTGGGCCACGTCGTGCTGGGCGCCCTGATGGCCTGGATCACGTTCCCGTTCTTGTGGGCGCTGAGCAGCTCGCTGCGACCAATTGGCAAGCTCTTCACGCTCACCCCGACGTGGCTTCCCAGCCCGCTCACCCTCGAGAACTACCGCTGGGCCCTGGCCGAGCCGACCTTCATGATTCCCTTCCGCAATTCATTCTTGGTGTCGACGGCATCCGCGGTGGCGACCGTGTGCTGCGCGGCGCTGGCTGGCTACGGTCTGGCCCGTCTCCGCTTCCCCGGGAAGCGGGGAGTGATCGCCGCCATGCTGGCCACCCAGATGTTGCCCACGATGCTGGTGATTATCCCGATCTTCCTCATCTATTCCCGGCTGGAGCTCTACAACACCTTTCCCGGCCTGATCCTCGCCTCGACGGCCTGGACACTGCCCTACGCCGTGCTCCTCCTTCGGAGCTTCTTCGTGTCCGTTCCCGTGGCCCTGGAGGAGCAGGCGATGGTGGACGGGTGCACGCGCCTGGGCGCCTTCCTGCGAGTCACGGTGCCCTTGTCGGCGGCGGGTGTCGTAGCGGTGTCGGTGTTCGTGTTCATCTGGGCCTGGGGGGACATGCTCTTTCCGCTGATCCTCACGAAGAACATCGACCACCAGACCGCGGCCCTGAGCTTGTTCAACATGATGCAGAGCACACGGGGAGCCACCAACTACAGCGGGCTCCTCGCCGCGGGGGTCCTCTTCACGGTGCCCGCCGTCGTGCTGTTCATGTCGCTCCAGAGACAACTGGTGGAGGGCATGATGGCGGGCTCGCTGCGAGAGTAGCGGCAAGCGGAGCGCGAGCGTCGGGCCGCGATCCACGCGGGTCGCCCGGCCACGCTGGACGTGACGCGGGAGCGAGGAGGACAGGTGTCGCCCGGGGAATTCGAGCTCGCGTGTGAGCGGTGCGGAGAGCGGTACGACGTCGGGCCGCTCGTCTTCGGATGTCCGCGGTGCGCCTCCGCGGGAGTGGTGAGCGTGCTGGAGGTGGCACGGTCGGAGCGGGCCGAGCCGCCGAGGCTGACGGCTCTCGACGGGCGGGGGCTCGGGCGTTACGCGTCGCTCCTGCCGGGTGGCGCCCCTGACGGCCGGGTCTCCTTGGGAGAGGGCGGTACCCCGCTCGTGCGCTCCCGCGTGGTGGGCCCGCGAATGGGTCTCCGCGGGCTCTACTTCAAGAACGAGACGGCGAACCCGACGTGGTCCTTCAAGGATCGCTACGTCACCGTCACCGTCAACGTCGCCCGGAGCCTGGGTTTCCAGGGGGCGATCGTGTCCTCGACGGGGAACCTCGGCGTGTCCGCGGCCGCATTCTGTGCCGCCGCGGGAATGGAGTGCATCTTCCTCGCTCCTCCGGAGACGGCGCAGCCCTTCCTGGCGCAGGCGGCGCTGCATGGCGCCCACGTGCTCGTGACCACGTGGGAGGGGCGTCAACCCATCTTCGAGCACCTCGCCCGGCGCCGGGGCTGGTTCCCGATCGGCCTCTTTCTTCCGCGGCCCGTCCACAATCCGTTTGGGGTGGAAGGGTACCGGACGATCGCCTACGAGGTGGTGGAGGACCTGGGACGGGCGCCCCGCGCCATGTTGTTCCCCTGCGCCCGGGGCAACGGCTTGTACGGCACGTGGAAGGGGTTCCGGGAGGCCCGTCAGTGGGGCTGGGCCCGCGATCTTCCCATGATGGTAGCCTGTCAGCCGATCGGAGCCAACTCGCTCGAGGTATCGCTGCAGCGAGGCCTGGCGGAGGTCGTCGAGCTCCCCCCGATCGAGAGCGTGGCCACGTCGACGCGAGAGACGGTGGCCGGTGTCCATGCCCTGCGCGCCGTGCGGGAGTCGGGCGGGGAGGCGCTGTCGGCGACGGACCGAGAGATCC
>Ga0066710_100002403_pt1 | contig 15059 bp, 17 predicted proteins | sample GraSoiAngelo_159_FD_79666 | JGI IMG/M metagenome (GOLD analysis project Ga0066710, IMG submission 79666) | Grasslands soil microbial communities from the Angelo Coastal Reserve, California, USA - 14_1009_16_40cm | ecosystem: Environmental > Terrestrial > Soil > Grasslands | place: USA...
CGTAATGGGCGGCGGCGTAGGCCTTGGCCCGCTGCAGTGTCGCGAGCCCGTGCAGGGGCAGGTATCCGTTCGCGTGCAGGTAGTTGATCAGGGCGGCGTTTGTCACCGGCTTGGCCTTCGGCTGTGCATTGGCGCCAGGGGGCGCCAAAGCGGCGATCAGGCCGAGCGACAGAGCGGCAGCGCCCAGCAGTGCAGATGCGCGTCTCCTCAAGGACATGCTTCCTCCTTCGGTCATGCGGTGGTCGCCGCCACCGCGCGGGCGGCCGGACCCGCATGGAAGCATGGCCCTGGGACAAAGCACAAGGGGTTCCGCCAGATTTCAGCCCAATGGAAGGCCGGGGGATGCCCCGACGTCCAGGGCGGTCCGATCGCCCCGGGAGAGCCGGTAGAAGCCGGCGCACGCGATCATCGCCCCGTTGTCAGTGCAGAGCTCCGGCGGAGGAGTGAACAGGCGGATCCCGGCCTGTTCGGCTCGGGTCGACATGAGCGCCCGCAGGCGCGTATTTGCCACTACCCCTCCGCCTAGGACGATCGTGGCCACGCCGGTGTCGCGCGCCGCCGCGAGCGTCTTGTCGACCTGGACCTCGACGATCGCCTCCTGGAACGAGGCCGCGACGTCCTCCAGCGCCGGCTCGCGTCCCCGCCCGCGCTCCGCCGTCACGTGGCGCACGACCGCTGTCTTGAGACCCGAGAGGGAGAAGTCGTAGCCGCGCTCGGTGACAGCCCGGGGGAACCGGATGGCGTCCGGATCGCCCGTCGTCGCGAGCCGGTCGAGCTCGGGGCCGCCGGGGAACCCGAGGCCCAGGAACCGCGCGACCTTGTCGAACGCCTCGCCCGCCGCGTCGTCGAGCGTCTGGCCCAGGATCCGGTAGCGGAATGGCTCCGGCGCGTGCACGAGCATCGTGTGGCCGCCCGAGACGAGGAACGCGACGAATGGCGGCTCGATCGCCCCGTGAGCAAGGACGTTCGCGTAGATGTGGCCCTCGAGGTGGTGCACGCCGATCAGCGGCACTCCAAGCGCGAACGCGAGCGCCTTCGCCGCCGTGATCCCGACGAGCAGCGCGCCCACCAGGCCGGGGCCGACCGTGACGGCGATGGCGTCGATGTCCTTGAGCGTGGTGCCCGACTCCCGCAGCGCGAGGTCGAGCAGGGGGTTCAGGTTCTCCAGGTGCGCGCGCGAGGCGACCTCGGGCACGACCCCTCCGAAGCGTTCGTGCAGGTGCGCCTGGCTCGAGATCAGGTTCGCGAGGACCGCGCGGCCGTCGTCCACGACCGCGAGCGCGGTCTCGTCGCACGAGGTCTCGATCCCAAGGATCCGCATCGGAGCCGACGCGGCTACTGGGGCCCGATGCCGTCCGGCACCTGGGCGATGATCGCGTCCAGGCGATCCTGGTACTCGCGGCCGCGGATCTCTTCCACCCACATGACCAGGGCGTCCTCGTTCGTCTCCTGGTAGTAGTTCTTGCGCCGCCCGACCGGCCGGAAGCCGAACTTCGTGTAGAGGTCCTGGGCACCGTAGTTGGTCCACCGCACCTCGAGCGACACGGCCCGCGCGCCCTGGCGGATCGACTCGCCGATGAGCTCGTACAGCAGGCGTGTGCCGATCTTGCGCCGATGGTGCGCGGGTGCGACGGCGATCGTCGTCACGTGCGCCTCGTCGCCGTAGCACATCATCCCCGCGTAGCCGACGACCTCCCTTCCCACCTTGGCCACTAGGTAGGCGCGGTTGCGAAGCTCGCTCATCTCCGAAAGGAACAGGTTCGGGCTCCATGGGCGCGGATAGACCTTGCGCTCGATCGACATGACGCCTTTCAGATGGCGCCGGCGCATGCGCGTGATCTCGAGCTCAATCGGCTCGTCGACGCGAGTCCCAGGCGATCTCCGCATCCGACTTCCTCACGTAGTTGGGCCGCAGGTCGTACAGCCGGTCGAAGTCCTCTCGCTGCAACCGCGGGATCGCGAGCTCGACCAGGGTCGTCGCGGAGGGGAACCCGAAGGCCGCCGACGCGATCTCGACGTGCTTCCCGGCCTCCTCCAGCTCCCGACGGTACACCAGGGTGCCGTTCCCGACCAGCAGGATATCCTCCAGCCGCGCGATCAGCTCCGCCACCAGGCGCCCGGGGCCTGCTGCCTCGAACTCGGTCGTTCGCGTCACGCCGCCCGGCACCGGGCGGTAGAAGGCGAAGAACAGCTCCTTGCGCTTTCCATCGACCGCCACGCAGATGAGCCGGCGGCAGTAACGGACCGAGAAGGCGATCAGGTCGAGCGAGGCGAACCCGACGATCGGGACACCCAGACCTTGTGCCATCGCCTTCGCCGCAGCCACACCGACGCGCATGCCGGTGAAGAGCCCTGGGCCGAGCCCGACCGAGACGGCGGTGAGCGCCGAGCGGGGCATGCCGGCGCGGTCGAGCGCGCGCGCCACCTCCGAGACGACCAGCTCGTGGCTCGCCGGGCCCGTCGCGAGGAGCGAGGCCGCCACGACGCCGGTCTCGGAGCCGAGCGCCACCGAGGTCTGCGGCGTCGAGGTCTCGATCCCCAGGACGAGCATCCGCGGAGCTTATCCAGCCGCGGCGCGAACGGCGCCCGTGACGGTCGGCCACGCCCGCTCCCACCGGTCGCCAAGTCCCTGCACCACGACCTCGCGAGCGTCCGCCTCCCCGTCGGGGATGGTCAGCCGCACCTCGAGGCGCGACGCCGGCAGGATGGCGTCGATCGCGTCGCCCCATTCGACGATGACCACGCCGCCGCCTTCCAGGAGCTCGTCCCAGCCCAGATCGAGGACGTCCTGGATCGCACGCAGGCGGTAGACGTCCACGTGATGCACGGGGACGCGGCCGGCGTAGGTTCGCACCAGCGTGAAGGTCGGCGAGAGGACCGGCTCGGAGACCGAGAGAGCCGCCGCCGCGCCCTGCACGAACGTGGTCTTCCCGGCCCCGAGGTCGCCCGAGAGCGAGACGAGGTCGCCCTCCTCCAGGAGCCCGCCGAGGGCTCGGCCCAATGCCGCGGTGTGGGCGGCGGAGCTCGAACGAACGTGGAGCGTCTGCATCGACCCGGTCAGAACAGGCCGAGCTGCTCCTCGGCGGCGACCGGGACGGGGACCGGCTCGTCCAGGACGCGGCGGACGGTCGCGAAGTCCGACCGGATCGCCGCCATCTGCGAGCTGGACTCGCCGCCTCCGTGCAGGATCGCCGCGGGGTGGAACGTCGGGATGACCGTTCGGCCTTGGATCTCGAAGCGCTGCCCACGGACCCGGCTGATGGAGACAGCGCGGTCGAGGATCACGCGGGTGGCGAAGTTCCCGAGCGTGACGATCACGCGGGGCGCGACCAGCTCGAGCGTCCCCGTGAGCCAGGGCGTGCATGCCTCGATCTCATCGGGGAGCGGGTCGCGGTTTCCCGGAGGGCGGCACCGCACCACGTTGGTGATGTAGACGTCGGATCGTTCGAGCCCGATCTCGCGTAGGAGCTTGGTGAGGAGTTGGCCCGCCGCGCCGACGAACGGCTCGCCTTGCTTGTCCTCGTAGTAGCCCGGCCCCTCGCCGATGAACATCACGCCGGCGTGGGGATCCCCGACGCCGAAGACCACCTGCGTGCGACCCTTCGAGAGGCGGCAGCGCGTGCACGTGGCGGCGGCCGACGCCAGCTCCTCCAGACTCGTGCTCATGGTGCGTGAGCCTAAGGTCGTCAGCCGATCAGCCTCAGCGAGACGGAGATGGTCGCCCGCCCGGTCACGCATCCGAGCTGCGGCGCGTCGTACTGGGTGATCGTCCCGACGAGCTTGCTCGCCCGCCAGTCCCCGTCGATCGCCTCCGCCTTCACCACGCGGATCGAGAAGGTGAGGAGCGAGTCGTGCGGCGTACTGCCGCACACGGCGCCGAAGTCCCCGGTGTCGGAGCCCGAGTAGCGGATGCCCTTCTCGAGGAACGTCGCCTTGAAGCGCTTCTCGCTGAGGTCGGTCCACACCACGTTGCAGGGTCCCGTGTTGCACTTCGGGTCGAAGTGGTAGCCCAGGGTGAAGGACGCCGGGTAGCTCGAATAGCCGCTGTGGGAGACCGTCTTCGCCCTGACGTTGTAGTCCCCCGCGAGGCGCGCGGTGGCGAAGGTGGGCACGGGGACGGCGACCTGGATCGATGCGCGGGGCGACGTCCCCGTCGGCCCGACCGCCTCGACGTCGTAGGAATAGCTCTTGCCCGGCGCGGCGGAGACGTCCGTGTAGGTCGTGACCCCCGGGCTCGCGAGGAGCGCGCCGTCCCGATACACGTTGTACTGGACCACCGCGGCGCCGCCGGTGGGCTCCGACCAGGTAAGCGTCACGGCAAGGACGTTGACGCTCGAGATGAGCCCTGCGGGCTCGACGACGGCGGGCGTCGGCGAGGGCGACGGCGGACCGTTCGCGGCCGGCTTGCCCCCGCCCGTGGCGACCACCACGACCGCGATGAGGCTCCCGAGGACCACCAACGCGACGGCGACGTGCAACGCCCGGCGCCGTGGCGGAGGGGGCGGGGCGCTCGCGTCGGAGGGCGGGATCGCCGAGGCGTCGCCGAGCGGAAATCCCCACGCTGTCGTCGGTGGGCCGGTCGGGGCGACCGGAGGCGACTGGCCCTCCGGGTAGACGTAGTCCGGATACGGGTCTGGGCGCACCGGCGGTGGCGCGGACGGCTGATCGCCCGCGGTCGAACCCGGATCCCCCTGATCCTCCGTGGCGTCCCCCTTCAGCTCGCGGACGACGCTAGTTGTAGCACGGGTGCCCGCTCCGCAACAGGTCGAACCGGCTCACCGGCCGACGGCACAGCCGCGCCGGATGGCCTCGGCCACGACGTCGATTCCGAGCCGTTCGAGCTGCCGTTGGTCCGCCGGCACCGAACCGGTGGCAAGCGCGAACGCCGTGTCGCCGTCCCAGAGCGTGTGCGCCGGCCGGATGGCCCGCTCGATCCCGTCGTGGGCCGCCTGGGAGAGCAGGTTGGCTCGCTCCTTCGAGAGAGTGGCGTTCGTCGCGACGATCACCAGGGTCGTGTTCGTGCCGCCCCCCTCGGGGACCGCTTCGGTCTGCGCGGGGACGCTCGAGCCGACGAGCACCGCTCCCGCGTCGTCGATCACCTCGCCGAGCGCGTTCACGGCGGCGATCGCGCCCACGACGAGGTCTCCCTCCTGGACCGAGGCCGTCCCGATGCCGCCCGAGGCCGCCCCTTCCGGCCCGCGCAGCTTGGCGACCGTGGCTCCCGTCCCTGCGCCAACGGTCCCCTCCGGCACGTCCGCCGAGGCGGCGGCGCACGCCAGATATCCCTGCTCGGGACCCGGCCGCGCGGCGGCGTCGCCCACGCCGAGGTCGTAGAGCACGGCGGCGGGAACGATCGGCACGCGCGCCGCCGGCGTCTCGAAGCCGACCCCTCGCTCCTCGAGGTACCGCATCACGCCGTCGGCCGCGGCGAGGCCGAAGGCGCTCCCGCCTGTGAGCAACACGGCGTGCACCTCCTGCACCAACGTGCCGGGCCGCAGGAGATCGGTTTCCCGGGTCCCCGGGGCGCCGCCTCGCACCTCGCCCGACCCGACCGTGCCCGGCGGGCAGAGCACCACCGTGCACCCGGTCCGGCCGGTCGGATCGGTCCAGTGGCCGACCAGGATCCCCAGCACCCGAGTGATCATCTGCGCACGCTCACTCCGCGTCCCGATCCTCGTATCGACGCGGCACGCGCTCGCTCACCTGGCACACGACCTCGTAGGTCGCGGTGCCGATCCTGGAGGCGAGCTCCTCGGCCGTGATCTCCTCGTCACCCTGACGCCCCATCAGCACGACGTCGTTCCCCTCGGCGACCGGGTCGTCGCCGCAATCCACCATGAGCTGGTCCATCGTGACCGTCCCCGCGATCCGGCGGCGCCGGCCGCCGATCAGGACCTCCCCCGTCTCGGACAGCAGCCGGCTGTACCCGTCCGCGTAGCCGACCGGGACCGTGGCGATCGTGGACGCTCGGTCGAGCCGGTAGCGAAGCCCGTAGGAGATGCGCTCACCCCCCGGCAGCCGGCGAACCGCCGCCACCTTGCTGGTCCAGCGCATGGCAGGCCAGAGCGCGTCGGCGCCCGGGAGCCCGGCGGCGGGCGACAGCCCGTAGATCGCCAGGCCGAGCCGCACGATGTCGAAGTGCGACGCCGGCACGGCCATGGCGGCCGCGCTGTTCGCGGCGTGGAGATACCGGGGGCGAACACCCGCGCCTCGGAGCCTGGCGACCACGTCCGCGAAGCGTTCGAGCTGCAGGCCGGTGAACGGGTCTCCCAGCTCCTCCGAGGTGGCGAAGTGGGTCCAGAGCCCTTCGATCTCCAGCCCCATCCGTGTGGCGTCGGCGACGAACTCGAGGGCGCGCGCGGGATCGAGGCCAACGCGGTGCATCCCAGTGTCGACCTTGACGTGGACGCCGATCGATCGCCCAGCGGCGGCGGCCGCCAGCCGAGCGAGCCCCTCCGACGTGTAGACCGTCGGGGTCAGGCCGGCGCCGAGCGCCGCACCTTCGGAGCCGGGCGGGAACTGCGTCAGGACCAGGATGGGCGCGCCAATGCCGGCGTCGCGGAGCCGGATGCCCTCCTCCACAAGGGCCACCCCGAGCCAGGTGGCACCCGCGGCCAGGGCGGCCCGCCCGACCGGCTCCGCGCCGTGGCCGTAGCCGTTGGCCTTCACCACCGCCATCATCTGCGCTCGAGGAGGTGCCAGCGCGCGAACGTTGTGGCGGATCGCGGCCAGGTCGACGGTGCATACCGTCGGTCGGAAGTCGGTCACCGGCGGGAGGAGCGTCCGCACGAGCTCAGTCCTCGCCATGGTCGCGCGCGAGGGCCGCGAGTGCCGGCGCGAGGTTCGACGAGACGTCGGAGGCGAGCGTCCCCTCGCCGAGCTCCGCTCCGGAGAGGGATCCGGCGACCCCGTGCGCGTAGGCGCCCAGGAGTGCCGCCTCGGCAGGGCGAAGCCCGCGCGCGAGGAGCGCGGCGATGGCGCCGGTCAGCACGTCCCCCGTGCCTCCGGTGGCGAGCACCGGACCTCCCGTGGAGTTCACGACCGCGGACCCACCCGGTTCGGCGATCACGCTTCGTGAGCCCTTGAGCAGGACTGTGGCACGGAACTCGGACGCGGCCTTGCGAGCGTGGCCGACGCGATCCCTCGTCACGTCCTCGGAGGTCATGCCCGCGAGCCGTCCGAGCTCGCGTGCGTGCGGGGTCATCACCACGTCCGATCGCCGGTCGGTGAGGTCGGCGGTTCGATCTACGAACGCGTTCAGGCCGTCGGCGTCCAGGACCAGGGGCGCCGGTGACTCCCGCACGATCCGGCGAACCAGCTCCGCGGTGTCGGGGTCGGCCGTCAGGCCGGGGCCGATCGCCGCGGCCGCGGCGGGTCCACATGCCGAGAAGCGCTCCTCGACGAGCGGCCAGGCGTCCATCGACAGGGTGCCCGCGGCGGTCTGGGGAAGGGGGAGGAACGTCGCCTCCGCAAGGGCCTCCTGCACGACCGGAAGGATCCCCTCCGGCACGGCCAACGTGACGAGCCCCGCGCCCGCGCGATACGCGGAGGTCGCGCACAGGATGGCGGCGCCGGTCATGCCGCGCGAGCCCGCCACGACCAGCACGGTCCCGGACGCTCGCTTGTGACCTTCGAACGCACGTGGGCGCACGAGCCGCGCGGCGTCGGATCGCTCGGCGAGCCACAGGTCCGTTCGGACCAGATCGCGCGGGAACCCGATGTCCGCCACCTCGACCACGCCCGCGTGCGCCGCGCCCGGATCGAACACGAGCCCCGGCTTCAGCGTCCCGAGCGCGACGGTGACCTGCGCTCGGATCGCGGCGCCGGAGACGGCGCCGGTCTCGCCCTCGACGCCGGAGGGGATGTCGGCGGCGACCACCGGCGCCGGTCCCTCGTTGATGGCCTCGATCGCGGCCTGTCCCGGGCCCGTCGCGACGCCGTGGAACCCCGTGCCGAAGATCGCGTCGACCACGACGTCCGCTCGCGTCAGCTCGCGGCGGAGCCGCTCGGGACCGATCGCACGCACGCGGGCGCCCATCGCTTGGAGGCGGCGGAGGTTGTTCGCCGCCGCGGGCGGCGGCGTGGCGCCCGGCTCGACGAGGATCGTGGTGACCGCCCCGCCCCAGCGCTCGAGCAGCCGTGCCGCGACGAACCCGTCGCCACCGTTGTTGCCCTCCCCGCAGACGACGACGACGCGGCGCCCGGCCGAACCGCCCGCGAGGCCGCCGGCCGCGCGCGCGACGGCCCACCCCGCGCGCTCCATGAGCGCGTCGGCCGTGACCCCGCGCTCCGCGCTCGCGCGGTCGAGCGACGCGCTCTCCGCGGGAGTGAGGATCGGGAGCATCAGTCGCGTACCGCGATGCAGAACGCGGCCGCCATACGCCGCTCGTGGGTGAGCGCGACCTTCACCTCGGTGACGCCCAGGGCTCGGGCTCGCGCCCAGGACGAGCCCTCGAGCACCAGGCTCGGCGCGCCGCTGGGCGCGCGGGCGACACGGACCTCCTGCCAACGCATGTCGCGGATGCCGCCGAGCGCCTTTCGGCATGCCTCTCGCGCGGCCCATCGGGCGGCGTAGCACTCCGCCTGGTTGCCCTGTCCCTCGCAGTAAGCGATCTCCTCGGGGCTGAACACCCGCTCGACGAACGTCCGCCGCCGCGACAGCAGTCGCTCCACCCGCACGACATCGACGAGGTCGACCCCGATGCCGACGATGTCCACGGCCGAACCGTCACTCCACAGTGACACTCTTGGCGAGGTTCCTCGGCTGGTCCACGTCGCAGCCGCGGAGCTTCGCGATGTGATACGCGAAGAGCTGCAGGGGCACGGTCACGACGACCGGTGAGAGCAGTTCGTGGGTGCGGGGCACGTAGAGCACGTGATCGACCAGGCTCCTGATCTCCTCGTCTCCCTCGGTGGCGACGGCGATCACCTCGGCCCCTCGCGCCTTCACCTCTTGGATGTTCGAGAGCATCTTCGGGTAGACGTGGCACTCCGTCGCGATGGCGACGACGGGGACGCCCTTCTCGACGAGCGCGATCGGCCCGTGCTTCAGCTCGCCCGCCGCGTAGCCCTCGGCGTGGATGTAGGAGATCTCCTTAAGCTTGAGCGCGCCCTCGAGCGCGGCCGGGTACCCGGTGTGACGGCCGATGAACAGGATGTCTCGCGCCTGCGCGTAGCGCTCGGCGAGCGCGGCCACCTGCTCGTCCAGCCCGAGCGCCCGCTCGACCCGCTCCGGGAGAGCGTGCAGCTCCTCGACCCACGCCTGGGTGTCCGCCGGGTAAAGCGTCCCGCGAACCTGCCCCAGGTAGAGCGCGAGCAGGTGCAGGGCCGCCATCTGGGTGACGAACGTCTTCGTCGCGGCCACGCCGCGCTCGGGACCGGCGTGCGTGTACAGCACGCCGTCTGCCTCGCGCGCGATCGAGGATCCCACGGTGTTCGTGATCGCGATGACGTGCGACTGCTGGGCCCGCGCATGGCGGATCGCCTCGAGCGTGTCGATCGTCTCCCCCGACTGTGAGACCCCGAGCGTGAGCGTGTTCCCGTCGAGCACGGGGTCGCGGTATCGGAACTCGCTCGAGATCTCGATCTCCACCGGCAGGCGCGCCCAGTGCTCGATCGCGTACTTCGCCACGAGTCCCGCATGGAACGCCGTGCCGCACGCGACGACGAAGACCTTGTCGACCGTCTCGATCTGCTCCTCGGGGATGCGCAGGTCGTCCAGGTCCAGCCGCCCCGACGCACCCGTCCGCGAACGGAGCGTGTCCCGGATGGCGGTCGGCTGCTCCTGGATCTCCTTCAGCATGAAGTCCTCGAACCCCGCCTTCTCCGCGGCGGCGAGGTCCCACGTGATCTCGATCGGCTCCAAAGGGACGTCGCGCCCCTCGAGGTCGGTGACCCGCACGGAGCCCGCGCGCACCTCGACGACCTGGCCTTCGGAGATCGGCACGAACGTGCGCGTGCGATCCAGGAGCGCCGGGATGTCGGACGCGAGCATGTTCTCCCCCGAGCCCAGCCCCACCACGAGCGGCGAGGACACCTTGACCCCGACGATGACGTCGGGCTCGTCGGTCGAGGTGACGACGAGCGCGTAGGCACCGGTCAGCTGCGCGACGGCCTTGCGCACGGCGTCCGCGAGGTCCCCCTCGTACGCCTCCTCGATCAGGTGGGCGACGCACTCCGTGTCGGTCTCCGAGAGGAGCTCGTGCGTCTTGGCGAGCCGGGCTCGAAGCGCCTGAAAGTTCTCGATGATGCCGTTGTGGATGACCGCGACGTGCCCGGTGCAGTCAAGATGCGGGTGCGCGTTCACGTCCGTGGGGGCGCCGTGCGTCGCCCAGCGCGTGTGGCCCATCCCGATGCTCCCCGAGAGGCCGCCGGACTCCGTCAACGCGTGCTCCAGCTCGGAGAGCCGGCCGGCGCGTTTCACGACCGTCACGTCTCCGTTCATGACCGCGACGCCGGCCGAGTCGTAGCCGCGATATTCCAGCCGGCGGAGCCCTTCCAAGATGATCGGGAGGGCCTCGTCCGGGCCCACGTAGCCCACGATGCCGCACATAGAGGGGTCCATGGTACCGCCAGGCGCAGGCCCCAGCGGCGGTGGCCTCAGCCGAGCGTCGCGGCGACGAGGTCGGCGATCGACCGCGCGTGCCGGTCGGCCTCCTCCTTCGTCGATGCCTCGACCATGACGCGCACCACGGGCTCGGTTCCCGAGGGCCGAACGAGCACCCGGCCTCGCTCCCCGAGCTCTCGCTCCGCGGCTCGCACCCCGTCCCAGATGGGACCCGCCCCGTCCAGCCCGTCGCGGTCGGCGACCTCGACGTTCACCAGCGACTGCGGGAACTTCTGCATCCCCGCCGCGAGCTCCGCGACCGAGGTCCCGGTTCGTACGGCGAGGCCGAGGAACTGCAGCGCGGTCAACAGGCCATCTCCCGTGGTCGCGTGGTCGAGGAAGATCACGTGGCCGGACTGCTCCCCGCCCAGCCGCGCGCCAGATCGAAGCATCTCCTCGAGCACGTAGCGGTCGCCCACCTTCGCTTCCGCGACGCGGATCCCCGCCGCGCGCATGCACTGATGGAAGCCCAGGTTCGCCATCGGCGTGCTCACGACGAGATCGCCGGGGAGCTCGCCCCGGCGGTGCCGGTCGAGCGCACAGGCGGCGAGCACCTGGTCGCCGTCCACCACGCGACCCTCGTGGTCGGCGAACATCGCGCGGTCGGCGTCGCCGTCGTGCGCAACTCCGGCGTCGGCGCCGTGCTCCACGACGGCCCGGGCGACGATCTCGGGGACCGTCGCGCCGACCCCGTCGTTGATGTTCCACCCGTCGGGTGCGTCGGAGAGGGCGACGACCTTCGCCCCGTGACGCCGCAGGATCTCCGGCGCCAGCGCCGACGCCGCGCCGTTGGCGCAGTCCACCACCACGCGCATGCCCTGGAGCGAGCAGCCGGGCACCGAGTCCAGGTGTCGCAGGTAGCGTTCGCCCGCCACATCGAGCCGCCGGATGCGCCCCAGCCCCCGGCCAGTCGGGGTCGGACCGTCGTCGTCGACCGTGAGCGCCTCGATCTCGTCCTCGACGGCATCGGCGAGCTTGTAGCCGGTCTCGCCGAAGAACTTGATGCCGTTGTACTCGGCGGGGTTGTGCGACGCGGAGATGACCGCGCCCGCCTGCGCGCCGAGGTCGGTCGTGAGGAAGGCCACCTCCGGCGTGGAAGCCACACCGAGGAGCACCGCGTCGCCTCCCGCGGAACAGATGCCGGCGGCGAGGGCGGCCTCGAGGAACTCGCCGGATGCGCGGGTGTCGCGTCCGACCAGGATCTCCGGGCGCGCCCCGCCCAACTCGGTGAGCGCGACGACCGCGGCTCTCCCCAGCCGGAACGCCAGATCACCCGTGAGCTCCTGGTTGGCGATGCCGCGGACCCCGTCCGTGCCGAACAGGCGTGCCATCGAGGGGTTATCTTACGGGCGCCGTGTCACCGGTCGCCGACGAGCCTCGCTTCGAGGACCTCGTCCGCGTGATGACGGCGCCAACGATCCCCGAGGGCCTGCTGGCGAAAGGCCTGCTCGAAGCGGATGGCATCCCCGTCATGGTGAAGGGCGAGGCAGAAGGGCCATACCGGGTGGGACCGATGGAACTCTGGGTCCCGAGGGCGTTCGAGGTCCAGGCGCGCATGCTGCTCGAGGACGCGGCATCGAGTGAGGGACCGTAGCTAGCGCTTCGAATACTGCGGCGCCTTGCGGGCCTTCTTCAACCCGTACTTGCGGCGCTCCTTCTCACGCGCGTCGCGCGTGAGGAACCCCTCGCGCTTGAGCTCCGGCCGGAGCGAAGGGTCGAGCTCGATGAGCGCGCGCGCGAGCCCGTGCCGGAGGGCCCCGGCCTGCCCGGAGACGCCGCCGCCGTCCAGGTGGGCGATCACGTCGAACTCCTTCTCGCGGCCGATCACGCGCAGCGGCGCGGTCACGACCATCCGATGAGCGCGAGAGCGGAAGTAGTCCTCGAGCGAGCGGCCGTTGAGCTCGAAGCGACCGGTTCCGCCCTCGATGAGTCGAACCCTTGCGACCGCTTCCTTGCGGCGTCCCGTGGCGCCGATGCGCCGAGCCGACTGCGTGTCAGCCACTCGATGGCTCCTTCCGTGTCCTGGTGCGTGTGGTCGCGCGTGGCTTCGTCGCGGCCTTCTCGGTTCGCGGGGTGCGTGCCGTGCGGGGAGCGCGCTTCGTCCCCGTGGCGGGCTTGGCCGATGCTGCGGCGCGGCCCTTCACCGTCGACGCCTTGGCCCTGGGCTTGGCCGCAGGCTTCGGGGCGGGCGCGCGGGGCGGCCGCGGGGCAGGCAGGCCCTCCCACTTCGGGATCTCCCCGATGCGGAGGGGGGCGGGCTGCTGCGCCTGGTGCGGATGATCCGGTCCCTCGTAGACCGCGAGCTTGCCGAAGATGTGCCGCCCCAGCCGGTTCTTCGGGAGCATCCCCTTGATCGCCTTCTCGACGGCGACCGACGGCCGCTCCGCGAGGAGCTGGGCGTAGCCGATGCCACGGATCCCGCCCGGGTAGCCGGAGTGACGCCAGTAGATCTTCTCCGCCTCCTTGCCGCCGGACAGGCGCACCCCGCGGGCGTTCACGACGATCACGTGGTCGCCGGTGTCCGCGTGCGGCGCGAAGATCGGCTTGTGCTTGCCGCGCAGGATCTTCGCCACCTCGGAGGCGAGGCGGCCCAGGATCGCGCCGTCGGCATCGATCACGTACCAGCGGCGATCGATGTCTCGCGGTCGCGGGGAAAAGGTCTTCGTGTTCACTGAGTGGGTCCCATCATGAAAACGCGGCCGAGGCGGCCGACAGGGCAGTGTACCTGGGCATTCACGGCCGCGTCAAAGGTCGCGGCCCGTAGCTGACGCGGACGAGCGCGAGCCCATGGGGGGGAGCGACGCGGCCCGCCACCTGCCGGCGGCGGGCCGACAGTACCTCGGGCATGGCCTCGGGATCCATCCTTCCCTCCCCGACCGCCGCGAGCGTCCCGACCAGGCTTCGGACCATCTGGTGAAGGAACCCGTTCGCCTGGGCGCGGATCCGGATCTCCTCGCCGGCGCGCGCGACCGAGAGGCGCCGGAGCGTCCGCACCGTGCTCGCCGGGGGCGACGGTGCCCGGCAGAAGGACGCGAAGTCGCGCTCGCCGAGCAGCTCCCGGGCGGCCGCTCGCATCGGCCCGAGCGCGAGCGGATCGGGGTGGTGCCAGACGTAGCGAGCCGTCATCGGGTCGGGAACCGGCGCGACGTCGATGCGGTACAGGTATTCGCGGCCGGTCGCGCGGTGGCGCGCGTTGAATGCATCCGCAGCCAGCCTGGCCTCGCGCACGACCACCTCTGGGGCGAGCATCGCGTTCACCGCTCGCTGGAGCCGGTCGATATCGGGCGTCTCGGCGACCCGAAACGACGCGACCTGGCCGATCGCGTGGACGCCGGCGTCGGTGCGCCCCGCGACCGACAGGCGGGGGCGCTCGCCGCCCAGCACGCGCTCGAGCACGTCGCCGAGCAGACCCTCGACCGTTCGCACCCCGGGCTGGGCCGCCCAGCCGCGGAACCCCGTCCCGTCGTAGGCGAGCAGGAGCCTGACGACCGCCATCGCTCTGGCTGCGGCCTCGGAGCCCGGCTACTCCTCGGCGGGGAGGAGCTCGATCTGCGCCATCGGGGCGGCGTCGCCCTGCCGCTGGCCGAGCTTCAGGATCCGCGTGTAGCCGCCCGCCCGCTCCGCGTAGCGAGGTCCGATCTCCGAGAAGAGCTTGTGGACGACGTCCCGGTCCGGCACGGTCTTCAGGACCTCCCGGCGGGCGTGGACGTCGCCGCGCTTCGCGAACGTGATGAGGTGCTCGGCGAGCGGCCGAAGCGCCTTCGCCTTGGCCTCGGTCGTGCGAATCCGCTCGTGGGTGAAGAGCTGCGCGGCGAGGGTGCCCATGAGCAGCCGCTCGTGCGCAGGCCCGGAACCGAGCCGCGGGCCTTTCCTCGGACGCGGCATCTAGTCCTCCCGCAGGCCCAGCCCGAGCTCCTCGAGCTTGCCCTTGACCTCGTCGATGGACTTCTGCCCGAAGTTCCGGATGTCCATCAGCTCGGCCTCGCTCTTCTGACGAAGGTCGCCGACCGTGTTGATGCCCTCGCGCTTCAGGCAGTTGTAGGAGCGGACCGAGAGGTTCAGCTCCTCGATCGTGATCGCGTCGTCGCCCCGGTACTCCTCGTCCACCTTCGGCGCGTCCGGGACCATGCCCTGGCTCTCGGCGAGGTCCCGAAAGAGCTCCACGAGCGCGACGAGCGTCGTGCCCGCCGAGGCCAGTGCCTCGCGCGGCTTGATCGAGCCGTCGGTCTCGACGTCCAGGATCAGACGGTCTCGGTCGGTCATCTGCTCGACGCGCGTGTTCTCGACCGCATAGGTCACACGGCGAACGGGCGAGAAGATGGAGTCGACCGGGATGACGCCGATCGGGTCACGGGCGCTCTTGTTGCGTTCCGCAGGCACGTAGCCCACGCCCCGCTGCACGACCACCTCGAGCTCTAGGCCCGCGCCTCGCCCGAGGGTCGCGAGATGCAGC
>Ga0066710_100002404_pt1 | contig 15056 bp, 15 predicted proteins | sample GraSoiAngelo_159_FD_79666 | JGI IMG/M metagenome (GOLD analysis project Ga0066710, IMG submission 79666) | Grasslands soil microbial communities from the Angelo Coastal Reserve, California, USA - 14_1009_16_40cm | ecosystem: Environmental > Terrestrial > Soil > Grasslands | place: USA...
GCTCCTCGAGCAGGTGAGGCGCGAGCCGCGCCTCTCGGACAAGGTCGCCGAGATGATGCTCGACACGATCCTTTCCCGGCGGCTCGCGGTCGGCGATCGTCTCCCGTCCGAGCGGGAGCTGGGCGAGCAGTTCGGCGTCTCGCGGACGGTCGTTCGCGAGGCCGTGCGGGCGCTCGTCGCGAAGGGCGTGATCGAGGTCCGGTCGGGGAGCGGCCTTCGCGTCGCAGCCGTCGACGCCGCGGCGGTGAGCGAGTCGATGAGCCTGTTCATGCACGGAGGCGGCATCGAGTTCGAGAAGGTGCACGAGGTGCGCACGGTGCTCGAGGTGCACATCGCCGGGCTCGCCGCCGAGCGTGCGAGCGACGACGACGTCGCGCAGTTGCGCGAGGTGCACGAGCGGATGAAGCGCGAGGTGGGCGACGTGGCCGCGGCTGCGCGCGACGACCTCGAGTTCCATCGCGTGATCGCCCGCGCGACGCACAACGAGCTCTTCCTGATGCTGATGGACTCGATCGGGACGTCCCTGATCGACATCCGCCGCGAGAACCTCGGCTCGGGCGCGGCGCCGGAGACGCTCGGCCAGCACGAGCGGATTCTCGAGCGCATCACGGCGCACGACGTGGACGGCGCGCGGACGGCGATGTCCGCGCATCTGGAGGGCGTCGCCGCCTTCTGGAAGGAGCAGCGGGCGGCACGCGAGGAGTCGGAGGAGACTCCGGTCGCGTGACGCTCCTGCGTCGCCTCGACCACGTCGCCGTCGTCGTCCGCGACACCGAGAGCGCGCTCGCCTTCTACTCGGGCAAGCTGGGCCTGTCGGTCGCCTCCTCCGAGGAGGTCGCCAGCCCGCACGTGAAGCTCACCTACCTCGACGCGGGCAACGCGTACCTGCAGCTTGTCGAGCCGCTCGACGACCAGTCGCCGCTCGCGCGGTGGCTGGACGAGCACGGCGAGGGCCTGCACCACATCTGCTTCGGCGTCGACGACGTCGAGGAAGCCGTCGCCTCGCTCAGCGATCCCGGCACGGAGGTCGTGCTTGGCTCAGGGCGCGGGCGGGCGTCCGCATTCGTCACCTCCGACGCGGCGAACGGCGTCGTCGTCGAGCTCACCGGCTTCGACGCGGAGACCGACGTCGACGCAGCGCCCGGCTATCTCGGGACGCGCTGAGCGTCGCGCACGAGGCGGTCGAGCGGCGTCCAGAACAGCCGCCTGACCTCGGGGTTCCACACGAGCGTCGGCAGGTAGTGGTCAGCCCACGCGCCCTTCACCGAGCGGATGATCCGGTAGTCGAGATGGGCTCCCGGTCGCAGCATGCCGGCGAGCGTGTCGGCCCCGTCCCGCCCGACGACCGTGTCGTGGTCGCCGGCGCGAAGCACGACGGGAATTGCGGGCACGCCCGAGAGGTCGAGTGCAGGCTCGATCTGGTACGGATCGGCCGGAAAGATGCTGTAGACGGCCCGCGGCCTCGGCAATCCCCAATCCGGCGCGTTCGCCGCGTAGACGAACGCGAGCGTCCCTCCCACCGAGAAGCCGGCCGCGACGACGGGAAGGTCGGGCCGGTGCAGCGCGCGGAACCCGAGGACGAGCCCGTCGTGCATGTCGTACGGGGCGACGACGAACGAGTCGTCGACTCCGTCCTGGTACGCCGGGAACATCACCGCGCTGCCCCGGCGGAGCAGGTGCTCGAACCACGCTTGGTGCCAGTCGAACGGCAGGCTCGCGTCCCACCCGTGGAGGTAGACGACGAGGCTCCTGATCTCGCCCTTGCGGGGGAGGAGAATCCACACGCGACCGGCGCCAACACCGTACGGCGTCGCAGTGCCGCCCGCCACGGAGATCACTTCGCCGCTCGCCGCGGGACGCGACGTGCCGCCGCAGCCGGCGCTCAGGACGAGCACCAGCGCGGCGCAGAGGAGCAGCCTCACCTGGGAAACGGCCGCTCGAGCTCGAGCGAGCGGTCGAGCTCGACGCCGAACCCGGGCCGGTCGAGCGCCGAGGCCTTGATGCGCCCTCGCTCGGGCACGGGCTCGCCCGTGAGCAGCGGCGTGAACATCGGCACCACCGACGCGGCGTCGGGCGCCATCATCAGGAACTCGGCGAACGGGCTCTCGTGGCGCGTAACGACGAAGTGATAGCTGTACACGCTCGAGCCGTGCGGGACGACGAGCACGCCGTGCGCCGAGGCATACGCGGCAATCTTGAGCAGCTCGGTGAGGCCGCCGCACCAGTTGACGTCGGGCTGGATGATGTCGCAGCAGCGGTTGTCGATCAGCTGCCGGAAACCCCAGCGCGTCCACTCGTGCTCGCCCGTCGTGAGGAGGAGGTCGTTCGGCGCGCGGCGGCGCACCTCCGCGTAGCCGGCGTAGTCGTCGGGCGGCAGGAACTCCTCGACCCACTTGAGCTGGTACGGGCGAAGCGCCTCGACCAGCCGGAGCGTGTACTCGACCGTCAACGCCATCCAGCAGTCGTAGGCGAGGAAGAACTCTGCCGGGGCGCCCACGCGAGAGCGCATCTCGGCGGCGTTCTCGACGTTGCGCCGCAGGCCCTCGTCACCCTCCGCGGGCCCGTGCACGAGCGTCATCTTGCCCCCGATGAAGCCCATCTCCTTCGCGAGGTCGGGGCGGGGCCCGGTCGCGTAGAACGAGATCTCGTTGCGGACCGCGCCGCCGATCATCGCGTGCACGGGCTCCTGCCGCAGACGTCCGAGCAGATCCCAGACCGCGAGGTCGACGGCCGAGATCGCGTTCACCGCCAGGCCTTTGCGACCGTAGAACATCGACGCGCGCCACATCTGATCCCACATCAGCTCGAGCTCGTCCGGGCGCTTGCCCTCGACGAAGCGCGACAGGTGATGCTCGACGAGCCACGCCGCCGGCGGGCCTCCCGTCGAGGTACCGACGCCGATCGTGCCGTCCTCCGCCTCGACCTCGACGACGACCGTTCCGAGGACGTTGAGCCCGAACGACGACCGCGTGGCGCGGTACTCGGGGTAGATGGACATCGGCGTCGCGATCTGCCCGTCGATCCAGTGACCGCCGCCCTGGTCGTGGTAGTCGGCGCCGCCGCCTCTCGCGACGAGCGCCCGCACGGACGCGATGCGCGGGAACGACATCTCAGTTGGTGCGGTCGGTGCCCGCCACGACGGGGTTCGTGAGCTCGCCGACGCCACTCGCCGAGACAGTGACGACGTCTCCGGGCTCGAGGAAGCGCGGCGGCTGCATGAACGTGCCGCAGCCGGCCGGCGTGCCGGTCATCAGGCAGTCGCCCGGCTCGAGCGTGATCACGGAGCTGATCCACTCGATCGCCACGGGCGGCGGACCGAGCTGCTCTCCCGCGAGGGCCGACTGGCGCAGCTCGTCGTTGACGCGCGACTCGATGCGAATGGTCGCCCAGTCGGGCAGCTCGTCCTTCGTGACGATGCACGGGCCCATCGGGCAGAACGTGTCGAAGTTCTTGGCGAGATCGCGCTGGCCGTTGTGGAACTGGACGGAGCGAGCGCCCACATCGTTGAAGACCGTGTAGCCGAACACGTAGTCGAGCGCGTCGTCGCGGCGCACGTTTTTCGCGCGCGACCCGAGGACGACGCCGAGCTCGACCTCGTAGTCGACGGCGAACCCGTGCTCGCCGAACTGCGCCGCACCGCCGGGCAGGCGCCGGATCACGTCGTCTGCGGGCGGGATCACGATCGCATCGCCCGGCCCCACGATCGCGCTGGCCACCTTGATGAAGTCCCAGACGACCTCGTCGGGGAACACGAAGCCCGGCTCCTCGTCGCCGTGGCTCGCGTAGTTCACGCCCGAGCCGAAGATCTTGCCGGGGTTGGTCAGCGGGGCGAGCAGCCGGTCGACGTGCACCGGTTCGGTGCCTTCGGGCATGGCCGCCGCCCGCTCGAGGCCGCGCTCCCCGTCGCGGATCAGCGAGAGGGTGTCGTCGTAGCCGGTCGGGAAGACCGCCCCGTCCCGCTCGACGCCGCAGCCCGTCGTGCCGCCGCTTGAGTACTGAACGATCCGCACACACGCCCCCTTCGAGCAGCTTGTGGCTTAGAGCCACAAACTGGCTTCGAATCTGTATGACAGTAGGATGACATGATCGAAGGTCCCCCGTCCATAGAGCGGCTCGTGGTGCTGGACGACGACCCGACCGGAGTGCAGACGCTCGAGGGCATCCGCGTCCTGCTCGACTGGGACCCGGAGCGCATCGCGCGCGCGCTGGCCGGGCGGCGGAGCGTCCACCTGATCACGAACTCGCGCGCGCTCTCGCCGGAGCAGGCGGGCGCGACGGTCGGTACCGCGGCGCGTGCGGCGGCCGCGGGGGTCGACGGCGTGCGCCTCGTCCTGCGCGGAGACAGCACCCTGAGGGGCCACGTATGGGAGGAGTACGAGGCGCTCGCCGCCGCCACGGGCGCGGGACAGCCGCCGCTGCTCCTTGCGCCCGCCCTCCCATCGGCCGGCCGCGTCACGCGCGGCGGCGTCCACATGATCGAACGCGACGGAGTTGCGACGCCGCTCCACGAGACCGAGTACGCACGCGACGGTGCGTTCTCCTATCGCTCGGCGCGGCTGCTCGAGTGGGCCGAGGAACGTTCGCACGGCGCCCTGCGCGCGGACGCCGGCCGCGAGCTGCATCTCGAGGACCTCCGCACGGCGGGCGCCACTGCCGTGGCGGACGCGCTCGCGGACCTCGCCGCCGGCGGTCGCCCGTGCGTGCTGGCCGTGGACGCGGAGACCGACGACGATCTCGCCCTCGTCGCGGCCGGATACGCCGCGGCGCTCGCTGCTGGAACGCGCGCGCTCGTGCGTTGCGCGCCCGCACTTGCGGGCATCCTCGCCGGCACGACGGCCACGACCCCCGCCACGCCTCCGCGGGGCGACGTGCTCGTCGTGTGCGGCTCGTACGTCCCGACGTCCACGCGACAGCTGGACGCGCTCACGGCGCGCCGTCCGGAGGCGCTGGTCGAGGTCGACGTCGCCGCACTCGCGTCGGCGGACGCCGCCGGCGAAGTCGCGCGCGCGGCCGCGGCGGCTTCCGAGCTCGTGCGTCGCTCCGGACTCGCAATTCTCGCCACCCCGCGCGAGCGCCCCCCCGGAACGGCCGATCTCGCGTCGGGGCAGCGCATTGCCGAAGGGCTCGCGCGCGCGGCCGGCGCGGTCGAGCCGCGTCCGGATGTCGTGATCGCGAAGGGCGGCATCACCTCCGCCGTGACGCTTCGCACCGGCTTCGGGGTGGACGAGGCCGAGGTGATCGGACCCGTCGTCCCCGGTGTCTCGCGCTGGCGTGCGGGCGATCTCGAATACCTCGTGGTGCCCGGCAACGTCGGTGACGACGAGCTGCTCGCCGAGCTCGTCGACGCGGTGCAGAGTGTTGATCTCGTTCCGTGAGCTGCTCGAGGAGCGGCGCACTGCGCGCGCGGCGGCAGGCGCGTTCACGTGCTACGACGTCACGACCGCGCTGGGCGTCGTCCGCGCGGCGGAGGCCCGCGGGGTCCCAGTGATCCTGCTCGTCAGCGAGGCGTCGTTTCGCGCACCCGACGCCCGCCTGCTCGTCCCCGCACTGGTGAGCGTCGCCGAGGCGGCGCGCGTTCCGGCATGCGTGCAGATCGACCACGTCTCCGATCCCGAGCTCGTCAGAGCAGCCCTCGTCTCGGGCGCAGGCGCGGTGCTGGCCGACGGCTCGCGTCTACCCGTGGACGAGAACGCTGCGCTCGTGCGCGACGCGGTCGTGGCTGCGCCGCCGGACTTCGGCGTCGAGGCCGAGCTCGGGCACATCGAGGGCGGCGAGGACGTCGCCGCAGCCGTGGCGGCCGGAGCGCTGACGGATCCGGATGAGGCTGCGGAGTTCGCGGTCCGGACCGGCGCCGGCTGCCTGGCGATTTCGATCGGCAACGTCCACGGCACGTACGTCGCGCCGCCGCAGCTCGACTGGCAGCGGCTCGAGCAGATCCGCGAGAGCGTCGGCGACCTGCCGCTCTCGCTGCACGGCGCCTCCGGGCTGGAGGGCGAGGACCTCCGACGCTCGATCGCTCTCGGCATCTGCAAGGTCAACGTCAACACGGAGCTGCGACGGCGCTACCTCGACGAGCTCTCGGCCCGCGTGCCGGACGTGCTCCCGGGCCTGCGCCTGCTCGATCTCCAGGACGCACTCGTCGGAGCCGTCGCCGACGCTGCCGGCGAGATCCTCGACGTGCTCGGCGCTTAGCCACCCACGGCCGCCAGCAGCTGGTGGTACTCCTCGTCGGTGATGCGGTTCCGGAGGCCGATGGAGGGCCTCACGCTGCGACTCGTCGACGGCGTGTACGACGACCAGGGCGTCGGCGCGCTGCTGGATCGGGACTGCTCGGTCGTCCCGTGGAAGGAACCCCAACCCGTACGATCCGCTCGTGCTCACGCGCGACGACGAGACAACGGATTCGTACGGAATTCCGCGCCGCTCGCTCCCTGCGCTCGCGCGCAACGGTCGTACCGCGTCCTCTCGGACGTTGCGATCGGGACGCTCGGCCCGATTATCGTCGGGCTCCACCTGGGGGTGTCTTCGACCGCACGTTCCTCGCGCTCGGCCGGACGCCGAAGGTGAAGCGAGAGTCCGGCGGCGCCGACTCCGGCAAGCAATCGCACGGAGGCGCCTTTAGCTCGCGCGCGGCCGTGCAGCCGCCGCTCAGCTGACGCCCGGGTCAGCCACCGCCCTCCTCCGTCGCCTCGGCGTCGGTCTCACCGTCCTCGCTGCCTTCCTCCTGCTCGCGCGCCTTGCGATCCGTGAACTCCCGCGGCGATGCCGGCGGCGCAGGTCGCCCCGACTTCAGCGCCTCGATCTCGTCGCGAAGACGCTTGTCCCGCTCCTCGCGCGCCCTCGCCTCGTCGTCGGCCATCCCCTACTCCGTCCGGTCCGACTTGATCAACTCGATCTGCTCGAGCCACTGGTCGGCCTTCGAGGACGCGGCCTTGTCCGTCTCCTTCCCGACCGCCACGGCTGCGCGAAGAACGGGAGCGCCCTTCTTCAATCCGGTGTCGATACCGGGATGCTCGGTGTTCCGGTCGACCCACGCACGAAGGCTGCCGGCCGTCGCGTCGAAGACTCCGAGATCGCGGAACTGCTTGCGCTGGCCGAACCAGATCTGTTGCCACCAGTGATTCGACGGAGGATGGTGCCAGCTGAGGTAGCCGCCGCGAAGGATCTGGCGCGGCTGCTTGATCGCGCCCGTGAAGCTGTAACGGACGCCGGCCACGGGAGTCGGGTCGAAGAAGCGCGGCGTGTAGAAGTCGGAGACGAGAATGTCGTTCACCGTGTAGGCGAACTGGTCGGCCTCCGACGGATCGCACACCTCGACGAGGAACTCGACGCGGCCCTGTCCGATCTTCGGTGACCGGCCTGCGATGGTCCGCCGGCCGAACGGGTCGGCGAGCATCTCGAGCATCTCGTGACTTGCCGTCAACGACCAGCTGTCGGACATCTCGATCAGAGCGAACGGCTGCCCGTTCCTGTCCTCGTGCACGCCCGCCGCGCCCGGGGTGTGGATGTCCGTCTCGACGATCATGGGCCAGTAGCCGATCGGCACATCCTTGAGGCGCGGGAAGGCGTCGACCGAAGCGCGGACGCCCCAGAGAGGACTGAAGTCACGGGTGGCCTGTCGCTGCAACGCGGCTGCGACCCTGGCGATGTCCGACGCGTCGTGGCCGCGCACCAGGGACACGAGGGCCAGGTTGTATACCAGCATGGCGCTCACATCTCCTTTCGTTCGAACCGATGCACTTGCCGCGGACGCACCGTCAATGGGACAATCAGGGGCCGACTATCCGCCACGCGGTCGAACGATGCAAGCGGACGCTGCGCGGCTCGCCGGCTGGACGCCGTCCACCCCGGTCGAAGAGCTCGTCGAGCTGATGGTCGAAGCCGATCTCGCGCGGCTCGGACACCACCGTCCCCGGCTCGCTCCGCCCGCGAGGGTCTCGCCGCCAACGCTCTCAGGGGCACGCGGCGCGCGTCGCCGCGCTGCTCGCGGAGCCCATCCTTGACACCGTTTGTCACCGATGGGATCCTCGCCGCAGTAGCGAATCGACCATCCCTGGCGAGGTACCGGCAGCTCCCGGAAGAGGCGCGGGGGCGCGGTCGCGGCTGATGACGTGACGCCGAGATCGTCGTCGTCGGCGCAGGCATCATGGGCCTGGCCGCCGCGGCGGCGCTCGGCCGGGCCGGGAGAAGCGCAACCGTCCTCGAGCAGTTCGAGTTCGGCCATGATCGCGGCTCCAGCCATGGGACTGCGCGCATCTTCAAGGTGTCGTACCCCGAGCCGCAGTTCGTGCGACTGGCGCAGGAATCGCTCGTCCGCTGGCGCGAGCTCGAGGACCAGACCGGCGACGAGATCCTCATGATGACCGGCATGCTCGACGTCGGCCGGATCGAGGGCCGCCGCGAGGCGCTGAAGGAGTGCGGAGCCGACTTCGAGTTCCTCGCCGCGGCAATGATAGTTCTCATCAGTCAATAAACGAGGCCAGGCCTGCCGCCGGCCCTCATCTATCGCGTCGGCTCACCGACGCTCTGGCGCTCGACTTCGTCCGGCGAGCTCGGTAGATCGTGGATCTCACCCGTTCGCACCTTCTGGGCCGACGCGCGGCGTCCGGCGACGACGTAGATCGCAGCGGCGCCGACGATCACGAGCCCCTGGATCAGCGGCTGGTAGTTGGCGCCGAGGTTGAGGATGTTGAATCCGTTCGCGAGCACGAACAGGATCAGCGCGCCAACGACGGTCTTCACGACGCTGCCGGAACCGCCGAACAGCGACGTGCCGCCGAGAATCGCGGCCGCCAGTACCGTCAGCTCGATCCCGGAGAGCGCGTTCGGGTTGATCGCCTCGAACCGTCCCGCGTAGAGGATGCCCACGACGGCCGCAGCGAAGCCGTTGAGCACGAACGGGACGATCTTGTACCGTGCGATGTCGATTCCGGACAGCCGCGCAGCCTCCGTGTTGCCGCCGACCGCGTAGAGGCGGCGGCCGACCGCGGTGTACGAGAGCACGAACCAGGCGACGATCGTGACCGCGAAGAGCACCCAGACCTGCTTCGTCAGCGGCCAGTGCGTCGGGAATGCGGCAATGCCGACGATCACGAGCGCGAGGCCCGCGAGCACGGCCCCGGCTGCTCCCAGGTCGAACGGGCGCTGCAGGTCGCGGGTCCGCTTGATCATGTAGAGCCCGCCCGCGACGACGATCGCGCCGACGGCCACGGACGTCCAGCGGAGGTTGAGCGGCGCCGGGCCGTCGACGAGCGAATTGAGGCTCGTCTTCGCCGTCACGATCGACTCGCCGTTGGTCAGGATCAGCAGCACGCCGCGCACGGCGGTCAGCGCTCCGAGCGTGACGATGAACGCATTGATGCCGACGATCTGGACGAGCAGGCCGTTCACGAGCCCGACGAGCGTGCCGATCCCGAGCCCGACGAGGATCGCCACCCAGACGGACGCATGGTTCAACGTCATCAGCGTGACGCCCGCAGCGAGCGCGCCGGTCGCGCCGATCGAGAGGTCGAAGTTGCCGCTGATCAGGACGATCGTCATGAAGACGGCGAGGATCCCGACCTGCGTGGCCTGGTCGAAGACATTGGCCGTGTTGATCGCGGAGAGGTAGGGAGGCCGCCCCGTAACCGCCGTCGCGATCACGAGCGTGACCACCAGGACGAACAGGGCATAGACGACGCCCGCGTTGTGCAGCCGGAAGGCCTCGGTGTTCACAGCGCCGAGCCGGGCGCGCAAGCCGTTCGCGCCCGTCGTCGTGGTGGCCGAGGTACTCAAGCCACTTCTTCCTTCGCTCCGAGGCCGCTCGCCAGCGCGAGCAGCTCCTCCTCCGACGTCTCGGCCGCACGCCGCTCGGCGACGATCCGCCCGCGGCTGATCACGAGCACGCGGTGCGCGACCGCGAGGATCTCCTCGAACTCGGAGGAGACGACGACGGCGCCCTTGCCCTCGCGCGCGAAGCGGCGGATCAGCTCGAGGATCTCGGCCTTCGTCTCGACGTCGACCCCGACCGTCGGCTCGTCGAGCAGGAAGACCGACGGATTCCCGTAGAGCCACTTGGCGAAGACGACCTTCTGCGCATTGCCGCCGCTCAGCGACGAGACCGGTGCGTCGGCCGACCGCGCGACGATCCGCAGGTCCCGGATCGCCCGCTCCGCACGCTGCACCTCCCTGGCGCGCGTGGGTAGCGCACCCGCCGCCGAGAGCTCGGTCAGATCCGGCAGGCTGGTGTTCCGCCAGATCTCCCAGTCCGGGACGAGCCCCTGACGCATCCGCTCCTCGGGCACGAGCGCGATGCCTGAACGGACGGCGGCGCGCGCGGAGCGGTCGATCTCCCGGCCGCGCAGGATCACGCTGCCCTTCGCGCTGCGGTCACTCCCGAAGATCGCGTGCAGGATCTCCGAACGGCCCGACCCGAGCAGGCCGGCGAGACCGACGATCTCGCCCTCGTGGACGGTGAACGAGACATCCGAGACGCGGCCGGGCGAATCGAGGCCGTGCACCTCGAGGAGGGCTGGCGCGTCCTCGCGCGTCTCGCGCTGGCGCAGCGACTCGAGCGACGCGAGGCGCTTGCCGACCATCGCGTCGACGAGCCTCTCCTCCGTCAGCTCAGCGGTCGGCTCGTCCGCGACGACGAGCCCGTCGCGCAGCACGGTGATCCGGTCGGTGAGGCTCAGCACCTCGTCGAGGAAGTGCGAGCAGTAGATGAAGGTGACGTCGTCGCGGTCGCGCAGCCGCCGCACGGTGTCGAAGACGAGCTCGCGCTCCCCCTGCGCGAGCGAGGCCGTCGGCTCGTCCATGATCACGAGCTCGGCGCCGTGGGCGAGCGCGTGCATGATCGCGACCATCTGGCGTTGTCCGATCGAGAGCTCGGACACGCGCAGGTCGGGATCGAGCTCATACTGGACGCGGTTCAGCATCTCGCGGTACCGCTTCAGCAGACGTCCGCGCGCATAGAGGCCGCGGAAGTCGTTCAGGAACACGTTCTCGAGGACCGAGAGCGTCGGGACGAGCGGGATGTGCTGGTAGATGGTGGAGATCCCCGCGGCCAGCGGGGCCGCGGGGGAGCTCCAGTCGGCGGGCTCGCCCTTCCACCGGATCTCGCCCGAGGTGGGCGCGAGCGCCCCGGCGACGATCTTGAAGAGCGTCGACTTGCCGGCGCCGTTCGCTCCGACGATGCCGTGCACCGTTCGTCGCGCGACGGTCAAGTCGACGCCCTTCAGGGCGAGCGTCCCATTGGGGAACCGCTTGGTGATGTCGGTCAGCTCGAGCACTGAGCTCTCCTTCACCAGGCCGGCTCTCCTACCACTGGCCCACGCACTTGCTCGCGTTGGCCTTCGTGATCCCGGGCGTGTCGTAGAAGACGAGCTTCGCCTTGTCGTGCAGCTTGCCCGTCAGGTTGTCGTACATCCGCTGCATCGCGATCTTGCCTTCGTCGTACGGCTTGTAACAGACGGTGCCGTAGTACGCGCCGCCCTTCTTGATCGCGGCCATGCCGAGCTTCGAGCCGCCCATGCCGATGACGAGCGCCTTCGAGCCGGCGTTCTGTACGGCCTTCGCGCAGCCGACGCCCATGTCGTCCGACTCCGAGTAGAAGAGCGCGATGTCGGGATTACCCGAGAGCATGCCCTGGCACGCGGCCTGCCCCTTCGTCGCGATCCAGTCGCCGGGCTGCTCCGTCACGACCTTCAGCTTCGAGCCCTTGATCCCCTGCAGGAAACCGGTCTTGCGGAGGCCGACCTCGGCGTAGCCGGCCTGCCCGAGCACGAGCCCGACCTTGCCGCCGTTCGGCAGGGCCTTCTTCGCCATCCTGCCGGCGACCGCCGACGCGCCGACCTCGTTTTCGATCACGAGCGCCGTCAGCTTGGGATACACCTTCTTGATCGTCGCGTTCGCACCGACGAGGCTGTGCACGGAGATCACCTTGATGCCCGCCGCAGACAGCTTGTCGACGAGGCTGGCAGCCTCGGCGGCGTCGGACGGCATCATCAGCACCCCGTCGGGCTTGAGCGCGATGATGTCCTGCACGTTCGCCGCTTCCTTCTGCGGATCGTTCTTGCCGTCGAGGTTGGCGACGACCTTGACGCCGAGCTTCTTCGCCATGGCGGCGACGCCCTTGCCCTCGGCGGCCGGGAACGGAAACCCGTAGCCCGAGCCGTTGTCGATCGCGATCGTGTACGTCTTGTTCGTCTTGCCCTGCGCGGTGGCGCCGACGGTGGCCGCCACGACGAGGACGAGGAAGCTCACGATCGCAATGCCGAGCCGTTTGCTCATACCGAAACACCTCTCCTTTTTCTCTGACCCAACGGTGAACGAGCGGTCACGAATCAGCGACGTCGGCCACCTCCGCTCTCTCGATTGAGTAGACGTGCGTGAGCACGAGGACCACGTCGCCGTGCTGGTTGGTCACGGCGACCTCCTCGTCGACGAATCCCTGCGCCGGGCGCTTCGGGTCGTCCCGCTTCGCGGCGATCGTCGCCGTCACGGTGATCGTGTCGCCGATGTGCACGGGACGGACGAAGCGGATCCGGTCGTAGCCGTAGCTGAACGCGAGCGGATTGATGTCGCCAGCCGTCATTCCGACGCCGACGGAGAGGATGAGAGTCCCGTGCGCGATCCGCCGGCCGAAAGGCTGCGTCTTCACCCACTCCGCGTCGATGTGGTGCGGATAGAAGTCGCCGGTCTGGCCCGCGTGCAGCACGACGTCCGCCTCGGTGATCGTGCGGCCGAGCGTCGTCCGCGTCTCGCCGATCTCGTACTCCTCGAAGTGCCTCGACACGATCTTCACGCGGCCTCCCCGGGCAGCGTGTCGTGCTCGTCCAGCCGTGGGCTCGCCGCGGACGAGGGCGGGATCGCGCCGTCGATCCGGAAAGGCGCGCGGACGGTGCGGAACCTGCGCGCTCCGTCCCCGGCCTCGACGACCATCTCGAGCTCCTTCACGGCGTCGTGGGCCAGCAGCTCCGGCCACCGCATCACCTCGGCGACCCAGAGCCCCGCTCCGCCGAGCTTCTCGACCCATTCCGCCACCGGGCGGGTCTTCAGCGCCCCGGCGATCCGGGCCTTGATCTCGTCGCGGCGCTCGTACCAGTCCTTCGGGTCATCGATGGCTTCGACGTCGGGGAGCCCGAGCAGTTGGCCGAGCAGCGGCACGGACCCCATCGCGAGCGCGACGAAGCCATCCGTGGTCTCGTAGATGCCGTACGGCGCGCCGACGTACGGGTGCGCACTCCCGATCTCGCTGCGCACGGGCAGCCGGTTGCCATCGTTCAGGTGGCAGGTCAGCACCTCGAACTGGAGGTCGAGCGCCGACTCGAGCAGGCTGACCTCGACGAAGCCGCCGCGCCCGGTCACGCCGCGGCGGACGAGGCACGCGAGGATGCCCTGACAGAGATGCGCCCCGGCGAGGGTGTCGACGATCGAGAGCCCGAACGCCACCGGCGGGTCGTCGCGGTTCCCGTTCAGCCACGTCAGGCCGGAGAGCGCCTGGACGAGCAGGTCCTGGCCTGGCCGGTCGCGCCACGGGCCGCTCTCGCCGTAACCGGACGTCGAGCCGTAGACGATCCGCTCGTTCAGCTTCGACACGGAGTCGTAGTCGAGCCCGTACCGCTCCATCACCCCGGGGCGGAAGCTCTGGATCAGGACGTCGGCTCGCTCGACCAGCCGTTTGACACGCTCGAGCTCCTCCGGGTCGCGCAGGTCGACGGCGAGGCTCTCCTTGTTCCGGTTGATCGTGTGGAAGAGCAGGCTGTCGCCGTCGAGCTCGAGCCCCGCGAGGCTGAGCGCGCGCGTCGGCTCGCCGGTTCCGGGCCGCTCGATCTTCAGCACGCGCGCGCCGAGGTCGGCGAGCCGCAGCGCCGCCGACGGCCCGGCGAGGTACTGGCTGAAGTCGAGGACGAAGAGGCCTTCGAGCGGAAGCGTCACGGGAGCTCGATCTCGTCGATCCGGACGCGCCGTCCCTCGTCCGCCGACCGGTATGCGCACATGAGAACGCGCAGGGTCCTGAGGTTGTCGCGCCCCGACGTGAGCGGCTCGCGGTCCTCCTCGATCGCGGAGAGGAGCTCGCCGATCGGGCCGACGAACGCGTCCGGGATCCACCGCTCCGTGAAGCGGCGCTCGAACGCGTGCTCGGGCCCTTGCACGCGCGAGTAGAAGCGGAACGTGTCCGGCCGGCCGACCGGGTAGTCGTAGAGGACGCCGAGCGTCCCCTCCGACTTGCCGTCGGTGCCGTCAGTGTGGACGACCGCGCGCGGCTCGGGGCCCCAGTTGTTGTGGTCGACGACGACTGCGACCTTCAACGTGTCGGAGTACTCGACGACGGTGAACGTCCGCGACTCGCCCTGTGCGTGCTGGCCGGGCGCGCGCGCGGTCGTCGCGACGACGCTCTCGGGCTCGCCGTAGAGGTGGCGGATGCTGTCGAAGTAATGGACCGAGTGGTAGAGGTACTCGAGCCGCTCGCGCTCGGCCATCCACGGCCACATGCGCCAGTCGGTCATGATGTTCACGTCGAAGAGGCCGCCGATCAGCTCGCCGTACCAGCCGGCGTCGATCAGCAGCTTCGCGGTCCGGACGACGCCCTCCCAGCGCATCTGCTGGTTGACGGCCATCCGCACGCCCGCCCGGTCGGCGCGCTGCACGAGCTCGATCGCCGGCTCGAGGGTCTCCGCGAGCGGCTTCTGGCACAGCGCGTGCCGTCCCGCCTCGAAGGCCTTCGACGCGATCTGGAACTGCGCGTTTGGCGTGACCGCGATATCGACGACCTCGACCTTCGAATCCTCGAGCAGCTCGTCGACCGAGCGGTACGCCGCCGGCACGCCCCACTCGCGTGCCGTCTCCTGTGCCGCCTCGAGGTTCGTGTCGGCGATCGCGACGACGTTGAACCCTGCTTTGCGGTACGAGGGCAGGTGACCGGCGTTGACGATCGCGCCGGCGCCGACGATGCCGATCCCGCGATGGCGCGACTCCGGCAGCTTCGGGCCCTTGTCGAGCTCCAGGATCTCGCCGATCGTCATCGAGCGGGCGTTCCCGCGAGCAGTTCGTCCGTGCGCGCCGCCGCCTCGTCC
>Ga0066710_100002405_pt1 | contig 15055 bp, 11 predicted proteins | sample GraSoiAngelo_159_FD_79666 | JGI IMG/M metagenome (GOLD analysis project Ga0066710, IMG submission 79666) | Grasslands soil microbial communities from the Angelo Coastal Reserve, California, USA - 14_1009_16_40cm | ecosystem: Environmental > Terrestrial > Soil > Grasslands | place: USA...
CTGCCCAACCGGCGATTCTGGTGATCGACGACGAGGCGCCCATGCGCAAGTACGTGGGCATGAATCTCAAGGCCCGCGGCTATCACGTGCTGCTGGCTGCCAACGGAGCCGAAGCGCTCGAGCTTGTGGCCAGGACGCGCGTCGACCTGCTGCTGCTGGACATCGGTCTGCCTGGACTTGATGGGCTGTCAGTGCTGTCGGCGGTCCGCCGCGAGGCGGCGGTGCCGGTGCTGATGGTGTCAGCGCGAGCCCGCGAGGGCGACAAGGTACGCGCGCTGGATCTGGGCGCCGACGACTATCTCACCAAGCCTTTCGGCGTGGACGAATTGCTGGCCCGAGTGCGGGCACTGCTGCGTAGGGCCGACCCGGCTCACAAGCGCTCGCTGCCCGCGTATCGCTCGGGCGCGCTGCAGGTGGACTTCACCGCCCGTCGCGTGACGCGTCATGGGCGCGAGATAGCACTCACCCCGCGGCAGCACGACGTGCTCGCCTACCTCGCGCACAACGCGGGCACGGTCGTCACCCACCGCGAGATTCTGCAGGCCGTGTGGGGCCCTCACTATGGCGGTGAGTCGGAATACGTGTGGACCTACGTCCAACGCCTCCGACATCAGATCGAGGAGGATCCCGCGCACCCGCGGCTATTGTTGACTGAGCCGGGCGTGGGCTACTTCCTGCAAGCGGCGGACTGAGAAGCATCCACCGCACCCAGCGCGATGAGCGACGACCGCTGTGCCTCGGTGACGCCGGTGAGGCCGGTGATGTTCATGCGCTCGTAACGCCGATCGGCCTGTAAGGTCCGCACGCTGAGGCCGCTGCTCGTGCTCCACACCTTCACGGTCCCGTCGAAGCTGCCGCTTGCCACCAGCCGTCCGTCGCCACTCAAGGCCAGGCCGTAGCCCAGGCCAGTCGGCCCGTACAGCGTGGTCAACAGCCGCCCAGTAGCCACGTCCCAAAGCCTGGCGGTGCCGTCCTGGCCGCCGCTGGCTACCAGCCCCCCGTCCGCGCTCAGCGAGACACCCCAGACCGCGCCGGTGTGGCCGTCCAGCGTCGCGAGCAGCCGACTGCTGCTCGCATCCCACAGCTTGACGGTACCGTCAAAGCTGCCGCCAGCCACCAGCTGTCCGTCGCCGCTCAGCGCCACCCCCCACACGCCACCCGTGTGCCCTCGCAGCGTAGCCAGCGGCTCACCGGCGGGTGCCTCCCAAAGTCGGATCGCGCCATCCAGGCTACCCGTAGCCGCGACCCGTCCGTCACTGCTCAGCGCAACCCCCCACACGCCACCGGTGTGACGCTGCAACGAAGCCAGCAGCCGCCCGTCGGGCGCAGACCACAGCCTGGCAGACTCGTCCTGGCTGCCACTGAGCAGCAGGCGGCCATCAGCGCTCAGCGCCACCCCATACACCACACCAGCGTGCCCGCGCAGCACAGCCAGCTGCCGTCCGCTGGCTGACTCCCAGAGCCGCACCGTCTCATCCTGCCCGCAGGTGGCCACCAGCCGCGCGTCGCCGCTCAGCGCCGCCCCATACACAACGCCAGCGTGCCCCAGCAGGCGGGCCAGCAGGCGTCCGCTGGACACCTCCCACAGGCTGGCGGTCTCATTCTGACTGCCGCTGGCCAGCACCCGGCCGTCGCGGCACAGCCCTATCCCGTAGATCACACCGGTATGCCCTTGCAAGGTGGCCAGCGACTGCCCGCTCGGTGCCGCCCACAGCCTGAGCGTCCCGTCCAGCCCGGCGCTGGCCACCAGCCCGCCGTCCCCGCTCAACGCCACGCCCAAGACCGCGCCCGTGTGCCCCTGCAGGGTGGCCAGCAGCCGACGGCCCGGTACGTCCCACAACCTGAGCGTTCCGTCCTGGCCGCCGCTGGCGAGCAGCCGCCCATCCCGGCTCAGCGCCGTGCAGTACACCACGCCCGTGTGCCCGCGCAGCATGGTAACCGCTCCGTTCCCCGCCTCGGAGACGCTGACCACCCCGTCAAGACTGCCGCAGGCCAGAAGCCGCCCGTCGCCGCTGACCGCTACGGCGCGGCCGCACACCGTACCAGTCTCCGCTTGACCCGTCGGCAGCAGGCGTCCACTCTGGGCGTGCCAGAAGCTGGCGTTCGCCTCGTAGCTGCCGCTCGCCACCAGCTTTCCGTCCGCGCTCAGCGCCACACCGTAGGCCGGGCCGGTGTGCCCTTGCAGGACCGTCACCGTCCGACGGCTGCAGGTGTCCCATAGCCTGACGGATCCATCCTGGCTACCGATGGCCACCAGCCGCCCATCCGCGCTCAAGCCCACTCCGTGCACCGGACCGGCTTGCCCCGCGCCAGCGTGGGTGTGCTCGTCCAGACTGGCGACAAGCGTGCCGCTGCTCGTCTCCCACAGATTGACCGTACCGTCAAGGCTGCCGCTTACCAGCAGGCGTCCATCGCCGCTCACCGCCACGCCGATAACCACGCTCGAGTGCCCCTGCATCGACAACATGAGCTGGCGGTCCGCCACCCGCCACAGGCACACCTCACCGGCGGTGGTCCCGATCGCCAGATAGGCGCCGTCGGCGCTGAGCGCGACGCAATTGGGCACCGTGAATGCCTCGGCCAGGACCGACTCGGCCAGGTCGGCCCCGACCAGCCTGGCCTCCTGGGCCTCGACCTCTTGCAGGTATGCCTGGCGGATCAACAGTCCGGACAGATCCACGTTTCGCAGGTCGCCACGTAGCAAGCGCAGCAGGTTGACCAGATTGCCGGGGGCGTATCCCTGCTGAGCCAGTGGCCGCTTGCGCAGTTGGTCGAGCAGCGTCAGCAGCCGCCGCTCCGCCGCGGGCTGACTGCCGCGGTCCGCAAGCAGCCGCTCCAGCACCGGGCCTGCGATCAAGCGTTCCTGTCCGCGGCGTACGTAATCCTTGGCCGTCGCCTTCAGCAGGGGTTGGGCCAGCAGCCGAACCGGCTCCCCCGCCGCGAGCTCCTTTACCACGTCGTCCACGACCTGCTCGGTCATGTACTCGAGCACCGCCGACTGCGGGGTGAACGTTGCGCCCCGTTCGTATACCCCGCGTGAGCGTGGGATCAGCTCCAGCATCGAGCGCCGGCGCAGCCCATCGACCGCCTCCAGCGCCGCGCCCCCGCCCACGCTGGATCCCAGGTCGCCCGCGAGATCGGCAAAGCTGACCGGCTCGCGCTCCACCGCCAGCCAGCGCAGGACGTCCAGCTCCACGCTCGTCAGGCGCTGGACCTGAACATCCAACAGCAGGCGCATGCCACCGAACACTCCGGTCCCCGCTTCGAGGAACCCGGCGATATCACCGCCGAACAGCTCGCGGATGCTTTCGCCGACGATCCTGAGCGCCAGGCCATTGCCGCCATAACGCGCGATGAGCGCCGACCACGCCTCAGCATCGCCCGATAGCTGTTTGTCGCGCAGGAGCGCCTGCCCATCGTCCACGTTCAGTCCGCTCAGGCCGAGCACGCGCACGGGCTTCGACTCGCCTTTCAGCAGGCTGAATTCGACGGGCTCCTCTCGGCTGGTGAGCAGCACACAGCTCTGATGCGCGCTCTCAGCCAGCTGCTGCAATACTGTGCCGAAGCGCTCGAAGCCTGGCTGAAAGCGGCCAGCGCGCTCGCCCGGCTGCAACACGGTCTCGAAGTTGTCCAGCACCAGGAGACAGCGCGCTCGCCGCGCCAGATCCAGCAGTCGCTCGAGGCGGCCCGCCTCGCTGTCTGGCGGTGGCGGATCGCCCGGAGACAGGAACCTGATCGCTCCCGCCAGCCACTCGCCGGGGGCAAGCGCATTGCGCAGACTGCGCCAGTACACGTAGTCGAAGGCCGGCGCCAGATCGAGGGCCAGACGCGTCGCCAGGAGCGTTTTGCCAATGCCGCCCAGCCCGACTATCGCCACCACCCGACAGCGCTCGTCGAGTACCCAGCGCCGCAGCATCTCGCGCTCCGCGTCGCGACCCAGAAAGCTCGCCACGTCGGGTGCCTCGCCCCAGTGCTCGCTACTCGGTCCATTAGAGTGCTCGACGTCCTGCTCTGGCGTCGCCATCCAGCCGCGCGCCGCGAGCAGCAGCTCACCGAACCACGCGGCGTCAAACGGCGTCTCGAAGTGGGGCGCCTCGCGCGCGACCGCCTCCCACAACGCCTGGGCTTCGGTCAGCTCGTGCCCCACTGCAAAGCCGCCCGCCTCGAAAAACGCGGCGATCAACGGGCGCAAGCGAGGCGCGCTGGGATAGGCCAGGCCGCCCTCCCAGCCCTGGACGGAGCGCACGTGCACACCCGCCCGCCTCGCAAGCGCAGCCTGGCTCAGACCGGTCCGGCCGCGGTGCTTCAGCGCCAGAGCTCTGAAGCCCTCGGCTTCCACGCCCAGCATTCGCCACACGGAGTCTAGATGGCCGACTCCGTCGTGGCATCGGCCGAATGGCGGACGCCGCTGCCGCTCGATACATCCCATTGGGGCCCCCCCTCTGGGGAGGGTGGCTCCGGCCCTCGCTGCCGTCGAGGCTAGTTGCCCTGACGGGTGTACCTCGCCGATTATGGGGTCCCCTCTGGGGAGATAGATCTCACATGAGTGGTTCGGGCGCGGGCATGCGGTAGCCGACGCCCGGCTCGGTCAGCACGTACCGTGGGCGGCTTTGCTCCGGCTCCAGTTTGCGGCGGATGCGACGCACGAATGTCCAGAGGTAATCGGCCTCGCTGCCGTACTGGCCGCCCCACACGGCCTGCAGAACTTGCCGGTGCAGCAGCACCTTGCCAGCGTTGCGGGCGAGATGGGCCAGCACCTCGTACTCGCGCCGCGTCAGCGCCACGTCCTCGCCCCGCACACGTGCCCGGCGGGCGCTGAAGTCCACCTCCAGGCCCTGATAGCGGTAGGGCGGCAGCGGCCCTCGCCGGGCTTCGGTCGCGCGGCGCAGGAGAGCGCGTACTCGCGCCAGCAGCTCTTCTACTCCGAACGGCTTGGTCAGGTAATCGTCCGCCCCCAGGTCCAACGCGCTGACTTTGTCGCGCTCCAGGCTGCGCGCCGAGAGGATCAGCACCGGTACCGGGTGATCGCGGCGGACGACCTCCAGCACCTGGAGTCCACTCGGGCCTGGCAGCCCGAGGTCGAGCAGCAGCAGGTCGAGTGTGTGCTCGGCAATGCGCTGGAGGGCCTCGCTGCCGTCAGCCGCCTCGTAGACGGTGTAGCCACTCGCCTTCAGGTTGCTGGTCAGCAGTTTGCGGGTCGCGTCCTCGTCGTCCACGACCAGGATCACTTGCTGTGTCATTGACGTTCCCCCCTTTACGAGAGGCGCTACGGGCTGCCGCGGCTGGCGAGCTCGATGGGTAGCCGAATAGAAAAGTGCGCCCCGCCGCTGGGCGAGTCGCCCACCCGAATGTTGCCGCCGTGTGCTTGCACGATGGCCTCGCAGATGGCCAGCCCGAGTCCATGACCTGGCACGTCGGGTTGGTTGCGAAAGAACGGCTCGAAGATGCGTTCGCGGTCCGCGAGCGGCACACCTGGCCCTTCGTCGTCCACTGCGAGCTCGAGTGTGCCGAAGTCCACCAGCTGGGCCGATATGTCGACGTGCCCATGCGGGGGCGAATACTTGGCCGCGTTCTGCAGCAGATTGGCGACCACCCGCTCGATCGCGTCGACGTCAACGCGCACGCTGGGCAGCCAGGCCGGCATCTCGACCCGCACCGTGTGGTCGCGGAGCAGGCCGCGGACGCGGTGCAGCCCGCCCTGAACCAGTGCCGCCGGGTTGCTGGGCGTGCGCTCCGCCGCCCTGGCCGCGGTCCCCGCCCGGCGGGGAGAGGACGTTGCGAGCAGCTTCTCGACCAACTGCGTGAGCCGGTCGGTCTCGGTCTCGATCTCGGCCAGGAAGTCGCGACGGGTGGGTTCGTCCCACTCCACATCACTTCGCCGCAGTGTGCTCACGAAGCCCTTGATGTGGCTGAGCGGCAGGCGCAGCTCGTGTGCGGCGGCGGCCAGCAGTTGGTCCCCCTCTGACAGGTACGACAGGCTGTCGGACGGCACGGCATCGACTGGCTTGGGCCTGACAGGCTCGCGATCCAGCGGGAGGCGGTGCACGACCTCGGCTGAGGTTGGGGTCGCCCACAGAAACCTGAGATTGTTGGGGGTGGGGCTTGGGGTCTTCATGGTCATGAAAGGCATGTCTCCGACACGTTGCCTTGTGTGGGGCGCTGCGATGGGCCCGCCCATTCGGTGCTCGCTTGGCCTCGCATGCCCATCCGATGATGCCGGAGAGTCAAGTGTCCTCCAGCGCCAACGCGCCGTCTTGGGCGCGCTTGTGCATCATTCGGTGTGCCTGGTTGTGCAGCGCTGTGTACTCGCGGTGTCACGCTGGTACAAGGGGTAAACCGCTTCGGGGATTCGGCGATTCCCCACCTGGTCATCCGGCCAGGATTCGTTCAGGACCCGCGCCGTGCCCCTGAAGCGCCGTCCAACATGCTGGCCGCAACATGACCCCCAGTGAGACTCTGCACATGCAATGCTTTCTGCCCTGGTTTGCGAGCGCGGTGCTGCTGGCAACCGTGCTTACCGAGTGCGGCCCCGCACGCCTGGCGGCCGCCGACGCCGCCAACGTGGGCACGCTGCGCAATGAGGTCGCCGCGCTGCAGGAAGAGAACGCGCGGCTGCGCTGGCAGGCAGCGTATGCAGCGCAAGAGAAAGCCTACACCGGCGGCTAGTGAAGTCGGATCGCCTCGATTGAGCTACAGTCACGGTGCCGGCCGACTGTACAGGCCGGGCGGGAGCACACCGATGCTGCAGATCGATATCGACCACACGGAGCGCATCGCCACACTGACCCTGGATCGCCCCGACAAACGCAATGCGCTTTCGCTCGAGCTGATGGAGCGGCTAGAGTGCGCTCTGGCGGATATCGGTCGTCGGCGCGATGTCGCCGTGGTGATCCTGGGCGCCAATGGCTCCGTCTTCTCGTCGGGCCACGATCTCGGCGAGCTGGTCGATCGATCCGTGCGGGACTATCAGCAGGTCTTCGATCAGTGCACCGAGCTGATGAGCACGATCCAGCGCATCCCGCAGCCGGTCATCGCCATGGTGCGGGGTGTCGCCACGGCCGCCGGCTGCCAGCTGGTCGCCACCTGCGATCTCGCCTTCGCTGACGAGGGCGCGTCGTTCGGCACGCCCGGCGTCAAAATCGGCCTGTTCTGCTCGACGCCCATGGTGGCCGTCAGCCGCGCCATCGGCCGCAAGCGCGCGCTGCAGCTGCTACTCACCGGAGAGCGGATCGATGCGCGCACCGCGGCTGAGTGGGGGCTGATCAACGCCGTCGTACCAGCCGCTGAGCTCGAGGACCACACGCGCCAGGTTGCGCGGCAGATCGTGCGCGCCAGCCCGGCGGTGGTCGGCATCGGCAAGCGGACGTTTTACGCGCAGATCGACATGGATCAGCACGCCGCGTACGACCACACGCGCGACGTGATGACGATGAACGCCATGATGGCCGACGCCAGGGAGGGCATCACCGCATTCCTCGACAAGCGGGAGCCCCACTGGGCCGAGGCGTAACGTGGCCCTCGCCGAAGCGCAGCGCACGCGAAAGCTCTGGGGTTGGGGCTACGAAGGCGATGGTCTCTCGGAAGCCGAGGTCGAAGACCTGGGCCGCGAGATGCATCTCCGTTTCGGCGTTGAGCCGCGCGCCATCGCTGCCCCTCCGGCTTTGAGCGCGCTCGGCCTGCCCGAGCCCAGACTCGGCCCGCCTCCGTCGCTGGAGCCGTTGTGTACACAGGATCCCCGGGAGCGCGCCGTCCACACACTCGGGAAATCCTATGAAGACCTGGTCCGCGGCATCCGCGGCGATTATCGCCATGCGCCCGACATGGTCGCCTACCCGCGCTCCGAGCAGGACATTCACAACCTTCTCGGCTGGAGCGCCGACCGGCATGTCGCGGCCATCCCGTTCGGCGGCGGCTCCTCGGTCGTACGGGGTATCGAGCCCGATGTGGGACAGGACTACGGCGGAACAGTGAGCGTCGACCTGCGTCACTTGAACCGTGTCCTCCAGGTGGACCCCGCCTCGCGTACCGCGCTGATCGAGGGTGGCATCTTCGGCCCCGATCTCGAGGATCAGCTGAAGCCGCACGGCCTCACGCTACGCCACTTCCCGCAGTCGTTCGAAATGTCGACGCTCGGCGGATGGATCGCCACCCGCTCCGGTGGCCACTACGCCACGCTGTTCACGCATATCGACGACTTCGTCGAGGGTGTGCGCGCGATCACGCCCCGCGGACTGTACGAGACCCGCCGGCTGCCGGGTTCTGGAGCGGGCCCTGACCCGGCACGGCTGCTGATAGGCTCCGAGGGAACGCTGGGCATCATTACCCGGGCCTGGATGCGGCTCCAGGAGCGGCCCCGCTTCCGCGCCTCAGCACCCTTCGAGTTCGAGCGCTTCGAAGACGCCTGCGGCGCCGCGCGCGCGATCGCCCAGAGCGGTTTGTGGCCGGCCAACTGCCGTTTGCTCGATCACCGCGAGGCGCTCTTCAGTTCAGCGGGCGACGGAACACGCAGTCTGCTGATCGTCACGTTCGAGTCGGCCGACCACGCGCTCGATGCCTGGTTCTCGCGCGTCGTCGAGATTTGCGGCGAGTTCCATGGCGTCTCACCGGTTGAGGTTTCGGGCACGAGCACCGCGGCCGACGCCGCGCATCGCGGTGCGGCCGGCGCCTGGCGCAACGCGTTCATCGCCGGCGGTCACCGCCACGATGCGTTCGTTCGGCTCGGGCTGATCATGGAGACCTTCGAGACCGCCATCACCTGGGACCGTTTCGCAGACTTCCACGCCGCCGTGCTCGCTGCTACCGAAGCTGCCGTCCAGCGTGTGTGTGGCCGCGGCATGGTCTCGTGCCGCTTCGCCTACGTGTACCCAGACGGTCCGGCGCCCTACTACACGGTGCTCGGGCAAGGTCGGTCCGGCTCCGAGCTCGAGCAGTGGGCCGAGATCAAGGCCGAGGCCTCAGACGCGCTGATCGCCGCGGGCGGCACGATCACTCACCACCACGCGGTTGGTCGCTATCACCGTCAGTGGTATGACCAGGAGCGTCCACCGCTGTTCGCGGAGGCGTTTAGGGCCGCACGCCGCGTGCTCGATCCCGCGGGCATCATGAACCCCGGCGTGCTGGTGGACGGCTGATCTCGTTTCCGCGCAAGGTCTACGCCATCGTCGCCCAGGTGCCGCCTGGGCGGGTCATCACCTATGGCGCGATCGCCCGTCTACTGGGCGACCCGCGCAGGGCGCGCGAGGTGGGCTGGGCGCTTGCCGCCACGCCCGACCAGGAACCGCCCTTACCCGCGCATCGGGTGATCAACGCCCGCGGCGGGCTATCGGGCAGCGCGTTCGGTGGTCGCGCTGTCCGACGCGCGTTGCTGGAGGCTGAAGGCGTCGAGTTCCTGGGTGACGGCTGCGTCGATCTCGATCGCTACCTGTGGATTCCGATCGAGCTGTCAGACTCGACCGCGGACACCGCGACCGGTGAATAGCCGCGAAATGGCGATCAGCACGATCGCGCCGACCACCGCGACGACGAGCGACTCGATGTTGAAGCCGTTGACCATGTCACGGCCGAGCAGCATGCCGGTGAGCCAGCCACCGACGATGGCGCCCAGGATGCCGAGCACCATATCGCCGATGATGCCGTAGCCGCCTCCGCGCATGACCAGGCCGGCCAGCCAGCCGGCGACGATTCCGAGGACGATCCACGCAAGGATTGACATGTGCGTCGAACCTCCGATGGCGGCGTACAGGAAGCAAGGGGCGTGCCAGTTGACGCTCGGATTGCATCGGGCCTAGGAACGCGGCCGAAAACCTGTCTGCCCTTCCGTCTCGCGGCCGCGTCCCTAGGCAAAGTCAGTCACAAGAAGTGCGGCCGACTGCGACTTGTGCAGAAAACCGGCTTGTCGGCCGAACTTCTGGGAACGCGGCCTAAAGTATGAAACGCCTCGAAATCTCGGTGGCCGCGTTCCCAGGCCAATCTGTCAAAGCAGTTCGGCCGCCTGCGACTTGTGCCGAAAAGCGGCTCGTCGGCCGAACTGCTAGCCTTCGCGGCGTGCCGCACGATCGCAAGACCGCCATCCGTGAAGACCTGGTCGATGCGCAGCAGGCGCTCCTCGGGGCACTCGACGAGGTGGCGCCGGACCGCTGGTCGCGCCCCAGCCCGAACAACGAAGGCTGGTCAGTGCGCGACCTGCTGATCCACCTGGCGACCGCCGAGGCTGGCTTCGTGGGCACGCTGCGGCGCATGGCCGCCGGCCAGGGTGGCGTGCCTGCTGACTTCGACCCCAACCGCTGGAACGCCGGCCAGGTGCGAAGGCGGGCGGACGCGGCGGCCGAGCAGCTGCGATCCGAGCTCGAGACGGCACACGGCGAGATGCTCGCGCTGCTCGACGGGCTCGACGACGCCGCGCTCGACCGGCTCGGCCATCTGAGCTCGGGCGAAGACGGCTCGACCGAGGACAACTTCCGCCTGGTGGCCTCCCACAAGCGCGGCCACACTCAGGACGTTCGCGCCGCACTCGCTCCCGCCCCGCGCTGACGACGCGCAGGGCACTTTTACGCGCGAGAGGCGCCTCGTCAGAAGCAACCTGCCGCCGCCGAGGAGCCTCCTCCGCTCACGCCGCAGTGACAGGGCGTTACTCGGGCCTGACTGGGCAGCCTTGCTAAGCCCTACCATGTACGAGAATCAGGAGGTTTCTCCGCCGTGTCGCTGACGAGTTCCTCTGCGGCCGGCGTCGAAGTTCGCGGCCCGCGCCTGCAACGCTTCGACGACGTGCTGACCCGACCCGCACTCGACTTCGTCGCGCGGCTTTCCCGCGAGTTCAATCCCACTCGCGAAGCGCTCCTCAAAGCCCGCCGTGAACGCCAGACGCGCTTCGACGCCGGCGAGCTGCCCGATTTTCTCCCCGAAACCCGCAACATCCGCGAGGGCGACTGGAAAGTTGCCCCGGTGACCACCGCGGACCTGCAGAAGCGCTGGGTCGAGCTCACCGGACCAACCGATCGCAAGATGCTGATCAACGCCCTCAATTCGGGCGCCGACGTCTATATGGCGGACTTCGAGGACGCCAACACGCCCACCTGGCAGAACATGATCGAAGGTCAGGTCAACGTCCTCGACGCCGTCGCGCGCACGATCTCATTTGATAATCCCGACGGCAAGACCTATCGCCTCAACGACAAAACCGCGACGCTGCTCGTGCGTCCGCGCGGCTGGCATCTGCCCGAAAAGCACGTGCTGGTCGACGGCAGCCCGATCGCTGGCGCCTTCCTCGACTTCGGCCTGTTCTTCTTCCATAACGCTCGACGCCTGCTCGAGCGTGGCAGCGGGCCCTACTTCTACTTGCCAAAGCTCGAAGCTCACCGCGAGGCGCGCTTGTGGAACGACATCTTCCAGTTCGCCCAGGACACGCTCAGCATTCCGCGCGGCACGATCAAGGCGACGGTCCTGATCGAGGTCGCCACCTCAGCCTTCGAGATGAACGAGATCCTGTACGAGCTGAGGGATCATTCGGGCGGACTGAATGCCGGTCGCTGGGACTACATTTTCAGCATCATCAAGAAATTCCACAGCCGGCCGGATTTCCTGCTGCCGGACAGGGCTCAAGTGACGATGACGGTGCCGTTCATGCGCGCCTACACGGAGCTGCTGGTCAAGACTTGCCATCGCCGTGACGCGTTCGCCATGGGCGGCATGGCCGCCTTCATTCCCAGCCGTCGTGATCCCAAAGTCAACGAAGTCGCGCTGCCCCGCGTCCGCGACGACAAGCTGCGCGAGTCGCGCGATGGTTTCGATGGCACGTGGGTTGCCCATCCCGACCTCGTTCCCGTGGCCCGCGAAGTATTTGCCGATTTCATGGGTGAGCGGAACAACCAGATCGATCGCCAGCGCCCGGAGGTATCAGTCGAAAGTCAACAGCTCCTTGACCTGCGTGTCCCGAACGGCGAGATCACCGAGGCTGGCCTGCGCAGCAACATCTCCGTCGGGATTCAGTACATCGACTCGTGGCTGCGCGGCACGGGTGCTGCGGCCATCTTCAACCTGATGGAGGACGCGGCCACGGCCGAGATCTCGCGATCCCAGGTGTGGCAGTGGGTGCACCATGGCGCAACCATGAACACTGGCCAGCGCATCACCCGTGAGCTCGTGCTGCAGCTCGAGCAAGAGGAGCTGGACAAGATTCGCCAGGCACTCACGCCCGAGATGCAGACGAGCAACCGCCTGGACGAGGCGCGCGGCCTGTTCGAGGAAGTCGCGCTGAGCGAGCAGTTCGTCGAATTTTTGACCTTGCCAGCCTACGGTCGCCTCGACTGACCGACCTGGCATCACTTCCTTACTCAACCCTGCGACAATGTCAAAGCAACAACTCGCCACCCGCGCGGGTAGATAAGTGGCAGCCTCATGATGGTGCCGATGCCCGAAGACGAGGCAGACGAAGACACAGTTCACCTGGAAGATCACGCACGACTCGACGGTGTGCGCCTTGCCGCGCGCACGCTCGAGCACCACCTGACCAACCATCTCACGCTGACGGTTGGTTATGCGGAGCTCATCGCCGAGGATCCCGAGTTGCCCGAACGCCTGCGCGAAATGGCGCGTCAGGTGCTCGAAAGCGCTCAGGCGGCGGTGGACAGCGTGCGCCGCATGCGCCAGGTCGAGTCCGTGGTCCTGGTCGACCAGGGCATACCGGGTGGACCGTTGATCGAGCTCGGTCCGCGTTCAGATTGGTAAGTCTCTAACCTCAGGCCTCTACAGCTCAGCACCTCCTTCCCCAAGCGTCGACAGGCGATCGACCACGTCGAGCACGGCGTCAATCTCGAACGGCTTGGCCAGGTACGCTTGCGCCCCGAGACGGCTGGCGGCCGACGCCGCGTCGTGGGCCGCCGACATGATCGCCACGGGTACGGCCGCGCACGGCGGACCACGGCGGCAGCGGCGGAGAAACTCCCAACCATCCATCACGGGCATCATCAGGTCGAGCAGCACCGCGGCGGGTTGCTCGGATCGAATCTGGTCGAGCGCCTCGGCGCCGTTGGAAGCGGTTTTCACCTTGTAATCGGACATCTCGAGTATGTCGACCACGACGTCCCGAATGGCGGGATCGTCGTCGACGACGAGGATCTTTTTCACGGTGCGGGCCGTTTTTCCTGTGGTCCGAACAAGCAGCCGGAATGCCAAACTGTGGCTGACGGATTGTCGGTTTTGAAACATCGCCTCAAGATTCCGTGACGAAGGCCCACCTGGTTCTTCTGGCTGCGCTCGTAGCCGCCGGCTGCGGTACGCCCTTGCCAGCGGCGACCACCCCGTCAGCCGCGGTCACCCCGACCGTCCTGCCGACGCCAACCTCGGCGGCAGCTTCGGCTGGCGCTGAAGCCGCGAAGCCGCTCGCCACCGCGCCCACCGCCGCGCCCACCGCCGCGGCCACCCTGGCGCCGACCACTCCCGATGGCCTCAGCCTGCCAGACCGCGCGGCCTTCGCCGAAGCGAGACTGCTGCTCGTCGAGGGCGACTACACCGGCGCCGCTGAGCGCTGGCGGCACCTGCTCACTATTCCCGCGGCTGGCGTAGAAGCCCGTTTCTCGCTTGCGCTCGCTCTGGCGCTCGCGGGCCGCGGCCCCGACGCGCTGCAGGTGCTGTCAACCGGCGGGCCCGACAGCCGCGAGGCCTTCGTCCGCGGCCTGGCGCTGGATGCCGCCAACCAGCACAGCCCGGCTATGCAGTCACTGGCCAGCTACGCCGCCACCAACCCCCTCGTCGCGCCGGCGGTGTGGCTCGAGATCGCCGAGCGCGAGCTGAACGCGCGGCGCCCGCGCGAAGCGGCCGACGCCGCCGCCAGCGCACTCGACACCGCCCAGGGGCGCCCGTTGAAACAGCGCCTGCTCGAGGTACGCGGCGAGGCGCTGGCGCAGCTTGGCGATAACGAAGCCGCGTTCGACTCGCACCGCCAGGTGCTCGCGCTGGCGACGAGCACCGCCACCCTTGGCGAGCAGCTGTTCCGTCTGGCACAGGTCAGCCGCGACCTCGGCAAACCTGATGCTGCCCTGCAGGCGCTGAAAACCGCCCTCGATCAGTTCCCGTCCGCCAGCACGACGGCGGATGCACTGCGCCTGCTCGACGAGCTGGGAGCGGCCAACCAGATCGATCCGTTCGTGCTCGGCCGCGCGCGCTACTTCGCCGTGGACTACCGCAACGCGGTGACCGCGTTCGATCAATACCTGCAGGCGGACCCGAATGGGCCTGATGTGCCCGCTGCCCGACTGTACAAAGCGCTGGCCAGTCTGACGCCCGGCAACGAACCGAACGCGCTGCGCGAGCTCGACGCGCTCGCCGACGATCCCGACCAGGAAACCGAGATCGCCGCGCAGGCGCTGGTGGAAGCCGGCCAGGCGCTCGAGGGACTGTCCGAGCCGGACCAGGCGGAGGCGCGTTATCAAAAGCTGATCGACAAGCTCCCTCGCCTGGACGCCGCCGCCACCGCGGGCTTCCGGCTGGGGCTGGTGCGCTATGTGCGCGGCGCAGACAACGAGGCCATCGCTGCCTGGGACGCACTCATCGCCCGACGCGATGACTTGAGTGCTGACGACGTGAGCCGTGCCTTCTACTGGCGGGCCCGAGCGCTGAGCCGGCTCGGTCGTGACGGCGACGCGCGTTCCAGCCTGGAGCAAGCCGCGGCGCTTCGGCCCTCGAGCTATTACTCGCTGCGCGCGGCATTGCAAGTGACGCCGGCGGCTGCGCAACCAATCTCGCCGCAAGTCACCCCCGAGGACGAACAGCAGCTCGCTCGGTGGATGGCTGCTCGCAACCAGGAGCTCGGAGCCGCCGCCTCGACGGTCGCCAGCGATCCTGCCTTGCTCCGCGCGCAGGCTGAGGCGAGCCTGGGCCTCTTCCGCGAGGGTAACTGGGAAGCCGACGAGCTGCTCCAGCGCTACCCCGATCGCGCTGACCGCCTGTATGTGCTGGCACGACGCTTCGCGGACCTGGGTCTCGCGGGCGGTGCGACACGCCTGGGGCAGGCAGCCGTTACCGCCGCGTCCATCCAGGCACCCCAGGACGCGCCGGCAGC
>Ga0066710_100002407_pt1 | contig 15049 bp, 11 predicted proteins | sample GraSoiAngelo_159_FD_79666 | JGI IMG/M metagenome (GOLD analysis project Ga0066710, IMG submission 79666) | Grasslands soil microbial communities from the Angelo Coastal Reserve, California, USA - 14_1009_16_40cm | ecosystem: Environmental > Terrestrial > Soil > Grasslands | place: USA...
CGTTGGTCCGGGACGCGAGCAGCGTCCCGGACCACTCGTGAGTTGTCCCGTGCCCAGTTCTTCCTGGTTTCCGTCGAGGCTCTCGATTCCGTCGAGCGTCACGGACCGTCTGGCCTGGCCCTCGCGGCAGACGAGCCTGATCATCGCCATCGCCGTCGCCGCTGCCGCTGTGCTCGGGCTCGTGATCTGGTCCTGGCACTCGAGCCAGGAGCGTCAGGCCGGCGCTGCCTACGCGGTCGCCATCGCGCGAGTCCAGCAGGCGACGCGTGCGGCCGGCCAGATCCCTCCAGAGGTGCGGGCGGCCGCGGTCCGGGACCTCGAAGCCACGCTCCAGGCCTATCCCTCGGGGTCGTCATCGGCTCAAGGCGCCTATGAGCTCGCCGCCGTCAAGTATCAGGATCGACAATATTCCGAGGCCAGGCGGGCCTACGAGCTCGCCGCCGCCAAAGCGTCCCGAGGCATGTTGCGAACGCTGGCGCGGCTCGGGATCGGCTACACATGGGAAGCCGAGAGAGATTTTCCGAAGGCGGTCGGCGCGTATCAATCAGCCGTGGGCGACCTCGGCACGAGCGATCCGCTGTACGAAGAGGCGCTGGTCGACCTCGGGCGGGTCCAGGAACTGGCCGGCCGCAAGGATGATGCGGTGCAGACGTACCGGCGGTTGCTGAAGGACCGCCCGAAGAGCCCGCGCGCCGACGATCTGAGAACACGTCTCGCCAGCCTCGGCGTGACGCCCTGACGCTCGTCCCAAGTGCTTACCACCGCGTAGCCCTTCTGCGCGGCGTTTGAACTTCGAACTTCCGATAAGAAGGATTATGTCATCTAATGGAGTTCGCCTTATCGAGCGCCAGAACGATGAGGATTTAACCCGGGATGTGCGCTTCTTCCGGCAGCGCGTCCCAGACCGGCTTCCACTCGGGGACGCTCAGGCCGAACTTCTCGCAGAGATCCGCCACCTCGCCGGCAAACGCCTGGCGGACCTCGTCGTTGTCGCGCCGCTTCAGACGGAAGCGGCGATAGAGCTGGTTCTTCGTCGATCCCGGCCGACCGAAGATGTTCATGGTCCGGATGTACCAGCGGTTGAACGTTGTCTGCGCCTCGTCGCGCGTGGCCGGATCTCCGGCGAGCTTCTTGACCCAGAACTCGCCGTGGCGGATGTGGAACTTCTCCTCCTTGAAGATGCCCTCGATCGCGCGGACCCACGGACCGTACGAGCACTGCCGGACGTCTTCCAGCTGATGGCCGGCGCCCCGGTCCATGCAGAAGTTGAAGAAGATGAAGTCCGCCCACGTGTCGATCGGATAGTAAAAGATGTTCACGCGCTTGTCGGACGTGATGCGCGTGGTCCCGATGTCGGCGGCGGCGTCGATCCGCATGCGAAAGATCTCGTCGTGGGGCCGCACGTGCGCGTCGACGTCGAACCCGAGATCGGCGAGCAGGCCGTACATCACCGCGGCGTGCCGGAGCTCGTCCTTGACGATCTGCGCGACAACGTGCTTTTCCTCCACCGTCGGCGCCTTCATGATCCAGGGCACGTACCCGTACCCGCCGGCGAGCTCGGAATCCGCCTGCATCGTCATCAGGTGGACGAGGGCCTCGCGGTACTCGGGCGTCATCTCGTCCGGGGATTCGAGGCGTTCGCCGGTCTCGATCTTCGCCATCATCCGGACCGCGTCACCACCCATCGCCCAGTCCTCCTTGTCCGTGCGCTCCGTCGCCGGGACGGCCCGGCCAATCCTCGTCTCTCTCAGGATACCTGCGATCGTCCCGAAGGGCGCTCGACGATGCGGACCGCCTTGCCTTCGGAGCGGGGCACGGTGCCGGGCGCGACGAGGGACACCTCGACGCTGAGGCCGATCGCTTCGCGGAGACGTTCGCCGATCCGATGGCGAACCGTCTCCAGCGCCGGCTGCCCGGGGAAGAATCCACCCCACCTTTCGACCGCCCCGGGCGACGGCTCCACCTCCACGCTGAGGCGCGCGAGCGTCGTGCGCCGATCGACGATGAGCTGATAGTGCGGCGCCAGGTCGTCGCTCGCGAGCAGCGTCGCCTCGATCTCGGATGGATGGACATTCACGCCCTTGATCACCAGCATGTCGTCACTGCGGCCCTTGATGCGGACGATCCGTCGTGACGTGCGTCCGCACCGGCACGGCCCGGGTACGAACGCCGTCACGTCGCCCGTCCGGTAGCGAATCATCGGCAGCGCGCGCTTGGTCAGCGTCGTGAGCACGAGCTCACCCTCCTGGCCCGAGGGCACCGGCTCGCCGGACGAAGGATCGACGATCTCCGGAAAGAAGTGGTCGTCGGCGACGTGCAGCCCCTCGCGGGCCTCGCACTCCCCGGCCACTCCGGGACCGACGATCTCGGACAGGCCGTAGATGTCGAACGCCGGACAGCCGTACGCCGTCTCGAGCGCGCGACGTACGCCTTCGCTCCACGGCTCGGCGCCGAACATCCCGTAGCGCAGCCCGAGCTGGTCCGGGCGCTGGCCGCCGGCGCGCATGACTTCGGCGATGTGCAAGGCGAACGACGGCGTCGCGGCCAGGCCGGCCGGGCGAAAGTCGGCGAGCAGCAGCTGGTGCCGCGCGGTGTTCCCCGACGAAGCGGGAACCACCGTCATCCCGATCCGCTCGGCGCCGTCGTGAAAGCCGAGCCCCCCGGTGAACAATCCGTAGCCGAACGCGACGTGCAGCAGATCCCCGGGCCGGCCGCCCGCGGCGACCATCATCCGGGCCATCACCTCGCGCCAGACGTCCAGATCCTCCCGCGTGTAGGCGACGACCGTCGGCTTGCCCTTGGTTCCGGACGACGCGTGGATCCGGGCCACCTCGGCGAGCGGCACGGCCAGAAGCCCGAAGGGATAGTGGTCGCGCAGGTCGCTCTTGCGCGTGAACGGCAGCCGCGCCAGATCCTCGAGGCTCGCGACGGCCATACCGGCGAGCCGCTCGCGATAGAACGGGACACGCTCTTGCGCCCAGGCGACCGTCGCGTGGAGCCGCTCGAGCTGAACCCCAGCGCGCGCCTCCACCGACACGGCTTCGCTGTGCGGATCCCAGAGCACGGCCCGAGGCCTAGCGCGGCCGCGCGTGACGCGGCGGCTCGGGGAAGAGTTGATCGACCACACCGTGGTGGCGGAGACCGATCGCCTCGCGCTGGATCATCAGCGCCAGCCTCGCGGTCACGACGCGCGCGCGCGCCGCCTCGTACTCCGCGACGAGCCGGTCGCGCTCGCGGGGATCGCGCGTCCCCTCGACGCGCTCGAGCGAGGACATCGCCTCGCGATGCGCCTCCTCCAGCCGCTCCCCTGCCCGGCCCAGCGCCGCGGCCTTCTCGCGCCGGATCTCCTCCTCGATGCGGCGGTGCGCCTCGCTGCGGGAGATCATCGTCGGGGCCCGCTCGATTGAGCGGAACTCACTCGAGCGTGGCCGAGCGGATCAACCAGTGCTGGCGCTCGAGGAATCGCACGATGGTCGCGAGCGTCTGTCGGTCCACCGTCGCGTTCAGGGTCACGCGGTCGGGCAGGACGTGACGGACGTCTGGATACGTGACGAGGATCTTGCGCAGCGTGCGCAGGCGAGGGTCCGAGCCGAGCAGACCGCGCCCGTCACGGTCCGCGCGAAAGACGACACGGATCACCCGGGAGACCAGGGCGGGCTCGCGCCCGGGCGCTGGCTCGCTCGCCGCGGCCGCTCCGAGACTCATGACACGCTCCGGCCGCGACGGCCCAGTGCCTCGCGATAGAGCGCCAGCGTGCGGTCGATCTGGATCCCGACGCCGAAGTCCTGCTCGGCGATCTGCCGGGCGCGCTTGCCCATCGCGAGCCGCCGCGGCGCATCGAGCAGGAGACGGATCGCCGCCTCGGCCAGCGCGGCCGCATCGTTCTTCGTCAAGAGGCCCGACGCGCCGTCACGCACCACCTCGTCGCAGCCGGGCGCTGCGACCGTCACCGCCGGCACGCCGCAGGCGGCGGCTTCCGCCAGCACGAGTCCCTGCGTCTCGGTTTCCGAGGCGAAAAGGAACACGTCGGCCGCCTGGTAGCACGCGGCGACCGCGTCGTGTCGCACGACGCCGAGGAAGTGGATGCGATCGCCGACGCGCATCGCGCGAGCCAGGCGCATGAGGCGCTCCGTTTCGGTCCCGTGACCGACCAGGACCAGACGCGCGCGCGGAACGGTGCCGGCGATCCGGTCGAACGCCGTCAGGATGCGGTCGACGCTCTTCTCGCGGTCGAGCCGCCCGACGTAGAGCACGACGGCATCACCCTCCGGCAATGCGAGCGCGCGCCGCGCCGCGGCTTGATCCGCCGGAGCGAACTGTCCGAGGTCGATGCCGGTCGGCACCACCGCGATCGGCGTCCGCACGCCGCGCTGCCTCAGCTGGTCGCGAATCACCGCCGACGGCGCAATCACGGTGTCGGCCCGCGCGGCGAAGCCGCTGGAAAGCCGGACGGCCGCCGTCTCCACGAGCGACCGGGTCAGCGGCACGTAGTGGGCGTACTTCTCGTAGCGGGTGTGATACGTGAACACGAGCGGACGCGAGAGCCGCCGCGCCAGCCTGAGCGCGGTGGGACCGAGCAGGAACGGGTGATGCGCGTGGAAGACGTCGAAGTCCAGACGCCGCACGTCTTGCGCGATCCGCTTCGAGAACGGAATCGCCAGCGAGAACTCGGGATAGGTCGCGGCAGGAATGGAGGGGTACCGCACGACGCGCGCGCCATCCGGCGACGCCGCGCGAAAACGTGGACAGAACACCCAGACTTCGTGGCCGCAGGCCTCGAGCCCGCGACGGAGCGTCTCGACCGAGATCGTGACGCCCCCGGTGAACGGCAGATAGTTGTTGGTGAAGAGCGCGACCCGCACCGGCCCGCTCAGGCTTTGTTGAACTTCTCGAAGTCCTCCGGCTTGATGTTCTGCAGCCACTCCTTGAGCCGCTCGGGATCGTCCGCCTTCACCGGCTCGGCGCCGCCCTCCTTTGCCACCTCGAGGGTCTTCGCCTTGCGGACCACTTCCTCGTCGACGAAGATCGGCGCGGCAACGCGGAGCGCGAGCGCGATCGCGTCGGACGGTCGGGAATCGACCGTGTACTCCTGCTCGCCGATCTGCAGATACAGCACGGCGAAGAAGGTGTTGTCGCGAAGATCGGTGACGACGACCTTGACGACCCGGGCGTCGACGGCTTCGAGGATGTTCTTGATCAGGTCGTGCGTCATCGGGCGCGGGGTGGCGATCTTTTCGAGCTCGAGCGCGATCGCGTTCGCCTCGAAAATCCCGACCCAGATGGGCAAGGAGCGCTTGTCCTCCTCGTCGCGGAGGATGATGATCGGCATGTTGGACATCGGGTCCAGCGCCAACCCGCGAACCTTCATCTCGACAAACATACGGCCTCCTCCGCTTCCACCGCGAGCGTCCCGCGGAGGCTGTGGGGCAGAACGTCCATGATCGTTACTGCCGCGAGGTCGCCCACCCGGACGCGCCCTCGCCCGTCGAAGTTCACCACGCGGTTGCATCGGGTGCGGCCGGACAGCTCGGCCGCCGCCTTGCGCGACACGCCATCGACCAGCACCTCGACCGTCCGTCCCAGAAGCCTTTGGCTCCGCTCCGCCGCGAGCCGCGTCGTCAGCGTGAGCAGGCGCGCGTTGCGCTCCGCCTTCACCTCGTCCGGCACCTGATCCGGCATCGTGGCGGCCGGCGTCCCGGGCCGGCGGGAGTAGCGGAAGACGAACGCGTTGTCGTAGCGAACGCGCTCGACGACGTCCAGCGTCGCCGCGAAGTCCGACTCGGTCTCGCCGGGGAAGCCGACGATGAGGTCGGTGGAGAGGCTCACGTCGGGCACGGCATCACGCAGCTCGTCGATGAGCGCGAGGTACCGTTCGCGGGTGTAGCCGCGGTTCATTCGCTCGAGGAGCAGGTTGGATCCCGACTGGAGCGGCAGGTGGAACCACTCGCACACCTTCGGCACGTCGCGGAACGCGCGCACGAGCTTCGGCGTCAGGTTGTACGGATTGGAGGTCGTGAACCGGATGCGCGTGAGCCCGTCGACCTCGTTCACACGGGAGAACAGCTCCGCGAGATCGGTCGCGGGCGTGAGGTCGCGGCCGTAGGCGTTCACGGTCTGCCCGAGCAGCGTCACCTCGCGACAGCCCTCGGCGACCAGGCCGCGGATCTCGGCGACGATCGTCTCCGGCGGATGGCTACGCTCCCGTCCCCGCGTCGTCGGCACGACGCAGAAGGTGCAGTGCTTCTCGCAGCCCTCCATCACCGTGACGTACGCCTTCAGGCGCGACGTGCCCGCCGGCTTCGCGGTGATCTTCACCAGCGGCCCCTCGCCGGTCTCGACGATCGGCCGCTGCGCCTTCCGGGCGCGCTCGACGAGCTCGCCGACCCGGGCAATCGCCGGCGAGCCGAACACGAGATCCACGACCGGCGCACGCCGCACGATCTCGTCCTGCCGGAGCTGCGCCATGCACCCCATCACGCCGACGACCAGTCCGGGCTTCTTCGCCTTCAGGAGGCGCAGCTGCCCGAGCGTGGAGAACACCTTGTCCTCGGCCTTCTCCCGGATCGCGCACGTGTTGACGATGATCACGTCGGCGTCACGCTGGTCGTCGGTGAGCTCGTACGCGCGATCACGGAGCAAGCCCGCGACGCGCTCCGAGTCGTACTCGTTCATCTGGCAGCCGTACGTGATGAGATGTAGCTTGGTCATTCGTTTTGCGAGGTGATTCGGTGTGTTGTGACCTGACCGTAGCATCCGACCCTGGTGAAGTCAAACCACGACCCGCTCGTTGACCACGTGAAGCGCGCGGGAAACGGCCGGGACTTCCGCGAGGCACGTGGGGAGGGCGATGGGCGTCGCTCTCCCCACGTCAGATTTCGGCTAATCGATCTCTTGGGGCCGTCCACGGCCGGCCGCGGCGGGCGTCGAGGCGCGGCCGCCGCTCCCCTGGCCATTGCCGTGCCCGTTCGTGCCGAACGTGAGCGGCGGCTGCAGCGTGAAGCGCCCTTCCAGACGCGCGCGTCGCTCCTTCCAGCCCTCCTGGTACTCGAGCTCGTCCTCGTGCAGCGTCGCGGGCTGCTTGATGCCGTGGGCGTTCCGGAACTGGATCGCCAGCTGTGACGCCTGGCGGCGCACCTCGTCCCACGGCGTGCCGAGCGCGAACTGATCGGAAATCGCGCCGATCCTTCCCGTGTGGATGTTGCAGGAGAGCGTGACGGCCGAGAGGATCGGGCCCGACCAGAACGAGGTCTGCGAGTTGATCGGCATCGGCAGGATGTGCAGGTTGTGGCTCCCGCGGCAATCGCCGGCGACCATGGGCGCCGCAGCCCACGGCGACGTGATCTCGCCAGGCGCCGGCCAGTCGCCCTGCGCGAACGCGAGCAACACCGGATCGTCCTTGCCTCCGTAGGTGAAGCCCTTCTTGGTCTTGATGTTGTGCAGGCGTTCCGCGGACACCACGTAGCCGAGCTGATCCGCCTCGCTCTTCTCGTTCCGGCTCCAGATGCGCGCGATGACGAAGCGCGACGACCGGCAGAGGCCCTCGATGTCGTAGAGGTCCTCCGGCGCGCGCAGGCGAATCACCTTCTCCTGGAGACCCTTGGCGAGCTCCTCCATCTTGCCGTCGAGCGCCTTCTGATCGCGCGGGTGCGCGCCGGCCTCCACCGCCTGCGCCTTCGTGTCGAGGTCGACGATGTCCATGATGTAGCCGCGCTTCATCTTCGACGCGGCGATGACGAGACCGGTGTTGAAGCGCGGCAAGAGGTACGCGCCGGTCGCGTAGTAGTTGAACGCCATCGGCTCCGTCTTGTCGGCGAACGAGAGGAGCACGGTCTGCGAGGCGTTGTCTTTGCGGACCGGAAACGGCAGCACGACGCTCGCGGGACCGGCGCCACGGAGGTTGCCGGTGAAGGCGTCCGCGACGAGATCCTGCCCGGGCCCGTACAGCCCGAGCTCGGCGGCTTTGGCCGAGCCTTCCTGGAGCGCGTCCCACATCAGCTCGTCGACAACGGCCATGTCGGCCTTCTCGCTCATGATCCCGGTCACCGCCACGTCGTCGCCGGTGTGCGTGACGATCAGCGACGTGAAGATCGGTTCGCCGCCGTACCCGTTGTTCTCCAGGACGAACTTCGCGATGATCGACTTGACCTCGTCCGCCGCCACCACGTGGCCGCCGACGCCGCCGACGTCCGCCTTGGTCGCCTTGATGAACCGCTGGACGAGCGCCGGGTTCTTCGCGAACACGTACGACTTGTACGAGAAGATGTTCGGGGTGCTCGTCGTCGGGATCTTCTCGCTGACCGTCTGGGGCAGACCGGCGAGCTCGTCTTTGGACTGGTGGTACTCGGCGAACGAGACGGGACGACCGTCGACCGAACCGTAACGCTTCGCGGCCATACCGACCTCTCCTTCTGCACAGCGGGTTCTGGTGACGAAATCGGGGGTGACGGTTCTGAGGATAACGGCGTACACTTGGGTCGTCAAGCAACAACTTGAAGGCTATGAAATTTCTTTCTCCTGGATCCGCGGAGCTGCGTCAGGCGGTGCAGTGTCTGGAGCTCTACTATCGCCAGGGCCAGGCGCAGAAGGACATCGCGAAGACGCTCGGCATCTCGGCGGCCACCGTCTCGCGCCTGCTGAAGCGCGCGTTCGACGAGGGGCTGGTCCACGTCGAGCTTGATCTGCCGCGCACGCAGGATCTGGAGATGGCGCTCGTGCAGCGCTTCGGCCTGCGCGAAGCGGTCGTGATCGCTGCCGGTGGACACGGGGACATCCGCGAAGAACTCGGCGTGGCCGCCGCCGCGTATTTCGAAAAAGTCGCCGGGCACGGACAGCGGATCGGTCTCTCGTGCGGCTTCACGCTCTACCAGACGATCCACGCGCTCCGCGAGCGCCGATTTCGCGATCTCGTGCTCTATCCGCTGTCTGGCGAGAGCACGCTCAAGCTGGTCGACCTCTTTCCCAACACGCTCGTCGGGATGATGGCCGCGAAATACCGGCCGCACGTGACGGCGTACGCCCTTCCCGTCCAGCATCTGGTGTCGGCGGCGCAGATCGACCGCGAGCGGCGGCGCGTCCTGCGCGATCGTGAAGTGCGGCAGATCTACGATGCCGCGTGCTCGGTCGACATCGCCCTGGCCGGGATCGGCATGATCGCCGAGCAGACGCCAGGCTTCTGTTCGCTGGCCGAAGCCTATGGCGTCAACGTGAAAAGGCTGCGACAGCTGGGCGTCGTCGGCGAGATCAACTATCAGCCGTTCGACGCGGCCGGGAGGATCGTCGACCATCCGGAGCTTCGTCCGCTCACCCGGCGCGTGCTGTCGGTCGACGGGGCACGGCTGCAGGCGCTCTCTCGCGATCCGGACCGCTACGTCATCGCGGTTGCGGGCGGCATGCCCAAGCTCGACGCCGTGAAGGGCGCTCTCGCCGGCAGGTTCATGAACGTGATCGTGACCGACCAGGACGTCGCCGCCGCGCTCCTCGGCCGCTGAACGGCCGTTCGCTCGACGATCGAGTCGTGCGAGGCGGCGCCCGCGATCAGCGGGAGCGGGCGGCTCGGCGCGGCGCCGTCTCCCCTTCTTCGAACGCGCCGATCTTGCGGAACTTCTCGTAGCGCCCGCGCACCAGCGACTCCATCGGGGCGCCCCGCAGTCCGTCGAGCTCTCGCGCCAGCGCGGTGCGGAGCAGCGTCGCGGCCCCGTCCCAATCACGATGGGCCCCGCCCGTCGGCTCGGGCACCACGGCGTCGATGACGCCCAGTCGCAAGAGATCGGGCGCCGTCATGCGCATCAGCTCGGCCGCCTCCGGCGCTTTCGCGGCGTCGCCCCAGAGAATCGCGGCGCAGCCTTCCGGCGAGATGACGGCGTAGACCGCGTACTCCATCATCAGCACGCGATTGCCCATGCCGATCGCCAGCGCGCCGCCGCTCCCGCCCTCGCCGGTGACGACGGCCACGATCGGCGTGCGGAGGGCCGCCATCGCGCGCAGGTTCCGCGCGATCGCTTCCGCCTGGCCGCGCTCCTCGGCGCCGAGCCCGGGATACGCGCCCGGCGTGTCGATGAACGCGATGACGGGCTTGCCGAACTTCTCGGCCAGCTGCATCAGGCGAAGAGCCTTGCGATAGCCTTCCGGATGCGGCATCCCGAAATTGCGGGCGATCTTCTCCCGGGTGTCGCGCCCCTTCTGGTGGCCGACCACGACGACGCTCCGGTCGTCGAAGCGGGCGAGGCCGCCGACCAGGGCCGGGTCCTCACCGTACACGCGATCGCCATGCAGCTCGAGAAAGTCCTGGAAGAGCAACCGACAGAAGTCTCGCGTGTGCGGCCGCCGCGGATGGCGAGCGAGCTGGGTGCGCTGCCACGCGGTCAGGCTCGCGTACACGCGCTGGCGCTCGCGCGTGAGCTCGGCCTCGCGGCGGGCGATGCGGTCCTGCAGGCGCGGTGCATCGTCCTGCGCGCGAAGCGCCGCGAGGTCCGCCTCGAGCTCGAGCAGCTTCTGCTCGAACTCAAGAGCGTCCGGCATGCTCCACGACGAGCGCCGCGGGGCCGAGCAGCGCGTCGATCTTCGCGGCGAAGTCGGGTCCAGGCTCGACGGCCTGTCCGCGCGCCCGAATCACCACTTCCTGGTCGGGCAGCAGCAGGTGGATGAAGAGCGGCACCGGTCCCGCGTGCTCGCCGCAGGCGCGGCGCACCGCAGAGACCAGCGACGCCGCGTCCTCTCCCGCGCGGATCCGGATACGACAGGCCCCCGGCGTACCGCCGTTGCGGGCGCGCCCGTTCTGGTCCATCACCGCAGCCTCGAGCGGTCTCACGTCCTCGGCGAGGACGACGCGGCCCTTCTCGCTGTCATCGATGCGGCCGGAAACGAGCACGGGCTCCTGACCGCGCAGCCAGGCCGCCCCGGTCTTGAACGCCTCCGGGAACACGGTGACTTCCACCGGGCCTTCCATGTCTTCGAGCGTGAAGAACGCCATCCGGTTGCCGCTCTTGGTCGCCGTTTCCTTCAGCCCGACGACGTGCCCGAAGAGCTTGACGCGGGCGCCGGTGCCGAGCCCCGCGATGGCCGCGGTGGACGCGATCCCGAGCGATTCCACCAGCGCGCCGTAACGAGCAAGCGGATGTCCCGAGACGTAGAACCCGAGGACCTCTTTTTCGAACGCGAGGCGCTGATCGTCGTCCCACTCCGGGACGGAGGGCGTCACGGCCGTCGGGGTCACGGGCACCGGAGGCAAGAGATCGAAGAACGAGCCCTGCCCTTCCTCGCGATCCCGTTGCTGGCGCTGGCCGCTCTCGAGCGCGGCGTCGAGCGTCAGCATCAGATGCGCGCGGGTCAGCCCGAGCGAGTCGAACGCGCCCGCCTTGATGAGGCTCTCCAGCACGCGCCGATTCACCAGGCGAAGGTCGACGCGCGCGCAGAAGTCGTCGAGGTTCTTGAACGCGCCGTCCTTCCGGCGCGTCTCGAGGATCGATTCCATCGCGGCCTCGCCCACGTTCTTGATCGCGGCGAGGCCGAAGCGAATGGTGTCGCCGGCGACGGTGAACCGCACCGCCGAGACGTTCACGTCCGGGGGATCGACGCGGGTCCCCATCGCGCGGCACTCGTCCATGTACTTCACGATCTTGTCGGTGTCGCCCATTTCCGAGGTGAGCAGCGCCGCCATGAACTCGACGGGATAGTTCGCCTTGAAGTACGCGGTCTGATAGGCGACGAGCGCGTACGCCGCGCCGTGACTCTTGTTGAATCCGTAGCCGGCGAACTTCTCCATGAGCTCCCAAACGCGGTCGGCTTTTGCGCGCGCGATGCCGCGCTCGGCGCAGCCCGCGACGAACTTCTCGCGCTGCTTCGCCATGAGATCGCGGTCCTTCTTGCCCATGGCGCGGCGGAGGATGTCCGCCTCGCCCATGGTGAAGCCCGCCATCTCCGAGGCGATCTGCATGATCTGCTCCTGGTAGACCATGATCCCGTACGTCTCGCGCGTGAACGTCTCCATCGCCGGGTGCTCGTAGACGATCTTCGCCTTGCCGTGCTTGCGCGCGATGAAGTCGGGGATCAGGTCCATGGGGCCCGGGCGATAGAGGGAGACCATCGCGATCAGGTCTTCGAGCCGTTCGGGCTTCAAGCCACGGAGCGCGTCGCGCATCCCGCCGGACTCCAGCTGGAACACGCCGAACGTCTTCGCCTCCGTGAGCATGGCATAGGTCTTCGCGTCGTCGAGCGGGATGCGATCGAGGTCGAGCTCGATACCTCGCGTCTCGCGGATCAGCGCCACGGTGTTCGCGAGCACCGTCAGCGTGCGGAGACCGAGGAAGTCCATCTTGAGCAGCCCGAGCTTCTCGATCGGCCCCATCGCGTAGCCGGTGATGAGCTCCGGCCTCTTGGGATCCTTGTAGAGCGGGATGTGGTCGTCGAGCGGCGCGTCCGAGATGACGACGGCGGACGCATGAACCGAGGCGTGCCGGGTGCAGCCCTCCAGCGTGCGGGCGATGTCCCACAGCTCCTTCACCTTCGGGTCCGTGCGGACCACTTCCGCGAGCGGCGGCGATTTCTGGTGCGCGTCGTCGAGCGTGATGTTCAGCGGGAACGACGGAACCAGCTTCGCGATGCGGTCGACGTCCGCATAGCCCATGCCCAGCACGCGACCGACGTCACGGATGGCGGCCTTCGCGCCGAGGGTCCCGAACGTGATGATGTGCGCGACGCGATCCCGACCATACCGGTCCGCGACGTAACGGATGACCTCGTCCCGGCGATCGTCCGCGAAGTCGATGTCCATGTCCGGCATCGAGATGCGCTCGGGGTTCAGGAATCGCTCGAAGAGCAGGCCGTATCTCATCGGATCGATGTTGGTGATGCCGAGGCAGTACGCGACGAGCGAGCCGGCCGACGAGCCGCGCCCCGGGCCGACGGCGATGCCCTCCTGGCGCGCGTAGTGGATGAAGTCCCACACGACCAGGAAGTAGCCGGCAAATCCCATCTTGCGAATGACGCCGAGCTCGTGCTCGAGCCGCGCGTAGAGGGCGTCGCCCGGCGTCGGTCCGTACCGTCGCACCAGCCCTTCGCGCGCCCTTTCCTCCAGGTAGGTCTCGAGCGTGTGATCGCTGGGGCATTCGTATTGCGGCAGGTGGAACGTGCCGAACTCGAGCGTCAGGTTGCAGCGCTCCGCCACCGCGATCGTGTTCTGACACGCCTCCGGCAGCTCCGCGAACACCTGGTGCATCTCGTCCGCCGACTTGAGATAGAACTCCTGCGTCGCGAATCGCCAGCGATTCGGGTCGGCGAGCATCGAGCCGGTCTGGATGCAGAGCAGCGCCTCGTGCGCCCGGCCGTGTCCGGCGTCGAGATAGTGTGAGTCGTTGGTGCCGACGATCGGGGCGCCGAGCTTCTTCGCGATGTCGAGCGTCTCGCGCGTGACCTTCACCTGCTGCTCGAGGCCGTGGGCCTGGACCTCCATGAAGTAATGGTCCCGGCCGAACACCTCCTGGTACCATCCGGCCGCCTGCGTCGCTCGCTCGACCTCTCCCGCGGTGAGATGTCGCGAGACCTCGGAGTTGAGACACCCCGACAGGACGATCAGCCCGTCGGCGTGCGCGGCGAGGAGTTCTTTGTCGACGCGCGGCTTGTAGTAGAAGCCTTCCAGGTACGCCTTCGAGACGAGCTTGATGAGGTTCCGGTAGCCCGCGACGTTGCGCACGAGCACCGTCAGATGGTTCGCGCCCTCGTAGCCACCCTCTTGAGGTGCCTTGTCCTTGCGGCCGCCCGGCGCGACGTAGAGCTCGCAGCCGATGATCGGCTTGACGCCGGCCTTCTGCGCCGCCAGGTAGAAGTCGACCGCGCCGAAGAGGTTGCCGTGATCGGTAATCGCGAGCGCCGGGAACTTGAGATCGCGCGCCCGCTGGACGAGCTTCTCGAGCTGCGCCGCGCCGTCGAGCAGACTGTACTCGGAATGGACGTGCAGGTGGACGAAGTCGGTGTGCTGCACGGTCACTCCCATTCGATGGTGCTCGGGGGCTTGGACGAGATGTCGTAGACCACCCGGTTGACCCCTGCCACCTCGTTGATGATGCGACTCGAGATGCGTTCCAGCACGTCGTACGGCAGCCGCGCCCAGTCCGCCGTCATCGCGTCCTGGCTCGTGACCGCGCGCAACGCGACGACGTGCGCATACGTCCGGAAGTCGCCCATGACGCCGACGGTGCGAATCGGCAACAGGACGGCGAACGCCTGCCACACCGATCGCTCGAGCCCGGCGGCGCGAACCTCCGCCTGCACGATCGCGTCGGCCTCGCGCAGCACACCCAGCCGTTCCGCCGTGACCTCGCCGAGCACCCGGATCGCGAGCCCGGGACCGGGAAACGGCTGACGCCAGACGATCTCCGGCGGAAGCCCGAGGACCTCGCCGAGCTGGCGCACTTCGTCCTTGAAGAGCTCCCGGAGCGGCTCGATCAGCGAGAACGTCATCGTCAGCGGCAGGCCGCCGACGTTGTGATGGGTCTTGATCGTCGCGGACGGACCGCGGAACGACACCGATTCGATGACGTCCGGGTAGAGCGTGCCCTGCGCCAGCCACGGGATCGTCCCGAGCTTCTTCGCCTCGTCCTCGAACACGGCGATGAACTCGGCCCCGATCTTCTTGCGCTTCAGCTCCGGGTCCGTCACGCCGTGGATCGCGTCAAGAAAGCGGCACGTCGCGTCGACGTGCGCCAGGTTCATCTTGAAGGTGTCGCGGAAGGTGTGGACCACCGCCGACGCTTCGCCCTTGCGCAGGAAGCCGTTGTCGACGAAGACGCACGTGAGCTGGTCGCCGACCGCCCGGTGCACCAGGGCCGCCACGACCGCCGAATCGACGCCGCCGGAGAGCGCGCAGAGGACCCGGTCGTCGCCGACCTTCGCGTGAATCGCATCGACCGTCGTCTCGACGAACGACGCCATCGACCAGGTGCGTCGGGCGCCGCAGATGTCGACGAAGTTCTCGAAGACCTGACGGCCCTGCGGCGTGTGCACCACTTCGGGGTGGAACTGGACCGCGAAGAGGTTCCGCTCCTCGTCGGCCATC
>Ga0066710_100002409_pt1 | contig 15046 bp, 12 predicted proteins | sample GraSoiAngelo_159_FD_79666 | JGI IMG/M metagenome (GOLD analysis project Ga0066710, IMG submission 79666) | Grasslands soil microbial communities from the Angelo Coastal Reserve, California, USA - 14_1009_16_40cm | ecosystem: Environmental > Terrestrial > Soil > Grasslands | place: USA...
ATTCTCGAAGGTACACCTGAAGAGGCTGCGAGAACTTTAATGGAAAGATTACACAAGGAAGCGAAGGTGCTTTAGCCGCTGGCCGAGTGCGGAAAGGAATAGTTTATGCCTGGCAAGATTCTGGTTCTAGCTGAGCATCGAGCCGGAAAGCTGAAAAGCATCTCGTGGGAGGTCATCGGTTTTGGCCAGAAGCTGGCCGAACAGCTTCAACAAGAACTAAAGGTTGTACTCATCGGCAAGGCTATTGAATGCTTGGCAGATGAGGTATCTCGGAAGTGTGGACAAAAAGTACTAACCATCATCAGCGATCGATGTGAGGCTTACACTCCCGAAGCCCATTGCCAGATCCTTTCGCAAGTGGCTCAGCAGGAGTCTCCTTTCCTTTTTTTAATGGGACACACCTATCAGGCGGTCGATTTTGCTCCCAAGCTGGCTACGATGCTTGGCCGCGGGTTCATCCCCAACTGCGTTGATTATCAAATAGAGGCGGGCCGTCTCCAGTTTGTCCGACAAGTTTTCAACGGAAAAATCAATCTGCAGGTGGGTTTAAAAGGTGAACCCCCTTACTTCGTCTCCCTGCAGCAGGGTGCCTTTAATGCTTACGAAGTCCAGTCACGGCAATCGCCCCGAGTTGTCAATCTGACTGTCCCGCTACCAGAGGAGATGCTCAAGCGAAAAGTTTTGGAGATTGTTCAGGCTGCCCAGGGGAAGGTAGATTTAAGCCAGGCTGAGATTATCGTCGCCGGGGGTCGAGGCTTGGCGAGCAAGGAAAAATTTCAAATCATACTCGATCTGGCTCATACCCTTGGGGCGGCTGTCGGAGCTTCGCGCCCTGTCACCGATGGCGGCTGGCTTCCCAAAGAACACCAAATTGGAAGCTCTGGGCAAACAGTAACTCCCAAACTCTATATCGCTTGTGGCATTTCGGGCGCGATTCAGCATCTCGTGGGAATGATGAATTCTTCCTGTATTGTTGCCATCAACAAAGACCCCAATGCTCCCATTTTCGGTGTGGCCGACTATGGAATCGTTGGAGATGTCTTTAAAGTAGTACCCGTCCTTATCGAACTCGCGAAAGAAATTCGAAAATGATTTGGGGCGGAAAGCGACAAAACTTTCGCCGCGAAAGTCAATACTCTCCAGAGATACCGATAGCGAATATTTCACCCCATTAGCTTTTGATAAAAGTGTCTGGGTTTACCCGATCGAAAGGTTCATCCGAGGACAAATTCCTCCGCAGCATCGCTCATTGGAGCGGCCCCCGTCAGTTTTCTCTTTGGCAAAGAGCACAAATTTTCCTCATTTCTAACATGAGCGCTTGGCTCATCCATCTCATCGGAAGAAGCTTGCGATGGGAGAGCCGAGGAGACGAGAACCTGGAGTCTATCTACCGGACGGGTAAACGAGCTATTTTTACTTTTTGGCATGGGCTGATCTTCCCTGCTGCCTGGTATTGGAGGAAGCGTGGGATCGTGGTCATGACCAGTCAAAACTTTGATGGAGAATATATTGCCCGTTGTATTCAAAAGCATGGCTACGGCGTAGCCCGCGGGTCGAGTTCACGAGGCGGGCTCAGAGCTTTGGCTGAAATGGCCAGAAATCTTAGGCATGGAGTGGATGCTGCTTTTACCGTGGATGGGCCGAGAGGGCCGCGTTATGTTGCTAAGATAGGGCCCGTATTGCTAGCAAAGAGGACCGGCGATGCCATTTTCTGCTTTCACATTTCACTTCAGCATAAGCTGCAACTGAACAATTGGGACCAGTCTCAAATCCCCATGCCGTTCTCGCGTGCTTTGGTTTTAAAGGCGCCACCAATCTTTGTTTCAAGGGATGCAAACGAAGAGCAAGTCAAGGAAAGGTTAAAGGAAATGCAGGCTGTGCTCGACCAGATGCGCGAAGAGGGCGATGCCTATTGGAAGCTGAGAAGCGAAAGATAAGAGTCTGCAAACAACTGCTTTTATCTTACTTTTGATGTGAACCCCAATCTCACTTTTTCCGATAAATGGTGATTGGAAAGGTGAGCTGAGTGTACACTTTCAACCCTGAAAAAAAGCAGGATGCTTATGGATGAATTAGCTACCAAACAGAAAGAAACGGTGCTTAATCTGTGGCTGGATCAGGTCAGTCGCAAGCAGAAGATTGACTGTGTCTTTGAATTGGAAATGTGGATCAAATGTTTTGACCGATTTTTTCGAACTAAGAACCAACCTTCTCACGATAATGAGTTCAAACACTTTCTGCTGAAAGATTTCAGGGAAGAATTGACAGTCGTTCGGGATGTCATCCTGAGAATGAGTTCCTTAGCCAACGAAATCATGACCCAGGAGCGGTCTAATCTGCTTCAATTCGACCGTTATCTTTCCAATTACCTTAAGCGCGACTATGTAATGGATGATTTCTGTAGTCGGTTGCTGACCCAACCGACTCCTGACGATTCCTTAGCACTCCTGCTCGATTCCCTAGCGGATCTACGCTACATGATCGACGAACTGGTTAAGTTACCCGAAGTGACCTTTCAAACATTTACCACCATAGGAAAGTTGATCAATCGGGAAATCAAGCAATGTCGCTATATTGAGATGCTGGTGGCTTTCAAGTTCAAAGTGCATTTCGATCGAGTTGAAAATCCCTCCATTGCGGCTCTGATCAAGCATATAAAAAACGAAGGCCTACGGCAGGATGTTGCCAAAGTTTTTCTGGAGCTTTTTCGCTTGTTGCGATATTTAGAGTTTGTCGAGAAAGACCTGACATTCGATCGCCCCTTAAAGAACTCGCTGTTAATTTTTTCTCTCATCAATTCTGAGCTCCGGATGTTGTTTGATTTCCTGGAGACTCGGATTTGTAAGCACCCCGATGTTAGCGCTCCGATGGTTGAAAGTCTGGATGCCACCATCTTTGCGCTCAGTCAAGAAATTAAGAAGGTTTTCAGCCACGAGTTGGTAGGCTTGGTCTATCTTCGCCAAGCCCCTCCCATCTATGCTCGGGTCGAAAATAGCCACGGTTTGCTAAAGAACTCTTTGCAGCAGTCCATTGTCCAGGTTTCTCAAGTCTTTGATTCAAACTTTGATGGCAAGAAAATCTTTTCCGCCCTGGTAACTCGATTGGAGCAATCCAAGAAACTACTCAGCGAGATTGGCGCTTTGTCGACCTTCATTGGTAGTTTCGAAAAGATGCAGGATCAGCAGGCACTCCCCGTGCTCCTGAAAACCTTTGACGCTTTTCGAGAGAGCAGCTTGAGATACCTGATGTACAAGGATTGGGAGGAGTATGAGAATTTCGTGGAAGAAGTCAGAACCTCCAAAACACCCGAGTCTCTTCGCTTTACTCTCCATCGATTTCGAATTTTCCTGGATGCTTTATCGGGGGAGGTTGGCAAGAGATCGGTGTTACGACCTGCGGTTGGGAGCTGAGTGCCTGGTCATGAGCTCGTGAGTAGCCCGAGCGGCGATACCAAAGGCATCGCTTCATAAACCATCTGAAGGTTCTCAAATCCTGTCTAGAGAATGACTGGCCCGTGGAAGGTGCAACCACGAGCTAGCCTCTTCGTCTTCCTCATCCAGGGCGGAGAGCCCGTTTTCCATGTTAGCAGTCGCTTTCAACGGGATGGTGGGTTTGCCTTCTACTCTTTTTTTCACATCTTCAGAGGATGAGAGTGAGGTTCGACTATGGCCTCATTCAATTTCTATCGGACTGTCAGTCGACTCAGCGTCTCAAAGAATTCGGGAAAAGAGACCGCCGCACATTCACCGCCTTCGATAACCGTTTCTCCCTGAGCCAGAAGGCCCGCGATAGCAAAGGCCATGGCAATCCGATGATCACCATAGCTATTAATCAGCGATCCACGCAAAGATTGTCTCCCGGCAACAAACATTCCATCTTCGAACTCTTCCACAGTAGCTCCCATGGCCCTCAGGTTCTCCACGAGGCTCTTGATTCGATCGCTTTCCTTAACTCGTAGTTCTTCGGCATCACGAATCTCCAGTCCCTCGTGTGTTTGAGTGGCCAAGACGGCAAGAATTGGAATTTCATCGATCACCTGAGGGATTTGCTCTCCAGAAATCTTGCCCCCTTTTAGGGTGGCAGATCTTATCCGGAGATCGCCCGCCGGCTCACCGCCTCGTTGCAATTGGTCTAAGGTTTCTATAGAAGCTCCCATTTTTTGGAGTAAATCAACGATAGCCCGTCTCCCTGGATTCAGTCCCACGCCTTGAAGAATGATTTCAGAATCAGGCAACAATGTAGCAGCAGCAATAAAAAAGGCCGCTGAAGAGATGTCTCCGGGAACCTCCGTATGAATCGCATGAATTCTTTGCCGTCCTCTTAGGGCGATCCGATTTTCGCGAATGTTTACCTCAACCCCGAATTCTTTTAGTGCGACTTCTGTATGATTGCGGGTTGGCGAGGGTTCTATAACCTCAGTCTCTCCCTCGGCAAAAAGACCCGCTAGAAGTATAGCGGACTTGAGTTGAGCGCTAGCGACCGGAAGACTATATTGAATTGCCTGCAAAGCGCCTCCTTCGATAGAGAGAGGAGGGAAGTTTCCTTTACGGGCATGGATTTTGGCGCCCATTTGAGTCAACGGCGTGATGATTCTTTTCATGGGTCGCTGGCACAAAGAGTCATCGCCGCTAATTCGGGTGACAAAACTTTGACCGGATAGAATTCCCGAGAGCATTCGAATTGTTGAACCTGAATTTCCGGCATCCAAAACTTCTTTTGACGCTGTCAGTCCTTCCAACCCCTTACCCCTGATTGAAATCTGGGTTCCATGCATGATTTCAATGGGAGTGCCCAAGAGCCGAAGACAGGATAAGGTGCTGTGGCAGTCCTGGCTGGTAGCAAAATTATCAATAATTGTTTTGCCTTCTGCGATGCCTCCCAACATCCCCAGCCGGTGGGAGATCGACTTGTCCCCGGGCAACTGAACTGCGCCCCGGATTTTCTTAGCGCGAGTAATTGTAGTTCTCATTGAAATACCAGACCCCGAAGATGACCAGCAGAATATATAGACGTAAACAAGATAAGAAATGAAAAAGCAATTCCTTCCATGGGATAAGAGTAGCACAGCTCTTATTCTCCATTCTGTCGGTTGCTTTGAATAAATGGCATGAAGCCCAGGTCACGTCATCTATCTTCAATCGCAGCTTGCCTCAATTAAGAAACCCTTGTATTTGTAGGATCCCCTTACATTGCTCTGGGCAACTATTATTGCCGCGTGCTTTATTTCCCGAAAAAAGACCAATGATCTCGGGCGCTTCAATCTGAAGAAGTTAATTCTGGACTCTACTAAGATTGAATTGTCCAGGCTACCGAGTTAGCCAAAATAGGATATTATTCCAGATGCGCATGAAATGGAGACCCTGGTAACGGTGTATGCGTGTTTTCTGTGTTCCATAGTCCCTGCCCACGTGCTGGCCAGCAGGTTTCTGCAAAACGGTCTAGGCTTCACACTCCCGACCCCCAGGGACTGAGTTATTTTCGGGTGTCTGTTTGAATGCTTAATTTTTCTCACGCCCTGTCCTCCTTGGCGCGATGGAGGAGTGAGTATTGGCAGTGCAGAGACCCCACTTGATACTTAACTAATTATGCCAGAAATCAATAACGGCTAAACAAACTGGAGAACCATGATGTCGCTACAGATATTGTTTGGTGCTGCTTTGGTATTCGCTATGGCAGTCCCAACGGTTCAAGGCAAGGATGTAATGCACGTCGGGATTCGTGATGGGTACCTGAAGAGCCTGGAGTACAAAGATGTCTGGGCGGCGGCCAAAGCGATTGGTGTGAATCGCGTGGAAGTTGTGGTTACTCCAGAATTGAATTGTTCCAACTTGTATGAGCCTGATGGGAGCACGCACAAAATTGGCGATAAAGCTTCAATCAGCCGTCTTAAGAAGACTGTGAAGAAACAAGGGATTTCGATATGCGCCTTTACGACAGTCATTCCGCTGTCAGGGGAACAGACCCCGACGCAGGTCCAGCAGTGGGTTAGCGCGGTCGCCAAAGTTTGCCCAACAACTGAAGGTTCCGGTTCTCATGATGCCGCTTATTGCAAAGGGCATCGAGGATGATGAGTTCATAAAAAGGGCTCGGGAATTCGTGGTGCCCTTGGAAACAGTGGCGCGGCAGACCGGTTTGCAGCTTACGATCGAAAACTTAGGGCACTACTTGAACCGTGAGGAGATTCTTGACCCTATTCTCAATCTATGAGCTCGCAAACCACTTCGCACCGTACGTGCGTTATGTTCACGTGAAGAATGTCAGATATCCCGAAGACCAAAGGGAGGTGCGACGTCCGGAGGGCTGGGAGTACATTAAATATGCCGAGCCTGTAAAGAGTGGTGATCTGGATTTTGGAAAGATCATTGCCTTTTATTACGAGGCAGGCTATCGAGGGGTTTTAACTCTAGAAGACGACAGCTTAGGAAAATTCAAGATGCCAGAACTACTGGAAGTTCATAAACAGGACGTTGAATTCTTGGGGCAGATTATTCACCAATTGTCTTCTCAAAAGTAGGGTTTGGAGTTCGGGGTTTTTTATTCGGAAAATTTCATTTGATGAAGTATTAAGCGTGACCTGCGCCTGTTCTTCTGGACAAGAACAAGTTGTAGACGCGGTAGTGGATCCAGGCGCCTATCATTTTGCCTAATTTTTTGTTTGCCTTATTCCAAAGGGTGGTTTATTTTTCTGCTTAAGAACCATCTCGGCACGATTTTTTGGTTATTTCACAGCCTATTGGTATTCTGGGGGGAGTCTTCGAAGATACTCCTGTTGGCGACTGGCCGGAACTCTCCAAAAGGGACACCCGACAGGCTGACGTCGCTGCTGCCTTGAGGAATCTTTAATAGTAGAACGCTTACCCCACTTGACGAGATTTGACCATGGATCCAAAGGTATTATCGCAAGACTTATCCAGCTCTACTCAAAAGGATCGTGCTTTACTTCATCTGGAAGATGGTTCTCTCCTTCGCTACTGCAAAAGGCTCTACAGGTTAGAAATGCATCGCCTCAGGATACGACATTGGAATGGTGCCAGCGGTGACAAGATCGCTGCTTCAAGGAGTACTGTGATCGATGCCGTCCTCCAGATGATTTGGGAAACAGTGCTGAGCAATCTTCGGAAAATCGGTTCCAGGATTGGGGGATCCATTCCTTCATTGTCATTGTCGTGGATTGCACTGGGAGAATACGGCAGTCTGGACTTGGCGCCCTTCTCTACCGTTGAACTGCTGCTTCTCGGGAAGTCCACTACAAAGACCGGCACCGTTCCTGAGTTGGAAAAGATCGCAGAGGTGATCAAATCCATTGGTTTCGATGTTCGTTTGTCGATACTCCCCCCGAAAGAGTGCTTACAACGAGCCCAGACCGATTTTGCCTTTTGTTTTTCCCTGCTGTCGAGTCGCTGCGTAACCGGGGATGAGGCCATTTTCCAAGATTTCTTTCATCGGTTTAGATCTGGCCAGTTCAAAAACCGGTTGGTTTATGTTTATGAGTTAAGCGAGTTGCTCAAGCAACAACATAACCAATACGGACATAGCGTATATCTTTTAGAATCGGATATCGATCGAGGCGCAGGTGGTCTGCTGGATTATCGCGCGTTACTGCAGTCCGTTAGACTCGTTATTGGCAGCGAGGGTCCTGAGAAAATAATGGCGGAAGGGGAGATTACTCCACTTGAGTGGAAGCATTTGGGGGAAGCCCGTCAGCATCTGTTAAGAGTTCGAAATCATTTGCATTGGGTTGCAGGGGAGAGACAGGATTTCTTAGCTCACGAGGTTGCTGGGCAAGTGGCCGATTTTCTTGGGTACAAGGACGGTCGATCCCAAAAGTCGCCAGAAGCCTTTCTACGACGTACTATTCGCCATCGAAAACATGTCGCCATGCTGCTCTCCCGATTTTCAGATCAGGCGAGAGCCAGGCTGAGAGGAGTAGCAGAGCCCTTTCGAACACCATATCTCAAGCTGGTCTCGACCACGGGTTCAACCCAGGAAGAACAAACCCCTGAGCGGTGGATGAAGCTTTTTCACTTCAGTCAGAGCCAGCCAATGCTTCTCACTGATCAACTAAAGCGGTCGATACGCACGAACCTGTCCAAATGGGGTGCGAGAGACTTTAACACTCCTTCGATGCATGATGAATTTCGTGCCATCCTGAAAACCAAAGGCAAAGTGGGAAGTACCTTGCGCATTATGCGAGATCTCGGTTTCTTGGGGAAATATTTGCCAGAGTTCGGACGTGTAGAAAGTCTTCCACAACTGGACCGCGCTCATAAGTATTCGATCGACGAGCATACCTTGAGAGCTATTGAAGCCCTCGACCTATTGGCTGATTCCACAGATCCAACTTTGCATGATTATCAAAGAGTTTTGGACCAGATCACGGATCCTTCTCTAATTTATTTCGCTCTGCTGTTGCATGATGCTGGAAAAGGGCTGGCGCTTGGAGACACAGCTGGGAGTGAAAGGTTGGCGGCCAGAGCACTTCATCGATTGAATTATGACCTGGAAAGCCGCGAGCAGGTATTGCTTCTGGTCCGCGAGCATTTGTCGCTCGGGCATATTTCACAGCGCCGCGATATTGATGACCCTTTAATTGTTCAAGAAGTCAGCGCCACGGTTGAGACCGCTGATAATCTAAATATGCTTTTGCTCCTGACTTATGCTGATCTTCAATCCATGGGAGAAACAGCGTGGTCCGAACGCAAGCATTTCCTGCTCTGGTCTCTTTACTTCAAGGTATTTGATCGTCTCATGTTCGGTGATGACATTAGCGAACCAGAGCATGCCCAGGTTGCGGCGATTCAGCAAAAAGTCTTGGAACATTTGGGCCAAGAATTTGACGTGGATACGATTTTAAGGCACTTCTTATTTTTGCCGGAAAAATACGCGCTTTACACTCCGTTGCCTCAGATTCTGTCACATATCCGCCTGTGTGAACGATTGCAAGGCCTTCCCGTTGTCACCGAGTGGGTTCCCCATCCCCATGCAGGTTACACTGAACTGAATCTTTCGACACGAGACTTGCCTGGACGTTTTGCTCAAATTGCAAGTGTTCTGGCAGCCGATGGGATCAGTATTCTCAGCGCTCAACTTAATACGCGGGACGATGGGATTGTGATTGACACCTTCCAGGTGTGTGACGCCGAGGGTCAGGCGATCGTTGATCCGGCATATTGTGATCGGGTCAACCAACTTCTTTCTGAGGTCATCAGTGGGGAAAAGACTTTCGACGTTTTGGTAGAGTCCCGATTTCACCATCTGTCTGCCCGACAGACCAGCTCGTCCATGATTCCTCGAGTTCGCATCGACAATGACGTCTCTTCCCAAAGTACCGTGATCGAGGTTCAAACGGAAGACCGATTGGGGTTGGGATATCACATTGCCAAGACGTTGGCTGATTTGGGATTGAATATCCTCTCCGCCAAACTGGCCACTGAAAAAAACTATGCTTTCGACGTATTTTACGTCCAAACGCGCGAAGGGGAAAAAATTACGAGCAGCTTTCAAATGACAGAAATTCTGGAAAGATTGCGGTTCAAATTAAATGTAGCTTAGCATGGGCCTGTTCCCAGAAAACGTTACGGTGCTTGGACATTAAGTGAGACGCGGAGGAGCTTTTGACTATGCGAATTGAAGAGTTGGACACTCCGGCGGTTGTTGTTGATTGGGACGTCATGCAAGACAATATCCGTTCTCTGGCAGATTATTGCCGTAAACACGGCATCGGGTTGAGACCACATACTAAGACTCATAAGATTCCGGCAATAGCTAAAATGCAAGTGCAGGCCGGTTCAAAGGGGATTACAGTGGCAAAAGTGGGTGAAGCCGAAGTGATGGCCGCTGCGGGTCTGGATGACATTCTTATTGCCTATCCCGTATTGGGACTCTCTAAGTTGGACCGTTTAGCTAAACTGGCGCGGGAACGGAAAATCACCGTCGGTGTGGATTCTATGGAAGCCGCTGAAGGAATTTCAGAGGCAGCAAAGAGGGCCGCCTGTCGGATAAGCATTTTGATCGAGTTTGACATGGGCATGCATCGCTGCGGTTTGCAATCTCCAGAAGCATTGGTAAACATGGCCCGCAGGGTTGAAGAGCTACCTGGTCTCCAATTTGCTGGAATCATGTTTTATCCCGGTCATATTTGGGATCTGCCTCCGGATCAGTTCCCAATGCTGCTGGAAGTGAGCCAGAAAATTGGAGAGATTTGTGAAAAGTTGAGGCAGCATGGGTTGGACTGTGAAGTGGTCAGCGGCGGCAGCACACCGACGGCATACAATAGTCATCTTGTGCGAAGGCTCACGGAGATTCGTGCCGGGACATACGTGTTTTATGACATGAACGAAGTGGGGGTTCAGGCCTGTCGGTTATCTCAGTGCGCGCTCAAGGTTCTGGTTACTGTCATCAGTAATGCCGTGGCAGGCAAAGCGATGATCGATGGTGGATCAAAAACGTTTTCGGGGGATCGGTTGATTTCCGGCGATAAAACAGGCTTTGGATATGTTACCGAGCATCCCGAGATAAAATTTGTATCCATGTCCGAGGAGCACGGCCATCTGGAATTGAGCCCGTCGTCCTACAAGCCAAGGGTGGGAGAAAGGCTTAGCATCATCCCCAACCACGTCTGTGCTTGCGTTAATATGCACGACCAGATTTATTACCATCGAAAAGGCATTATAGAAGGAATGTGGACCGTCGAAGGACGAGGAAAAGTGAGATGATAGATCAGAAGTACGACTGTCAGAGAGTCGCATAGAGCGAGGACTTCGAACTTCAAACCTGACTTTAAGTCTTAGGTGTCCCCAAATTCATTGCCAATCCCGCCGAACAGCTTTCCTCCCTCCTGGTTCATTGGGCCATTTCTTGAAAGAAGTGGGCCGAAGTGATAATCCCGTGGTGGAAATTATACAGGTCGAGTTTTTCGTTGGGAGCATGAGCGTTCTCGTCGGGAAGACCGATACCCATCAGAACGCTGGGCAGGCCGAGGATTTCCGCCAAAGTGGCAACCACCGGTATGGATCCTCCTTCACGAACGAAAACCGGCCGCTTGCCAAAGCCTTTTTCGTAAGCGCGGGATGCAGCCTGAATGGCGGGATGGTCAATCGGCGCCAGCCAAGCTTTGCCACCATGCATTCGAGTGATCGTTAATTCCACCGCGGATGGCGCTATTCTTTTGAGGTGAGCCTCAAACAGATTGGCTATCCTTTCCGAATCTTGATTGGGAACCAGTCGCATACTGATCTTGGCCATGGCCTTTGCCGGAATCACGGTCTTGGCTCCTTCTCCGATAAATCCGCCACAAATGCCGTTAACCTCGAGAGTTGGACGTACCCAGATTTGTTCTAAAGGGCTATAGCCCTTTTCTCCAAAGAGAGCAGGCGCGCCCAAACTCTTGCGATACTTTTCTGGGTCAAAAGGTAAACGCGAGAGTTCTTCTTTCTCTTTGGGGCTCATAGGCAGTACATCATCGTAGAACCCGGGAATCGTAATCTGGCCATCAGGGTTTTTCAGAGAGGCAATGATCTGGGCCAATGCGAAATTAGGATTAATCACCGTCCCACCAAAGGAACCGGAATGAAGGTCGCTGTCGGTGCCGCTCACATCAATCTGAACGTAGACCAATCCACGAAGCCCATAGCAAATTGAAGGCACGCCGCGATCAAACATCGGAGTGTCTGAAATCAAGCCCACATCTGCCTTCAATAACCCTTTGTGAGAGGCGATGAACTCGTCGAGATTGGCGCTCCCAACCTCTTCTTCACCTTCGATTAAGAATTTGACGTTAATCGGAACCTTTCCCTGGCTTTTGAGATGAGATTCGACCGCCTTCAAATTCATCATGACCTGACCCTTGTCATCGGCCGAACCGCGCGCAAAGATCTCGCCGTTGCGAATGGTGGGGTCAAATGGACCTGAGGTCCATAAGTCCAGGGGATCTACGGGTTGAACGTCGTAATGGCCGTAAAAGAGGACTGTCGGTTCGCCCGTGGATCCCAGCCATTCACCATAAACGATAGGATGGCCGGAGGTGGGAAAGATCTCGACCTGTTGCAGTCCGATCTGTCGGAGTTGGTCGGCAACATAATGAGCGCAGCGCAGCACATCCTTCTTGTTGTCGGCATTATTGCTGATACTCGGAATGCTCAAGAATTCCTTGAGTTCCTCGAGAAATCTTGACTGATTCTTATCTATGTACTGAAGAACCCTTTCCATGATGAACCCTCCTTTTTCGGCACAAATCAGCAGCTTACACAGTGTAACCGAGTTCTGTGCTAGAAAAGGAGAGGAATTTCAGAGCAGCTGTAGCAGTTGAAATAACTCTAATGTGTCATAGATGGATGACGATAATTGATTTGAATTTATTCAATAAGGGGATTCAATGCGAAGTCTAGGTTCCGCAATGCACACTTTTTCCCACGATCTGGCTATCGATCTGGGTACTGCAAACTCATTGGTTTATTCTGAGGGCAAGGGAGTGGTAGTCAATGAGCCCTCCATCGTCGCCCTCAATACGATTACTCATCAGGTGGAGGCAGTAGGCCTCGAGGCCAAGGAAATGTTAGGGAGAACTCCCCAAAACATCGTAGCCGTCCGCCCCCTAAGAAAGGGCGTTATCGCAGATTTCAAAGTGACCGAAAAAATGCTGGCTCACTTTATCCAGAAGGCCCATGGCCGCAAATTCTTTGTGCATCCACGAATCGTTGTGAGCGTGCCGTCTGAAATAACTCAAGTGGAAAAACGAGCTGTAACAGACTCCGCTTCACGCGCCAGAGCCAGTGAAGTCTATCTGGTGGATCAAGCGATGATGGCCGCCATAGGCGCGGGTCTTCCTGTGATGGAACCGGCTGGCAACATGGTGGTAGATATTGGAGGAGGAACCACGGACGTTGCCGTCATTTCCCTGGCCGGCGTAGTTTACAGCAAGTCAGTACGTGTCGCCGGTGATGAGATGGATGAATCGATTATCCGTTATATTAAGCAGAAATATAACCTCTTGATTGGCGAACGGATGGCTGAGCAAATCAAGATTCAAATCGGGTCGGCTTGCCCGTTGGAGCAACCTATTGAAATGGAAATCCGAGGCCGCAATCTTATGCAAGGCGTGCCGCAATCCATCATTATTAAAGATTCGGAAGTGCGTGAGGCGCTTTCAGACTGCGTAGGTCTCATCGTCCATGCGGTCAGATCGGCACTGGAGAAAGTCCCACCTGAGTTGTCCGCCGATTTGGTGGATCGCGGCATCGTAATGGCAGGTGGCGGAGCTCTCCTGAGAAACCTTGACAAGAAACTCAGCGAGGAAACCCAGTTACCAGTTATGCTGGCCGAAGATCCCTTATGCGCTGTCGTCTTAGGCACGGGCAAGTTGTTAAAAGATTTCAAGTTCCTCAAGAAAGTCTCGCTGGATGCCTACTAGCTTTAGCCTTTTCCTTGGTATGGGCTTTGGAGTGGAATCGTAACTTAAGTATGGATTCACTCCCTGCCTCCAGTCAGGCTCACCCATTAACCAAACCCGCAAAGACTGAAATTACTTCCAAGAATGTAACATCACCTGACAGAGCGTAATCGATTCTTACGCAACTGCCTAAGCTCGGGCCGCCTTGGAACGGGGTTGGCCCTTCTCAGAGTGACTGACATTCAGCTGAAGTTGCCTAAGGCAGCTTACCCAGTGTTGGAAACAATGGGAACACAAATCATCTGATGCTAATGGCTCCCAATCCAGAGTTTGAAGAGAAGTCGAAAAACTAAAGGACTGGTAGAAATCCAGCTTGCTACAGCAGCTTTTGCACTTTTGCATCTTCAACTCAACAAGGGCCTCTATTCGAACTTACCCATCACGCGAGTGTGGGGAGGGGCAGTTTGTCCACACCGTGTACAAAAGTATTGGAGAGCAGAAAGCTGCCGATTAGAATGATAGCGTGACGGCGATCTATGACTTCACCCTCTCAATTCTATCACTTCTTGACTTTTTGAAACAGGGAGTTAGGTGATGGACGACTTTCCCAGACTGCGCTACGTGGAGGCCTTTCCGGTCAATTCGCGGGGGGAAAAATTCATCTGTCTACGTGATCCCCTAAATATGACCGACAAGATAGTTTTTCTCCCATTGCCTGTTTATTTCACTGCGACAATGTTTGATGGGAAACACTCGATTCGTGACATCCAGGCCGCTTACATGCGACAATTCGGCCAGCTCCTGTATACCGAAAAAATTCAAGACCTCATCAATCAACTCGACGCCAATCTGTTCTTGGAGAGCCCTAGATATTTGGCGCATAAATCTCGGTTAGAGAAAGAGTTCGAGAATGCTTCCAACCGCTTGCCCGCCCATGCTGGAACCAGCTATTCGGCAGACCCAGAAGAGCTGAGAACCAAACTGGATCAGCATTTCGAAGAAGTGCGAAGAGAAAGAGAACTCAGTTCAAAGTTTCCCAACGGATCACCCAAGGCCATCATTGCACCTCATATCGATTTGCGCGTGGGAGCTGCGTGTTATGCCTGGGCCTATGAACAGATCAGGGATTCCGATTTCGACCTATTCGTGGTTCTCGGGACAGCTCATGCCCAAACCAATCATTTGTTTGTGGCAACCTTTAAGGATTATGAAACCCCCTTCGGAACAGTAAGAACCAATCGCCCTATGCTGGAAAATTTGAAAGAAGAATGCGGCGAGCGCTTGTTTGAAGACGAATTCGCACATAAACAGGAACACTCCATTGAATTTCAGATGGTATTTTTGAAATACCTCTTTAGCAATGGGAGGGAATTTGAAGTGTTACCCATCCTCTGTGGATCCTTTCATCAGATGATTTTCGATCGTAAGTCCCCTGATGTCGATGAAGAATTCCGGAAATTTGCAGACAGTCTGCGAGAACTGCTGGCGAAGAGTCGACTTAGGACATGTCTCATTGCGGGCGCTGATCTGGCGCATATCGGTCTAAGATTTGGCGACCCCCTTCCTCCGGATGATCTGGAGCTCGCCAGGCTCAAACAGGAAGACGAAATGAAGCTCAAATACGTTGAGAAAATGGACAAAGAAGGATTTTGGAAGTCG
>Ga0066710_100002410_pt1 | contig 15043 bp, 10 predicted proteins | sample GraSoiAngelo_159_FD_79666 | JGI IMG/M metagenome (GOLD analysis project Ga0066710, IMG submission 79666) | Grasslands soil microbial communities from the Angelo Coastal Reserve, California, USA - 14_1009_16_40cm | ecosystem: Environmental > Terrestrial > Soil > Grasslands | place: USA...
AGAGATTACAAAGCCCGGATGTAATCGAATATTTGGATAAAAACTCCAAGGTCGTTTTTGAGAGCTACCGGGTAAAAGTGCTGTTGGTCGAAGGCGCCAACCAGCCAACGGCCATAGCTACATTCCGTTAGATCCAGAAGTTGGAGTAAGCTCTGCTGATGGCTTTCCTGCCGGCAGCCCGAATCGAAAACAGCGCGGAGCTGACGGGATCTTGCGTTCGCGCTCGTGCGGCTTCCAGCTCACCAGCGATAGAGGTGACTTCCCTCGCGTTTTTGTTGACGGCGTCCTGAAATAGTCTTGTTGCGTACTCGTAGAGCGCGATGTCGAACGAGTTCTTCTCGACGATTAAGTCGAGCGTGGATTGAGGAAGATCGCGTTTCTTGGGCCGAGCGCGAGTCACATTGAAGCTCGAGTAACGCTCTAGCTTCCAGCCGAAACGCAGTTTCATCAGCGCCAGGCTTTCTTCAAAACGCTCAGATAGACCAACTACGCTAAAATATCGAAAGAGATTCTCCTTCGCCTGTTCCACAATCTCATCCGTGCAAGGTGAGTAATAGTCGGCTCCCGCGACAATCTTGGATTGGACGTTTTCTCTTGGCGAACGCCTGACAAAATCCTCGAGTGTCCAATTTTCTCGCCTCAATTTCCAATAGAACGGATGCAACACATAGCTGCGCATGAAGTAAAAGGCAGAGATCACACGATCGACGGGCTCGCGCAACACGGTAATGTAAGTCGCTGGCTGCGGGAGAATCTTATGAAGACCAAACAACATGTGACCCTTGAAGATACGGGTCTTCTCTAAGCGTCGCGCAGGGAGTTGCCATAGGTGCGAAACGGACCACCTGAAGAACACAGGATCGACTGAGTATATCTCAAAGAGAGGATACTCCCACTCGATTAGCCGATTGAGCGTGGTGCCTGCGGTCTTTGGCACGTGAAGAAAGATAACCGCCTCTTCAGCGCCAGCGACTCGCGTCATTCGTCGCTTCTCTAGCAGTTCCAAACTTAAGAGAGATTTCTTGTCCATCTGATCTTAGTTACAGAACAGGCTCATCGTTCACGGTATTTGCCTTCAAACATGAGTTTTTTCTTGTAGGCATTGTAACCAACCCGTCTGGCTTCTTCCCAGGTCCTGGCGACGGCAGTTGAAGTTTCCACGCTCATGCCATCCCCGTGCCACAGTTCCCAGTATTCGCCCTGTGCATGGACAATATTGAGAGCTGCCATCTCGATTGAACCCATCCTCTCATTGGGAGGAGACAAACTGGCGAGACTCTGAAAGCCGTGATGAGCGCGGTCACGGTATTTTTGCACAAGGTCATAGCTCATCATGCCAGTGTCTTCTCTGCGTCCCGTGAGCTGGCAATTCTGAATAGTGAATCGCTCCGGGTATTTGCTCAGCCCATAATCGACGATGCGTTCGCAGAACTCCGGAGGCAGGTCGAGCACCTTTGATATGTGCAGTGATATCTCCTGTTTTGGGAACGCCCCAGCCCATTCATCGGTGTACTTCTTGTAAACATCCAGCAGCTTTTCTTGGTAGTTTCCGAGTGCCGCCCATTTCGCAAGATCTTCACGCTTCTTTGGAAGATGCATTTCTGCACTCATCAAATTGGCGCAGGTAAGCACGACGCTTACGCACAAGGGATCGCCCGCATAGCGTTCTCCGAGCTGCTTAATCGCCCGCGAAAAGTTTTGTTGATAAACCGTATCCCACGGGACTGGAATCAAAACCTCCTGGCCAAACTTGGGCCGGTGGGGATTCGTTGCGCGTGTTGCAAAAGACTGCGCGCCCTCTTTATAGACAGAAGCCGGTGTATTAACGCCAGGCTGGAGGCAGAGCTCATATTTCATTCCAATGCCGCGGAGCACGGCCACCATTTTGTCGATCGCGCTAGAATCCAGCTTGCCAGCTTCCTTTTCGATGTCCTTCCAATGACCATGAATGCATACACCGGTTAGTTGAGGGTTTGAGCGTACGCCGGCAGCGAAAGCGCTCAATGTGTTGCTATCTTCAGCTAGCGGTTGAATAACCCATAAACCTGTCCGAATTGGCCGCTCTCGCCCAGCAAAGACCGGGAACTGACCCACGGTCGCAACGACTAGACCACATATCGACGTTTGGATGACGTTGGAGAATTTGCCAGGCCGCATCTGTTCCTAAGGACCGGCTGTTCGAATCATTTTCCCTTGTTTTCTCAGATGTTTGTCGAAAAACATCTTGATCATCGGTTGAAACTTCGGGCCTCCGACCCCGTGCCCTCGTCCGGTAGCAATCTCCAGGGTCGCATCCACTCCAGCTGCCTTGAGCGCCGCGAAAAATGACTGGGTCAAACTAACGGGCGCCGTAGAGTCGTTCTCACCGTGAATGATCAGGAAAGGCGGATCGTCCTTCGAGACGTAAGTGATCGGGCTTGCAGCTATCGCCTTGGTTTTATTCTCTTCTATCGGCCCGCCGATCAACGCTTCGAGGGCAGGTTTGATTTCGGGATTCATCTCGGCCCCCAACGGTCCCGTCGCGTCGCGGTAGAGCTGCAACAGATCCTCGACACCTGAGACAACACAGACTGCCTGCACCCGACTTGAATAAGACATATTGTCTCCAGTTCCCTCCAGCTCCTTCACCCCGCCGGAAGTACCAAGCAGCGCTGCCAGATGCCCGCCCGCGGAAAATCCCCAGACACCGATCCGATCGGGATCGAGATTGTACTTGGAGGCATTGGCCCGAAGCCAGCGGACCGCAGCCTTGCAATCTTCGATCTGTGCCGGAAAAGGCGCAACGTCGGTGAGACGGTAATCGATGCTCGCCACGGCGCATCCATTCTGCACCATAGTAACAGCCGGACAGCGCTCTTTTTTCCCCTTGTGCCAGCCTCCTCCATGGATCCAAACGATCACCGGCAACGGATCCGGAACCTTCTCCGGACAATATAGATCGAGGGTGAGAACTGCGCCGTTGACGCGTTTATATACCAAGTCTCGCTGGATCGCGGCATTGGCAACCTCCGCAGGCCGGCGCCTCGCTGTAACCGGCTGCGCGATCTGCCCACCCAGCAGGGTCGCGGCGATTGTGACAGCTAGCCAGCGGCGCTGGCGCGCCTTCAGCCATTTCATTAGATATTTCGTTCTCACAGGGCAGACATGATCTTGCTCACCAAAAATCGGCTGGCGACTACAGTTGAATAACAAAACCTCTTCACTGGCCCTGGCTTGGGAATTGAGTCTAAAGCAGCCAATGCTTGCCTCATCACGTCCTCCTCCTTGCGCAAGGTATCTTCAAAATGTTTTCTGGCAAACTCATAGAGCTCCATATCAAAGCGATTGTACTCCTGAATCATACTCACCACGTTCGGCTCGAGCGCGGGACGAACCTTTGAAACTTTCCGATTCTCGTAATAAGGAATTTCCCAGTCAAAGGTTTTCGCGATAAGCAGTAAGCTCTCTTCGAATCTTTCACACAGCCCGACTACGCTGAATGATTTCGTGATATTTTCCTTCGCGATATCCAGGACCCGCTGGTCGCAAGTCACGTCCTCGACTCCAGCGAGCATTCTGCATTGAAGGTTCTGGCGATTGGGTGTGAGCCGAATAAAAGCCTCGACTCCTACCCGCCCCCGCTTCAACTTGCGGTGCATGGGATTGAGCGGGCGCCGCAAAATAAAGGAGTAAGCCGACAGCAATCTGGCCACTGGGTCACGGAGCATCGTGATATACGTAGCGCCTTGGGGGAGAAATTCATGAATGCCATAGAACATATGCCCGCGCACGACCCGTAACTGCCGCCGTCGTTGCTCGGAGAGCGTCTTAAAGCGTTCGGGTGTGGCACGAATCCGGTGGGGATCGATCGTGAAAATCGAAAGAGGGCTGTATTGCCATTCTATGATCCGATTTAGAGTCGTTCCCGCCGCCTTGGGAATGTGAAGAAAAATGAGCGCCTCGTGATCCATCTAGAAATCGAGTGTTACCGAATATGCGCAGGTGAAAAGCCACGCGCAAATGTCCGCGACTTATCGCCAGTTACTCGAGTTAAGAGAAGCTTACGGCCAAATAAGAGCGGATATGATGGGTATTCAGCTCGCAAACGTCAAGCCGTTCGTGCGATGCCAAGCAAGGGGCTTTGGCGCTGCCAGATGTTGGAATCACTTTCACTGGCTCTTCTTGAGATATTTGTCGAAAAAAGCTTTAATAATCGGTAGCAACCTTGAGTCTCCCACTCTAACGGTGTGTCCTTGTGAAGTTATCTCCAGGGTTGTCTCCACCCCGGCTGCCTTGAGCGCCGCGGCTAATAGCTCACCTTGACTGGCCGGCACCGAAGAGTCGTTCTTCCCGTGGATGATCAGGAAAGGCGGATCATCTTTCGAAACGTAAGTGATTGGGCTCGCCGCCATCGCCTTTGTTTTATTTTGGTCCGCCGGCCCGCCCAGTAACGCATCGATATAAGACCTGGCTTTGGTCCTCTTTCCGGTCGAACCGTCCGATGCGTCGTAGTAGAGACGCAGAAGATCGGCCGGGCCGGACACATCGCAGACCGCTTGCACCCGGCTCGAATAAGACATGTTATCTCCATTTCCCTCTAGCTCCTGCACTCCGCCCGAAGTGCCAAGCAGCGCCGAGAGATGTCCGCCCGCGGAGTGTCCCCAGGCTCCGATCCGGTCAGGATCGAGATTGTACTTCGCCGCGTTAGCCCGAAGCCATCGCACGGCCGCCTTGCAGTCTTCGATCTGCGCTGGGAAAGGCGCCTCGTCAGAAAGACGGTAATCGATGCTCGCCACAGCGTAACCGTCGTTTAAAAAACTGACAGCCGGACTGTGTTGCTCTTTTCGGCCGTGGCTCCAGCCCCCACCATGAATCCAAAGGATAACAGGCAATGGGCTAGAGGCCTTCTGAGGGCAATAGAGGTCAAGCGTAAGCGCTCTACCGTTGATGCGTTTGTAAACCAAATCCCGCTGGATCGCAGCATCAGCGATCTCCATAGGGCGACCCCTTGCCATGGCCGGTTGCGCTGTCGTACCGCACAGGGCAACCGCAAGGATTACGATGGCTAACCATGCATTGCGACCAAGCCCGAGACGAACCTGCTGATTTTTCTGCGTCATACTGTGGATGAAGGTTGGGTACCGAAAATCGGCTGTGAGCGGTTTGAACGCAACGACTTTTCCCGGTAAAAATCCAAACAGGAGGAGAGCGCCCCTTAATGTTTTGTGAAGCAATTCGCTTGCCCGCCAAGCAATCGTAGCAGAAGCCGGTCGGCTGCTGATCAGATCGCGCGCAGCCTTAGATTCTTGATCTTCGCATTTCGGAATTTCCATGCCCCGCTGGAATTGGATATTATCCCACCTGATTTCCGGGAACCTTGCCCGGCGTCTGTGTTTGCCGAAGAGGCGGCCTTGGGCTAATGATGCAAAACACTAAAGGCTATCGCGATGCGCTCCGCTGCTGCTTATGTCAGTATCCTGCTGCTGGGGTGGACCTGCCTCCCCGGACAGACCAGCCAGGCCCAGACCCTCTTCACTGACGTGACTCTCTCGACCTTGGGCAACGTCACTCACACGGGCTCGGCCAACACGGATATCCGGATCGGAACGGGTGCGGCGTGGTTTGACTACGATCGCGACGGCGATCTCGACCTCTACATGACCAACCGCGTAGGAGGAAACCATCTCTGGCGCAACGATGGCGGCGGCGTCTTTGTCGATGTGGCCGCTGCGGTGGGCGGGGCCGACGCCTCGCACGACGGCTCGGGCGTGGCCGTGGCTGACTACGATAATGACGGCGACCTCGACATCTATCTCGCTAACAGCGATGGCGATGTGCTCTTGAAAAACCAGCTCACCGAGACCGGCACGGCTACCTTCATCGACGTGACGGCGACGGCCTTCCCCGGCATCACCACGCCCCAGCGGGGGACCAGCGCCTCCTGGGGCGATTACGACAAAGATGGCTACCTCGACCTTTACGTCACCAACCACAAACCGATTGATGGAACGGGGGCCGGCAGCCAGGACCGGCTCTTTCACAACAATGGCAACGGCACCTTCACTGATGTGTCGTACTTATTGGGGCTGGAAAATCTGGGCGGCTACGGCTTCATCGCCAGCTGGACGGACTACGACAATGACGGCGACTTGGATATTTTCCTTATCAACGACTGCCCCTTCGGGCCGGTAGGCACCAAGCTCTTCCGCAACGACGGTGGCACCGATCCGCTAGCCTGGACCTTTACGGAAGTGAGCGCCACTGTGGGCGCGGCCGACTGCCGCAATGGCATGGGCATCGCAGTCGGCGACTACGATCGCAACGGCTGGCGCGACTATTTCTATACCAACATCGGCAGTCCCCTGCTGCTGCACAATAACGGGGGCACCTTTACCGACGTGACCGCCGCCGCCGGCCTTGACTACGGCGTGGTGCCCGAGACAGGGAAGGATCGGGTCACCTGGGGCACCATCTTCTTCGATTACGACCTGGACGGCTTTCCCGACCTCTGCATCGCCGCCGGGACGCTGAAGCCTGACGGCACTGCTGACACCGATCCCCAGCCGAACCTGCTCTACCACAACAATGGCAATGGGACCTTCACCGACGTCTCAGCCAGCAGCGGCATCGATGACACGGGGCGGGGCCGCACCATTGTTATGGGCGATTACGATAATGATGGCGATCCTGACCTCTTCCTGGTCGATTACGGAGGGCAGGTCCATCTGTTCCGCAATGACGTCGCCAACACGACGGGGCATCACTGGCTGATTGTGGATCTGCGGGGCGCGGGACCGCCGCTGAGTAACCGCGACGGCATTGGGGCCAAGATCAAGTTGACCACGCCCGATGGCGTCGTGCAGTACTGGGAGACGCGCAGCGGGGACAGCCTGGGCGGAGGCAGCGACCTGGCCGCCTACTTCGGTCTCAACACCAATACGCTTGTCTCCCAAGTCGAGGTCACATGGCTTAGCGGAACCGTCCAGACCCTCACCAACCTCGCTGCCGACCAGCGAATAACCATTGTGGAGCAAGCGTTGGCACCTCCGGTGATCACAGTCACAAGCCCGAACGGCGGGGAAATCTGGATTAAAGGCACTACCCAGACCATCGCTTGGACGGACAACATTTCCGGCAACGTCAAGATCCGGCTGCTCAAGGGCAGCGCTTTGGCTGCAATCATTGCCGCTTCCACACCCAGCAACGGCAGTTTCGACTGGACCGTCCCCACGTCGCTCGCCACGGGCAATAACTACAAGGTGGAGATCGACAGCCTTGACGACAGGACCATCAAAGACCAGAGCGACCGGGCATTTAGAATCCGATGAGATTGAAACGGCCGTAGTGAACTGGCAACCCAGCCTCTTGTCTTAATGACCTTCGGCCGCTTGTGCGAGAGCTGAAAGGTCGGCAGCAGCACTCCCAGGCAAGTGGGACAGGGCGGATAATAGCCTCGGTCTGCATTGCTCCGGATAGCGAGTGATAACCTTCGAAAATTCCTCGAGTAAATGAGCACCGACGGCCTGCAGGTCGGGCGGCTCGCCAAGGTAAGCACGCGGCACTGGATCACCAAAATGAATAGCAAATCTCCACGAGCCAGTTTCACAAATAAGACAGGGGATCAGCTCAGCGTCTGCCATTGCCGCCAGCTGGATCGCACCCGTCGCCATGCGGAAAAGTCGGTCTTGGAACGGGACACAGAATTGTATCCCTCGGTTCACATCTACGGTCACAAGCAGCCGACGACTAGGTGCCAGCAATTGATCGACCCGCGGAAACCTGGGCAGCGGGGCTAACTCGCTGACAAAGCGAAATACCGGCACGTCCGCCGGAGGGCTCAAGGAGTACTGGTAACTGGTCAAGCTCGCCAGGGAATCAGGGGCTGGACCCCGAATCATCGTTGTGACAATCCCATGCGCGCGCAGCCAATACGGTAGCGTTTCGAAAGGCCCGAAATGCAATGAAGCTAGGACCACAGCCCGATCTCCATTCCTTGATCCGATAAAATCACTTCCACCTTCCAAGCGGCATCGATTCAGCCAACGCCTTTTACAGAGGCGATCGGGCCAGATGTAAAGAGGTTGCGCATGATACGGGCCAAGGCTTTGCCAGAGAAAGAAGCGTCCGGGCTTGGGACGCCATGACTCCGGGAAGCGGCGCCAACAGTTCAACAACTTGCGCTGACGAAGTTGCACCAAGCCCCAGGCTGCCAAAGGAAACCGCAGTAAGAAGCTCAGGACGTTCGTCGGCAGCATGCGCTCGCACAGCCGTAGGAAGTAAAAGCCGGCCCACGCCCCTGCTAGTTTGAACGACGCGGTCCGTCGTTTTATCGACGATATGCAGGTCTGCTCGCTCCGCGCCATATCTTCGAGAGAACCCGCTTCCTGTGCCATTGAGTTGTTTATAGCGTTGTTAGCGTAAATCTTGTCCGCACAAGGCTGGCAGATCAACAACCAGACAGGGGCAGTTCTTTCGCCGGTGCTGCCGGCACTGTGCCAAATTCAGTTCTGAGCAAGGTGGGGATCGGGCCGGTGAGCACACCAGCGGAAGAAAGTGGCGGAACTCCCGAACAGATCTCGGGTGTGAGGATTCGTGAGCGCCCAGCGGAAGCCGCGGCGGGCGTACTCCACGTCGCGCTCGGCGAGGTAATCGCCCTCCTTGATCCACCCGGCGCGGAGCATCGCGTCGCGGCGAATCACCACCGGGAAAGGATAATGGTTAGCCAGATCGAAGATGCGCTGGGAGGTTTCGGACGCGGAAAGTTTTTGCGCCTCGAAGGCCTCGATCAGTTCAGTGACACCGGCAAAGAATGCGGCATAGTCGGGATCTTCAAAATTCGAGAATACGGGATTCTCCGTGCCGCCTGAGATGTATTGTTCGTCGCGAGTCTTAGCGTAGTCGGCCAGCGCATTCATGGTACGGAATTCCGTGATCAGCGTGCCTAAGCCCCACACCCGGAGCCAGGCGTTCCAAAGATCGAAATCCGCCCACGCGATGAATGCACCATTGACCAGCCGGTCGTTGTAGTCGAGCACACGCTGTTGGAGGGGTTCGATGTGGGCGAACCGGGCCTCGTCGAAGTCATCTTCGGCCAGGGCGTTCATCAGCGGATCGAGAAGCGCATGAATGACCTCGATGGTGTTGATCATGCCGCGCGAAAACAGTGGATCGATTGCACCGGCGGCGTGTGACATCATGCACCACCTGTAACCGACCGTCTGCTTCGACGAGTATTGTAAGCGATCCGTTGAGACCCATGGCCGAACGGCTTTTGCGTTGGCGAACTGTTCCGCGACGCTCGGAAATCTTCGAAGGAACTGCTCGAATTCCTCTTCCGGAGGTTCGCTCCCCTTGGGATAGCGCCGTGGATCGATGGTTAGGCCGATGCTGATCAACGGATTAGTGGAGCGCTTGTGGTTGTTGAATGGAATGACCCAGAACCAGCCGCGTTCGAAGCAGTGATGCAACGTGCTTTGGTGCCAGGAGACCGAGAGCGGGTTATGCTCCTCATCGAACGGCGGCACATCCACCATGTGGGTGAAGAGAGAGCGCGAATGATGTTTAAAGCGAGTTGGTTTCTCGCGCAGATCGTAACGGTTGGCCACCACGCTTCGGTATCCCGTTGCATCGACGAGATAACGGGCATGGATATCTTCGCCGGTCGATAGCCGCATGCGCACGCCTTGTTGGTCGATTTCCAAGGAAGTGACTTTCGTCCGTTGCCTGGGAACTGTGCCGTAATGAACAGCGAGATGATAGAGATAGGCGTCGATATCCTGCCGAAACCAATGGTTTTCGTCCTTGGCACTGGTTCCGAACTGGAGGGCTTCCCGGCGGTCGTGTATTTCGCCTGGCCGGTGATAAGCAAATCCAAAAGTCCGCTTCACGCCGCAGGTGGTGCATACATGATCGGCCAGCCGGTCAGGATAGGTGGTGTGATCGAGCTCGGGCATGCCGTACTTTTCGGCAAGTAATGAGATCAACAGGGAAGTATGCGGGATGGTGGATTCGCCCACGGCGAAACGTGGGTGCACTTCACCGTCGAGCAAGAGCACGCTCACACCCCGTTTCGCCAGGATAGCTGCCATGATTGAGCCGGACATGCCGCTGCCCAGGATCGCTACATCGAAGTTATGTGTGGATTCTTGGAGGATCATCGTCGCTTTGTAGTTGCGCTCGTGTTCGCAGGGCTATGTCGGGACCTCAATGCTGGATCAGTGCTGCTCCCCAGGAGAAGCCGGCGCCGTTGGTCGTCAGCATGACCAGGTCTCCTTCCTTGATATGGCCTTCATCGATGGCGTCGACGTAATCAAGGACCATGTCGGTTTCCTGCAAATGACCGTGGCGCTGTAATCCATCTGTGAATACCTTCTCCGGCACAACCATGAACGCCTGACAAAAGGCTTTTTGGTCCCACGTAGAAAACGTCGGATAAATGTAATAGGCGACCTCTTGCTGTTTGCGTCCCGCGAGGCTGAGTGCTCCACGCATGACTTTGCGAAACATGAAGAGGTTCATCGGTATAACTTCCTGGTTAAACTTGGGGATGTCGGCAGTCATATGCAGCCATTTCCGGTCTTTGTCGGCTGGATCGCGCCGATGAAACCCGGGAATATACCAAATATCGTGCAACTTTCCCAAGGTGGCGACTTCCACTGAGAGAATCTGCCGCCGCTCATGACCTTTCTTGAGAATGACAGCGCTGCCGCCATCACAAATGACTGTAATGGGATAATAAGTATGATTGAACTCTGGAACTTTATCACCGGCGAAGAGCAGCGCAGTGCGATAGCGATCATGAGCAGCCATCCAAGAACAAGCTACTTTGAGGGTGGTGTGATAGCTGGCGCATCCGCCGGTATTTACCGCGGTGGCGAGAGCGTGGGTCGCGCCGATTTCCTTCTGGATGATGCCAGCGGCTGACCAGGTAGGCGCGACATACTCCTCGGGAATGCTGGTGAAGTCGATAATTAAATCGATCTCGGCGGGATCAATGCCCGTTTTCTCGAGGACGCTCCGGGACGCGTTTAAGGCCAGGCTGGTGGCGCTTTCTTCGCTCGCCACATGAACAGCTTCGATCCCGATATCACGTTGAAAATCGACGTTCGCCGCCAGAGGTTCGGCGGGAATTTGTTCGTCGCGAAAGATGTCGGTCACCGCCTTTCTTTTTGGCGGCAGGTAATAGCTAGCTCCGACAATGCCGATCCCAGTAGTCATACGATCACATCCTTAGCAGTGATACGCCAGCCAGAAATCCCATCCCGTGCGAAGCTGCAAGAAAATACTGCTCCTTTTTGACTATGCCGTTTTCGATCATCGAAAGATAATTAACTACGAAGTCCGTGCCCTGTAGGTGTCCGTGTGACTTACGATTATTGCTGTTCATCTGACCAGGGCCGAATCCAATGCTATCTGCAAATTGCTGCTGATCTTCTGCGGATAGGTTTGGATAGAGACCGAAAACAACGTCCTCGCGCTTGACTTCATTGCGCTCGAGCAGGGTTTCCAGCATGACTTTCAGTTTTTCGGTCTTTGGCGCTTTGTCGAAGCGCTCCTTATCTAACTCCATGCGATAAACGGCGGGGTCATCGGGCTGCGCCAAAGCTCCGCCCGGAATGTAACAGACGTCATGATTGCTGCCTTCGGAGTGGAGTTCGGTGTCAATCACCAGGCTGCCTTCCATGCCTTTTTTCAGAACCACCGCGCCGGCCGCGTCACCGAGAACGCTGACCGGATCGGAAGGATTCAATATCCGGTTCCCCGGAATTGTAACATCCGCCGCGACCAGCAGAGCGCTCGTGAGGTTCTCGTTCGCCTGTAACATGGCCGCCGCCGAACTGAGCGCGACGAGGAAGTTTGTCGCTCCTCCGCCACTAAAACCTACCGTGAAAGCTTTTTTGGCGCCGAGCTCGTGCTGGAGCTCGTTGGACATATTCCATGCCGGCACGAGATATTCCTGGGGAAGAATGGTGTAGTCGACGATTACATCGAGTTGCGCGACGTCCAACTCTGCCCGTCGGAGGGCCTCCTGACACGCCGCCAGTGCCATCGCCGATGCTGATTCACCGTTACAGATCGGCACTTCTTCGATGCCCAGGCGAGCCGCAATATCCGGATTCAAGATTGCGGATTCCTCCTGAAACAGAGATCCCACATCACGTTTCCGGGCAGGAAGCCTAACGGCGGCGGCGGCGATTCCGACTTGAGTCTCCATGTTCAAGATGTCCGTCAAATCTGAGCTAAACCTGGTTGTTGCGCCAAGCACTTCTTTAGCCGGCGGCCAACCTCAGTCGCATTCGCCCGCAAGAGAGTTCGCTTCAACCCGGCAATCTCATAAACATCCACACCATCGGCGGCGATCTGACTCCAGCCCAAGTCCCACTGGTTATAACGAGTGAAAGTCCTTTCGCTGGGCCGAAACAGAGTAATACGACCGGGATAGCTAGTCGTCGGGTCTTTGCGGGCAGCTTCCGCCATGAGCCGAGTGGTGTGACGCAGCGACTGAGGCAAGGACCGGCCGATTCGACGAAAGAACAAGCGGGCCAGTTGCCATGCCCGATATCTCGCCTGCCAACCGAGTGCGCGGAAGCCTCCGGCAAACCAGTCCATTCTTTGTTGGTGGCTGCCATGCAGCGCGTAACGGACGTGCCAAGTTAATCGACCCATGAAGCTGCGAAGTGCGGCAGCTCGTGACAGCTGAGCACATCGCGGCGCCGGCATATCCATGATTGCCAGAAGCGCTACTTCTTGCCCTTCGCGGCAGAGTTCACGGGCAATGGCAAAGGCTACACGGCCCGCGAGACACCAGCCTCCCAGATAATAAGGTCCATGCGGCTGACGGTCGCGGATTCTTTGCGTGAGTTCCGCCACCAGCGCACTCAGACTGCGCTCAGTGTCGCTGACGAAAAGGTCATCATAGGGAACAATATAAACGGGCTGGTTCGGACCGAGTTCTGCAGCTAAGGCATGATAGCCCATGCGTGCCTGAACGAAAAACATCGGCGACCTTGACGGGTCTCCAGCTTGCACCTCTATCAGCGAACTTGATACCCACGAGTCCTGCCGCAGGATAGCTGCTAGCTTTGCGATCGTCGGCGCTTCGAACAACGTGCCCAGTGGCAAGCGCTTCCCAAATTCCTTCTCAACACGGGCAAACAAGCGTGTGGCAAGAATGGAATGGCCCCCGAGCTCGAAGAAATTATCCGTACCGCCCACCGGACGGACGTCGAGAACTTCCTCCCAGATCCTGACCAGGCGAGTCTCAATCGCGTCCCGCGGCGCGATCAAGGCGATCTCCTGCAGCCTGTGCTCCGGAGCAGGGAGGGCTTTCCAGTCGAGCTTTCCGTTCGGAGTCACGGGCAGCGCGTCCAACACCACGAACGCAGAAGGCACCATGTAGTCGGGCAATTTCTCGCGCAGGAACTTCGCCAACTCCGCCTGGCTGAAGTTGGGGTTTGAGGTAGCGCAAACAAGATAGGCGACCAGCTGCTTTTCACCGGAATGATCACGCACCATAACTGCTGCCTGCTGTAGACCGGGATATTGGCGCAGCACCGATTCGATTTCGGCGGGCTCAATGCGGTATCCGCGAATCTTAGTCTGTCGATCCACTCGCCCTAGAAACTCAATGTTGCCATCCCGGCGTTGTCGCACCAAGTCCCCAGTTCGATACAGGCATGAATCGGGGTCGGTGGAAAACGGATTCGCAACGAATTTCTTCGCCGTGAGTTGGGGCGCTCGGAGATATCCGCGGGCCACTCCGGCGCCACCAATATACAACTCGCCCCGGACACCGACTGGGACTGGCTCCATGTTTCGATCCAGCACGTACATGGTGGTGTTCCCAATTGGTCGGCCGATGGGCACAAGGGTAGCTTCTCCAGCTTTAGCTTGGTGGACAGAAGACCAGATCGTGGTCTCCGTGGGTCCGTACATGTTCCACACCGAGCCGCAACAGGCCAGGAGTTCATCCGCCATCGAACCGGAAAGAGATTCGCCGCCGCACAGAACTTTCAGACGCGGATTTCCCGTCCAACCCGCAGCCAGTAACATCTGCCAGCCGGCAGGCGTGCCCTGCATCACGGTGACGTTGGATTTCTCCAGGATGCTCGTCAACCGATGTGGGTCGGTAACCTCGTCCCGGCTCGCCAGGATGACTGAAGCTCCAACCGTCAGCGGCAACCATAGCTCCAGGCCGGCGATATCGAATGCCACAGTCGTGACGGCCAGGAGCACATCGCTCGCCGACAACCCAGGGCGGTTCCGCATAGTTGAGAGAAAATTCGTAAGACTGCCGTGCTCGACCTGCACCCCTTTGGGCTGACCTGTGGAACCGGAGGTATAGATTACGTAGGCGAGATCGTTAGGCCGAACCTTTATCGCCAGATTGGCGTTGGTTTGGCGGGCTATATCTAGATCTTCGAGCGAGACAACGGCGCATGTGCCGGAGGCAAGCCTATCGTGTGATACCGCCTCGTCCGTAATCAAAATCTTTGCCCCGCTGTCGTGCAAAATGGCGTCCCGGCGCTCCGGCGGATGCGCCGAGTCGAGAGGCAGGTACGCACTGCCCGACTTCATGGCAGCGAGCATTGCCACCACCAGATCGAGCGATCGCTCCAGGCAGATCGCCACCAGTACTTCAGCGCCTGCTCCCAGGCTCACCAGCTGATGCGCCAGCTGGTTAGCTCGCGAATTAAGCTCGCAGTAGGTAAGTTTCTGATCCTGGAATGTGACCGCGATCGCATTAGGTGTTCGATCGACCTGCGCCTCGAAAAGCTGATGGGTGCAAGAATCGTGCGGGTATTCTTCACGGGTATCATTCCACTGCTCCAGGACGTGCTTTCGCTCCGCCGGGGAGAGCAGCGGCAGCTCGAATACCAGCCTATCCGGATCAGCCACAAGCGCTTGCAACAGGTTCTTGTAATGCTCGAGCAGGCGGCGACTGGTTTCCGCATCGAACATGTCGGAGTTGTATTCGAGGGCAAAGCTGAAGCCTTCTGGATGAGCAATGACATACAGGCTGAGTTCGAATTTCGCGGTGCCTTTGTGGACGGGGAAGGGAGGG
>Ga0066710_100002411_pt1 | contig 15043 bp, 18 predicted proteins | sample GraSoiAngelo_159_FD_79666 | JGI IMG/M metagenome (GOLD analysis project Ga0066710, IMG submission 79666) | Grasslands soil microbial communities from the Angelo Coastal Reserve, California, USA - 14_1009_16_40cm | ecosystem: Environmental > Terrestrial > Soil > Grasslands | place: USA...
GTTTCCGGGGCCAGGGCTGGCCGTCCGGCTGCTCGGGGAGATCACCCGTCCACATCTGGTAACTCTCCAGGAGGCCGACGCGATCGTGGTTGAGGAAATTCGCCGCGCGGGAATGTATGGAAAAGTGTGGCAAGCATTTGCGGTTCTACTTCCGGTGCGCAGTGTGGGGGTCATGGGCGATGGGCGAACCTATGGGCTGACTGTGGCCGTGAGGGTAGTGGAGTCCGATGACGCCATGACGGCGGACTGGGTCCGGCTGCCGGGGGAAATACTAGAACGTATCTCTACCCGCATCGTCAACGAAGTAAACGGTGTGACAAGAGTCGTTTACGATATCAGCTCCAAACCGCCAAGCACGATCGAGTGGGAATAGCTCTGCGAGAGGACCTGGCAAGACAGGGGGAGCGGACTTGGGACACTCCAAACGAAACCTTGCTGAGAACTTGCAGGCTGGAAAGAAAAGAGGCCGCGCAGCGGCTATGCGCGGCCCTTCCCGTAAAGTTTGATGCTCCAGAACTGCGACAACCGGAGAAGTCCGATCGCAGGACTAGCGGTTGGCCATTTTCTGGGCCATGTAAAGGATAAGCTTGCGATCCCCTTCTTCCACCTTGCTCAACAAGCGGCGAAGCTTGTTGAGAAAGCGTGCATCTTTGCCGACGCTGCCCCAGGCGATGTCATCAGACGACTTGCGCTTGGGGAGATTCGGCAACTGCGGCGGTTCCTCACCGTCATAAAAGAGTTGATAAAGTGGGCACTCGAGAGCGCGAGCCAGCTTTTCCAACGTTTCGATGGCCGGGACAGTATGACCATTCTCTACGCGGGAAATGTAACAACGAAGCAGACCCGTTCGCTTTTCGATATCGCCCTGGGAGAGTTTCTTTTCTTCGCGGAGTGCGCGAAGGCGGTCACCAATAATCATGCAGGCATTATTCCATGTAGGTAAGATGGGAAGCAAGTACAAAGTTGTAGCTGTGGAAGTGAAACATTTGATACAGATTTGGGCAAACCGGAGATAATCGCCGTAACCAAATGCTTATGGCGCGCGTCCCAAAAGTGGAGCCCTTCGACCTGCCCCCCGCGGTGGGAGCCGCGCAGGGGCGCGCCTCCAAGCCTGCTGGCGCGACGGCCGATCGCGAATTGGTTCGCCGGGCGCAGAGAGAAGATCAAGAGGCGTTTGAGGAACTGGTCCGGCGTCATCAGCACCGCGTATTTGCAGTCGCAGGCGGGATTCTGCGAAGGCGCGAGGATGTGGAAGACATCGCCCAGCAGGTGTTCGTTAAGGCGTATTTCTCGCTGAAGCGATTTGATCAGCGAGCGGCATTCAGCACCTGGCTGTATAAGATCACGGTGAATGAGTGCTGGGACTTGCTGAGAAAGAAGAAGGTTCGACCCTTGGTGTACGAGTCTGATTTGAGCGAGGAACAGGCCAGACAGGTCCTCACGTCAGGGGAAAAAGAAAACCCCGGGCCGGATATCAGCGAGAGGATCGAAGCGCGGGAGCGCGTGGACCGGTTGCTGGAAGGATTGGATGAACGGGACCGGCTGATGCTGATCTTGAAAGAAGTAGAAGGATTCTCCATCGAGGAAATCGCGGAAATTCTGAATCTGAATGGTAACACGGTGAAGGTGAGACTATTTCGTGCCCGGCGCCGGGTGGTAAGCCAAGCGAAGAAGCGCGGAGATTGAGGCAGTGGGGAGGCGGGTATGTGGAACCTAGTGAAGAAAAGTGATGAAGAGTGCAGGAAGTTACAGGATTTGCTAGAGGAATCCGCAGCGGCTCGTTCTGAAGCTGTCCGCGTCGAAGAATTGAGCGAGGCCTGGCCCGCGGCGCAGCGCACCCATGTCGCGGCCTGCGGGAGCTGCCGGGAAGCCGCGCAGGATCTTCTCGCGACCCGAAAAATCTTCAAGGGCGTTGCCTCTTCCACAGAGATGGCTAGGCCGTGGTTTGCACTTCGGGTTATGGCAGCCATCGCCGTGCGTGAGAGGGAATTATCGGAAATGGCGAGTACCTGGCTGGCAGTGCCGAAGTTTGCTGCGAGGCTGGCCATGGCTTCCGGAGTGCTTTTGCTCGTGGCGAGTACGTGGCTGTATGAAAGGCCTACTACGGCGCCCGCGAAACAGCCGGTCGCTGCGGCGAGCCAGGAATATCTTTTTGAAGCACCGCAACCACCCATGAATCAGGATGATGTTCTCATTAGCCTGGCGGAGAAGAATCAATGAGCGATACGTCAGCAACCCGGAAGGCGGCCTTATGGGTCGGCGTTGTTTTCCTCCTAGGGGCTGCGCTCGGCGGGATGCTTGGGTACGTTTTTGCTCATCGTGTGATTGCCGCTCCACCGCAGATGACGGATGCGGAAAAGCGGGCGCAGAAGGTCCAGCGCTTGACGCAGGAATTGAATCTGAGCCCCGACCAGCAGAGGCAGCTTGACACGATTATGACCAGCGTGCAGGCACAGTACAAAGCCATTCACCAGTCGACGGACCCGCAGATCGATCAGGCTCGGCAGAAGGGGCGGGAACAGATTCGCGCGATTCTCACGCCGGAGCAGAAGCCGAAATTCGAAGAGTTCTTGAAGCGCTTAGATGAAGAAAAAAAGCGAAACGCGCAGCAGTAATTCGGTGCGGTCGCGTAGTTCGATCAGACTTTGACGATCAGTTTTCCGTGAAGAGCATATTGATGGCATCGGGTGTTTGTCAGGGATTCAAATTTCCCGCCCCCGGAAGAGAACAAAAACGAAAAGAGGGAGAGGCCCTGAAAGAGCACCTCTCTCCAAGGAAACTGGACACTCGGGAAGATACCCGTTTTTAGAAGGGAATATCTTCGTCGGAGATTTCCGGGCCTCCGCCGGCATGACCTCCGCTGCCACTGTAGGAATCGTCAGTAGGGGCGGCATGGCTTTCGAAGTCATCGCTGCCACCAGAGCGGGCACCAGCACTTTCGCCAGCCCCAGCCGCGGCAGCACCTTCGGCGCGGCCACCGAGCATCCGGAAGTTGTTCGCCACGATTTCGAAGCTGGTGCGCTTCTGGCCTTCCTTATCCTGCCATTCGCGGGACTGAATGCGGCCTTCGATAAAGATGAGCGAACCCTTCTTGAGATACTGCTGGGCGATTTCGGCCTGTTTGCCCCACACGACGATCCTGTGCCATTCGGTGCGCTTCTGGCGTTCGCCGTTCCTGTCTTTGTAGGACTCATCCGTGGCAACGGAAAAATTTGCGACCGCCTGGCCGCCGCCGGTGTAGCGCGTTTCGGGATCGCGGCCCAGACGGCCGACGAGAATGACCTTATTGACAGACATGAACGAATTCCCCCTGCGACGGCGAAGATAACACGCGAGGAAGGAAAAGGGAAATAAAGACGAAGACAAAATCGGACAGCGCCAAGAATGGCAGTCCGTCGCCAAAAGTAAACCGAATTGACAATAAACCGGAGCCAGCCTAACGTTCCCCTTCGTTTTGGCGAATGGAGGATTTTATCGTGGATAGAAAGAAAATGGTTTGGTTGACGGCGCTGGCTGGCACTCTAGCTCTGATCGTGACCGCGAATAACGGTGCATGGGGAGAACAATCTTCCACAGGCGCTGCTACACCGGTCGGCATCTTCGAAGGCCACGGGGATGTCGGAACGGTTCTCCACCTGGGTTCCGTGGAATACGACGCGGCGAAACAAAGCTACACGATGGCCGGCAGCGGCGAGAATATGTGGTTTACCGGCGATGCTTTCCAATTCGCGTGGAAGAAGGTATCCGGCGACGTCACGCTGACGGCGGACATCTCCTTTCTCGGCGATGGAGTCAACGAACATCGAAAAGCGGTGCTCATGATGCGGCAAAGCCTCGACGCGGATTCGCCGTACGCGGACGTGGCGCTCCACGGCAGCGGTTTGACTTCGCTGCAATATCGCGAGGAGAAGGGCGCGGCTACGCATGAAATACAGGCCAACATTTCCGCGCCCAAGCGGCTGCGGATTGAAAAACGCGGCGCGTACTTCTCCCTGTGGCTCGCAACTGAAAGCGGTGGATTTCAATTGGCGAGTGGGTCAACACGGATCGTATTGAAGGAACCGTTTTACGTGGGCGTCGGCGTCTGCAGCCACGATAAAGGCGTGGTGGAAAGGGCCGTGTTCTCGAATGTCGAATTAAAGCCAGCAGAGCCTGTAGCCGCTGCTGCTGCCACGCTTTACAGCACGCTCGAAATCATTACTGTGGCCTCTACGGACCGGCGCGCGATTTACGTTGCTTCGCAGCGGTTCGAGGCGCCCAACTGGATGCCGAATGGCAAGACGTTGCTGTTCAACAGAAACGGGCGCATCGAGAAGATTCCTGTGGCGGGCGGGACTCCGCAAATCATCGACACCGGATTCGCGACGCGCTGCAATAACGACCACGGTATTTCGCCGGACGGCGCGCAGTTGGTCATCAGCGACCAGTCGCAGGAGGCGCATCGCTCCCTTGTGTATGTCGCGCCGATCGGCGGCGGCACGCCCCGGCGCATCACTCAAAAATCTCCTTCGTACTGGCATGGGTGGTCGCCGGACGGGAAAACGCTGGCGTTTGTCGGGGAAAGAAACGACGATTTCGACATCTATGCGATACCTGCCGCAGGCGGCGAGGAGAAACAATTGACGACCGCGAAAGGACTCGACGATGGGCCGGAATATTCTCCCGACGGCACGTACATTTACTTCAATTCCGAGCGCACCGGGCACATGCAGATCTGGAGGATGCGGGCCAATGGAAGCGAGCAGGAGCAGGTGACGTTTGGCGAATACAACGATTGGTTTCCGCACATCTCGCCCGATGGGCAGCAGATGGTGTTCCTGACGTATGACGCGAGCGTGACGGGCCATCCGGAGAACAAAGATGTGATGCTGCGCATGATGTCGCTGAAGGACAAGCGGATTACCGTGTTGGCGAAATTGTTCGGCGGGCAGGGGACGATGAACGTGCCGTCATGGTCGCCGGACGGGAAGCAATTCGCGTTTGTCAGCTATCAGTTGGTGCCGAAGGAAAATACAGAGAAGTAACGGCAAGGTCTTACTCGTCGTCAATGACCTGTGGCCTATGTATGCGGATGGAATTTTGTCACCACATTCGTGACCGTCGGCAGGGGACTGCAGCGGAGAATGCACCCCGTGGCACATTGGGAACGCCGACGAGACGCGGCGTTGTGCGCCTGAAACCTGCGGTCTACTCTGAGTAGGCAATCATCTGTGGCGATTGGCCAGCTGTCCCGGTGCAGGGGAAATGGTATGGCGGCGCAGGCCGGTTCACGGAGAACAGGATTGGTCATGTCGGAACCCTTTCGTCCTTATGAAAAGCTTGTGGAGATTACGGTCTGCGGGAAAAAGTTCCAGGTCCCGGAGCGGAATTCGCTTTTGAGGTGTTTCCAGTTCATCAGCCCGGAAACAATTCCGTATGGGCGCTTCTGCTGGAATCAGGATTGCCAGTATTGCCGCGTGACGTGTCAACTGCCAGATGAGGACGAACCGCACGAGATGCTGAGCTGCAAGTTCATCGTGATGCCCGGGATGGAAATCATGGAGATGAGCCAGGAATTGAAGTGGTGCCTGCGCTCGAAGCTGCCATCGGACACGCCGGTTTCGTACTAAGTTCTTGGATTTATAGTGTTTCGGAGACCGATCCATTTGCACTCTTTTCCTCACTGCACCACATTCGGATTGGAACAAGTCCCCGGGCCAAAGCCCGTCCTCTACCTGCTGCCATAAGACTGATGACAAACGCAATCGTTTTGCCGTGTGACGGGTGCGGGCAGACCGCGTCGACGGAACATATTGGGCGGCGTCTCCAACGACTGGAATGGACAACCCGGTACCGGCCGGTGCATATCAACACGCTGGTGCTGGGCGCTTTCTCGCCGCAGGAGGATAGAGACTTTCTGTATGCACCAAGCGGAGAGTTCCACGGGGAAGCGGCGCTGCTGTTAGATGCGCTGGGGATCTCCACGGCCGGAAAAGCGGCGGAGATGGTGCATACGGAGTTTCAGCGGGCAGGATTTTTTCTGACCCACGTCTTGGAATGCCCGCTCGACAAGGACGCAGTTCATGGGTCCGAATCTGCCGCGTTGCTGGCACAGCGCCTGCAGCCGATTGCTAGAAGGATTCGCCGATCGCTGAAACCGAAGCGAGTGGTGCTGATCTCGCAGGCACTGGGGGCGATCCTGGATATGCTTCTGGGGTTGGAACTGGGTTGTTCGGTTGTCTTGGACCACGGGAGGCTGTTCGAGTTCGATGGTCCCGCGCCGGGGAATTCGGTTGCACGGTTAAGAGAGGCGCTTCGAAGCTCCGCCGGGGACTGAACTATGGGGTAGGCGTTGGCTGGCCGTTAGGGGTAACACAAATGGCACTCAGAGCAGGTAGACGACCTTTCTAAGTGTGGTAGAATCATAGGTAGTGTCGGATTGATGGCGTTGTAGGAGTACTACCGTGAAGAAGCAGGCAAAGTTTGGCGTGGGAATCGGTGTAATCGTGGCCGCGATGGGGTTTTTGGCGTGGCTTGGCTATGGAGAAAGCAAGACGTACTATCACACCATCGCCGAACTTCCAACACTGACGGGCGCCGCGAAGAGTCAACGCATGCGCGTCGGCGGCACCGTGGCATCCGGAAGTATTCACCGCCTCAGCGGCCGGATTGATTTTGTGCTGGAAGGCGAAGGGAAGACCCTTCCGGTCAGTTACGTTGGCAGCGACCCGCTGCCGGATACTTTTGTGGACAAGTCCCAAGCCCTGGTAGAGGGCCACCCCAGTCCGGACGGCCGATTTGTCGCTGAGGTTGTTCAAGCTAAATGCGCTTCCAAGTATGAGGCTGCACCGGGGGGTAGCGGTGGTGCGGCAGCAAGTTCGCCCCAACGAAGCAGCATGTAGCGCACCCGGAATCGCCGGGGGAGAGGCGGGGTCGCCATGGATGTATTCGGTTCCTTTGCACTCGTCTTAGCGTTTGTGTGCGCGGTGTATGCGTTTGGCGGGGGCATCGCGGCAATTTTCACGCGGCATCCGCTGCTAATCAAGAGTACCAGGCAGGCCGGCATGGCCACCTGTTGTCTGATTTTTCTCGCTACCTTCAGCCTCGAATACCTGTTCTTCAGCGACAATTTTTCCAATGCCTACGTCGCCGCGCATAGCAATCGCGACCTGTCGACATTTTATAAGATAGCCGCACTATGGTCCGGGCAGGAAGGTTCGCTGCTGTTCTGGAGCTGCCTGCTGGCCGTTTATGTTTTATCCGTATTGATCACCTACCGGAACAAGAATGGCGAGTTGATGCCGTATGTCGGCGTGGTGATGGCCGGCGTGCAGATTTTCTTCCTGACACTGAATAACTTCGTTGCCAGCCCCTTCAAAGCGTTTGCGTCGCCGGGAGCGGATGGGGTGATGAATTACGTGGCGCGAGCCGATGGCAGCGGATTGAATCCGCTGCTGCAATACCCGGAAATGGTGATCCACCCGCCGAACCTGTATTCGGGATACACCGGCTTCACGATTCCGTTCGCTTTTGCGTTGGGCGCGCTTCTGGCCCGGTACCCGGGCGAGAAATGGATTCATCTGACGCGCAAGTGGACCATGATTGCGTGGATGTTTCAGTCCATGGGAATCTTGCTCGGCGCCCACTGGGCCTACGCAGTGCTCGGCTGGGGCGGATACTGGGGCTGGGATCCGGTTGAGAACGCGTCATTCTTGCCGTGGCTGACGGGCACGGCCTTCCTGCACTCCGTGATGATGCAGGAGAAGCGCGGCATGATGAAGGTCTGGAATGTGTGGCTGGTGTTCTGCACCTTCCTGCTCTGTATCCTCGGGACATTTCTGACACGCAGCGGCATAGTCAGCTCGGTTCATGCCTTCGCGCAATCCAGCATCGGCAGCTGGTTCGTGGGCTTTCTCGTGGTTATCATTGCGGTGTGCTTCGGGGCCTATTTGAAGAATCGCGATTACTTGAAGAGCGAGAATCAACTCGATTCGATCGTTTCGCGCGAATCGAGCTTCCTATTCAACAATCTGATTCTTCTGGTGTCCTGCGTCGCGATTCTTTCGGGGACGCTCTTTCCGGTTTTTTCCGAGTGGATCACCGGCAACCGCATCAGTGTGGGCGCGCCCTTCTTTAATAAGGTGAACATTCCCATCGGGTTGCTGCTCCTGTTCTTGACGGGAGTCGGGCCGCTGCTGGCCTGGCGGAAGACTTCGACGGAGAGCCTGAAGCGGAATTTTGGCTGGCCGCTGGGAATCGGGTTGTTGGCAGGTGTGATTGCCCTCGTGTTTGGTTTCCGCGAGATCTACTCGTGGGTGTGCCTGATTCTATGCGTGTTTGTCGCCTCCACGGTGGGCTTGGAATTCTATCGTGGTGCGAAGGTGATTCGGGCGCGCTCTGGCGCTACCTTTATGGCATCGGCTGTGGATCTCACGATGCGCAATACGCGGCGTTACGGCGGCTATATCGTTCATGTGGGGATGGTGTTCGTCTTTATCGGGCTGGCCGGCGCGGCGTTTAACCGCGACACGCAGAAAGACATGCAGGTCGGCCAAACCATGCAGATCGGGCCGTACACATTGCTTCTGCAGGGCTTCGACACCAAGCCGGAAAAGAATTACACCGCGCAGCGGATGAACGTCGAAGTGCTGCGTGACAAAAAGACGATCATGATGCTTTTTCCGGAGAAGCGGCGCTTCTCGACGAATGAGCAAAACGGCACGATGGTGGCGATCTACTCCACGCTGAAGGAAGATTTGTACGTGGTCTATGCGGGAGATAGTCCGGAGACGCAACTGCCCGTCCTGCATGCCTATCTGAATCCGTTGGTGAAGTGGATCTGGCTGGGAGGAGCGGTGGTGGTGTTTGGAACCCTGGTGGCGATGTTGCCGAATCGCCGTGCCGTGCTGGTGCTCGCGGGCGCCCAGCAGCCGGCGGCGCAGCCATTAACGCATGGACTTACCCCGTCGGTTACATTGCGAGAGGGCCATGACTAAGGCGCGCTCCGTTGCCGCGATAACGATGCTGGCGATGTTCGCGGTTATGCCGCTGCTGATCACGCCCGTCGGGGCGCAGCAACTCTCCGATCGCGCGAAACAAGTAGGCGGCAAGTTCATGTGCATGTGCAACTGTAACCAGGTGCTGACGGGATGCAATCACGTGGGCTGCAGCACATCCTCGGGCATGCTGAAGGAATTGAACCAGAGCTTGTCGCGCGGCGATTCCGAGGATGCCATCACACAAATGTTCGTGCAGGAATTCGGAACGAAAGTGTACGCGGAACCGCCGAAATCTGGTTTCAGTCTCGTCGCCTGGGTATTGCCGAGTGTTTATTTGTTCGTTGGCACCGGACTTGTTGTTTTCGTGATATCCCGGTGGCGAAAGCGCCCCGCGCAACACGCCGCGCCGGCGGGGGGCGCCCCGGGCATTTCAGCCGAGTTGTTAGAGCGTTCCAGGGCGCAGGCGTCACGCGAGACTCAGGATTGAATGGTGCCTGCTTTTTACCCACTTGCGATATTCCTGATTGCCTCCGGAGATTGGGCGGTGCTGGGTGCGTGTCTGGCGCTGGCCGTTGCGACCATGCTTTTCGTATTTTACATTCAGCCGGATGCTTCCGATCTTGCACCGCACCGGACCAAGCTCGATCAACTGCTGGAGCGCCGCGACACCATCTACGACAATTTGCGCGACCTGCGTTTTGAGTATCGTTCCGGAAAATACTCGGAAGGTGACTTCGAAGCGATGAAGACGGCCCTTGAGAATGAAGCGGCGCTGGTGCTCGCGGAGATCGACCAGGTGACGGATGCGCAAGTGCGGCGGCCGCGCGGAACGCGTTCGGCCGACGGGAGCGCGCAATGAGGCGCCCTTACTTCGAGCGTTTGGCTTTGCTCGGCGCACTCGTTCTGGCTCCGCTGGCGATGGCCGAGGCAGGGACGGTTCGCGGCACGGTGATGAACGGCACAACCGGCAAGGCAGCGGCGGGCGTTGAGCTCATCCTGATCCAGCTTCAGGGAGGGATGCAGGAAGTCGCCCATTCCAAGAGTGGCGCGCAGGGGGAATTCACGTTTGAGCATTCCGGACTCGGTGCGCAGCCGATGCTTGTCCGCGCGGTGTATCACGGCATTAATTTCAACCACGCCGTGCCACCGGGGACGACCACCGCGCAGGTGGATATTTATGAGCCTTCCAAGGACGCAAAGACCATCAATGTGCCTTCACACGTGGTAATCTTTCAGCCAAACGGTGCGACGCTGAATGTCGGCGAAGAATACCAGATAGAGAACAAGTCTCAGCCGCCGGTAGCTTACTTCCGGAGCGACGGCACTTTTGAGTTCGCATTGCCGGAAAAGGGCCGGCTTCAGCAAGTGGCCGCTGCCGGGCCGGCGGGAATGCCGGTCGTTCAAGGTCCGATCGACAAGAAGAATAATCATTACTCGATTGTGTTCGCGTTTCGCCCTGGTGATAACTCGGTGCGGTATTCCTACGAACTGCCGTATCCGGGGAACACCACGACGGTAAAGATTCCGACGATTTATCCGGGCGGCCGCTTGCTGGTTGTTGCGCCACCTAGTGTGCAGATTAGCGGCGACGGTTTGGCTCCCGGCGGACAAGAACAGGGCATGAATCTCTACGGCCGCCAGGATGTCCCCGCCGGTACACTTGTGACCGTGAGCGTATCCGGTACGGCGCCTGCGTCTGACGCGAATGCCGGGACGGAGCAGGGTCAGCAAGGCCGCGACGCACAGGAGGGCGGCAGCGAAGCGTCCGGCGCAGGGATCCAGCAGGTTCCCGGACGGCTGGATGTTTTGAAATGGCCATTAATCGCAGGATTCGTTTGCGTTTTTGCGTTGGTTGCGATTCTGCTGGCGCGCAAGCCGGTTGTGGCGGTAGCTGGGCCGACGCCGGTGGAGCAAGACGTTCCAGCAGCGAAGCAGAAGAAACCGAAATCGAAGGCCCCAACTGCGCCGAGTGCGCCTGTGGTTCCTACAAACGGGGCCGCGAGTCTTGCGGAAGTCGATGCCGCCATCGGCACAAGCCTTGATGGGTTGAAGGAGCGTCTGTTTCGGCTCGAGTTGCGCCGCCAGGCAGGCACCATCTCCGAAGAAGAATATGCACTGGAACGCGCGCGCACGGAAAAGGTGTTGCGCGATCTCGTGCGAGGCTAAGCCTTGAAGACTTGGAGTGATCTGCCGATCTCCGAGGTCGTCCGGTGATGCCAACGGTCTTTTCTCCTACAGGAATTCGCTTCGAAAACATCGACAAACGGTACGGCGGGCTCTACGCGCTGCGACGGGTTTCTCTGGAGATCTCCGCGGGTGAATGCGTGGCATTTGCCGGGCGGAACGGCTCCGGCAAGACTACCCTTTTGCGAATTGCGGCGCGCCTCGTGCGTCCCTCGTCAGGCCGCGTGAGCTTCCTAAACGGTGGGGAGGAAAGAGGCGTGCCGCCGCCAGCCGGTTTCGTGGCTCACGCCACGATGGTCTATGACGAGCTGACGGCGGAAGAAAATCTTCTCCTCTTCGCACGATTACAGGGAATTGCAGAGCCGGTTGCGCGCATCGAGGCGCTTCTCCGGGAGGTAGGCCTCGTGGAGCGCCGGGGTTCCCTAGTGCGCACGTTTTCTCGCGGGATGCGCCAACGGGTTGCTATTGCACGCGCGCTTCTGAACGAACCTGCCGTCGTTCTCCTCGACGAGCCAACGACCGGGCTTGATCCGCAAGGGGCCAGCTGGTTTGCGCAGACGCTGCGTCAGTTGAGGGATTCGGGCCGAACGATCTTGATGAGCCTGCACGGCGAGTCGGAAGTCTCCACGCTGGCCACGCGGGCGATCCAGCTGGATGCCGGCGCGGTGGTGGCCGACACGCGAGCCGGTGCCAATTTTCGTTCTGTCCTTGCCTTTGCGAACGCGTGAATGGCGCTGCTCTCCAATACGGCAGTCCTGCTTGGCAAGGAACTTCGCACCGAGTTTCGCTCGCGCGAACTACTGACAACTACAACCGTCTTTGTTCTGATTGTCATAGTGCTCTTCAGCTTTTCCTTCGATCCGACTTCGGAGGAATCGCGGCGGTTCGGCGCCGGACTCCTTTGGCTGGCGTTTCTCTTCGCTGCGTCTTTGATGTTGCAGCCGTGTTTTCTCCGCGAACAAAGCAACGACACACTCGGCGCGTTACGTCTTTCGGTTTCCGATCCTTTCGCTATCTTTCTAGCGAAACTCGTTGCTAACACCCTGTTTCTTCTCCTTACGGAACTTTTGCTGCTGCCGGTCTTCGCGGTGATGTACAACGTACAAGTCTTACCGATGCTCCATTGGCTGGTGCTAGTGTTTTTCCTGGGGAGTCTCGGGGTTTCGATTACCGGTACAGCTCTCTCCGCCATCTCTGCGCAAGCCCGAATGCGCGAACTCCTTTTGCCACTGCTTCTGCTCCCTCTCCTGACACCCATTTTGGTGGCCAGCACCGAAGTAACGGCAGTCCTATTCGACCGCTCGCCTTACGTTCAATGGAAAGGGGTCGGCTTCCTAGCGGTTTTCGATCTGGCTTTTTTGACGATCCTGTGGCTTTTGGGCGAATATCTTCTGGAGGAATAAGCGTCATGAAGAAGAGTGTTCTATCTGCAATGGTTGTGCTTCTGCTTCTCGGAGTCGCGGCCTATGCGGCGTTCTTTGTGGCCCCGACGGATGCCAAACAAGGTGTCATCTACCGGATCTTGTACCTGCATGTGGCGAGCGCATGGACCGGCCTTACGTCATTCTTTATCTGCTTCATCGCGAACTTGCTATACGTTTTGCGTCGCCAGCCACGATGGGACTGGCTGGGTGTCTCGGCAGGCGAAACTGGTTTGGTGTTCACTACCGTGGTGCTCCTGACCGGCCCCATCTGGGCCCATCCTGTTTGGGGAATATGGTGGACGTGGGACGCGCGGCTCACCTCGACTTTTGTATTGTGGTTGCTCTATGTCTCCTACCTGCTCCTGCGGACGCTGGTCGAAGAGCACGACAGGCGCGCACTCCTTAGTGCGCTCTTTGGCATCTTCGCATTCATTGATGTGCCTCTCGTCTTCGGTTCGATCCGTTGGTGGCGCACCCAGCACCCCCAGCCAATCATTATGGGCGCACCTGGCTCTGGGCTTGATCCGACGATGTACAAGGTGCTTTTCTTCACCTGGTTTGCCATGCTCGGTTTGATGACCCTGCTCCTCCGCCAGCGCTATCGGCTGGAGGCCATGCGAGGAGATCTCGAGATTATTCAACATGGATTGGAGGCAGCATGAAGAATCTCAACAGTGTTTTCGCGGCATATATGATTGGCTGGACGGTTTTCTTCGTCTATTACATCAGTATTTCGCGTCGCACCATGGCGCTGCGTGGAGAGATCGAGCGCCTGAAAAATTCGTTGAACCGGGGCAAGTAGCTTGGCAGGGAAGAAAAGAGTCGGAATCGTGCTGTTTCAGCTCGGCGGGCCGGATTCGCTGGAGGCCGTCGAGCCGTTCTTACTCAATCTATTTCTGGATCCCGACATAATTCCGCTCGGACCTTTCGGGCTGCTGCGCCGCCCGATTGCAAAGCTCATTTCTTCGCGCCGGTCGATCCCGGTCGCTGGCCGCTACGCACAAATCGGCCGGCGCTCGCCGATCGAAACGCTCACAGAACGGCAGCGCTTGCGTTTGGTTGAAGCGGTCTCGCCCTACGTTGATCCGGCTGCCGTGGTGGCGATGCGTTACTGGCATCCGTTCACGGCTGAGGCGGTGGAGGCGTTGCGCAGGGCTGGGCCATTTGATGAAATCGTGTTGTTGCCGCTTTATCCTCATTATTCGTACGCGACGACACTGAGCAGCTTGAAGGAATGGCGCCGGGTCGCCGATCAAGCAGAGTGGGGACAGTCTGCGGGCAGGCCGCCGGAACGCACGATCAACAATTTTCACGACCATCCGCTGTATATTCAGGCGGTAGTTCAGCGGATCGGATCCGTACTGCGGCAATTCCCGGACAGCTCACGCATTCACCTAGTGTTCAGCGCACATGGCCTGCCGATGAGCCTGGTCGAGAAAGGCGATCCGTATCCGAAACAGATCGAAGAGACGGTGCGTCTGGCTTGTGAGTTTGGCGTAAAGCAGTACCGTGGCTGGCCCAGGACGCACTTGCTGTGCTACCAGAGCCGCGTGGGCCCCGCGAAGTGGTTGCAACCGCCGCTTACGGGGACGATCGAGCGGCTTGGCCACGAAGGCGTGAAAGAGATGCTCGTCGTGCCCATTTCGTTCGTCACCGAGCACATCGAGACGCTCCACGAAATCAACATCGAGGCCCGCGAGGAAGCGAGCAAGTTAGGCATCGAGACGTTCCGTATGATGCCTGCAGTGGGCGATTCGCCGCTATTTATCGCCGCGCTGAAGGACCTCGTGCTGCACGCCGTGGGGATTGATCGAGGGTTACCTTCCATACCGCGAGCACCCGCAGCGGGCCAGGAGACCGGCCCCATTTCACCGAACGTTTGAAGTCAGCGTTCTTGTGGAATACGGATTTTCCATCAATTTTTCTCTTGGGCGCAAGATTCGCGTCTAGGGTATAATCCGCCGCTGGGACAGGGCCATGTCATCCACTTACAATCCTGGTGTGCACAGATTCTCCGTTTTTGTCGTTTGCTGGACCGTCCTCCTTTTCGTTGCGGGTGCGCTGGTTACTTCGAAAGATGCGGCCCTTTCCGTGACGGACTGGCCGAAATCCCACGGCACATGGGTTCCTCCGCTAACCATGCTTCAGGGCGGCGATTTGTTTGAGTTCTCGCACCGCGTCGTCGCGGGCGGTTTGGGGCTCCTTACAATTGCTCTGGCCGTGTTGCTTTGCGTGAAGGAAACACGGTCGTGGCTGCGTTGGCTTGGGTTGTCTGCAGTGCTTGGCGTCGCCGTGCAGGCCATTCTGGGCGGCCAGGTGGTCATACGGTTGCTTCATTACTGGCTGCCCGTTATCCATGCCTGCTTTGCACAGATTGTTTTCGGGGCCGTGCTTGCTGTCGCGCTGTTCACCAGCAAGTGGTGGGTTTCCGATCAACCGCAACTGGAGGACAGCGGA
>Ga0066710_100002413_pt1 | contig 15040 bp, 6 predicted proteins | sample GraSoiAngelo_159_FD_79666 | JGI IMG/M metagenome (GOLD analysis project Ga0066710, IMG submission 79666) | Grasslands soil microbial communities from the Angelo Coastal Reserve, California, USA - 14_1009_16_40cm | ecosystem: Environmental > Terrestrial > Soil > Grasslands | place: USA...
AATGGCATTCCCTTTTTCCGAAAAAAATGAAACTCGCCGCCCGCATGGCCCGCATCGGCACAGAGACCGCCTTCGAGGTGCTTGTGCGCGCCCGTGCGCTCGAAGCGCGAGGCCGCAACATCATTCATCTCGAGATCGGCGAGCCGGATTTCGCCACGCCGCGCCATATCGTCGAAGCTGGGAAGACCGCGCTTGACGAAGGTTGGACACACTACGGCCCTACGCAGGGCCTGCCCGAGCTGCGCGAATCCATCGCAAAATATATCTCGCGGACACGATCGATCGATGTCGGCCCGCAGCATGTCTGCGTCGTGCCCGGCGGCAAGCCGATCATCTTCTTTCCGATGATGGCCGTGCTCCAGGAGGGCGACGAAGTCATTTACCCGAATCCCGGCTTCCCGATTTACGAGTCGATGATCCGGTTCCTGGGCGCGACCCCCGTGCCCATGCCGCTGGCCGAGCAGCGGGGCTTCTCCTTCGATCTTGATCTGTTCCGCTCCAAGCTTTCCAGCCGCACGAAGATGATCGTGCTCAATTCCCCCCAGAATCCGACCGGCGGAGTGATTCCTGCCCCCGATATCTGCGCCATCGCGGAGCTGGTGCGCGACCGCGACGTGCTCATCCTCTCCGATGAGATCTACTCGCGCATCTATTTCGACCAGCCGCCGCTCTCCATCGCGAGCCTGCCGGGAATGCTCGAAAAGACGGTCATTCTCGACGGCTTTTCCAAAACCTACGCCATGACCGGGTGGCGCATGGGCTACGGCGTGATGCCGGAGTGGCTGGTCGGCGCGGTGAACACGCTCAGCGTCAATTCGCACTCCTGCACCGCGACCTTTACGCAGCGTGCCGGAATCTCCGCCCTGGAAGGACCGCAGGACGACGTTGACAGGATGGTGGCCGAGTTCCGCCGACGCCGCGATGCGTTCTGCGCGGGACTCAACTCGCTCCCCGGCTTTCGCTGCTGTCTGCCGCAGGGCGCTTTTTACGCCTTTCCGAATATCACCGGGACCGGCCGCCGTTCTAAAGAGCTGGCTGATGCGCTGCTGAACGATGCCGGCGTCGCCTGTCTGAGCGGCACGGCCTTCGGCGAATTCGGCGAAGGCTACCTGCGCTTCTCCATCGCCAATTCGCTCGAGAATCTGATGGATGCGGTCGAGCGAATCCGCCAGTTCCTGGCGTGAAGCTGATCCTCTATTACATCGGCAAGCCGCGGGACGCGCACGCCAACGCCATGGCCGAGGAGTACATGCGCCGCTCCTCGCGTTTCGCCAAGTGCGAGATGCGTGAAATTCAGCCGCGGCGGTTTGATCCCTGGGCCAAGCATGCTGCAGCGACGAAGATTCTGCTGGACCCCGCGGGCCGCGCTCTCGATTCAGCGGCGTTTACCGCGCTTGTGGAAACGGCCGGCCGCGAAGCGCGTGACCTGGTGTTCGTCGTGGGTGGCGCCGACGGACTGCCCGAAGCATGGAAACCGCGTGCCGACCTGACTTTGACACTGTCTCCGCTTACTATGCCGCATGAGCTTGCGCGCGTCGTGCTTGCTGAGCAGATTTATCGGGCGCTGGCGACATTACGAGGCCATCCGTATCCACGGTAGAACCGTCTCATTCGCCGAGTGTGGTGGCGGGGAAGTAGTGGTTGAGAATCTCGCGAAATGTTGCCCCTCGCCTGGCCATCTCCGCTGCCCCTTCCTGGCATAGCCCGAGCCGGTGCCCGGAGACAACGCCTCGCATGGGGCACTCCACCGCGAAATACGGATACTCCCCGACTTTCCATCCGGCTTCTTGAAGCGTACGCGTGTGGCCTCCACAATTTGCCGAATAGAGCGCCGCGAGCACGTGTCCCTGATAGGTGAGAGCGAGCCCTCGCGTCTCCGCGGCCGCCCGGCCGGCCGCGCTTGTCGGCGACGGCGGCTCCCGCAAAAACTGGCAGTGCGTCGTGTCGCAGAAATCGAAACCATCGTGCCTGCCTCGCGACCCGGCGAGGAACGACCTGGCGGCAACTGCCTGCGCTTTGCGCGCTTCGAAAGGTGTGCCCGGGCTCTCCGCCGCGACGATCGACGCCACCGCCGTCTCCCGATCCATCTCCACAATCGCAGTCAGAGTTCCTGATTGCTCCCGGATCTCGAGCCGGCCCAGAAACTCGCGGTGTATCTGGCCGGGAACGCTGACCACGAATCGCACGGGCCGGCGGCCGCGTCCGGTTACCAGCGCCGCCGAGCGAATTCGCACGGTGTGCGCGCCCTCGATCACCTGGCGCTCGCCGGCGATTTCCACGATCAGCACGCTCCCGCGGGCCGGCTGTACTTCCAACTCAACCGGATGGAACAGACCGAATACGCCGATCCGTATGGTTGCCGCGAGTGCCAGTGCGAGCATCATTTCCCCGTACGCGCTGCGCGCAGAATCCGCGCCGCGGATTTGGCAGCTTCAGCTCCGGGCACTCCATGAACCCGCACCAGTATTGCCACGCGCGGCGCTTCCGCCGGATCGAGTATCATCGTAAACCCGTCGCCGGCGTGGCGCCGCTCAGCCACGCATGGCGCGGTCCCGGTCTTGGCCATCGCCCCGCGGCCGATCGCGCTTGCGGTTCCCGATTGGGCCGCGCGAGCCAGTCCCGCGAGAATCTCGGCCACTCGTGGTTCCGGAGCACGCTCGGCTAACTCACAATAAGCGCGCGCCAAGGCGAGCGGAGGGATTCGCCAATCCGGACCAAGGCCGATCCGTGTTTCCGCGCGATCGCTCTCCGGCGCCGGAATCCCATACTTCGACGCCACAACCTCGAGCGCGGCGGCATTCACTCCCTCAGCCAGGTTCAAGAAATACGCGTTGCACGAGACTGCCAGCGCCTCGCGAAAACGAAGCCGGCCGTGCCCGCGCCCAAGCCAGCATCCGTCCGGCCTGCCCTTGCAAGTGAACTCCGGAAACTCGCCAGCCCACGCCAGCGCGGTGAACGGCTTCACCAGCGACCCGGCGGGGACCGGCGTTTCCAAGTCGGGCCACTCCGACCGTACGACCTCGCGGGTGCGCACGTCCACAATCAGATAATTGACGGCGCCGGTCTCAAAGGAACCGGCCAGCAGGAACGCCGTGAGGAAGGGCGCTGTCATGGACCGAACCTGTAGACCACGGATTCGCGCACCACGAGGCCTGAATCGTGCGCAGCGATCGTCGCCGATTGCACGCGCTCGAGTGCGCGTCCAAGGCTGGCCATGTTTTCGGAGAAGAACATCGGCTCCCGCGCGGCGGGCTGTTCTGCCTCGGCCGGCGCTGACGGAATCTGCGGAAAATCGATCAGCCTCGTCAAGCGCTCGAAATTCGAAAGCTCGCGCGCGTGGCGCCAGCCGGCCGCATAAACTGCTCCAGCGGCGGCCGCGCGATTGCGCCGCGCCAGGATCGCGTTCACCAGCTCTACGGAATCGCCGATCACAAGACGGCGCCCGTCCACTGCAATGGCCAATTTCACCAACCCGTCCAGTTGCTCGACGCCGGCAGGGCCCGCCCGCCAGCCCGCTCCGAGACCGGCGCTCGTCCAAAGATTGCTCACGGAGGCGGTGAGCGCATCGCGCACGGCAGGCGCGGCCCAGGCGTCGCTGGCCAAAAGCACGATCGCCGATTGCGGGCGAACGAATACCCGGTCCGGCGCTAGCCGGGCCGAAGAAACCTCGAGCATCGCATCGAGCCTCGCGGCGCTCAAGCGCTCCCGCAAGGCGGCAAAGGCACGGGCGTTTCGATCGTCGCCGAGCGGCGGCTCGTCGATGCGGGTTTCGAGGTCCTGTTCGCCTCCGGCGTCGGGAGTCCTTAGGACGACTGGCGCTTGATTCGATTGCGGACCTGCTGGCACGCTAGCGGCGAACAGCTTCTCCTCGATCCATCGCTGCGCTTGCGCTGCGGCCGGCCGCGCCCACACGCGATACAGTCCGGCGTCATCGGGAACCAGCGCGAGCAGTTCTCCGGCTGCTGCCTCGACCGCGGATAAATCTGCCGCCGGCGTCCCACGCAGAAGCACTCGCCTTTCCCGAAGCTCGCCGCCGGCCCGTTCCAGATCGGCCAGGCCCGCGGAGAACTCGCGCAACGCGCCAGTATTGCGCTGCACCCAATAGGATCGGAAATGTGGCGTTCGCGTCAGCCGCTCCAGGTTGTAGACCAACCGCAGATCGCGCGGTCCCGGGGGTGCGGCTTGCACCCCGTCTGCGAACCATTTTTCGGAAACGATTGCAGGCCGGCTCTGGCGCGCCAGCAGCTCGAGCGCGCCCGCGATCAACTCTTCCTTCGTAGCGAGTAACAGCATGTCGCTTGTATGAGCGAACGCCGCCAGCCGATGCGATGCTTTGTCCTCCTTGACGTAGTAGGTGACGCCGCCCGCGTTGCGGGTCTGGTAGCTGCTTCGCGCTTTCCAAAGCGCCGTATCCATCGCCCTTGCCGATGTGAGGCGAGTGATGTAAAGGAATTCCAGGCTGCCGATATCGTAAATGGACAGCGCCGAATTCGTTCCCGCCACCGGGCCCAGTAGGGCGTAATCCACTGGAACGCCCGCCGCGGTGGCGAACTCCGCCTGCGCCTCGGTGAGTTTCAAGAACAACCGCGATCGCGAGAACACCTGATAATTGGCGCTTTCGAGCCACGCGCGTTTTTCCACGGAGGCGTTCCAGTCCGCCAGCAACGAGCTCAAGTCCTTCGCCTCGAGATAAACCAGCGCGCCGGCCGGAAATATGCTCGCGAGCGGAGCCGGCGCAGGCTGTGCCAGCGCCCAAAACACCACCAGCACCAAAACGGCGGCCACCGGCAGCGACAGCAAGAAGCGCTTCTTCATGGTGCACTCACCTTCGGTCGAACCAGATGGTCCTGCTCCAGGGCGTCCGTCACGATCGGCCGCCTGGCCTCATTCTTCGCATTCAGCGCGAGCTGAACTCGCACAGCATTCAGGCTCCGCCCAACGCTATCGGCGGGCTCGATCTTCTGCGCAATCTGGTAATAGAGCGACGCGGCCCGCAGATCACCCAGCCGCTGTTCGGCCTCTCCGAGCCCGCGCGCCAGCATGACTCGATTCGCCTTGTCCATGCCGCTGAGGAACGACTCCGCGATCCACGGCGTGAACCCGCCGTCTTCACGGAAATATTGCGGCAATAGCTGGTGCGCGATCGCGACGGCCAGAGCGTAATGTCGGGCTTCTAGCGCTGCGCTGAACGCGGCCAGTCTCGGCGCTCTTGGCTTCGGGTCGACTGCAATCGCGCCGGCAAGCAGTTCTTCGCGTGCCGCCGGATCTCTGGTTATGGCTGCGGCTTCCAGCCTCGACCGGACAAAGTACGGTTTACTGACTTCCCGATCCGTGAGCGGCGTCTGTGCGGAAAGGAGCGCGAGCTCAGCATCGACGCCCGTCAGCGCTTCGCTCTTGAGCTTTCGCAGCGCGAGCGCTGCCGCTACACGGGAGTCGTAGGGCGCATCCGCGGACCTGGCGACCGCCGCCAGCGCTTCTTTCGAACCCTGAATCTCCGCCAGCCGCCGCCTCGCGTCCGCGTTCCACGGCTCCGCTTTCACCAACGCGCTGAGGAACTCCGCTGCCTCTGTGGCATGGCTCGTCCTTTCGAGCAGCGACGCCGCAGCTTCAAGGCCCGTAAACGCCTGACCCGAAACCAGTGCCATGCGGCGCAGCAGCGCCAATGCGCCGGCCGTATCTTTTTCCTCAAGACGAACTCCGGCAAGGCCGAGGAAACTTGAAGCGTCGAGATTTCCGGATTTCAGCTCGTATGCGTACACAAACTCGAGCACGCGCCTGGCGGAGCCGGGGTCCCCTTGCTCGCGGAGCTGTGTCGCGGCCAGACGGAGCTGCTCTAGCATCGGCGATTCCTGATATCGAGCCAACAGCGCCGCGAGGCCACCGGTTCGCGCCGCCACCCGAACCTCGAGCGGAACCACCTCGGCCGCGCGCTGCTTCTTCGCCTCAGCCGGAAGCGACTCGAGCAGCTGTCGGGCCCGGTCGTTCGCGCGCCGTGCGAGAAGGTACTCGATCCAGGAAAGCTGCCACGTCCATGCCTGGTTGCGTGCGTTGAATTGACGCTCGCCGAAGGTCTGCGCGGCGTGCGCCTGCGCGCTTTCGACGATTCGACGGTACAGAATGTCCTTCTGAGGCTCCGGAATCCATGGCCGATCGAGCAGCGCGCTCAGAAATTGCACCGGATCGGGCGCGGACTGGCCCAGCTCGCCGATCCATGTGACTCCGGCTTCCGGATCGGCGGTGGCGGCCAGTGCTCCTTCGAGCAACGCGTCGATCTGGAAGGCGCCGTTGCGGCGGATATACAGCCGCAGCAATTTCTCGATATCGTCGCGCAACGCGCCGAGAGCTCTCGCCGTCCCGATGTGATCAAGCGTATCGCGCAGCTCAATCCAGAACTTCGGGGAAACGCGGGGGCGGTCCATCATGCGAGTGAACGCCGCCAGCGCAAGCTTCCACTCCTCGACCGCCTCATCCGCGCGGCCGGCAGCCGCGGCGGCCACCGCCAGCCGATCGTGCACATCCGCCCGTGCCGGATTGAGCTCGAGCGCGCCGCGATAATCCGCGGCGGCGACCGCCGCATTGCCAGTGTCATGAAAGTATTCCGCCAGCGTAAAGTACGCCTCGGACCGCCCCGGAGTGGCCTCCACCATCGCCGGCAAGTAGTCGTCGGCGCCCGCCTGCTTCGTCGCGCCGAGATACTCGCCGAAGCGGCCTCCATAGTAGAACCAGAGGTCGCCCGCGAGCTGCTGTTCCCGATCCACCGGCTTGCCGATGCGCGTTCCAATCGTCATGTCGCCCAAGATGCCGGTGAATGCGGCGCGGGCGGGCGCGGCCGCGCTCGTATAATACAAACCCGCGAGCCCCGTGTAGGCCCTGGTCCACAGCGGTCCCAACCTTTGCCCGCGCGCTGCGATTGACTGTTGGGCCACCGCCGCGCCCGCGTGCTGAAGCGCGTAATTTACCATCCCGTTTGCGGCGTTGGATCGCTGTTCACGCGCGATGGCCGCGACCAGCAGCTGAGGCTGCGCAACGAGCATTTGACAATACCGGTCAAACAGGGAGCCGCTCAATGCGCTGCGATCGTGCGCGAGCCGCAGCGCGCGCAATTCGGCCGCGACGTTCCCGCTGGCTCGATAGCACTGCGCCGCCTCCTCTAAGTTGCCGCCATGGTCCGCGTTCGGGGGCAGTGCGCGGTCGTAAGCCTCAAGTTGCGCGCCGAGCTCGTCGAACCTGAGCCGTTCCCGCCCAAGAAAAATCAACCTTTGCCGTTCCCGCTGCGCTTCCGCCGCGACGGGCCTGGCGATCAGCCGCTGATAGCGCCAAGTGGTTTCGAGTTCCGCCAGTCCGGCGCTCTCGGCGACATCGATGCGCCGCGGCTGATTTGCGAGCGCCGCGCCGAACGCGATCTTCTCCTCAGGCGCGTAGTAGCGCTCGACGACGAAGCCGATCTCACGGATGATTGGCGAGGCGATTTCGGGCTCGAGCGCGGCTAGATTCGCCAGCGCTGTTTGATACTCGTGCTGGCGCATGAGAATCCTGGTGTAAACGCTAAATCCTCCCGCGCGGTCGCGTTTGCGCCCCTCCTCTGCGAATTTGCGCGCGTCGGCCAGCATGCCCCAGGCTTCGAGCTTTTCCGCGACGTGGAAGAAATTCCGCGCATTATCCGGACGCCCCTCGATCCAAGCCTGACTCAGCGCAGCAACCGCCTCGGCCGTCCGCCCCTGCCGTGCCCGGATTTTCGCACGCTTCTCCATCCACAGCGGATTCCGGTAAGTGAGCTCATATATTTTCGCGGCGCTGGCCGCCGCTTCGTCAAAGCGCAACAACCGTTCCTCGAGGTCGAGCCTCGCCATCAGCAAGTCCGCCCGATCAGGACGTACGCCTGCGGCGCGCGTGTAGGAAGCGATCGCCGACGGGTAATCCTCGAGCTGTGTTTCGATCCGGGCCATCACCATGGGCCAGCGAAAATCCTTGGGCGAATCGGCCGTCGCCTTGGCGTAGTAGTCGCGGAGCTTGCGCGCGACGCCGTTCGACGAGGCATAGAGCGCCGCTTCTCGCGCCAGCAGTTCGTCTTCGGGATAACGGTTCAGGATTTCGATGTACTGGTCCACCCCGCTCGAAAAATCCTTCATGCGCGTGAGCACGGGGATCAGCGCGCGCCGCATGGCAGCGATCTGCTCGATCTGAGCGGCGCCCAACGCCCTTATCTTGCCTTCATAGAAGGCGCGAAGGCCCCGATCGTTCCCCTGGCGCGCATAGGTGTCCGCCATCAAAGAAACGTACTCGGCGCGGTAGGGGTCGGCTGCGAGCAGCTTCGCAAATCCGCGAGCCCGCGCATAGTCACCCGCTTCGGCCGCTTTCCGCGCCGCCTCAGTCAGGAACTGTTTCTGATATCCCGGCTCCGCGCGCCCCGCCGCCTCTTCCAGCACGTCGACGGCGCGCTTGGTGTTTTTGTTGCGCCAGTGATAATCGATGGTTGCCCGTACCACCCCGAGGATCGCGGGATGGTCGCGATAAAGAGCATCGATCACCTGCGCGCCCTGAGCCTGCTGCCCCTGACCCTCATGGAAACGGGCCAGCGCGAGCCGTAATCGCATCCGCTCCACGGGGTCATTCGAGATGGCGATTTGCCGCTCGATCGCCGTTCGCTGCACTTCCGGATATCCGTCAAAACGGCCCGCGTCGTCGATCGCCGCCAGCAGTTCCGGCACATTCGTGCGGGCTGCGACATCAAGCAGAAACTTCTCCAGGTCGTCCCGGCGATTCTGGTTGCGCAGCAGCGCGACGCGGAGATTGAACGCTCCCATCTCCGGATTCCGGGAGGACACAAGATTATCGGTAAGCTGCTCGATGCTCGCGCGCAACGCCTGCCGGCGCGACAGGGACAGCAGTCTTTCTTCCGCGTTCGATCCCGGTTGCGCCAGCGCACCCTTGGCGTATTCGAGAATCGCGTGGCTGTAATCGCGCTCGTTTTCACGGATCGCGCCCGCTTCGTAGGCGAACAGCGATGGGGTTTCCAGCAGCTTCCGCGCCCGCTCGATCGATCGCAGCGCGTCCTCATACCGGTAGTAATCCCAGTAGACCGTTGCCGCTTCCAGATACCCGTCGGGCTTCGACGGCTCGATCTCCGGTATCCGGTTCCAGTAACTGCCTGCGCGATCGAAACGCTCGCGCTCCGCCTCGATTTCGCCGAGCCTGGTGAGGGTGGCGCGGTTTCGCGGATCAGCCTGGCTGAGCTTTTCTTCGACGGCGATGGCCGTGTCGGTCAGCTTTGGATCGATCGTTCCTAGCGACCGGTACACCGCGGCGGTACGGCGGCCGACCACTCCGTCCGCCGGAAAACTCGTCTCGATCGCCAGGAACATCGGGGCAGCCGTTTCAAAATGCCCGCGCCACGCCTCGCCCTCGGCGAGCATCCGCACGGCTGCCGGAGACTGATCCATCGCTTCTTGCCAACGGCCGCCAGATGCAGCCGGATTCGACGTCCGCACCACCGAAAGTTCCGCATCCAGCCGGCCCGTCCGCGAGAGCCGCTCGAAGAATCGCATGCGCAGGTCCTCTGCGTCGTACCAGTGCTGGCGGAGGATCGCCTCATAGGCCGAGTCGTCCCGCGTCGGCTGGATCGAATATGCGGTGAGAAGGTTCCGAACGAAGCTCAGGTGGTGCGGAAAGCGTTGGTGTGCGAAAAGATTCAACTGCAGGTAAAGCGCCGGCCCTACTGGCGCGGACTGCCCTACGATCTCCCGGAAGTAGGCATCGAGTTCAGTACCCGAAAAAATCCTTACGACCTCGCGCGTCAGGCGCGCCACATCAGCCTGACGTTGCCGGCGCAGATACCAGCGCGCCAGCTTGTGTTCCCACGTATGGTCCTGGAACTGCGCGATCGCGCGCTGATAAACCTGCTCGATCTCGGCGTCGAGCCGATTCTGTTCCAGGAATGCCGCCAGCACGTCGTAGAGACCGGGATCGTTCGGGTTCCGGTCGATCTCGCGGCGGTACAGAGCCAGCGCATCGGGAATGCGTTTCATCGAAACGAGCCGCGCGACATAGCGGTCGAGCACACGCGCGTAATCAGGCGAGCGGAAGCTCTCCGCGGCGGGCGGCCCGGAAGAGTTCCGCCCGCGAGGCTGCCTCGGACGCGGCTGGGTTTGCGGCAGCGCACCAATCGGAACCCCGCCCGAACGCCCCGCCAGCTCCACGAGCAGCGCATCGTACGTCGCGAACTCCGGCTGCGTCTGATTCATTCTGGCGTAAGCGTCGGCCATCCGGATGGCGACCGAGGTGCGATTCGGCGCATTGGGGAAATCCGCCAGAAACCTGGCGCCGGCGCGGATCACGCCATCGTTCGATCCGTAGACCGCGTAGGCTTCAATGACGCGTTCGCGTAAACCTGCACGCTCCGCCGAATTGGGGAATCGCGATTCGAACAGCGCTACCAGCTCCGCAGCCTTCTCCCGCCGGAAGTAAGCGCCCGCGCTCTGCTCCTCGATCGCGTACCGGTTTGGCGGATTCGTCCCGTTCAGCAACAGCGAGAGCACGCCGTTCAGGAAGCCCGGGTGCGGGTCCATGCTGGCGACGTCGGGATAGAGAGTCAGGTTGCCGGCGCCGAAGTGGATCGGCTGCTCAGGCGCGGAGAACAGCAGTCGCGCCAGTGAACCAAGCGCTGTCTCGGCCGTCGCGTCGTCCGATCCCGCCAGAGCGTACAGTGCGTAATAATTGCGCGCCGCTTCGTCGTAGTTGTGCAATGTCTCGAACAGCCGAGCCAGCGTCAGCAGCTCTTCGGATGTCCACGGAGACCGCTGGGCCTCTTTACGCTGGCGGAATTCGGCCAGCGCGCGTTCCGCCGCGGCGGTATTATTCTGCTGCTGCCAATAGTAGAAAAGGCGCGCCGCGCTCACCAGGTCCCTGGGCTTCGCCGCCACGTCCGCCCGCGCTCGCTCCAGGTACGCTCGAAGCGAATTGGTTTGCCTCATCAGCGCGAAATATCGCGACACCAGGCGCTCCGGCCACAGGGGACGGAAGCTGCGCTCGTATACTTCGCGCGCTTGCCCGGCCGGACCGTTTTTCGCGGCAAGTCCGGCGCGCGCCTCAAGGGGGAACTCTTCGTCTTTGGGAAAAGCCTTCTGGTACGCCGCGATGATGTCGTCGCCGAGATCCAAGCGGCGATGCGCCAGCGCGTACGAGAAAAAGTCCGAGTAGAGATTCGACGCGGCCGGAAAGCGCTGGATCCACGCCCAGTATTGAGACACGCCTAGCGCAGGGTCGAGCCGCTGTTCATCTATAAGTGTCATCAGGCGCTGGTAGGTTTTCCAGGGCCGCTGTTGTGACTCCGGCAGGAGCTTCTCCGACGCCGGAGCCGGCTCCCGCGCCGCCAGCGCCAGAGCCTCGAACTCTTCCCGCGGCTGGAGGCGGCGGCGATAGTAATCAGCCAGCGCCAAACGCGCCTCGCCCTTATCCGAGGCGACGTCGATGTACTTCTTCCAGTCCGCCTCAGCGGCGGCGAAATCGAGTTGCTGCTCCGCTTCAAGCGCTCGTAACGAATACAACTCGGCGTCCGAGGGCGCGGACGCAATCAATTTTGAAAGCGCTTGCCGCGTCTCTTTCGGGGGCCGGCGCACAGGCACGCTGCCGCTCGGCAAAAGAACCGTGCGGAAAAAAACAGCCTCCAGCCGGCTCGCCACGTCAACGTTCTCAGCCCACCTTGTCAGCTCGCCGTTCAGCGCAAACGTTCCTGCTGATATAAGGCCAAGCGTGAGCCAAACCCGGGTCCGCGTTTTAGGGAAGTATTTCAATCTCCACCTCCCCGCTCCCGATGTTGTGCGCGAAGTCTTCAGCGGTGACAGTCAGCCTATAGCGCCCGGCGGCGAGCGCCGCGGGTACTGCAAGCTCGCCTGTGTTCGATGACATCTCGGGATTCCATCGCAGGTACACGGGCGGCGTTCCGTACATACGCGCCACGATCGTCCGCGTTGTGTCCGATGCGCTCACCCGCAGCTTCACCACTTCGCCGTGATGGAACTGGCGCCGGTCGAGCCTAACCTTCACCACTGGCGGACGGCTTGCGATCACGAAAGTCTTCGATTCGCGATACACGCGGCCCTGGCGGTCGCGCAGAAGCAGCCGTACGCTATACGTGCCGTCGGCCAGATCCTTGGGTGCCAGAAACCGCGTCTGCCAAGTGTCTTCTTCGGAAAGGTAGCGCAGCTTCTTCACCGTGCCAAACGGGAACATCGCAACCACGGATGTAATCGATTCATCGGTTTTTACCCGCAACACCGGATCGCCGGGCCGGATCAATCGCGGCCGCAGCAGGGCGCGCGGCGCCGCCAGAAAAGACGTGTACGGGGTGACGAATTCATATTTGCGTGAAAGGCGAATGATCTCGTCGATCGTGGCCTGATCTTCTCCCTCGCGCTCGATCTTTTCGAGTAGCGCGTCCACGCGAGCCTTGGCCCATTCTCGCGGCAAATGCGGATGCTCCGTGTTTTGAGCGGGCAGCGGTGTGGTGGCTCGCGTCCCAAGCGCGGTGAAAGTAGCTTGCCCGCCCGGTTTGTTGTACCGCCCTACCCAGGTCTCGACCGAGCCCGGAAATACGCTTTCCTCGAGCGGATAGATCAGGCTGAAGTTCGCGGCAGGCGTGACGCCAAGTTGCAGGTTCTCCAAGGGCCGCCGGCCGACCTTCGATAAAAACGCATCGAGCTTGAATTCAATAGGTTCGGTTGACCGCACCCACTCGATCACACCGTTGTTGCGCGCGAGCATCCGCGCCAGAGGCAGGTTCGCGTCGTCGCCTATTGCGAAGACATATGTGCGCGGGCGCCGCGCCTCTGCGATTTGCTTCCACTTTGCCGCGTACCACTCGCCGAGCTTGCCGTTGTGCAGCATCCCGCGCGTCGCGCCGAGATCGCCGAGGACCACCACGTACGCGTCGTTGGCGAGGGGCTGTGCGAGCGCCGCTTCCAGGGCCTTCTGCACGTTGGTTCCCCCGCGCAGCTTTTCCGCGCGCAAAAAGGCAAGCGCTTTCTCAATGGAATCCGGTGCAACCGCGACGGGCGCGGGCGCGAACGGTGTGACGGTTTCGTTATAGAGCAACAGATTGAACTGGTCGCCCGGTTTTAACGACCGCAGCAGCGCTTCGAGCACACGGAAACTGCGTTCCAGCTTCTCCCACTGCATCGAGAGCGACGTGTCGAACAGCGCGACGATCGAGCGCGGACTGAGGGGCACATTCGTTGCCGGCATCGCGACGAGCGCCGATGCTTCAAAGAACCCCGGATCCGATCCGTCGCGATACGTCAAGATTTCGAGCGAATTCTTCCGGGCGTCAAGCGCATACTTCAGCGCGAAATCTTCGCTCAGCGCAACGTTGCGCCCCTCGAAGCTCCCCTTTACCGCCTTGGGTTCGCGCGGGCCGATCTGCATCGGATACGCTTTGCTTAGCAATTGGAAGTCCCGCAAGGTGTGCGCGCTCTTCAGATCGAGCGCGATCGAAAGCCGGCCGGCTGTCTGAGTGCGATACACATCCGGCCGCAGCGGAATTGCGAAGTAGCCTTCGGCCCGCTCCACCTCCAGGCGCTCTTGGTATTCGATTTCGACGCGCTTCGTTCCGAAGGCCGGAATGGGCGATACGCGCGCGCTGAAAACGGACGTCCGGCGCGCCTCATCGGCGTCGCGCTCCCCCATCTGGAGCAGGCCGGGATCGATCGCCTGCGCCCGGATATCGTTATAGATTTCCTCCGCCCGCCTGCGCTCCAGGATCACACCGGGAATGCGTGTGGCGTCGTCCCAGATAGCGAAACCGGAGATCAGAGCGGATCCCGGCAGCGCGAATATATAGTCGCCTTCGAGAATCTGCCCCGTGTGGTTGGCAAAAATCTGCGTCACCAGAACTTTGGCGTGGCCGTTGTCGATGGTCACGTCGATGGACATCTCTTCAAGCGTCAGCACTCTCGGATCAGGTTGCTTGGACGTGGACGGGATCAGGACGCCGGCATCAGCCCACACGGCGCGCGCCAAGGTCAACAAAAGCAGCGCGGTTCTCACGGATTCGCCACCGCGGGCTCGGGTATTTTGACCAGCCCATTATCCGTGCCGATGTACAGAACGCCGCTACGCGCCTCTACCGCCGTGACGTTTCGTGACGGCAGCCCGGCAGTCCAAAAAGACCATCGTCCGGAGGCGCGGCTGTAAACCGCCAGGCCGCGGTCGAGAGTTCCGGCATAGACGGCCCGGTCGGTTGCCGCCATCGCGTTCGCGTTGATTTCGAGTGTTCCGCGGAGATCGTCGAACGCCTCCCACCTCCCCAGCGAATCGAGCCGCAGGACACCCGCACCATACGTTCCGACGAACCACTCCTTCCCCACGCGTGTGATCGCCGTGATCCAGTTGTGTTTCAGCGCGGAATTGGAGGTGGTGAAGCTGGCTTCGACTACGGTGCCGTCGAGAATCGACAATCCGCCAAGCGTTCCCACCAGCGTCCGCGGGCCGTCCGATGAAAGCGCATATACGTGATTGTTCACCAGGCCATGAAAGGCGTAGATGCTGCTGATGCCCGAAGCATCGATGAAACTAACGCCGGCCGGTGTGGCCGCGATGACCGCTCCGTCCTGCCGCAGCGCGACGTCGGTCACCTGGTTCGCGATCAATCCCTCGGCCCTTCCAATCACGCGGCGCCGCGCCCTCGACGCGTCAAACAGGACCAGGCCGTTGGCCGTTGCTACTGCGGAAATGCCGCGTGACGCATCGTGCGCGATCCGGTTCACGCAGAAGAGGTGATCGTCCTCGAAGCGCTCGCCGCGCCCGCCCCCGGCGTCGAGGATTTGAAGCCCGCGATCGAAATAGCCGATCCACAGGCGCCCGGCCGCATCCATGGACAACGCAGCGATGTTCCGGTCCGCGAGCAGCGTGTCCTCACGGCTTATTACTGCTTGTGCGCCGTGCCACAGTGAATCCTCGGCCAGGGCGTAAATCCCGCCATCGATGCGCAGAATCTTCCGGATCGAGCAAGCGGGGCAAACGGGCGGATTGCCTGTCTGGCCGCGAC
>Ga0066710_100002416_pt1 | contig 15038 bp, 13 predicted proteins | sample GraSoiAngelo_159_FD_79666 | JGI IMG/M metagenome (GOLD analysis project Ga0066710, IMG submission 79666) | Grasslands soil microbial communities from the Angelo Coastal Reserve, California, USA - 14_1009_16_40cm | ecosystem: Environmental > Terrestrial > Soil > Grasslands | place: USA...
TCGAGATGGGTGCGGTTAGCGCAGGTTCAACTAGCCCTCCTGGTCGTCATCCTGCTCTACGTCGTGATTCGGCTCACGTGGCTGCACTAGCGGTGCCGGCCTCGGAGCCTGCCCCCGCTGACGTGGATTTGCTAACTTCAGACCGGAGCCATTCCTAGGTCCGTAGCTCAATTGGTAGAGCACCGGTCTCCAAAACCGGGGGTTGCAGGTTCGATTCCTGCCGGGCCTGTTTGGGGAGCATGAAGCCTCGCAGCGAGTTAGATCGCTGTGAGGCTTCTCTTTTTGCGCATTCTGTTGCACAGTGCTCTGAAATGGCCAACGCCGCCGCCACTCCGCACTCGCAACTCTCCGGTTGCTCGCAGTTGACATCGCCGACATATTACCGTACGGTAATGCATTACTTGATGGTAATGTATTGGAGGGCGGAGATGCAACAAGTCATTCGTTCGATTGAGATCCACGTTCCTCCGAGCAACGTCTGGCGGTGGTTGGCAACCCAGGAAGGACTGCGCCACTGGATGAGTGCCAATATTGAGATCGATTTGCGTGTCGGAGGCGCATACCGCTTCCTCGGCCCCGATAACCAGACGTGGATCAGCGGTACTGTGCTGGAGCTGGTGCCGGAGAAAAGCCTGATTCTGTCCTGGCTCGAGGAGGGCAGTGGGTGGATCCATCCGGCGCGATTGGTCATCACGCTTGCTCCCACGGCTGCCGGAACGCGTGTGACCCTCATTCACGATGGATTCGAGGGAATCGGTCGTCGAGAGTGGGCTGAGACTGTACAGGATTATGAGCGCGGCGCCGACCTGCACCGAATTCTCGACCGGCTAGCGGATGTGGTGAACGCAGGTGATGCGGAGCAATACTGATGCCCTGTTCCGAACGCTGGCCGACTCCACGCGCCGGCAGATCCTGGATCTGCTGGCCGAACGCGGTCCCTTGTCGGTCGGCCAACTGGCCGCTGAATTCCCCGACCTGGTGCAATCGGGCATCTCCAAGCACCTGATGAGTCTGCGGGCAGCGGGTCTGGTATCCGCAGCACGTCAGGGGCGAAAGCAAGTTTATCGACTCGAACCAGATGCGTTGATCGCCGAACTGACGCCGTGGATCGCGAAATATGAGCAGTATTGGTCCGCCGCCCTCGAACGCCTGCGTGACCTTGCGCAAGACCGTGGCGTAAAACACAGACTCGCTTCTCGGAAAATCGTCCGAAGACGGAGGCTGATATGAAATTCATCGGTAGGGCTCTTGTTTTAGTCTTCCTCTTCGCGTGGCAAGGAACAGCTCAAACAGTAAAGACCGCTTATCCAAGCATGGCACCGCTTCCGCAATACTTGATGCCACGCGATGCGGAGATCTCGCTTGCGCGGAGTGCGGCACCGAAATCAATCTCCGATGATGCCACAATCCTCCTCCTTACCAAAAACGGTTACCAGAGGGCCGTAAGGGGCACAAACGGCTTCGTCTGCATGGTCGCCCGATCGTGGTCTGCCGATTTCGACGATCCCGATTTTTGGGATCCAAGATTGCGTGCTCCGATCTGCTATAACGCTCTCGCCGCAAAGTCTCAAGAAGCTGCCACTATCAAGCGGACTCAGGTTGTTTTGGCTGGAGGGTCGAAGGCGCAGGTTTTCAATTCCATCAAGGCAGCAATCGACAGCGGCGAACCGTCGCCCGGTCCCGTTCCGGGGCCTACGCCTGGGCGCCGTCTTTCCTCGCGGCGACCTGATGCGGGAAGCGGCCCCCTAAGATCACGAACAAGTGGCCCGCCAAGAGTGGGTAGTCGGTCCTCGCAGCCGAACTACGCTCGCTGCTACCGTGCGTTTTCCTCTTCGTCCTGCTCTCCTTACCCGCCAGCGGCGGGGCAGCTGTCGACCGGACTCTCTTGGCTCGCGTAGAGTTCAAACGTCGCGCGCTGCGTGGCGCTCGAGACCACCGTCTCCACCAAGGAGCCTGAACGGCTACTGGCAGCGCTCGCGCCCTACCGCCCACTGGAGGTGGTGGTCGAGACGTGCCCGTTTTGGCCGTGGCTGTACGACTTGCTCGTGACGCTCGCCGGGATCCAGAAGCTCTACCTCCAGTCCGACACTGCAGCGCTGATCACGGAGGGGGATGGGAGCGCGGTGTACTTCCCGCACCCACCCGGGGTGTAGACCGCCCCGGGGCGTGTAGGCGCCCACACCTACGAGGCAATCACCAAAGCCGCCATGGCTAGCGCTCGCCCACGGCGAGCCAAGGCACGCGGCGGTAGGAATCTGCCACTACCCAAGCGCCGGCCATCAACACCCAAGAGACGACGAACTCGCTCCAATCGGAGGCGCTGGGTCTTGCCGCCACGATGGGTACCCACACCAGCAGCGTGAACATGCCCAGCTGCAACACCGAGAGCGTGGCTGCCAGCCGTGCATGGACGCCGATGAGCACCGCTACGCCCGCCGCGATGAACGTACAGCCGAAGAAGTACGCCCAGGCCAAATGCCATGGCAGCCAACCAGGCACCATCGAAGTGGTTCTCTCGATATAGGTGAAATGAGCTATGCCGAAAGGGATCAAGGCCAAGCCGTAGAGCGCCCGCGCGATGCGCAGACCCTTGTCGCCGGTGGCAAAACCGAGGCGCTGCCCGTCCCGGTCGCCGGCGCACCGGACGTACAGAATCCAGGCGGCCGCCACCATCGCCGCAGTCTTACAGGCGGCCCAAGTAAGCTGCATCCCGGGATCGAGGAAGAGGTGGGGCACATCCAGCAGCAGCAGCCAAGCGAGGAGGAAGCTGAGCAGAACGCGCGAAGCGACGGCTGCTGTGCGCTGCCAGAATAGGCCGATGCCAGGTACCAGAGAGATGAAGGCGCAGAGATAGGCCAGGACGCCGCGCGCGGGCACACCCTTGGGCACCGGCAGCCACAGCGGGGTGAAATCGCCTTTGATCAAGCCCAAGATTCCGAGGGTGATCATGGTCGCAGCAAAGACTGCATGACCCAAGCTTGCGATGCGCATGGCCCTTCCTCCCGTGCCATTCTCGTTCATCGATCCGTTTGCTGCATATTCAAACTCCGCGCCGCGGTACCGCTGCGCGCGGGAAGGCTGTCGATCAATCAGGTGGCCGTGGAAGTCGGGTTCTGCCATCAGAGTCACTTCGCCATGCACATGCGCCCCATTTTGGGAGTCGCACCCCCATGTAATAAGGGACAGCGTCTCCTAGTCCTCGAAGGACGTCCGGCTCGCTCCACCCGTTGCGCTAGCCGCTCTCTCAAGTCACCCGATTTCCAGGGTTCGCGTGGCTCATTGCCGCGGGATTTGCCTTACCGAAAACGCTCGACCGCAGTACGCTGGGAACGGGCCAGCACGTAGCTCGCACTCAGGTGGCGTAGGAGCGTGCACCAACCCGAGCGCCCCCAATGGTCACCAACCAAGAAGAGTTGTCGATGAACGGCGTCGCACCACACAATGCGTTCGCGAAGTGGATTGGCTTAGCCGCGGTACTGGCCCCCCCTAGCGCCGTCGATCAGTGAGCACCGCGAGCTCTTTGAAGGCACGTGGTATACCGACAGCAATCTCCGGCATCCCGCGTCCGGATACGCTTCGAGGAGAAGTATCCGGGCACCCAGTTCGCCATGCACATGATGCCCTACGCTTACGCAGGTTCGATTCCTGGCGGGCCTGTCTCGCAGTAAGCGGCCGCGCGCGCCGGCGACGACATCACGCCGCCCCGCCGCGGCGGACGCGATCATCCCAGTCAATATGGTAGCCGAACAACCAATCCTGAGATTGACGAGCGATGAGCTTCAAGAAAAAAGGCATGAGCAGGTCCCGGATCACCCGACCGGCAGGCCTGGGTGCTTTGTGGCTCGAGGACCGCGCCCCGAACGCCACGACGCGCTCGACGCGGGGACGACGCAGCCGCTCGAATGCCGTAAAGGCCGCGGCCGGTCCGGGAAGGTCCCGCAGGCACTTGGCCAAGACCAGCGCGTCCTCGATGGCCATCGAGGCGCCCTGCCCGGAGCTCGGGGAGGCCGCGTGAGCCGCGTCGCCGATGATGATCATCGGACCGCGGTACCATGTCGGGACCTTGGGGAGGTCATATTGATCGGTGCCGCCAACCAGCTCAGTCGTGCTCCGGATAATATCGACAGTCGGGCCCGCGTCATTCGCGAACAAGTCGCGCAGGCGCGCTTTCCATTGATCGCTTGTCAACGCTTCCGGGACTACACGCCGCGCGGCCCGCGCACTCGGCGGATTGGCGAACCACCAGATCTCCCCCGACGGATGCACGACGTAACCGAAAAACGCCCGCTTGCCGAAAATCATGACGTACGCGCCTGGGGCCGTGCTGACCGTCGCCGTGCGGGTGAAGCCTCCAACATTGCCGAGACCGAGGTGGCGGGGGTCGGGCGCCTCCGGGTCGATGATCCGGCGCGTGCGCGAATGGATACCGTCCGCGCCAATCAGTAGATCAGCGCTGGCCCGTGTCCCATCCTCAAAGCGCGCGGTTACCCCCCCGTTCGCGACCACCTCCGCGTCGACCAGGCGTTTGCCATGGTGCACGTCGATCCCACGGCCTCGCGCCGCCTCGTACAAGGCGCGATACAGATCCGCGCGTTTGATTGTGTGAGTCGTGGTGCCGTCGGGGAGGATGCCCCCGATCGGGATCGTGCCCAGGTGCTTGCCCGTGCCGCTCACGAGGTCGATGGTCCGCGTGGAAAAACCCAGTCCCATGACCGCCCCCTGAAGATCGAGCGCCCGCAACGCATCAAGCCCGTTGACGGCGACCGTCAGGAACGCTCCCGCGTTTGCCGTGCTCTCGGGGTAGGCTTCATACACAACCGACTCGATGCCGGCGCGCTGCAGTGCCACGGCGGTGACGGGCCCAGCGATGCCGCAGCCGATGATGAGTGCCTTTGTCATAGCGCTTCCCCCGTTGATCAAAGCTTCCTGAGCGTCGGGAGTGCCTTGAACAAGCTGCGAGGAGTATTCGATCGGCCGGCCACCAACACGTTCCTGGTGAAGCCGTCGCACTGGTTCAACAGGTAGCGACGGTGTTCACTGGATGTGGGACGACGAATAGATGGGGCTGTGCAATCACTTCGCGCTGATCTCGAAGGTACCCTCCACTACCTCGACGAACGTTCGCTCTTCGCGCAGGATGAGTCGCTTCGTCTGTGCCATCGCGAAGTTCTCGTGTGCCTGCGGATGCGATCTCAGGCGAACGCAGTACTCGTCGATGATGGCAGCGGCCTCAGCGCCGCCCCATGGGGTCACCGCGGGACATGTCGTTGTCCGGGGGCACGCGGCCAAATGTAATGCGCCTCGCGGACAGGCGTCGCGCAAATTCGGCCGACAGAGAGCAGAATCCGCTGGTCGCGCAGCCAGAGCGGGGTCACCATTCCTCAACCCAGCGGATTTGAATCGTGAAGCACCGATAGCTAGCTTCATATCTGCTCTCTCATTTCGGGGTCTCAAACGGTGGCGCTGCGAGCTTTGGATCTGCCGCGCAGGCGGTTCTTGGGTGCGACGGGCGGTGTGCGCTTGAGTCTCGTGACCGACCCCGCCGGTCTCGCCGAGGCACCGCCGTCCGACAGCGTGCGCGTCTGCATTCATGCCGGCCCGCCGGTGTACGCGCTGTGCCGTCACGGCAGCGCGCAGCACAAGGGCACGGTGATCTTCGGCGACGTGGACATCATCCCCGCGCACACGACGGCCGCCTGGGAGCTCAAAGGCACCGACGTGGATCTGGTGATCACGATCGACGGCGCGCTGCTCTGCCGCGTTGTGCAGGATGCCGGCCGGGACCCGTGCCGCCTGGAGATCCGGAGTCGCTTTCAGGCGCGCGACGCGCGGATCGAGCACATTGGCTGGGCGCTCAAAGCGGAGATGGAAAGCGGCTATCCGAGCGGGCCGTTGTATCTGGAGAGCCTGGCCGAGGGACTCGCCGCCTGTCTCGTGTACAACCACAGTTCGGCCGCACGGGAGCCCGACGCGCCGCGCCGCGCCTTCACCGCGCGCCGGCTGCGCGACGCCACGGCCTTCATCGAAGACAACCTGGGTCGCCCTCTCTCACTGGCGGACATCGCCTGCGTGTCGGGGTTGAGGGTGTCGCAATTCACAGTGCAGTTTCGACAGTCGATCGGCGTGTCGGTGCACCAGTATGTGATTCGCCGCCGTGTGGACCGGGCTGCGGAATTGCTCCGGGACGGGAGACTGTCGATCAACCAGGTCGCAATGGAAGTCGGCTTCTGCCATCAGAGCCACCTTGCTAAGCATATGCGCCGCATACTGGGTGTCGCTCCCAGCGTCGTGCGTGGCAGGACTTCTTAAGCTGTAGAATTCCTACAGGTACCGTCCAAAGCTGATTCCAGCCGTCTGAACGTGCGCGACAGTGGCGCGATCAGACCGCATACTTGCTCCGTGGTGGAGCGATTGCGTGTTCGCAGCGCGACGGATCATGTGTACGCGCCCGCATGGCTCGCGATCCTGCGGGCCGGCCTCGTGAGCGGCGTGCTCGACATCACCGCGGCCATCGTGGTGTATGCGCGCTTCGCACACACCGTTCCCATGCTCCAGGGCATCGCGAGTGGCATTCTTGGCCGTGACGCCTTCACCGGCGGGCTCGCGACGGCCGGGCTGGGATTGCTGTGCCACTTCTCAATCGCGACGACCGCCGCTGCCGCTTACTTTGCGGCGAGTCGCCGCATGCCTGTCCTGCTGGAGCACGCTGTGGCTTCGGGCGCGGCCTACGGTGTCTTCGTCTACTTCTTCATGCAGCTCGTGGTGATCCCGCTCTCCGCGATCGGCCCGCGTCCGCTCGCACTGGAAGACGTGCTCATCGGCGTGGCCATTCACATCCCGTGCGTAGGCTTGCCGATTGCCCTCACGCTGCGCCGCTACGCCCCGGCGAGTCGGGTCGCGGATGTCGTGCCAGCGGGCGGGGAATAGTGGGCTGGCGCGCGACGGTGATCCCGGCCGCCCTCACGCTCGGGTCGCTGATGTGCGCTGACGCACGCACCCGCGATGGCACGGTCGACGTGCGGAGTGCGGTGCGCCAGACGATCGAGCGCGAGAACGCGGATTGGGTGGACGCCATGAAGCGCGAAGATGCCACGGCCATCGCCGAGCCGTATGACGACGCCGGCGTGTTCGTCACGGCGACGGGGGAGAGCTTCGTGGGCCGGCCTGCGATCGCGTCGCTCATGCGGCAGCGCTTTGCGAAGGAAGGGCGCCTCGTCGATGGCGAGATCGTGCAGGATGGGCTGACGCAGGTGGGACGGCAAGTGTACGAATGGGGCCACGTCGATCTGCGCCTGCAACGAAGGGCCGAGACGCCCACGCAGGTGAAAGGCCGCTACGTCACGGTGTGGAGTCAGGACGTGGACGGCCGATGGAAGATCGTGCGCAATCTCTCGCTCCCGTTTTGACTGCCAGCCGCGCTGTGGGGCTGAGCGCCGATCAGATGGAGAAGCCCAAGAGGCTTGGGCCGCATGGCAACCCGCACGGAGAGCTTCTCCATCGCCTACCGGATGCTCGGCAGCGTGATGGTGCGGAGGATCTGGTCCAGGAGGCCTACCTCTGCTGGCAGGAGGCGCCCGAGGCCGACGTGCGCTCGCCGCGTGCCTATCTCGCGACCGCGGTCACGCGGCTCGCCATCAACCAGCTCCGCTCAGCGCAGCGCCGGCGCGAAACCTATGTGGGGTCCTGGCTCCGGAGCCACTTGCCCATTACCATCGCGTCGTGGGCGCTGCGCCCGGCGAGCCGCATCACCGGCGGCGTGATCCTCACCGTTCCAGCTCTCTGGAGCAGCACATGAACCGACCGTAGCCAAGACGGAACGGCCCACCACGGCGAGGGCCGTTACGTGACCGTTTGAGGGCGGACACCGGCGTTCGTTGGAAAATTCTTCGCAATCTCTCCCCACCGTTTCGAAGGCGTTTTCGTGAGCGGGCGGAATTTGCTCTCCCGTGATAGAACGTGCGCGACGGACGATCAACGCGCCCGTACGTTACGACGGGAGAGAGTGCAGTTCGACCGTCCCTCATTCCAGGAGGACAATCATGCCCTTGAACGTTCGAAGCGTATCCGCGGCGGCCGGGCTCTGGCTGTCCGTCGCTTCCCGCATGCTGGCGCAGGAGCCGGTGACCCTCACGGGCAAGGTGACCAGCGACGCCGGCCAGCCCCTGGCGCAGGTCGAGGTCGCGATCCCGTCCATGGGTCTGGGCGGCCTCAGCAGAGATGACGGCAGCTTTACCGTCGTCGTCCCCGGGGCGCGGGTCTCGGGGCAGACCGTCACGGTCGTGGCCCGGCGCCTGGGCTACAAGTCGCAGAGTGCACAGGTCACCATGACCTCGGGCGGCGTGACGCACGACTTCGTGCTCACGGCCAACCCGCTGCAGCTGGGCGAGGTAGTGGTCACGGGCGCGGGGACGAGCGCGGCGGCCAATGCGCTGGGCAACGTCCGGAACAATGTGGCGGCCGATCAGATCGAGCGGGCAAGCGAGACGAACATGGTGGAGGCGCTCGCCGGGAAGGCGCCGAACGTGACGGTGGTCCAGCAGTCGGGGGATCCCGGCGCCGGCTCCTTCATCAATATCCGCGGCATCAGCACCATCCTCGGCAGCAACCAGCCGCTGTTCGTGATCGACGGCGTCCCTGCGGATAACTCGACGTTCTCGACCTCGAACTTCAACGCGCCGGACGACGCCGGCGGCACCCTGGCGATGGCGGGCCAGGGCGAAGGCACGGTGGCCACGAACCGGGGGGCGGACATCAACCCGAACGACATCGAGTCGGTCGAGATTCTGAAGGGTCCGGCGGCGGGCGCCATTTACGGGGCGCGGGCAGCAGCGGGGGTGGTGTTGATCACGACGAAGTCGGGGCGGTCGGGGCCGACGCATTTCACGTTTCGGTCCTCCACGTCCTTCAACGACATCAACCACACCTACCCGCTGCAGACGCTATACGGACAGGGCACGAACGGCATCCACGCCGACACGACGCTCGGCGGAGCGTGCGACGTTTCCGGAACGTCGAGCTGTGCGCGCTCGTGGGGTCCCCCCATCCCGGCGGGAGCGGCGGTGTTCGACCACGCGAACGAGATTTACCACGTGGGTCACACGCTCGACGACGGGTTCACGGTGTCGGGCGGGAACGACCGCACGACGTTCTACCTGTCGGGGGATTACAACCATGACCAGGGCGTGATCGTCGGGCCAAACAACGTGTCCAATCGCAGCACGGTGCGCGTCAAGGCCTCACACCGTGTGATCGACAACGTGAAGCTGGGCGCCGACCTGTCGTTCGCCGACACGCGCTCCAACTACATCCAGCGGGGCAACAATACCAACGGCATCCAGCTGGGCGATCTCCGCACGCCGCCCGACTTCGACAACATGCCGTATCTCGTGCAGACGATCGCCGGCCCGCAGGAGCGCGGCTATCGGTTCCAGCACCCGAACGATGGCACGCTGCTCGACGACCGGACGTTCGACAACCCCTTCTGGACTGCCTTTCAGCAGTTGAACTCGGCAAACGTGGGGCGGGTGTACGGCAACATAAACGCCGAGTATCTGCCGGTGGCGTGGTTGAAGGTGAACTACACCCTAGGGGCGGACTATTGGACGGATGAGCGGTTGGAGGGCTGCCCGGTCAGCTCTGCGTCGCCCTGCATCGCCGGGCGGGTGGTCGAGGGGAAGATCGTCAACTATCAGATCGACCACAATCTTACCGCCACGGCGACTTACACGATCAATCCGGACCTGGGTGGGACGGTCACGGTGGGTCAGAACCTCGATACCCGCAACAACCGCCAGCTCGGGTCCGTGGGGCGGACGCTGGTGGCGCTCCAGCCTTTCAAGCTGTCGAACACCGTGACCCAGGATCTACCGCTCGATCAGGAGACCGTGATCCACGATGCCTCGTGGTTCGGGCAGGCGGGGCTGGACGTGAAGGATCAGGTGCACCTGATCGCGGCGCTGCGCAACGATGGCTCGTCGACGTTCGGGAAGTCGAACCTGCGGAGCTGGTTCCCGAAGGGGAGCCTGGCGTGGGAGTTCACCAAGGCGATCGGGGAGCAAACGTGGCTGTCGTACGGCAAGGCGCGGGTGGCGTACGGCGAAGCGGGCCAGGAGCCGTTGCCCTACCTCACGTCGCTCACGTACTCGAACGGCCTGATCGGCGGCATCTCGCAAGGGACCGGCAACACCCCGACGCTGAATGGTATCGGTGGGTTGGTGACCCGGTCGGAGCTGCGGCCGGCGACGACGTTGAAGCCGGAGCGCTCGAAGGAGTTCGAGGCAGGGCTGGACCTCGGGTTCTTGAAGGACAGGGCCGACGCGAGCGTGACGTGGTACAACAAACAGTCCTCGGACATCATCCTGCGGCAGCCACTCAACCCCTCCATCGGATTCTTCGCGGAAGGCGCCAACGCGGCGACGATGCGGAACCGTGGCTGGGAGGTGTCGTTCAACGTGCGGCCGCTGCAGCAGGCTGAATATGGGTGGGAGCTGGGGCTGCAGTGGGCCCGAAACCGGAACACGGTGTTGTCGCTCGGCGGCGAGCAGTTCATCTCGATCGGGGACTTCAACAACCAGGTCGCCATGGTGGGCCAGCCGATCGGCGTGTATCTGGGCAGCGGGTTCCTGCGCTGCGGGATCTCCTCCAGCTCAGCGCCGGTGGTCGGTTCAACCCCCACCGATACCACGATGGGGCAAGTCTGCGCGGGCAAGCCGAAAGGTGCCCTGTACATCGGGCCGGACGGCTATCCGTTGCAGGATCAAGACCCGCGGATCGTGCAGGACCCGAACTACGCGTGGACCGGCAGCGTGCGGACGGCGTTCCGGTTCCGGAAGCTGCAGGTTTCGGGCCTGCTCGACATCCGCCACGGCGGCCAGATCTGGAACGGCACCAAGGGCGCCCTCTGGAGCTACGGCACTCGGGGGGACACCCAGCAGCGGGCCGCCTGCACCGATCAAAACGATCCGACGTCGTGCACGGGTAACCCCAAGGTCTTCGGGCAGGGCGGTTGGTACGACGGCCCGGTCGCGGGGCCGGGGGCCGGACAGACGGTATCCATCGGTGAGTACTTCTATCGCCACGTGGTGGCCTGCCCGTTCATTGGCATCGACGAGCCGTGCATCGAAGATGCTGGGTTCGTGAAGCTGCGCGAGGTCTCGGTCAGCTACACGCTCGACGCCCCGTGGGTGCAGCGTTCCCTCGGTTTCTCGAGCATCGACCTCCGCGTCAGCGGCCGCAACCTGAAGACGTGGACGAACTACACGGGCTATGACCCCGAGACCAACCTCGGGGGCGCCATCTCGGCCAACGCCGGCGCCGGCGGGGTGGACTATTTCAACAATCCGCAGACACGCTCGTTCGTGTTTTCGGTCACCTTGAACCATTGACCCTGAGGAGAACGACATATGCATCGCGCTACGCATGTCGCGCTCGCGTGTCTGGGGCTGCTCCTCGGGACGGGGGGCTGTGACACGTTTCTGACCGGCGACAAGCTGTCCCAGAACCCGAACCTACCCACGTCGGCGTCGGCTCAGCAGTTGTTCATCGGCGTGCAGGCGGGCCAGTTCGCGTTCCAGGAGGGCACGATCGCCATGGTGATGTGCGAGTGGGTCCAGGCCTGCTCCGCCGGCAACAGCCGGTTCGTCCAGCAAGCCGCGCAGTACGTGGTCGGCGAGGGCACGGGCATCGGTCTAACCGACTGGACCACGGCCTACGGTGGCGGTGGCCTGATCGACATCAGAAAACTCGAAGCGGCGGTCGGCGCCGTGGATGATTCCGTGTGGCTCGGCATCGGCCAGATTTGGGAAGCGTTCACGATGGGCACCGTGTCTTCCGTCTGGGGCGACGTGCCTTACAGCGAAGCCGTCTCCGGGAAGACCGACCCGGTGCTCGACGACCGGTTCGTGATCCTCGGCGACCTTCAGACGCTGCTGTCGACCGCCATCACCAACCTGGCGGGCCCCGGCAGCGGGCCCGGCGCGAACGACCTGATCTTCGGGGGCAACACGGCGAAATGGACCAGGGTGGCCTGGACGCTCAAGGCCCGCTATTACCTGCAGACCGCCGAGTCCCTCGGCGCGCCGGCCTACACCGCGGCGATCGCCGCGGCGACGAATGGCATCAACGACGCGACGGGGGCGAGCGATTTCGCGTCCTTCCACACCACCGCCACGTCCGAGCGCAACATGTGGACGCAGTTCCAGACCAGCTCGGGGTTCGGGACCGATCTCGAAGGCGGCAAGGCGCTGATCGACATCCTGAAGAGGCGCAACGACCCGCGTCTGGCCAAGTACTATTGCAAGGCCACGGCGGCCGCGTGGAAGGCGAAGAACCGGTATCCCAAGAACGGGGCCATCCTCGATCCCAACGGCAACATGGAACAGGTGACGGCCATCGTGGACACGTCCAAGAATTTTTCGGGCAGCACCCCGCCGACGTGGCCGACGACGGCCGGCACCACCACGGTGGATAGCAACGTCACCTGGATCAACCGCGGACTCCCGTACGTGGGGGACGACTTCAACACGCCTCCGCCACCTCCGGTGTCGCAGTTCAACTGCCTGCCTTCCCGTTTTGCGCCCGACGCACGGGTTCCCTACGTCAGCTACGTCGAGAACGAGCTGATCCTGGCGGAGGCGTATAACCAAACCGGGGACGACCTCAACGGACTGCTGCACTTGAACAACGCGCGGGCGACGGTGCCCTTGTCGGCGATCGTAGGTGTCACGGGCGCGGCCCTGCTCGACTCGATCATTATCGAGAAGTACGCGGCCATGTTCCAGAACATCGAGTCGATCAACGACTACCGGCGGACCTGCATTCCCGCCCTGGTGCACTCGGCCAACTCGGAAGGGTTCCAGAACGTTCCGGGGCGGTTGTTCTATCCGCAGAGTGAGCGCAACGTGAACCCGAACGTGCCGACTCCGACCGTGCAGCTCGCGACCCGCGGCTTCCGCAACCGCGGGGACGTGCACGCGTGTGAGCACGACAATTCACCGTAGCTCTCGACGCCCTGGGAGTATGGCAGGGGAGTGAATCCGCGGTCGGGATCCGCTCCCCTGCACACTTCGGGCGGCGCGGGACGGGAGGAGAAGGCATGAGCGGCTCGCGCATCGCGGTTCTGGTCGCCGTCATGTTGCTCGCGACCGCGTGCTACAACTATACGGTGCTCCGGCGATCCCAGCCGGCGCCGTCGACCTACGTGGCGGTGACCCTCACGGAATCCGGGTCGGAAGCGCTGGCCCAGTACATCGGCCCCAACATCCTGGTGGTCCGGGGTCGATTCCTCAGCGCCACCGATCGCGGGCTAGTGCTGTCGGTCGCGGCGGTCGAGAACCAGCGCGGTAGCATCTTCGAGTGGAAGGGTGAACCGGTGGCGATCCCGGGAGAATTCGTGCGTGCGGTGGAAGAGCGCCATGCGGCGTATGGGAAGACGGTGCTACTCGCGGGTGCCTCCCTCGTGGGCTTTCTTGCCGCCTATGCGGCGTTCGGGCCAGGCGCCAACGGTACGACGCTGGGCGGGGTCGGCGGTCCGCCTAGCCCGCGCTGACGGCTACAGCTGTCGCGAGATGCTCCTCTCCTGCTCGGCGACGGGCCACCCAATGCCCAGCCTGTAACCTGACCCCATTCGTCCCAGGGTCATCACTCTCCTCCGTCAACACAACGTTTGGTTCGCGAGATGCCCAGGAGCCACGATCCTTAGGCGAGGAGGTATCATGGACTCTGATCGTCAGGTTCCACCGTCCTTGATCGTGAGGCGCTTCGACACGCCAGATCGGGTCGTAACGTTCGATAATGGCCGACTCGAAGTGATCACGGTCGGTGGGCGGGTCATCGGAAGGGGAAGTTATGGGGCTGGATGGAGATGGTCGCACGCTGCGAGGGCCCCTGCTCCAGGAGAGTGCGCGCCTGAACACGTGGGCGTGGTTCTCTCGGGCCGGGCCAAGGTCATCATCGGGGAGGCCGAAGAGATCGACCTCACACCGGGAGACTTCTTCCATATCGCGACCGAGTTCGAAGGTTGGGTCGTCGGCCATCGCGCCTGCGAAGTCCTATACATGAACGGTGTCGAGGCGCTGATCAAGCGATTGCGCCGGGAGTAGGGAGTTGTCTATGTACGGTGCCGCACCGCACCGGGCGTTCGCGAAGTGGATCGGCTTAGCCGCGGTGCTGGCTCCAATTCTATTCATTTTGTCATTCACGATTGGCGGATTGCTTCGTCGCGGGTACTCGCCGATTCATCAAGCCATCAGCGACTTGGGCGTGGGCGCCAGGCCGTGGCTATTGAATATTCCGCTTTTGTCCTCGGATTTGTGCTCGCGATCTTCGCCGTCTCATTTGTGCGCGCTCGGCGAACGGTGATGGGCCGAGGATGGTGCTGGGCTTGCGCCAGTTTCTTGGCTGGCCCAGGCATATACGCTACAGCCGGCATTTTTCCCGAAACGAATCCCATTCACTGGCAAGTAGGCATGCCTTTGCTTGCATTCGGTTCGGTTGTCGGGTTCTGCTCGTCGGCGTGGGACTTCGGCGGGATCACGAGTGGCGCGCGTTCGGCGTCCACTCGTTGATCGCCAGCGTGGCCGCAGCGGTCTTGATTGTGTTGATGAACATGGCTTTCATGCCAGACGCGGCGTTATGGGAGCTCGCATCTCGGAGGGCTCGCCGAACGGGTGACGTTTATTGAAATCCTGGCCTGGTATGTTGTGGCGGGCTGGCGGCTCTTTCGAGGGCCACGGTCCGGTGCGCCCGTCGGCGTTCGCGGTCGATGTTCCCAATCCCGTTGCGCCTCGGTTCAGCGGGTCGTATTGAGGCTTCTCATCCGCTCAATCAGGAATCCTCTGTTTCTTTGCGGCAATGGTCGTGCTCGCCCTGCCTTCGAGTCCGTCACCTCGCGGGCCAACCGTCCCTCGAGGTGTTCCTCAGTGCCAGGATTAGTGCCAACGCCGGCGTCATCCAGTGACGCTGGCGTTCCTCGCTCCGAGGTAAGTCCTTGAGAATCAACAAGCGGTTCAACGCCGGCGTTGCTAGGAGTGCGCTCCAAA
>Ga0066710_100002417_pt1 | contig 15036 bp, 11 predicted proteins | sample GraSoiAngelo_159_FD_79666 | JGI IMG/M metagenome (GOLD analysis project Ga0066710, IMG submission 79666) | Grasslands soil microbial communities from the Angelo Coastal Reserve, California, USA - 14_1009_16_40cm | ecosystem: Environmental > Terrestrial > Soil > Grasslands | place: USA...
TACACAGTCGTCTTCGGCACGACGCGGTAGGCCACCGAGAACTGCGGCGATACGTCGGCGAAGTCCTTCTGCGGCGTCAGGACCACCGCGGGCGCTATGGCGGGTGTGAAGAACGTATTCAAGCTCGCCTCCCTGTGCTCGCGATCGCCGCGCGCGCCGACGACGACATCGAGCGCGCTCGAGAAGCTGAACGTGGCCTGGCCGTACACCCCGAGTCCGCGATCGTCCAATGCCGATTTCGGCGAGTGCTGGCTGACCGGGAAGCTCAGGAACTGCGAGAGCACGAACGGCGAAAAGTTGTTGACGGCGTCCTGCGTGTAGTTCTGCGTGAACGTAAAGACGCCGAGCTGCCACTTCAGCGCCACACGCGGAGAGAGAACGATCGGCGCGGCCTTCCCCGACGCCAACCTGGCCTCCTCGGTGAACTGGAAGTCCTCTTCGGTGTTGTTGCGCGTGATGAGGGGCTGCGCCGTGTAATCGAGGTCGGTCAGATCTTCCGTCTTCCATTTCAGGAAGCCGGTCGTCGTCGAGAAGTCGATCTTCGATCCGGTGAACGACACGTGAACCGTCGGCGCGACGATGTCGCGGTGAGTGAATCCTTCGACGTCGCGTGACGTGTGAAACGGTCTCGCGCGAAGGGCGCCGAGGTCGTTGAGCGCGTAGTCGCCGTCGCGTGCGCGTTCACCGCTGACCATCGCCCGCGCCTCCCAGCGCGCGTTGGGCTTCCACAGAAGCTGACTCTTGCCGAACAGGGCCGAGCGCGAGTCGAGGCCGTGGCCGGTGACGTCGTTCTTCGTGAACCCGTCGCGGGCCGAGTAGCCGAAGCCCAATCCGACAGCAAGGGTGTCGCCCTTCAGCGGGCCGGAAACGGTGCCGCGCACATCGCCGCTGTTGAAGTTGCCGTACGGGCCAATCAGGCTGCCGGTCCACGTTTTGAGCGATGGCCGGCCGCTCGTGATATTGATGATGCCGCCGAGCGCGTTGCGCCCGAACAGCGCGCTCTGCGGGCCGCGGACGAACTCAATCTGATCGACGTCCACCAGCTCGATGCTCGACGAGTTGGCGTTGAGCTGCGGGACGCCGTCGATGTAGCTGGTGACGCCGGGATTGGTCGGGCTCGCACCGACGCCGCGGAACCGCGGGTTGCTCAGTTTTCGCGCCGTGAACTCGTTGAAGAAACTGTTCGGCGCGAACCAGCCCGCCTGGCTGACACTGTTCAGCGCGGCGAGCGTCAGCATTTCATTCGAGACGGCCGTCACGCTCACCGGCAGGTTCTGCGGATCGTCTGGTTCCTTTTGCGCCGTCACCGTAATCGGCGGCAGCGTCGTGTAAACCGGAGGTTGTGCCGCGGAAGGAGCGACCGCCGCGAGCAGGCAGTACGCGACGGCCGCAACACGGCTGATCGGCGTCTGATACATTGGCGAATTCTCCCATATCCTGATGCGGCCGCCTTCGACGGAGTACCTCTTATGACGCGTAGATCGGCGGTTTGCAGTTTGATGCTGGCGTTCGCTCTTGGGACGAGCGCCGTCATCGTGGCGTTCCCGTTTCAGGGCCGCGATTCGACCGTCGACTGGCCGCAGTGGCGGGGGCCCGAACGTAACGGATTGTCACAAGAGACTGGATTACTGAAGAACTGGCCCGCCGCAGGTCCGCCGATCGTTTGGTCGGTCGCGACGCTCGGCGCCGGCTACGGCTCGATCGCGACCAAGCGCGATCGCATTTTCGTGCAGGGCGCGAAAGACAGGCAGAGCGTGATCTACGCGCTCAATCGCGCCGATGGGAAAGGGATCTGGTCGAAGGCGCTCGGGTCTGCTCGAACCAACGATCGCGGGTCGGGTCCGCGCGGCACGCCGACGGTCGACGACGATCGCGTGTACGTCCTGACGGAGCAGGGGACGCTCGCGTGCCTCAAGACCGAGGACGGCACATCGTTGTGGCAGCGCAATATCCTGAGCGACTTCAGCGGCCGCCAGATTTCGTGGTTGATCAGCGAATCGCCGCTCGTCGACGGCAACAACGTCATCGTCACGCCCGGCGGTCCGCGCGCCGGAATCGTCGCGCTCGACAAGATAACCGGCAAGACGGTGTGGACCAGCCAGCAACTGAGCGACGAAGCCGGCTATGCCTCGCCGATCGCTGCCGACGTCCAGGGCGTGCGAGTCGTCATGACGCTGACGTCGAGCGCCGGCGTCGGCGTCCGCGCAACGGACGGCAGGTTGATGTGGAGGTTTGAGCCGGTCGCGAACAACACCGCCAACATCGCCACGCCGATCTTCCACGACGACAAAGTCTTCTACTCGTCGAACTACGGCACCGGGGCGGCGCTGCTCGGCCTGACGGCGCGGAATGGCGAGGTGAGCGCGCATCAAATCTACTTCACGCGCGAGATGCAGAATCACCACGGCGGGATCGTGCTGGTGAACGGCTATCTCTACGGCTTCAACAACTCCATCCTCACATGTCTGGATTTCGCGACCGGAAAGATGATGTGGCGCGATCGCAGCGTCGGCAAGGGCTCGCTGACGTACGCGGACGGCAACCTTTATATATTGAGCGAAGACAACGTCGTCGGCCTGGCCGGCGCCACGCCCGGCGGGTACCAGGAAAAGGGTCGATTCCGAATCGCCGATCAGGGACTACCGAGCTGGGCGCATCCGGTCGTGAGCGACGGCCGCCTGTACATCCGCAACCAGACTACGCTCGCCGCATACGACATCCACGCGCGGTGACGGCGGCGCGAAGAATCATGCGCCCAGATTGAACGCCGCGATCGTCTTTCTGTCGCGGACATAGAGGGTGGTGCCGGCAAGCGTCGGCGGCGTCCACGACAGGTGTTCGAGAATATCAGCCCGCGCGAGCACCTTCATGCCTTGCGGCGACACGGTCACAAGGCCGAGATGGCCATCCTCGTCGAGCACGATCAGCTTCCCGTCCGCGTAGAGCAGCTGCGCGCGCGCGAAGGCGCGATTCTGCCACGCGATTCTCCCGGTCTTCATGTCGACGGCGGTGATGAACGCCGGGCCGAAATCGCCGCTCGAGCCGTACGCATAGTCGCCGAGGCGGATGACCGTGCCGATGTGCACGCGCATGCGGTTCGAAAACCACTTCTCGGCAGTGACGGTCTTGCCCGCCGCTTGATGCAGCTCGATCGCCCGGCTGCCCGCGCTATAGGCTGAGGAAACGAAGAGGACATGATCGGCCGGCGACCAGACCGGCGTGCTGATGTTCAGGCCGTAATCCGTTTTGTGCGGATGGGTCCACAGCGTCTGGCCGTTCGATGGGTTCATCCCGACGACGCGGTCGCCGGCGAACACGACGAGCTGCGGCTGGCCATCGACGTCGATCAGAATCGGCGAGGCCGGAGAGACCTCGCCGCTGCCGCCTTTCCACACGAGCGCGCCGGTCTGTTGGTTGAACGCGGCGACGGCTTGATCCGAACCGCCGAGCGTCACGATAACCGTTCCGTTGTAGGCGAGCGGACTGCAGGAATCGCCGCGGTTGGGCGATGGCGCGCCGTACTCCTTGATGAAATCGTGCGACCAGAGAAGCTTGCCGGTCGCTTTGTCGACCGCGAAGAGCTCGCGGCGCGAGCTTGTCGCGTAGACCCGCGTGCCGACGATGAGCGGCGTTGCGTGGGGGCCAGCGCCCTCTGAGAAATCGACGCCGTCGGTTGGCGCGGCGTAGGCGAACTCCCAGATCGTTTTGCCCGTCGCGGCGTCGAGCGCCGCAACCACTTCCTGCTGGCTGCGACGCACGTAGGACATCACGCCGCCGGGGCGATACATCGTGTAAAGGCGACCGCGCTCGACGAGGATCGACGAATGTCCTTCACCGAGCGCGCGGGTCCACAGTTTTGTCGGACCGGAGGGCGGCCACGTCGACGCGAGTCCCGTCGCGTCGGACACGAAGTTGCGGTTCGGCCCGCCCCACTGGGTCCAGTCGGATCCGGCCGCAGTCAGCCCATATCGCGGCGCCTGGCACAGCACCGCCGCGATTGCGCCGACGAGGACGATCCTTTTTTGCTTCATAAGATCCGGGTGCTGGCTCAAATCGTTATATCACCGTGTTAACGTTCAGCGCGATGGACAACGACAATGAGCGGGCGTCAAGCTCGCTCATACGATGGACGCAGGTCATCTATGCGCTCCACGCGTTCAGCCTGCTCACGGGAATCCTCGGGGCCGCGACGGTGGTCGGCGCGTTTCTCACCGGCTGGCCGTCGATCATCGCTGTCATCCTCAACTATGTAAAGCGGAGCGAGACGCGCGGCACCTGGCTGGAGTCGCATTTTCGATGGCAGATTCGAACGTTCTGGTTTGGACTGCTCTGGATCTCGCTTTGCGTGATGTTCATCGTTGTGACGCTGGGCATCGGCATCCTCATCGCGTGGTTTCCGATGGCCATGGTGGGACTCTGGTTCATTTACCGGATTGTCCGCGGCTGGCTGTCGCTGAACGATGGCCGGCCGATGTACGCATAGGCGGTCAGCATCAGTTGAACCGCGGCGAGCATCCGGTTCCGGACTGAATCAGAGCGAGAGGCGAGGCGTCAGTAAACCGATGAGCCTCTCGAATCGGGGGTCGGCGCGCAGACCGTCGAACTCCGGCTCGATGCGCGCGCGTGCGGCTGTGAACGCCGGCAACTCCGCGAGCGACCGCTCAAGAAACGCCAGCGCCGGTTCCGCATCGCCGCGCATCGCGTGAACCGATGCCGCGTAGTACCTCGTGAATGGATCGTCCGCGCCAAGGCGGACGCGCCGCTCGAAGCTCTCGAGCGCCACGTGGAACAGCGCATTCGCCTTGTGGACGTTGCCGAGACGAAGGTGGGCGCCGCCGAGGCGGGCGTTCAGCTCGACGAGGATCCGGTTCCGAAGCGCGTGATCGGTGCGGACCAGGAAATCGATCTCGCGCTCGAAGTACTGCAGCGCGTCGCTGTAACGCTCCTGCAGAGCGGCCAGGTGACCGGCGCGCATGTAGCCTCCGACCACAGCCAGGCCTTCGCGGCCCGACAGAAACGCCTCCTGCAACTCCATCGCACGCTCGGCGGCGCGGCGGCCGCGATCGAAGTCGCGAAGGAGCGCCGCGCAATGCGCGAGCTGCAGCGCGTACCAGCCGGCCTTCGGGTTGCGCTCGAGCGCGCGGTCGTACCAGTCGGCCGCTTCCGCGAACCGCGCGCTGCCGATGAACAGCGCCCGCGCCATGGCGGCGTACGCAGTGGCGTCGTCGGGGTCGAGTGCCAGTGCGCGGCGTATGGCCGCCATCCCTTCCACGTCCTGTCCCATCGCCGTGAGGAGCCATCCGAGCTCGCGCCACCCGCGGCCGGATTCGGGCTGCAGCTCGACGGCACGTCGCAGGCTCGACAACGCGCGATCGCGGAGTTCGGACATCGACAGATAGTCGGCCTTGGTGGCGTAGGCAACTCCGAGCTCGATGTGCGCGCGCGCGTACGCCGGATCGAGGCGGACTGCGCGCTCGAACAGCGTCACGGCGCGATCGAGCGCCTCGAAAGTCTCGACGCTGCGATTGAGGAGCCCGCGCGAGAACGCCTCGTACGCATCGACCACGGCGGTCTCGGACGAAGCGCGCCGATCGGGCACGCTCGCGGCGCGCAACCAGCCGGCCAGCTCCTGCACCAGCCGATCCTGCAGATCGAAAATCTCGGACAGCGTCCCATCCACTTTCGTCGACCGAATCAACTGGCCGCTGTCCACGTCGGTGAGCGACGCCGTGACGCGAACGGCATCGCCGGCCCTCTGAAATGCGCCGCTCACCAACCAGCGCGCTCTCACTTCGCGCGCCGCCGACAGGAACAGCGCGCTGCCGCGCTCGCCCGTCTGCCCCGCGAGTGTTTTCAGAATTTCCGAAACCCGTTCGCGCGAGACGACCGCGACGCCATCGAGCTGAACGGCGCGGGCGGTGAGCGTCTCGGCGAGCCCTGCGCCGAGCCAGTCGTCGTCCGCGCCGCCGGAAATGTTCACAAACCCGGTGACGGCCACGGTTACGGCCTCGTGGGAATCGATCGCATCCGCGATCCGCGCGCCGGCGCGCATCGAGGCCAGTGCGCCGCGGACCTCCTCGAGGTCGGCGAATCGCTGCTGCGGATCGCGCGCGAGCATGCGGCGCACGACTCTCTCCAGCTGCGGCAGTCGGGTATCGCGCTGGACGTCCGTGAATGGCGGCACATCGTCGCGGAGAATACTCTCGAGAATCTGCGCGATGGTGCTTCCGCCGAACGGCGGCCTGCCGCACGTCAGCTCGTAGAGCATGACGCCGAGCGAGAACATGTCGGCCCGCCCGTCGACGTCGCGCCCGGTCGCCTGCTCGGGCGACACATAAGGAAGCGTGCCGACGAACCGGCCTGCCGCGTCCGAGAGGTCGATGCTTCGAGTGATGTCGTCCGGCGCGGCCAATAAGGCCGTCCGGCGATGCGCGACGCCGAAGTCGAGCAGCTTCACGCGGCCGGCCGGCGTCATCATCACGTTTGACGGCTTCAGGTCGCGATGCACCAGACCCTGGCGATGCGCTTCCGCGAGCGCGCCGGCAATCTGCTCGCCGATGTCGAGCACGCGATCGGGACTGATCGGCGCGCCGCCGGCCAGAGCTGCCAGCGTCGTCCCGTCCACGTACTCCATCGCGATGTACGCGATGCGCCGTCCCTCGAGCTCGACTTCGCTCGTTTCGTAGACGACCGCGATGTTTGGATGGTTCAGGGCCGACGCGGCCCGTGCCTCAGTCAGCAGCCGGCCTCGGCCGTCGTCGCCGGCGGCGTCGCGGAGCATCTTCAACGCCACGATCCGGCGCAGCTGCAGGTCCTCGGCCCGATACACGTCGCCCATGCCGCCGGAGGCGATCCGGTCGAGAATGCGATAGTGCGACAGCAGCTCGCCGACCACGCGAACGATTGTCGTTCAAATGGGCCGCAAAAGCCGAGCGGTGAAATACTCGCGGAGCGCGAAGCTGCAGCCGAGCGATCTCACCAGATCCGAGGGGCCTTCTCGCTTTCGTCGGAGGACGACATGAGCGAAACACCGGAGCAGTACACGCGGCGCATTCTCGGCTACATGGAAGGCAAGGAGCCTCTTGCCGCGCTGGCAGCGACCGCTAAGAAGCTCGACCGGCTGATCAAGGGCATGTCCACGGCCAGATTGCGCAAGCGTCCCGCTCCGGAGAAATGGTCCGTCAGCGAGATCGTCGCGCATCTTGGCGACGCAGAAATCGTCGGTGGCTTTCGCATGCGGTTGATTCTCGGCTCACCGGGTGCGCCGATCGTTGCCTACGATCAAAATAAGTGGGTGACAAGCGGACATTACGACAAGCGCGATCCGCGGAAATCGGTCGAGCAGTTTCGCGTGCTGCGGGAAGGAAATCTTGCCCTGCTCAAATCGCTCGAGCCCGCGCAGTGGAAGCACTACGGCATGCATTCCGAACGCGGGCAGGAATCGATCGAACACATCGTGCGCATGTTTGCAGGGCACGACATCAATCACCTGCGGCAGATAGAAGAGATCCTCGCGCGCAAGCTCAAACCTTCATCGCCTTCAGTGCGGCGACGCTCTCTCTCGTGAGCTCCATCGTCTGTTCGACGAAGTAGTTCCTGACGCCGCCGATCTTCGCGGCGGTAAACGTCTTGACCCAGTCGATGCTGCCCTTGCCGACCGCCACCTGCGTCCCGCGGCCTTGTCCCCGGGCGCCGGCAGGCAGTGTCGCGTTGAGATCGATATCCTGGATGTGCATCGAGTAAAAGCGGCCAGGGTACTTCGTGAAGTACTCATGGGCGACGAAGCCCTGGCTGATGGTCGACATCTGGAACTGGAACTTGACCAGCTTCGGATCGAGCAGTCCCATCAGCACGTCGTAGGTCCTCTTGCCGTCGACCATCGACACCTCGAAGCCTTCGTTGTGCAGCCCTTGCTGCATGCCCGCCGCAGCGGCCACTGCCGCGATCGCGTTGTATTCGTCGGCCGCTCGTTTCACGCCGTCCATCGTCGGCGAGCTGCCCGCGCCGAGGCTGGCGACGATCATCTGCGTGATACCGACGTCCTTGGCCCAGGCGATGCTCGCCGATTGCCTCTCCCTCAGCTCCTTCATGCTGAAGTGGCTGCTGACACACGTGAGGCCGTGATCGGCGAGGATTCTCCTCACCTGCTTCCCGTCCGACAGCATCGCGAAATCGTTGTAACCGATCGGCGAGCACATCTCGACGCTTTCGACGCCGATGTCGGCGAGCGCCTTCGCCAGGCCGGCAAAGTTGCCGTCCTTGATCATCTGCCGGTGCGGCCACGTCTGACTGCCGATCGGCAGTCCGAGCGGATTGGCGCGAAGCCTCACGACGCCAGCGGCGACAAACCCGGCGACGCCCGCATCGGCCGCTGCCAATCTGAAGAAGTCTCGTCTGGAAAGTGCAGCCATCGTCTGCCTCTGCTCGCTGAAAGGATTGACGGGCGCTCAGCTTCGCGCCGCAGAAGCTGACTGTCAACGGAGGACTTCATTTTCGCGAACATCGTGCGAGGTTCATCGTCACCGTTTGCCCTTCGAACTCCGGCCACTTGTTCGATGCGGCGACGCAGGTTCACGCCGCGGCGGCTTCGCGCGTGTTCCAGTATAGAAATGTGGCTGCAGTTCCGCTTCAGGAATGAAACGGCTGGCCTGGCGGTAAATCGACTGCAATGTTCCGACGGCAAGAGAAGCGTGGAGGGGGATAGTCAAGGTCTGTCGTTCGCCCGAGGGCAGCGTTCGGCGCAGCTTGCAATGGCTGCCGCGCGTGGCGACGACTTCAAAGGCGAACTGTACCAACGCCGCAGCGACGTCGCGGCCGGACAGCTGCTTAAGCCGCAGTGACATCCGCGGGCAATTCGTACGAGACGCGGATGCGTTTCAGTCCTTCCAGACCCAAGGTTGCGAGGTCTTCACCTTCCAGATGCAAGGTCACCGCCTCCATCAAGTTCGCCAGGGCTTCATCGATCGTCTTGCCTTGGGTCACGACGGCGATCTCATGACAGTCGATGACGTACGCCCCGACGTCCTTCGTAACGAACGCATGAATAGTGTCACGCTGCGGACGCCTGGCTCGTTGCGGTGGTGTCGCGACCCGTCGGCCGCTGGCACGGAGGTGCTGCGGCAGCAATTCATACAGCCCGCGTTCCCTTTTCCGAAAGTACTCGAGTCGGCTCTGATGGTGCGGGCGCGCGTTGACACAGCAGCGGCTGGTGACGTGGGTGCGAACGGTTTGCGCGTTCAGATGGGGAAGCGCGCGGACGATTTCGTCGGGTGTGAAGATCGGATCGGCACGCTCAGCGCAAATTCGTTGAGCGGCCGCAAGGACCTCACGATGGACGGGCATCGGACACCTCCGCGATCAAATTACAATGATTATCAATATCGGTCAATGATAATCAAGAGCGCCCGTGACTTCCACTGCGTCGGCTTCACCGCGCCAGCGTGAACGCGTACAACGAATCGCCGGCGCCGATCACCACGAACTGCCGCCCGTCGAGCATGAACGTGATCGGCGCGTTCGACGGCGTCGCGTGGAGTCCGGCATGCCAGAGCGGATCGCCCGTCGATGGATCGTACGCGACGAAATTTGCTGAACCGTCGCCGCCGAACAGCAGATCGCCGGCCGTCGTCAGCAGGCCCATCGCTCCGCCTTCGGTGAGCGCGTGTCGCCATCGGACTTTGCCGGTTCGATAGTCGAGCGCCTTGATGTAGGCTTCGCGACCGCCTGCGCCGCCTCCGCCGACGGCGCCGCCGCCATACCCTTCAGGCCTCTCGTCTGTGTCGGTGAGGTACTGAAGTCCGTACGACTGAGATGTTCCGACGTACAGCAGTCCCGTCTTGGGACTGAAGCTCGGAGGAGGCCAGTTGGTGGCCGAGCCGGGCGAGACGAGCGTGCCGTCGACGGTCGCATCCTTCGCCGGGTTGTTGATCGGCTGTCCCTTGTCGTTGACGCCGAGCGACCAGTTCATGAAGTCGACGTAGGGAACCGTCTGGATGCTCTTGCCGTTCGTGCGATCGAGCAGGAAGTAGTAGCCGTTGCGCGCCGCCTGCGCGACGAGCTTTCGCGGCCGGCCGTCAATCTGTCCGTCGATGAGCACCGGTACTTGCGCGCTGTCCCAATCGTGCGTGTCGTGCGGCGATGTCTGGAAGTACCACGCCATTTTTCCCGTATCTGGATTCAGCGCGACGAGCGCGCACGTGAAGAGGTTGTCGCCCTTGCGGCTTCGCGGCGCGAACACCGGGTTCGGATTCCCCGTAGGGATGTACAGAAGATTCAGATCCGGATCGTAGGTCGGAGGCAGCCACGTCATTCCTCCGCCATGCGTCATCGAGTACGCGTCCGGCCACGTCTCCGATCCTGGTTCGCCCATCTTCTGCGGCGTCGTGTACCACCGCCACTGACGCTCGCCGCTCTCGGGTTCGTACGACTCCAGGTATCCCTGGACATCGAGCGAATCGCCGCCGATGCCGACGATGACGTGTCGTCCGATGACGATGGGAGCGGGCGTGCAGAAGTACTGCTGCCGGACGTCGGCAATCTCCTTGTGCCAGCGTTCCTTGCCGGTGGCCGCGTCGAGCGACACGAGGTAGCAGTCCGGCGTTTCGAAGAAGAGCAGGTTGCCGTACATGCCGACGCCGCGGTTGCCGATGTGAATGCCGCCGCGCGTGCGCCAGAAGTAATGCCAGATGGCTCGGCCCGTGCGCGCATCGATCGCGTAGGCGTGATCGGGGGCGGCGAAGTACAGCACGCCGTTCGCCACGAGCGGCGTCGCCTTGATCGTCACGGTCGCCTGCGGCCCGCCCCAGTAATACGGATCGCCGGCGTGATACTCGCCGCCAGACGTGTCGCCTTCCTGCGCCGTGGCGCGATAGGTCCAGGCGAGCGACAGCGTTTTCACGTTGGCTGCGTTGATCTGCGCGAGCGGACTGTATCGGCGCCCGGAATAGTCGCCGTAGTGCGTAGGCCACGCCTCGGGATATCTTGCGGGCTGCAGCGGATCGGATCGCTGCGCGAGGAGCGCTATCGGCAGAGCGACGGAACACACCGCGAGCAGCATCGACATCTTGTTCATGAGGAACCCTCGTGTCACTTCAAGGTCGCCAGGTACGCGGCCAGATCGTGGATCGCCGCGTCGGTGTACTTCGGCAGCAGGTCGATGTGTCCCTGCAACGGATCCACGATCGTCACCTTCGGCACGTTGCCGCTCCGCAGCCAGGAGCGCGGCTTGCCCTCATCGTCTCGGACCGTCACGTCGAAGTCGGTCAATCGGAGGAGCACGCCGGAGAACGTCTCGCCGGATGCCAGCGTGACAGTGGCTCGCCGCGCCGTTCGCGACGGGGCGGCCGCCTCCCCGCGTCCGCGCCCGCCGCCGATCGTTCCAAACGCGATGAGCGCCTGAAGCCTCGGCCCGTCGTTCCGCGAGCCGATGCCTTTCAAGTCTCCGGTTGGCGAGTGGCACTTGTTGCAGCCGCCGGCGCCGTTGAAATAGGTCTCGCCGGCCTTCGCGTTGCCCGTCATCGCGTACTGCAGCTGGTAGTTCGTTCGTTCCGCTGCGTACGTGATCTCGCGGTGCAGAAAGGCGCCCACGTCGGTAATCTCCGAAGCCGCCAGTGCAATCAGCGGCTTGTGACCGGTTCGCAGATGGGCGGCAATCTGCTGGCCGTTGACGTCCTGCAGCACGAGCACCGACCGGATGAGATCGGGACCGGAAAAATCCTCTCCGCCTCTGGCGTTCTGGCGATGACACGAGCTGCACTTCTCGCCGAACACGCTTCGGCCACGCTCCACGGCCGCCGGATCGAAGGCGCGAAGCCGTTCAACGCCGCTGTCGACCGCGCCGCGGCCGCCTGGCGGCTGCGCGCTCAGCGACAGAGCCGGCAGGCACAGACATGCCACTGCAACGGCGATCGGAACTCGGACGATGCTTCTACCAATCCGCACATGCATGAATCCGCTCACCGCGGCGGCATCGCCGCGAAGGTGTTCTCGATATTCTCGAGCACGGCCAGCGTCGATCGAACCCCCGCTTCGATGTACCGCTCGCCCAGGGCCGCCGTCGACTTGCGCGCATCGCCCCACGTACCCGATTTCGTCGCCCAGTACACCGAGCCCGGCGATGTGAAGAAAAAAGCCGTGTGCACCGGAGCCGTGTTGACGGTGAATTCCGGGAACGGCGGGAACTCGACGTTCGCGCGTTCGAGGTCCACCAACGCCGGGTTGATGGCGAGCACCGCGGACGTCTCTGCGGCGTTGGCATGCAACCCGTTCTTCAGCCCCGAGAACTCCGCGACCTCCTGCGCTGTCAGGCCGTCCCAGTAATTGATCGGAAACGCCTGCACTCCCTTCGGCATTCGGTCGGCCGCGTCGGCGCAGCCGTAAGCGATGGCGTACGTGTTGTCGTAGTGGCCGTTCAGGAAGATGATGCGCCTGAAGCCCGACGCGGCAAACGAAGCGCAGAGATCCGCGACGAGGGCCATGAACGTCGGAATGCGGATATGGACCATCCCGGTGAAGCCCACGTGCGGATACGAAAGGGCGTAGTTGATCGGCGGAGCCACGAGCGCACCGATCTGCGGGGCGACGCGGCGCGCCACTTCCTGTGGAATGAGCACGTCGGTCAAAAGGGGCCCATGCGGTCCGTGCTGCTCCGTCGCGCCGGTTGGAATGATGACGGTCTGGTGTGTTTTGAGAAACGCCTCGACTTCCGGGTTCGTCATCTCGCCGAGAAAAATGGTTGGTGGCTTCATGGCTCGGGCCGTCCGCGCTGACGCGAGAGTCTACAGCACGGGGCCGACGTGCAGGAACCCGATGGCGTCCCGGTTGACCGGTCGGTTGACGCGTTGTCCAACGCTCGAGCCTCGCAGTGATGTTGGCCTGAAGCGTCACGGTCTCGAATAGCGAGATGTCCGCAGAGTTGTTGACATCCGGTTTTCACGCGGCGACGATGACGCTGATGATCCGCGCGCTGGTCCTTGCGACGATTCTTTCGGCCATCCCGCGGACGGCCGCCGTCCAGGTGGTAAGCGTCCTTCATATCAAGGTCATCCTGGTGGACGCCGAGGGGAGGGCAACGCCGGTGCCGCGCCATGCGCTGCTCGTCAGCGACAATCCAGCGACTGTGACGCCTCGCCGAATCGTCACGGCGCTGGACGGTACCGTCGACGTGCGCCTTCGCCCAGGAAACTACACGGTGGAGTCGGACCAGCCGGTCGCGTTTCACGGCAAGACCTATCAATGGACGCAGACCTTGGACATCGCCGCGGGGCGTGACGCGGTCCTGGAGCTGACAGCCGACAACGCGGAGGTCGAGGCCGTCACTACCGCGACGACGACCTCCGGTAGGCCGTTGGAGGCTGACCCCTGGTTGCGCTTGCCGCAATGGGAGGACAGCGTTGTCGCCCTCTGGACTCCGACCACTCACGCATCGGGATTCGTGATCGACGCGAACGGGCTCATTGCGACGAGCCAGCGGGCGATCGGCTCCGCGACGTCGGTGGAAGTACAGCTCACGCGGGACGTCAAAGTGGCGGGAAGCGTCGTCGTGGCAGATCCTGCGCGGGATGTCGTTGTCCTTCGGATCGATTCGAAATCACTCGCATCGGCGCGGCCTGTGCCGCTGGAGTGCGCGGAGTCGAAGCCGCCTGTCGCGGACGGTCAGCAGATCTTCACGATCAGCGCTCCGCTCCGTCAGCAGAAGGGCATCACAACCGGAGCGGTGAGCCGCCAGGGGGCGCATGCACTCGTGTCCGACCTCACTCTCGCATCCGGCAGCGCCGGTGGCCCCGTCTTCACAGCCGGCGGCGTCGTGGTCGGGATTACGACTGTGGGCGACGACAAAGGCGAGCGCAGCCGCGGAGACACGCCGGTCGTTCGGATCGGAGATGTGTGCGACGTCGTCGCAGTTGCGGAGAAGAGATTGAAGGATGCCGCGCCGCCGGCTGGAACGCATCTTCCAGTTGAACCGGTGCAGCCGATCCCCGTGGACGCGCTCGAGGAGGCCGCGAAAGGCCGCGCGGGCAGCTTGAGCCCCTACCAGATGTCCTCATCCGACTTCGACGTCGCGTTCATTACGCCAGTGATGATCTACGGTGCGCAGCACCAGTCGGAGCAGGCGGGCCGGCGCGAGCGTCCCAGAGTTCCTCTTGTTGGACCGGACGCGGCGTACGCGCTCATGCGCCCGCTCACGGACTTCAGCAATTGGTCCGAGTACGTCGCGGACTTTCCGCCGGTGCTGCTGATCCGCGTGACGCCCAAGCTGGTGGAGGGCTTCTGGACGAAGGTGGCGCGCGGCGCCGCGGAGACGCAGGGTGTCGTCCTGCCTCCCATCAAGCGCTTCGCGTCAGGTTTCTCGCGGATGCGCGCCTTTTGCGGCGACGCCGAGGTCACGCCAATCCACCCGTTCCAGATCGAGCAGCGTATCTCCGAGAGCGACGCGATCCATGCAGGTCTCTACGTCTTCGATCCCGACGCGATCGGGCCGGCATGCGCCAGCGTCAAGCTCGTGCTGTATTCGGAGAAAGATCCGGACAAGGGAGAGATTCGGCTGGTCGATGCGAAGGTGGTCCAACAGATCTGGCGGGACTTCGCACCGTATCGAGCTCTGAGAGAAAAAAATGAAGCGAAGCCCGCTCGTGAGCGGTGAGCCACGGAATTCTTGCGACTGGAGAACTCGAATGAAACGAACGCTTCTGTCTTTACTCTCCGCACTGTTGCTTCTGGCGTTTCCGTCGAAGAGCTCCGCGCAGCTCCTCGCGACCAAAGATGGTCCGGTTGTCTACGGCCATCATCACCTGAACACCACGAACATGGCGGCGCAGAAGAAGTTCTTCGTCGAGACCCTTGGCGGGAAGCTCGTCACGATCGGCACGAACAACACAGAGATCGTCGAGTTCCCGAACGTCCTGATTTTTTTCAGATCGACACAGGCGCCGACGGGCGGCACACGGGGCACCACCGTGAACCACATCGGTTTCTCGGTGCCGAGCCTTCGTCCGATCGTCGCCAGGGTCAAAGCGAACGGCTTCCAGATGATCACGA
>Ga0066710_100002419_pt1 | contig 15031 bp, 15 predicted proteins | sample GraSoiAngelo_159_FD_79666 | JGI IMG/M metagenome (GOLD analysis project Ga0066710, IMG submission 79666) | Grasslands soil microbial communities from the Angelo Coastal Reserve, California, USA - 14_1009_16_40cm | ecosystem: Environmental > Terrestrial > Soil > Grasslands | place: USA...
CCACTTTACTCATGGATTGCTCCACTTTCTCGTTCGACTTGCATGTGTTAGGCACGCCGCCAGCGTTGATTCTGAGCCAGGATCAAACTCTCGTTTGAAACCTGATGTCTGCCGACGGGTAGTTGGCAGACTGCCATCGCCGGGCTCGAAAAGCCGGGATGGCGCCACCGTTCAGCCTCCGCTCCCCTTCCCCGAAGTGAATCAGGAAAAGGAAAGAGGAGTTCACGGTGGTCTATCTTGTGAGATCGATCGGACTTATGCCCGATTCCGCTCTCTCACGACTGGCACGTTCAACCTAGTTGTCAAAGACCGAATCGCGATCCGCCAGAGCGGTGCGAATTCAGTCCAAGCGAACTCGCACAAGTGCGAATCCGACTGTCCTCGAAACCTTACAAACATACTGTGCTGCACAAAATCCTGTCAACCCAAACATTCCACAGGATTTCCAGATGTTTTCCACATCGGGCATTTGCCCGGGAGGCGGAAGCAGGAGAGCTCAACCAAGTCGTGTCATTCCGACGGCCAAAGCCATCAAGCCTTGTCATTCCGAACCGGCGAAGCCCGCGAGGAATCTGCTTTTTGACTCTGACCAGGAGCTCAAACGCGCAACAGTATGGCCTTCCGCTTCATTTTGCGATGAACCAAGCGCTCATTCCGGCGCAGGCCGAAGCGGAAGACAAGAATTGAGAAAAGATCCTACGTTTGGAGGTTCCTTGCCTTGAAGGTACCCTTCAGAAACCCGAGGTTCCTGAATCGATGTCCCGTGGCCGGGACGAGTTGAGCGCCAGGCGCTCTATATATCTCTAGATGCCGGACGGCGACGAGAGTTGCAGAAAAATGCCCGGCTAGCCACCACACTGCTCTCGGTGAATTGTTTATACCAGATGAACGAGGAAGAGTGCAAGGGGGAATTTGGGGGGAGCGGAAGTTTACCAGTTTGGTGCTGGGAAAGGAGGAAAATCTGGAGCAATGTGACAACCATCACCGCCTTCGGGCTCGCAAGTCCCGGAGGGGCGAAAGAGGCATGTCACACACATCCGGCAACCGGCAACATTCTGATCCATCTGATTTTTTCCACGCAGGGGCATCGGCCTCTTATCAAACCAGATCTTCGTGACGACCTATTCGCCTACATCGGAGGCATCATCCGCGAAATGCCTGGGACGGCCCTCATCATCAATGGCACATCCGAAATGGCACATCCGACCACGTCCACATGCTCGTACGCATTCGCCCCGCTCAATCCTCAGCCGAAATTGCTCGCGTGGTGAAGACGAACTCCTCGCGCTGGGTGCGCGAGAAGTGGAGCAAGGAGTTCGCATGGCAGACGGATACGGCGTCTTCAGCGTGAGCGAATCGAACGTCGCCGCAGTCACAAAATATATCGCCGCACAGGAAGACCATCATAAGACGCATTCGTTTCAAGAGGAATTCGTCGCGTTCCTCAAGAAGAACCACGTCGCCTACGACGAGCGATATATTTGGGATTAGTTTCTTACGCCCCTCTGGGGCTGGTGAACTTCCCTGCGTACCCACGGCTTACGCCGTGGGCTGCATTCTTACGCTCCTTCGGAGCTGGGGATTCGCCCATCCGGAGGCCCGGTTCACCCCGGTCCCAATCCTGTACCCCAAAATAGCGACAAGCTGCATGGCCCGTTATTCCGCCCTTAAAGCTGACGCAGCCGCGAAGCGGCGAAAGAGTACAGCCCACGGCGCAAGCCGTGGGTACGTGCGAAGGGACAAAAGCCCCGGAGGGCGAAAGAACCACCCCGAGTACCGCGAGCGCTACGCCGCCAACCTCCGCCGCGAACTGCCCCGCATCCCATTCGCGTCCTTAACCACTTGTCATCCTGAGGCAGCGGAGTCGTCCGCGAAGCGGACGACTCCCAACGAAGGACCTATGCAACCTGCAGGCGTCACCGGTGCTGCTAGCAAGTCCATAGGTCCTTCGGCCCGCAAAGAACGCGGTCCTCAGGATGACAGCCCCGTGTTCAGGGCCTTGGCGAAAGCCGGCCAGCGCCTGGCCGAAATCCACGTCCACTACGAACAACAACCCGAATACAAGCTCACGAAAGTAGAGAAGAAAAGCGAGAAACTAGACTATCGCGTCACCAAATTGAAGCTAAGCAAGGTCAAAACCACCCCTATCTACAACCAGTTCCTCACCCTAAGCGGCATCCCGAAAGAAACCTACGAGTACCGCCTCGGCAACCGCTCCGCCCTCGAATGGGTCATCAACCAACACCAAGTCTCAACCGACACCCGCAGCGGCATCACCAACGATCCCAACCGCTCCGACGATCCCACCTACATACTTCGGCTTATCGGACAGGTCGTCACCGTTAACCTGGAAACCGTCAAGATCGTCGGTTCGCTACCGCTCCTCCGCCTCTTCGACTAGCCGCCGGGAAAGGAACGGCGCGCTTTTTGTTCGCCGCCGCACAGCCGGTGCCGGTATTTCGGCGCTGCGCTAAGGGCCAGCAACCAACGCACTTGGGCCGCTTTCTTGTATATCTCAAAGTAAATATGCACAGTTTGCGAGATTCCCACAGTGTTCCAATTGGAACATATCTCTGGTTTCCTAGGGAATTGCGCGGCTAGCAAGGTGGCGGCTAGCAGCAAGGTGCGTTGCATGTATCGGGGATTGTAGAGTAACTCAGTTGCCAGTCGGACGGGCTGAGAGAGTGGGATGAAACTGTCTACTTCATTCTTCTTCGCGGGTGATGCGGATCCATTGTTCCATCTGGTCGAGGTATTGGGCCAGGGCGCGGCGGCCGGCGGCGGTTAGGCGGTATTGGGTGCGGGGGACTCGGCCTTCGAAATATTTTGTGCAGGAGATGTAGTCGGCTTCCTCAAGCTTGCGGGCGTGGACGCTTAGATTGCCATCAGTGGTCTTGAGGATGCGTTTTAGGTCGTTGAAGCTTAGCGACTCGTTGGTGGCCAGGGCGCTGACGATGCCTAGGCGGATGCGCTCGTGAATCAGGCGATCGAGTTCGGGGAGTTCGGGGGTGTGCGCGAGGGCGCGGTGGGCGCTGGATTCGGGCTTGGTTTGTTTGCGGCGAATTGGGACTGCTCTAGCCACCGTGCCTCCTGGCGATTAGATATCCGAAGATGATGTGCAGGCCTCCGAAGCCGGCGGCTAGAAACCAGTTGCCCCACGCGGCGGGGCCTAGGGCGGCCAGGCCTCCGACGAACATGAAGCAGACGCCCATCCCAGGGACGATGGGAACGGAGAAGACGCCTCCGGTGGTGAGGCCGGCGCCGTAGAGGAGCAGCCACGTGGCGGGTAGCGCGGATTGCAGTCCGGTGCGGAAGAGCAGGAATGTTAGAAATACGCCGGCGATGATTGGTGGAAGAAAACCTAGAGCGACTTTGCGTCCGGGGCCGGAGAGGAGCGGGAGGCCGCGGCGATTGGCTTTCCAGGTCATGGAGAGCAGGGCGATGGCCGCGGCCAGGAGCGCTTCTCCTAGCCAGAGGCGGAGCCATGCGAACGGAGCTGGCTGGCGCGCTGCCATCCACGTGGCCGCGAGGGCGCTGAGGCCTAGCACAACCATTCCATACCCGGAGACGGCGGTGAAGGCGGCGGAACGCTCCATGGTTTCGCGGATGAAGCGGAGGTCATCGGCGGCGCGCGACGGTAGCGGGCGGGTGTGACGCTGGAGGCGGCGAAGGCGGTGCTGCCGGTCGAACATGAGTTCAGGATAGGGCGAGGAAGCTGCTGTGTCAAGTACTTTGCGATACAAAGAGCGATCTGGGTCTGGCTTTTCTTTCGCCCCGCTGGGGGCTTGTTCTCGGCCCACTTCTACCCACGGCCTAAGCCCCTTCGGCAGGCTCAGGGCAAGCTGTGGGCTGCATTCTTACGCCGCTTCGCGGCTTTCCTGGTTTCCGACTGCCGTGAGTACTGTTCCCGTACGAATGCGCCGGGCGCACTAGACGAATGGACCGGAAGAATCTGGCGTGAGGGGCTTCAAGGGTGTAGGATTCTGCTGTCTTCCTAGAAAGTGACTGAGTAAACGGCCTTATCGTAGCGAAGCTAATAGGCAGCCCGGGAACCGATGCACATCTTTCTCGGGGTCGTGGCGCAGATAGGTAGAGGCACCCCGCCCTCCGCATCGGCTTCTCCGGGAGCAACAGGGAGGTGCCGTGCTACTCAGTCTCGGAATTTCCATCCTGCCCCGTGAATGCGTTCGAGTGCTTTTCCTCGTGCCCCTGTTTCTGCTCTTGTGTGTGAGACCTGCGGTCTCACAAAAGGCACAACCGTCGGACAATCTGCCCAAGTACGACCTTCAGACCGAGATGAAAACCAAGGGAGTGATCGAGGAAGTGAACCAGCTGTCGGTCGGGGCCAGGAAGGATTTCACCGAACTGATTCTCAAGAACGGCGAGGACAAGGTCCACATCTATGTGTGTCCCCAGCCATTTCAAACAGAGATGGGAATCAGTTTCACCAAAGGCGACCAGATCGCGGTTACAGGGTCAAAGGTCAAGCAGGAGGCAGTGGAGATCATCCTCGCACGAGAAATGGTGAAGGGTACGGACACGCTTATGTTTCGTGACGGCAAGGGGAACCCGGTGTGGGATCCGCGAACTGGAAAGTGACTGCATCGGTAAGAGGTTGTGATGAAACTCACGGACACAATTGGATTGGTGCTGAAGAGCAAAGAGGAGAACAGGGTCTTATCGGTAAGGCCCGAACAGTCGGTGTATGAAGCGATTGAGCAGATGGCGGAGCACGGCGTTGGCGCGCTGCTGGTCATTTCCGAGGATCGACTGGTTGGCATCCTGTCGGAGCGCGACTACGCGCGCAAGGTAATTCTGAAGGGCCACTCTTCGAGGGAAACTTTGGTGCGCGAGATCATGACCAGCCCGGTGGTCTTCGTGAGTTTGCAGCACACGGTGGATGAGTGCATGGGCATCATGACCAAGCACCGTTTTCGCCATCTGCCTGTGGTACAGGAGGATGCGGTGGTGGGGGTGGTTTCGATCGGCGACCTGGTGAAGTGGATTATCTCCGGTCAGGCACAGACTATTCAGGAGTTGGAAGGCTACATTACGGGAGCGTATCCCGGGTAGGAGATTGCTATGAAGAAGACCTTTGCCGTAGGCATTGGAGGCGCGGCCGGTCAGGGTGTGGCTACGCCGGGAGACATTTTCGCGAAGATCTTCAGTCGCCGCGGGCTGCACCTGAATGCTTACAACGCCTACCAGTCGATCATCCGCGGGGGACACACTTTTCTTACCATCCGGACGGGGCCGGAAAAAGTCACGAACATGGGCGACCGCCTGGATTTACTGATTCCTCTGAACCAGGACGCGATGGACCGGCACCTCGGGTTGCTCACCGAAGGGGCTGCTTGTCTTTATAACGCTGACACGATCAAGCCGGGAATTGCGGCGGCGGGCGTAGAACTCTGCCCGCTTCCCGTCTCCGAGCTGGCTGATATCAGCCGAAACAAAGTGGCTCAGAACACGCTTGCAGTTGGGGCGGGTCTCAGCATGATGGGCATTGGCTTCCAGGCGGTGGAGGAGGTACTTGGCGAGCAGTTCAAGAAAAAAGGCGAAGCCGTGGTGTCGGAAAACGCCGGCATCGCACGGGACGGTTATGACTACGCTACCGCACATTTCAACACTTTCGCCTGGCAACTTCCTATGACTAGAAAGCGCCATGCGGTGCTCAGCGGTAACATCGCAATGGCCATGGGCGGCGCTGCGGAAGGACTGAAATTCTATTGTGCTTACCCGATGAGCCCTTCGACGGGCGTGCTGCACTGGATGGCGGCGCACGCGCGCAACGCCGGCATCATGGTCCGTCAGGTGGAAGACGAAATTGGTGTGGTGAACATGGCGATCGGTGCGGCTCATGCCGGCGTCCGATCCATGTGCGCTACCTCCGGCGGCGGCTTTGCATTGATGAGTGAAGGGCTGGGCTTGTCCGCCATGATGGAGACTCCAGTGGTGGTCATCGACTGTCAGCGGGCCGGTCCATCCACGGGGGTTCCCACCAAAACGGAGCAGGGTGATCTCTGGCAAATGTTGGGCGCTGCGTTCGGCGACTATCCTCGTGTGCTGGCTGCGCCGCTTGATATTGGAGACTGCTTCAAGATCATCCCGGAGATTTTTAATATTGCTGATCGATTCCAGTGTCCAGGCATCGTGCTGTGCGATCTGTTGCTGTCGGAGGGCAGGCTCAGCGTCGATCCGCAAGACTTGGACTTTGCACCGGTCATCGATCGCGGCGAGTTGATTACCGAGGCCTCTTCATCTGGGGCCAATGGTGACGGCGCCTATAAGCGTTACAAGATCACGGACAGCGGGGTCTCACCGCGCGCCATTCCCGGATTACTCGGCCATACCCACACAGCTGCGAGTGACGAGCACGACGAAGACGGGGTTTTGATCAGTGACGAATTCACGAATCCAACCAAGCGCCGGGCCATGATGGAAAAGCGCATGCGGAAGGTTGCGGGAATTGAGGCTTCGGTGCCTCCGCCGGAGTTGTGGGGGCCGCGCGATGCCGCAGTCACGTTGATTGGTTGGGGCTCCACGAAAGGAGTAATTGAGGAGGCCTGCGAGATCCTTATCGAGCAAGGTATTTCGGCCAATCAGCTCCAGATCCGCTGGCTCGTGCCGCTGCACGGCGAGGCGATTCTCGACATCCTCAAGGGCGCGCGGCACACGATCATTGTGGAGAACAACTACAGTGGCCAGTTCGCCCGCTACCTGCGCAGCGAGACCAGCTTCGTACCGGACGGGTACATCCGAAAGTACGATGGGGAGCCGTTTATGCCCCACCACATCGTCGAGGCTGTAAAGGAACAGCTGAGTGGCAAGTCCACGCTCTCGGTGCCAGCACACGAAATCCTTGTTTAACGAAAGCGTGGTTTGACGAAATTCCGGTTTTGAGGAGGACAGAAAAATGGCGACGGCTCTAGCAGCTACCAACCACGTGGCATTGGCAGATTTGAAGGGCAAAGTCGATCCCGATTGGTGTCCCGGATGCGGCGACTTTGGCGTGCTTGCCGCGGTCCAGAAAGCGCTGGTTGACTTGCAGATTCCGAACCACAACGTGGTTACGATTAGCGGCATCGGCTGTTCGTCAAACTTCCCCGGGTTCATCAATACTTACGGGATGCACACTCTGCACGGCCGAGCTTTGGCGGTGGCTACTGGAGTGAAGCTGGCGAATCACGATCTGACCGTGCTGGTGACGGGCGGCGACGGGGATGGCTTCGGCATCGGTGGCAATCACTTCGTGCATAGCATGCGCCGTAACGTTGATGTGCTCTACATCGTGATGGACAACCAGATCTACGGTCTCACCACCGGGCAGACATCGCCCACCAGCCGCGTCGGCATGAAGACGAAGAGCATGCCGTTTGGCAACGTTGAAGCGCCGGTGAATCCAATCTCGCTCGCGCTCGCCGCTGGAGCCACATTTGTTGCCCGCGGATTCAGCGCTGAACAGAAACACCTGACGGAGCTGATCAAGCAAGGCATCCGGCACAAGGGTTTCTCGTTTCTGGATGTTTTCAGCCCGTGCGTCACCTACAACCACGACAATACCTACCAGTGGTTCCGCCCGCGTATCAAAAAGCTCGAGGACGATGGGACGTACGATCCTGCGGACTGGATGGCCGCGATGGGAAAGTCCCTGCTTTGGGGTGACGAGATTCCCATCGGGAAATTCTTTGAACGTACCGACGTGCCCGCTCTGCAGGATGCCGAGCCCGTGCTGAACGCGGGACCCCTCATTCATGCCGACCCGCGGATTCCGGCGGAGGTGGGGCGCGCTTTCGTTGAGGAGTTGATGTAGAGCAAAGCGGCACCGCTCTGTAGCGGACTAACCGACAAGATGATAGGGTCAAAAACGGAGAGGTGCGGTGTCGGCCCTAGCCGCGCTCAAAGGCGTGTTTCTTTTCGAGCTCTTCGGCGGCCTGGCGTGTGGCGGATTCGAATCTTTCAGCGTGAGAGAGCAGGCCTTGAGTGGGTTCGGCCCATTCGGCTTCGATGCGGAGCAATCCCAGTGCGGCGACGAGACGGGCGGCAATCTCAAGCAGGTGGGCGGAGGTGGTTTCGAGATATTGCGCTTCGGTGGGATCGGCGATCCAGACACGCTTCTCGCCGATAAGCTTGGTCTGCCAATACACTTTGCGTTCCACGAATTCGGCTATGGCTTCGCCACTGGCCTTGCCGAAAACCCACTTCTGGCGCTTGAAGTCGTAGTGGCGGCTGGAAAAGGCGATAGGGAGGAGTTTCCCGGACTTTAAGAATTCGATTTGGCGGCGGTCGACTTCTTTGCGGAGGGCGTTGATGACGGGGGCTTCGGCATCTTTGGGCTCGAGGGAGGGCATGACCTCTCGGACGGTGGCGGAGAGATTGACGGCGACGAGTGCGTGGAGATCGGCGGAGTTTGCGAGGCGGATGTCGCCGTGAAGGACCCAGAAGTCGGCGCCGGAGGTTGACTTGTGAAAGGGCCAGTCGAGGCGGATGGTGAGAGGGAGGCCGGTGAGGGTCATCCAGATCTTTTTTTCAGAAGTGGGGGAGCCGCCGGTTTCGAGTTTCGTCATGGGATTTCGTCCTTGAATTGAGGATGGATTATTTTAGCTTGCCGCTGGGGGATGATTGCGCATTGCGGCCTGGGGTTACCCGGCGTACGGACGAATTCCGGCGCTTCGAACATAGTGCATGGGGTCCTTCGCGTTGCTCAGGATGACAACTCAAAAGCGCTTAGGCTCGGCCGCGGATTTTGGCCCACCACCAGCGGACGCCTACGAAGAGGAAGCGCCAGTCGTGGAAGAATTCTGGTGCCTTGCGTTCGAAGGCGTGGCCGATGAATTGGAGAATCCATCCGAGGAGAAAGAGAAGGGCGGCGTAGAGCCAGAGGCGATGAAGGAAGATGCTCGCGATGAAAAGCACTACCGAAATCAAAATGCTGGGAATGCCCAGGGTGTGGCAGGCGCGAGTGATGGGGTGCTGATGGCTGGTGGCGTATGGGGCGATCCATTGTTCATTGGTGCGGTTGCCGAGCATGGGTGGGATCATACACCGGCTATCTCGGGGGCTAAAGCCGCGGATGTTTTGAGGAACGCCATTGCGGCGCGGCTGAAAGCCGCGCCCTTTCAAATCGGAGTCGCGCTGTTTCACACATCTATCTCGCCCGTTTCCCCAGTCCAGCTCGGCAGTTGAGACCTTGGTTAGCTGCGTGGTAGCATCCTAGGTTTTGGCAGGTGATGTTGGGCTGGCCTGTTCCTGTCCTAATCCTCTTTCTATGGGCCGTTTCCTTCCCACGCCTGCTCAAGGAGCCTGATCGTGAAAATCTACTCTGGGGAAAACATCCGTAATGTGGCGTTGGTGGGGCATGGGCATGCTGGGAAGACGACGCTCGCGTCGGCCATGCTGTTTACGGCGGGGGCGACGCAACGGCTGGGGCGCGTGGACGACGGGTCGTCGACTACCGACTATGACGAGGAAGAGATTGCGCGCAAGATGTCGATTTCGACAGGCGCGGCCGTGGTGGAGTGGGGAAAGACGAAGATCAATGTTCTGGATACGCCGGGCTTCAATATGTTCGTCCATGAGGCCAAGATGGTGCTGCCGGTGGTGGACGCGGCAATTGTGGTCGTCGACGGCGTGGCAGGGGTCGAGGTGGTCACGCAGAGAGTTTGGAATTATTGCGAGGAGTACAGGGCGCCGCGGCTGATCGTGGTAAACCGGATGGATCGCGATCGGGCCAATGCGGATCGGGTGCTGGAGTCATTGACGAATGCGTTTGGGCGGAATGTGATTCCGATTGAGTTGCCGATTGGGGTGGAGAAGAGTTTGTCGGGCGTGATCGACCTGGTACGGATGAAGGCTTACACGTATGAGCTTGGGGGGAATGGCAAGGGGAAGGAAACGGAGATTCCGGCGAATCTTCAAGAGCAGGCGCAGTCGGCGCATGAGCGGCTGGTGGAGCTGGTGGCCGAGGGCGATGACAAGCTGATGGAGAAATTCTTTGAGGCGGGGACGCTGGGAGAGGAAGATCTGATTCCGGCGCTGCATAACTCGATTCGCGAGGACAGGATTTTTCCGGTGATCTTCAGCTCTGGGTTAGGGAACGTGGGTGCGGACCGGGTGATGGACTTCATCGTGGACTACACTCCGGCGCCTTCGGAGCATGAGTGGGTGCAGGGAGAGGCTCCAGCTTCGGGGAATGGGGATGTGCCAAAGCGTCATGAGACGGATGCGGAGCCGGTGTCCCTGTACGTGTTCAAGACGGTGTCGGACGCGTTTTCGGGAAGGATTTCGTACTTCAAGGTTTTTTCTGGCGTGCTGAAGAACGACGCAACCGTGCCGAACTTTTCGCGGGGGACGACGGAAAAGCTGGCCCACATTTCGGTGATGCAGGGGAAGACGGCGATTCCTGTGACTGAATTGCATGCGGGGGATATTGGGGCGGTGGCGAAGTTGAAGGAGACGCTAACCGGTGACACGCTGGGAGACAAGTCGGCGCCGATTCAGTATCCGCGAGTGAAGTTGCCGGAGCCGGCGATTACGTTTGCCATTGAGCCGAAGAGTAGGGCGGATGAAGACAAGCTGGGGCCGGGTATCCATAAGCTGATGGAAGAGGATGCGATGTTGCGGTTCTTCCGCGATGCGCAGACGCAGGAATTTCTGATTGCAGGCACGGGGCAGCAACATATCGAAGTCATCGTCGCCAAGCTAAAGAAGCGGTATCACACGGAAGTGGTTTTGAAGGCGCCGAAGGTTCCTTACCGAGAGACCATCCGGGGCAAAGCCGATGTGCAGGGGCGGCACAAGAAGCAGACCGGCGGACACGGGCAGTATGGCGATTGCAAGATCAAGATGGAGCCTTTGGCGCGGGGTGGGCAGTTTGAGTTTGTGAACGATATTTTTGGCGGCGCGATTCCGAAGAACTATATTCCCGCGATCGAAAAGGGCATCAAGGATGCGGCGGGGCGCGGATATCTGGCGGGATTCCCGGTGGTGGACTTTCGCGTGATTCTTTACGACGGATCCTATCACGATGTGGATTCGAACGACATGTCGTTCCAGATGGCGGGGCGCATTGCTTTCAGGAAGGCGATGGAGCAGGCGAAGCCCACGATCCTGGAGCCCGTCATGGCGGTCGAGATTACCGTGCCGGACGATTTTGCTGGCTCCATCATGGGCGATTTGAACAGCCGGCGGGGGCGCATCCAGGGTATGGACAACCAGGGCGGCAACACCATCGTGAAGGCGGAAGTGCCCATGGCGGAGATGCTGACCTATGGCGTGGACTTGACCTCGATGACGCAGGGTCGGGGCAGCTTCAACATGGAGATGCATCACTATGATGTGGTGCCGGGGCAGTTGCAGGAGAAGATCATTGAGAAGGCGAAGGCGGAGCGGGGTGAGGTGAAGGAAGAGGAAGAGTAGCGGCGTGTCTAACAGCCATGAAGCGGAAGCTATGCCGTGAGCCACGACAGACCAATCCAAAGGGCCAAAGCGGTTGAACTTGTTTAACGACTCGTCCAAGAACGTTGCGGACTTGAAGTCACGTCAATGGACCGCTACTAACCTCGGCGTTCTTACCATCATGGCGATTGCACTATTCGCTCGTGAGCACGCCAGGTATGCCGTAATAGCTACCGTGCTCATGTTCTTGGTTGCTGCTACAAGTGTCACAGAAACCTCGATACCTTTCGCACGCGGATTAAGACCTTGATCAGTTGCTACTTTACCGAAGCGTCTCATAAGCTCTTCGAGAAAGGAAAGGCGGGATGGGTCCCAGCCGAGGAAGGAAAACCTCCGAAAGGAAAGGAAGGACAGGATTTTGAAGACGCTGTCGTGGATGAGGGCAGCATCGAGACCACGCTATTTGTAACCGCCGGTAACTCTCATGTTTGCTTGCTTCGTTGTCTGGTGTTGGCACTAAAGCCTTACCACTCGAGGCACTGCAGCGTGAACGTCTAACTCAATCGCCTTAACCTTTCAAACCTGCGGCCTTGGCCAACTTGGCCTGGCGTTCGTCGAAAGTCCAAAAACGTTCTGCGTTCAATTGCAGAGCGCAGGCTACGTGAAGACTATCGAGAGTGCGCACGCCGAGGCGAGGCCCATGACGTCGGGCCAAGTCGGCGCCAACATCGAAAACGTCTTCCGGCATTTCAACTTCTACCCACAAACCTGCCGCCCGGTCCCTTTCTAGATGGCGATTCAATTCGTGCGCTCCGGAGGCGGATATCTTGCCGTGAAACACGTGCTGAGCGATGGCATGCGCCCATTCCGCGCGGTGAAGAGGCGTAAACCAAACCAGCGGAGATGCCACCATCCGCCGCCGCGATTCCGTGGAATGCTGATCGGTTGCGTAGAGTGAAACGACAAAGCTGGTATCGGCGTAGATCGTCAATAGCGTCCGCGCTCCTGGATGACTAGATCAGCCCCTGGCAAGACTTTGTCCCCAAGAACCTTCTTAGCGCGAGCGGCGAAATCAGGCCACACCGGGGGCATGGCTGGCTGACCTTCAGGAACAATGCGGGCGATGACCTGGTCCCGCTCCCGGAGTTCCACCGTTTTCCCGGCCCGCAGCCAGGTTTTGAGACGGCGGGTGTCGCGAAGCTGACGAATATTCATCGAATGCATGATTCATACTGTGACACATCGTGTGCCACATGGTCAAGGGATCTCTTTTAAGCCTTGAAAATCTCCTCCACTGGCTTGCGGAAGAGTTTGGCGATCTTGAAGGCCAGGGGGAGGCTGGGGTCGTACTTTTCGGTTTCGATGGCGTTCACGGTTTGGCGCGAGACGCCGAGTTTTCCGGCCAGGTCGGCCTGGGTCCAGTCGAGTTGGCCGCGTAGATCGCGAATCCTGTTCTTCACTGGTACCTCCGGCAGGCAATGAGAATTCCGATGGTATAGAGGGCGAGCATCAACAGCGTGACCCACACGACGTCAGCGTGAGGCAGACCGGCCCTTTGCAGGACTCCCCAGTTGAGCGAGATCAGGCATGTGCCCAGGAAGCTGAAGGCCATGGCTTCGAACTGGATGCGGCGCTGCAACTCGTCGAGCCCGCGAAAAAAGCGGATGGCGGCCCGGATGGCAAAAGCCGACGGGATCACTGGCAGCAGAGCAACAAGGTAGCGGAGCGGCGAGTGCTCGTGGCCTTTCAATAGCCAGATTGAGACTGCCACCATCACGGTAAAGGCAGCCATCGACCTGCCGATTTCTTTCAGGTAACGTCTTTCGTTGGTGTCCATTAGATTCTCCGAGTCAAGTATGCTTGACATCCAGGAAAGTAAAGCACCATTGACATCCTGTCAAGCAGAAAAGTTCGGGGATCATGGTCTGCGCGTACCCAGGCGTGGCGCAGTGCCGATGCGCGCGAGATCCCTTCGACTTCGCTCAGGGCAGGCTCTTCGCTCCGCCTGAAGAACGGCTGCGCTCAGGATGACACCGCGACCTCGGGGGAGTCCAAAAGTACATTGGTAACGCACGCCCAGCAAGCATCAACGGTCTCAAATGGTCTAGAATCCTCGAAGGGAGGTAACCCTTCCCACGGTGATCTGCCATGGCATTTCCTGTTACTCGACTTCGCCGCCTGCGCCGCACGGGAGAACTGCGCAACCTGGTGCGTGAGACGCGGCTTACTCCGGACGCGTTCGTTTATCCGATGTTTGTGTGTCCGGGCGAAGGGGTGCGGAAAGAAGTTCGCTCGATGCCGGGCGTGTGCAACTTGTCGGTGGATGAGGCGGTGAAGGAAGCGCAGGAGGCTCATGCGCTGGGAGTGCCGGCGGTCATGCTGTTTGGGTTGCCGGAGAAGAAGGACGAAGTTGCTACCGGGGCTTGGACCGAGAACGGGATTGTGCAGCAGGCTGCGCGTGCTCTTAAGCGCGAAGTGCCCGGGCTGATTCTGATGGGCGACGTCTGCCTTTGCGAATACATGTCGCATGGACATTGCGGAATTGTGAAGGCGCCGGCGCAGTCGCTGGGGGCGGCGGTGGCTGCTCCGCCGGCGGCGACGGCTGAGTATGAGATCGTCAATGACCCGACCCTGGAGTTTCTAGCCCGTACGTCGGTCTCCCTGACCCGCTCGGGCATCGACATCATCGCGCCTTCGGACATGATGGACGGGCGCGTGGGTGCCATTCGTCGTGCGCTCGACGATGCGGGATTCATCAACACGCCGATTCTCTCTTATGCGGCGAAATTTGCCTCAGGTTTCTATGGACCTTTCCGCGAGGCGGCGGACTCGACTCCGCAATTTGGGGATCGACGGTCTTATCAGATGGATTCGGCGAACCTGCGCGAGGCGATGCGGGAGATCGAAGCCGACATCGAGGAGGGGGCGGACATGATCATGGTGAAACCGGCCATGCCTTACCTCGACGTGATTGCGGCGGCGCGGGAGCGATTCGATCTGCCGCTGGCGGCGTATCAGGTATCGGGTGAATACGCCATGATCGAGGCGGCGGCTCGCAACAACTGGATCGACCGGGAACGCGTGATGATGGAGTCGTTAATCAGCATTCGGCGGGCTGGGGCCAGCATTATCCTGACGTATTACGCTAAGGACGCGGCTCGGCTGCTGGGCTGACTTTTCTTTCGCCCCTTGGGGGCTCGATCATCTCCCTTTCGCTTTACCCACGGCTTACGCCGTGGGCTGCATTCTTTCGTCGCTTCGCGGCTGCGGGACCATCGTGGCCAAACGGCCAATCTTCGCCACGTAGTGATTCGGAGACGCCTGCTGGTAATTCGGGTGCAGTTTCGCTCCCCTCGCGGGCGAGGCGCCCGCGCCACATAAAGCAAACTTACGCTCCGGCGGCGGTTTGGCCTTGGAACTTTACTTCGATTTGGCGGCGGTCTTCGTCGGAGACTTTGAACATGGCGCGGGGCTTCAGGTTCATAAAGCTGGCGAGGAAGACTTCGGGAATCTGGCCGATGCGGGTGTTGTAGGTGTTGACGTCGTCGTTGAAGAACTCGCGGCGGTCGGCGATGCGTTCTTCGAGTTCGCTGATGCGATTTTGCAGCTTGAGGAAATTGTCGTTGGCCTTGAG
>Ga0066710_100002420_pt1 | contig 15029 bp, 6 predicted proteins | sample GraSoiAngelo_159_FD_79666 | JGI IMG/M metagenome (GOLD analysis project Ga0066710, IMG submission 79666) | Grasslands soil microbial communities from the Angelo Coastal Reserve, California, USA - 14_1009_16_40cm | ecosystem: Environmental > Terrestrial > Soil > Grasslands | place: USA...
CCAGTGTGTCTCAATGCCATCCTCTCGTGCTCAGAATTGCCAAAAAAACATCGGCCCCGCAGCGGGGCCGAGTTTGGAGGCCGGTGCTCAACCAGCTAAGCTACGGACCTAAAAGTGCTCGTGTCTCTCGAACGCCTGACGCTCAAACTCATGACCGACCACCACCAGTCAACCGCACCTGGCCAACTCTGAAGTCAGTGGATCGTGTTTCGCCCAGGTGCTGCTGTGCCGCAGACTGTGCCGGAGGGTGATTGCGAATGACTGCAAATGGCGTCCCTTCGTGCGGAAACCTGCGGAAAAAACTGCGGCCCCGCATAGCGGGGCAGAGTTTGCAGACCTCTGCCTTACCATTTGGCTACGGCGCCGTGGGCGTCAAAAGTCACCAAAACAGATGACTTTCTCAACCCACCTGAAACCGAGCCGGTTTCGAGCGATCTACTGGGGGCATTTTTGGGGGCTATACGAATAGCGAGCCGGGTGCTGGCGCACTCCGACTACTGCGTGTCACACAGAGGTATACTGGCAGCGCATTTGTCATAGCGCTCCCGCGCCTCACACGAACACAGGATGCTGCCGGAGAAACTCCAGCGTGTCCTGATTGGGCGTTCCGAGTACGATGTTACGGCCCACGTTACCGTGTGCGAAAAAAGCTTCGACAGGCACCCGCTCCCCTGCGCCAAGGCCGAATGCTGACCCCCACACAAGCGCATCCCCCTTTTCGCCGGTTGAGCCCGAGCCGCTTCAGGTTTTCTTCGAGGTAGCCGAAGCCGAGGAAGCAAATGACGTCGGCTTCGCCGACGAGTTGCGCTGCTCGCCCGAGCGCCAGGTTATCGCCCCCGCCACCCTCGTGCATGATCTTGATCGAGTCCCGGATCGTGACCGCGACCCCAGCGAGTTCGTCGGTTGGGGGCGGCTCGTAAGGCCGGGCGTTTTCCCCCCCCACGTACGGTAGCGAGCCGAGCTTGCCGTATACGTGGACGACGGGAATGGCGTGTAGGAACTTGGAAGCGCTGGTGCCGTGGTCAACGTGCTTCAGGACTTCGGATGTGGGCAGGTTGAACGCGTTTTGGAGCGCGGTGAACAGGTGGTGCTCGAACGACCGGTCGTAGTTGAACGTCACGACGGAGAGCTTGCTCTGCTTGACGTCGTCGAGGGACGGGCCGAGGTGCGCGAATAGGTACGAGTACCAGCTGGGCACCGCGGCGAATAGGCTCGCCTCGGATTCGAACGGGGTCAGGAGCGCGGCGATGGCGGTCTTCCCGAGTGGCAGGAACTCGGGTCGGTGCTCCAAAAACACGTCCACGGACGGGCGGCCGGACCGTTGGAGGGCGTCGCGAAACGCGTAGATCATGCGCGGCTGAAAGCCGCAGACGCGCAGGAGCCGAACCAGGTCCGAGGCCTCGTTTGCGAGGCCGTCCACGACGAGGGTGACGAGCTGCCGCCCGGAGGGGAACGCCAGGTGCATGCTCGCCCCGGCACCGAGAATGAGGACCGTCTGACGCTTGATCACAACTTCGAGCGGCCTCGTCTCTCTTCTTTGTCTGCTTCTGCCATGACAACAAGCTTCATCAACTCCAGCGCCGACGCGTATCGCGCCGTACATGCGTCCGCTCCGATGTCGCGCGCGAACGGCGGTGCGTCGTTCCCTTTATACGCGGCGAGCTGACGGAGAACGTGAGCGCAGTTCCGGTCACCGGCTTGTGCTGCTCGATCTGCGTCGGCGTCGAGCTTGTTGCGCAAGTCGACGGGGATAAAGTTGGCAGGATTGGGCATAGGACCTCGACAACCCGACTCTGGATAAGTACCGCGAATCCTGGTTGGACCCTACTGGAGGGATTGGCTGAAGCGGCACCCCCTCGAGCACCAGAGCGGACCCACATGTCGCACAAACGCCATGCTGGTGCCGCAAAAAACGCCCTAGCGGACCTCCCAGTGGTGCTCCATGTTAGCGCCGGATAGGTGGCAGCGCCTAGCGTGCGGCCCTTGAGCAGCGGTACCCACCTGACTAAAGGGTGACCCATGAACGAGCCGCGGGTCGCCCTGCGATTCTCTTGCAATCCTCAGACAGATGTTGCGCCTCTGCCGACGACTCCGTTGGTGACGTCGTCCCGAGGCGTCCTACTCCACGCGGACGAGTCCGGAGAACACGCGAGTCTCTAGAGGTCATTATGAAGCCTGGACGCCCCGCCGAACTGTGGAAGGCAGAAGATCGGTCGTGCTTCGCCGCGCGAACATTGTGCGTTCTGGTCCTCGCCGCTACCGCCTGCCAGTCAGAAGAAATGCGGGAACCGGACAAAACGCCTCCTAAGTGGGGGGCAGAGCAGCGTCGGGGCAGCTTCACAATACCGAAGGAGGGCGGTACCGGGTCCTTCGACGGTATACAGCTTTCGATTCCAGCCGGTGCGCTCAGCAAGGCGACCAAGATGGAAATTCGCCGTGTCGAGCGGACCGATCTGCCACCCCTTACCGGCGGAATGGTCAACGTCACGAAGGGCGGCGTCGGATACCGGTTCTTGCCTTCCGGGCTCCGTCTACGAAAGCCAGCGCAAGTTGTCCTCCCGTTGGAACAGGACTCGGCGGTCGCGCCGCTCTGGGAAACGCTGGGCGCTCGGACGTTCTACTGGGATGAGGTTCGGAATCGCTGGCTCCCCCTTTCGAGACCAATAGTCGACTTGGCCGGCGCGCGAGTCGTCGGTGAGACACGGCATTTCACGCTCATGGTAAGCGCTGTCCTCGCATCGCCCGAACACGCCGCGCCGACGAACTTCAACGCCAACTCGATAAAGGACATCGCTGCAGTCGAACCGACTGCAAACGTGGATCTGATCGAGCCACCTGAGGCCAACAACAAGGGCGATGCGCGAGTCACCTTCCCGATCCGCCTTCCCCGAGGTCGGGGCGCCTATTCCCCTCAGGTACAGTTGACGTACTCGTCTGCTCGTGGGAACGGACCAATCGGCGTCGGTTGGGATCTGCCTGTGTCGAGAGTGGAGATCGACACTCGATGGGGGGTCCCACGCTATGACGGCTCTGAGCGGTACCTCATTGACGGAGCGCAGGTAGTTCCCGTTCCAGTTGGCGCGCACTCTCACTGCGTGTCGGGTTCCCTCATAGGTGAGTTTGCTACTCGGGTTCAGACCTTTAAACGCATTCTCCTGTGTGCCGGCGCTTCGGGGACGCGCTCTTGGGAGGTCACAGAGAAGGACGGCACTCGATTCGAGTACGGGGCAGACGCCGAGTCCCGCCTGTCGAGCTATGAACCGGGAGAAGAGAACCACACCAGCGTTTGGTTTCTACGACGGGTCGTCGACACTAACGGCAACGCGACGGACTATCGGTACACGTCGGACTCAGATCATGATGTCGCGAACTTTCTGGGAGAGCAGTTCGTACAAAAGTATCTCTCAAGAATTGAGTACACTTCGCAAGTCGAGCCCATCTCGCAGCCGACGTTGCAAAGCTCCTATCGCGCGGACTTCACTTGGGAATGTGGCACACGATCGGACGGGGCTATCACCGGCAGGTCAGGATTCAAGATCGTTACACGCTGTCTCCTGGGGTCCATCGACGTTCTCGCTAGAGACACGATCAATCCATCGACGTGGGACCAAGTCCGGCGTTACGAGCTCAAGTATAAGGTGGGCGAGTTCTCCAAGACTCTGCTGCAGAAGGTCCAGGTTTTTGGAGCGGCGGGATCGCCGTTCTACGAGCACTCCTTCGACTACACGGGCCCAGAGTACGTTGAGCACGCTCGTGGGGCCGGCACGCAGGCGTTCGATGCCACGAGCACTTGGCCGGTGATCGTGAACGACCCGTTTCCTATTGATCGACCGCGGCGACGACTCGATCGAACCTTCGAAGAGGGTGATCAACTGAACGCCGGCCTAGGCTTGTCAGCGAAGATCGGAGTGGGGGGCCTCACCGCCGGTTGCGAAGTCGGCGCGAGCTTCGGTGTGAGCGAAGACTCCCCCATACCGGTGGTCCTGCTGCGCGATGTCAATGGCGACGGCATCGCGGATCGAATCTGGCTACGCACGGACGGACCTATCGTTGTACTCCTTAGCCCGCTCAGCCCCCCACTGCTCTTTAAGCCGGACGCTCGGGTTGCCTTGGGCGACGATAGTCGCACCCAATTCACGGGATCACCCGCAGCGACGAGTTGGCTAGGCGACAGCCTCCCAGAACTAGGCAGCGAAGATGGTGCTGGGTCCAGCATGGGAGTAGATGCGTCTTGCAGTCTGGGTCCAGCTCAAGTATCGGGCGGGATGTCGTTTTCGGTTCGGATGGCAGGAGCGACAAGTCTTCTGGTCGATGCGGACGGCGATGGCCGACTCGACCTCCTGGCAGGCGGTGCCTTCTATCCCGGTCTTGCAAGGGAGTGTCGCGATGGATTCGGTCCGGTTTCGACGACCGCCGACGGCATGAGGGGGACCTGTTCAGACGGCCTGCCGGTATGCTTGGCAAGGGACGCCCTTTGTTTCGGTACGCTGGTGCCCCTTCTCGGTGCCCCCGCTCCGTCGGCAGGACGCCCAATCGCTTCGAGGAGGACGCCGTCCTACCTCGCAAGCTCGCGTCAGCGTCGCACCCGAAATGGCGAGCGCCCTGTGTCTTTGGTGACGGAGCACACTGCCCGCGCTCCCTCGAATCTGGCAGGCCCCACGAATGGGGGCGCAGCCGGATTGAGTGAACATGGGAGCGCCGCGAACTCGATCGATCGAGCGAGCGTCGGCCCGTCACGCGGTCCGTTTGCGCTTTTGAACCTCGGTGTTCCCTCGGAGCAACGAGTGCCCTATTCGGAAGGTGGGCACGCCTCGCGACGGGCGGCCGTCGCACCGCCACTTGCTAACCAGGTTACTAATCATGCCGAGGAGAACACCTGGGGTTTCAACACATCAGTGCGTCGCCGTTTCAAGAAAGAAGCGACACTCCAAGGCGAGTTTTACCCGCTTAACCCGGTTCTCCGTTGGGACGCGGCGCACACGGGCACCATTCGGTTCAACGCACGCGTCAGGCGCAAGTACGAAGGCGGAACCGATGGCGTCAACGTTCACCTGCTGTCGGTGACCGACTTCAAGCAAGGCACAGGCACAAGTTTGCTTGGTACCCTGCATCTCGGACCGGACAACACGCGATGGACATCGCTCATGCCCTGGCTTGGCATGATCCCAGTGAAGTTCGGGGAATCCTTGCTGCTCGTCTTCGATACAGGCAAAGATGTCCCCGTCGCCCTGGACGGAAGCCTGCTGGACGAGCTGGAGGTTGAGGTCAACATTGCTTACCTCACAGTCTGTCGCCCGAGCGTGGCCTGTCGGCGCGTGCACCCCGACGAGCTTCGCCATTTAGGGCCGACGGGCGACCTCCAGTACCTGTTTCGCTTTCCCCAAGACTTTCGGACGTCCGAGTCGCCACGAGAAGTCTACTGGCGAGCCATGCCCCCGCTTGGGCCCGCTGGTGTTGTGGACAGGGGAGCCCCGATCCCCAACCGGGTCATCGGGGTCGTAGACAAGGTCTCCCGTACGCTTACCGCTGTTCACGTTCGAGTTCGGTGCGAATCGATCGCGAGTACGACGGCCGTTGATCACACCGTGTGTCCCCTCGGCACGGTCCTCGCAGAGCACGTCTTCGCTCCTCAGGAAGTGGGCCGAGCGTCCCTGTCCGCTGAGATCCCTGAGCCCTTCGTACCCGTGGCGCCTAGCAACATTTTCGACAGGGCTCGCTTTCTCCTTTCTCGACCCAAAGCCTTCGACCCGATTCGACTGTTGTTTGAAGTAGATGGCGAAAACGGTTGGGAGATCGCCCCTAACGCAGTTAAGTGGTCTCCGCACATCGAGATGGTGTCGATCCGCGACGTGGAACCGATGGCCGGCGGTAAGCCGGACCTAACTGTCGAAACGGTGGCCCACCTCCCTGAGACACCACTCACAGGTGATGAAATCACTTTCGTGGCAGTCGTGAGAAACGCGGGTGGCAGTCGGGCGGGCCCGTCCAAACTGGCGTTCAAGATTGGGGACGATGCATCGCCCCAACTGCTTGACGTACCCGCGTTGGGAGCGGGCCAAAGCCATACGGTACTGCGAAAGAAAGTCCTAGGGGTTGCCGGCTCTCACGTGACCACAGCTACCGTGGACATTGGTCACGCTGTCGCTGAATCCGACGAAGGGAATAACGAGAAAGCGGAAACGTACTCAGTCATTACACCACAGCGCATGCTCGTATCAAATGCGCCTCTCCCTGATTTGTTCGTCGAGAGTTACACACACTTCCCCGTAACACCGACCACGCACGACCGGATAACCTTCATCGCAGTGGTACGGAACCGAGGCGCCGGACCAGCGGGCCCTTCTCAGCTTGGACTGTGGGTCGGTGGGGAAACGCTGGCACGCAAGTTCTCCGTTCCGGCCTTGGGACCCCGCCAAAGCCAAACCCTTCAAACGACCGACATCTTAGGAGCGGCACGGGACTACCTTAATAAAGCACAAGCCGACCTGACGAGCGCCGTGCATGAGACCCACGAGGACAATAACGGGCGCGAGGATCTCTACAGGGTCATCGGCGGCGATGCATACGTTTCCAAGATCCTCGTTCAGGCTTCCACGACAGAGTACCCCGAGAAGCCGATTGTTTACGAGCCCCCCGTTCTTTATCGAGTGCACCCAACACGGCAGCTAGTCCCCTTCCAGACGGTCGAGCCAGACGAGCAAATCGAAATCGCTGCGACGGTTGTTAATCCCAAACAGCCCCTGATCGTGACGGTGACAGGCGATCAAATGGAAGGCGTTGCTTCTCGGCTGGAGGTCGGGCCGCGCGATCTTGCAATTGGCGCTCACGCTTCCACCAAACGGCAGACAATCACGTTACCCAAGCCTGGCACATACTTCATCCGTGGTTACACGGAGGCGTCTTTCGACCCTGCGACGAGTCTTCGGGTGAAGGCGGAGCGCGAGCGTACCATTGTGACAGAGTACTTCGCTCTCGTGAAAGACCACGCCACGTCGCCCATAAGCACGAGGACGCAGGATCTTGCCTGGGTGAGTTCGCCGGTGGTAGCGCCCGGCCATGAAGAACCTGGGTGTCCGAGTGCCACGCCAGTAATAGGGCCCTTTAACGTCGCGACGAACCCTGTTTCCACGAACTGCATCCTGTACTACCAGCAACTCGATCACGCCGACATCGGCATCGCTGTGGTGGCCGGTTCAGAGGCAGAGGGGATCGCCAAACGGCTGGCGCCGCAAGCAACGTTCGTCACAATACCGGCGGGCCAAACCTTCGTGCTGCCCAGCGGTGAGACCGTTGTGTCGCTGGGAGGAGGAGGGGTGCGCATTCGGCTGGACTCCCACGATTTCACAATGCAGCTGGGGGAGCTCCCGGCGTTTCTCGTGCGTCATGGGCTCGTCACCGCGACCCTTGTCAAGTGGGAGGCGATTGCCGGGCAGGTACAAACCGGCGGACCCTCGAGCGGCGGAATCTCCCTCGCGATGCCGACAGAAACAATTGAGGGTGCGTACCCCTGTTGTCCGCCTTACACCAGGATCGGACCTCCCTTCGGTCAAGTCGGTGCCGGCGGCCCGGGCGTTGAAATCGGCTACTACGGATTCACGTTTCCTTTGCCCATCACCTTCCACGAGCGGGACACGCTCCCAGTCAACCTTGTGAGCGCTGATTTCGGCGCTGGCTATCGTCTCCCAAAGCTTGTCGGAGAGGTCGTTCATTCATTTGAACCATACGGCGGAGGCTATCACGGCTTTTTCTACGGTCTCTTCAACGGCAAAGAGGACCTCAAATGCATAGGACCGCTCTCCTGCGCTGCACTCTCGGGGGCTGGAGGGACTTCGCACGGTGGTATCGTCACGCACCGTAAAGGCAACCCCAACTTCTCGCCAACCCGTCTTGTCGGCAACGTGTTGCTGTCTCTTCAAGACACAACTTCTCAGCTGGTGACGGTACCGGGCGGTGGGCCAAGTCAACCGGATGTAGACACCGATGGGGACGGGATCTATGACTCTGTAGACAAGTGTCCACTAGATCCTGAGGACTTCGACGGTTACGAGGACGAGGACGGTTGTCCGGAATCCGGTGGCGATGACCCTGACGTTGACGGTCTTCCGAATTCCATCGATCCAATGCCTTACGCTCCAGGACCCGGGGACGGGGTCCCAGATCCACAGCCGTCGCTCTACGAGCGTTGCGGGAACGATAACACAATCGATTTGTCCCCAGACGGATGTGAAGGGCGGCTGGCACGCCGTTTTGAGCCTCTTGGCAGCGCTGTCACTGGAGGGAATGACCGCACTGGGTGCATGACAGGAGGGGATCCCGGTGCTTACATCTGCGGAGGGAACATAAACCCAAGCGAGCGAAACTCGACTCCGAATCCGTTATTGGCTTCGCCGCGAAACATCCGCGAGAGCTGGACCGCCGGTGTGAGCGCCTACTTGGGCGCGGGGATCGACTTGAGCAAGTTCGCGTTCATCCCGGCCGGCGCGGGAGTGAGTGTCGACGTCGCTACGGGTGGAGTCTACACCAGCAGAGAAGTCCAGGACTGGAACGGCGACGGCGTCATCGATCTCACAAGTCCCAATGTGATGTTCCTGGGTGGACGTGATGAGTCCGTTGTCATAGATACTGACTGTCAACTCTGGTTTGCTGGCCATTGCCTGTTGTACCCCGGTATCAGCGAAGCGCTTAATACAACGTTTGGATTCAACCTCTCAGGCAGTGGCAGCGGTGGATACGTTCTCAGAACTGATCCCCAAGGCAATGTCGTCACGGCTCAGTCTCGCGCAACGGTGACCTTCGGGCGCGGGTCGCAAGCAAGCCACAGCACCATCACCTCCAACCGGCTCGATATCAATGGCGACGGTCTACCGGACATCCTTTTTGGCGCGGGGGAGTCAGGAGCTACGGGCCGTACACATCTTTACGTTCGGCTGAATCTCGGTTATCGCCTCGGAGCGGCCGAAGATCTCGGCGTCTTGGATCCACTCGGGCAGCCCACTGGAAACGACATCGCCAAGAAACTGTCAAGTTGGTTACAAGAACGCGCCCGAGTCGGAGCGCTAACTGAGTCTGACAATCTGACACTCTCGAAAAGTACCGGGGGAGGTGGGGGGATAGATCTCGGCATTTTCGGAGCCGACGCGTCTGTTGCGAAGACTCAAAGTGCCACCGTTGCTCAGGACGCCGTACAGTTCGCGGACATCAATGGTGATGGGCTGCTGGATTTCGTCGAGCGCTTTCCGGGCTCCAACTCGGTTCTAGTTCGCCTGAACACTGGCTCTTTCCCCGGGCACGGGCCCTCCGCTTTCCTCACACTGTCGAATCCTCTGCAGACGAGTCCGTGGGCCTTGCCACCTGAAGTTCCTGGATTTGCGTGGATCGGAGAATCTGTCGTGCCCCAGATTAATTGGTTTGGAGGCACCACTTCCCTTCAGGCCGCAATCGATGCCGCGAACCGGTCGAATAGCACTCTCCATGAGCTGGATCAAATCATGACCGACGCGTTGGGACCTGATGGGGTATCCGCGGGCGGTGCTCGGATGACAACATGGAGCGGAAGCTTTTCTGTGACAGTCTTCTTCGTCAAGGGAACGGTCAGCTACTCGAACAACGAGGGCGCCAGCTACGTCCAACTTGCGCTTGAGGACGTTGACGGAGACGGTCTTCCCGACCGTGTCTTGCGGTCAGGAAACGAAGGATCCGGCGGCCTTCAGGTTCAGCGAAATAGGTTGGGTGGGGCTAATCTGCTGAAGACAGTCTATCGGCCGCTTGGCGGCCAAGTCGACATTCGCTACCGGCGCAGCACACCCTCAGAGGCCGATCCTCACTCCAGCTGGCTGCTCGACTCCACGACCTTGGGACATCAGACATCGGTGCCGCAAAACCTCCGTACGACACCGATCGTGATGGCGTACAGTTACGAACAGCCCTATTACGACCGATACGAGAAGGAGGACTACGGATACCAGATCGTGACGACTATGCGGGCCGACGGACGGGTAACGCGGCGAGAGTACGAGAATCGGGATTACCGCTTAGAGGGGTTCCTGCGGCGAGAGCGCGCCTATGACGCGCACGGCTCGCTGCTGACGGAGACCGAAAACACCTACGCGCCGACGCTGTGGGGGACAGCCACTTCCACCGAACGCGACGGATGCGTTCACCAATTGTTGCTGCCAGCCGCCTACTTGGCAAACGCGACTTCCGCCTCCACGAATCGAACGCCCTGTGACGTGTGGTTTCCGAAGCCCACCGCGATCGTGACTCGGTTCTTTGAGGGTGGCACCAATGCCCTAGAGCGACGGCAGTTCCTCGAGGAATATGACGAATGGGGTAACGTCACGAAGCTCAGGGAAGAGTACGGGCCGGATAACACGGATCGCCTTGCGGCCGACATCGGATACGATCTGCGCAATCAGTTCCTTGATGCGTACATCGTCGATCGCGCCGATAGCGTGGAAGTACGGCAGGACTCCCATGCCGGGTCGATCTTGCGAAAGAGGAACGCTGCATACGACAGTCATGGTAACCTCAGCACGCACGAGACGTGGGCCGATGCCGCTGGAACCAAAGTCGGCCGTTTCCACATCGCTGTCGGTGCCACCGGCGGCGTCGACTCAATCACAGACGCCAATGGCTACCAAATCAGGTACTCGCGAGATCGCTTCACAGGAATGCTCCCGATTCTGACGAGCGATAACCTGGGGCTACAGTCGACGGCAGCTTATGATCTGCGCTTCCAACTCGCAACGTACACTCGTGACGCAAACCAGCAGGAGCAGAAGACCGATTACGACGAGTTCGGCCGTCTCTTCCAGCTCTTCGCTCCTTACGAACTTGCGGCCGGGACGCCGAGCCTAACAGCCTCCTATTCGCAGCTGAACGGCACGTTCCCGGCGTACGCGATCACAACCAACGCCGCGGTCACGCCAGGAACAACCAATGTGCACAGTACCCTGCGGATCGGCCGCTTCTTCGATGGATTAGCACGAGAAATCCAAACCCAGGCGGACGGCGAAGTAGATGGAGTGGTGGGTCGTATCCTGGCCGGCACGGTGGAGTTCGACACTGCAGGAAGGCGGATACGGGCTGGGGATCCCGTGTTCCGGCCGGGATCGACAATTGCGTTCGAAGGTTTGTCCCTCGATCCAGCGCATACCACCATCTGGGACTACGACGCGCTCGATCGGCCCACGCGGCAAGTGAGCCCCGGTAGGATCAGGACCACGTGGAGTTACGAAATCGCGGAGCACCCTCGGCGGCCCGGCGTACTCACGCGACGCACGACTCTCACGGATCCTGAGCAAAAGGTGAAAAATCTCCATTTCGACTCTGGAGATCGTTTGGTAGCAGTTGTCGAACTGCTTGGCGGCCGCGAGATCACGACCACGTATGACTACCAGCCGACGGGAGAACTTGTTCACCTTCGGGACGCCTTGGACGACGAGCGGACGTTTGAGTACGACTTGGCTGGTCGAGCCACCGTCATTTCGATCCCGGAGACCGGCCGGACGGAGTATGGTTACGACGGCATGGGGAACCTCATCGCGTCGACGGACCAGGAGCTCTGCAACGATCCCCCCCCGCTGCTCGCGAACTGCGCCGTTTCCGAGAAGGTTCTACGAAACTACGAGAAAGACCGTCTCATGACCGTGGACTACCCCGTGTCTCCTGACGTGACGTATACGTACGGGGACGCCGCCGCGCCGGGCGAATGTGACGGATTGTCGAACATTCGCGGGCGTGTGTGCAAGGTCGTCGATGCCGGAGGTGAGGCACGCAGCTCGTATGGAGCCCTAGGTGAATTGACGCGCACAACTCGAATTATGCAGGTAGGGAATGGTGCTGCAGACACCCGCGAGTTCGAAGCTGGGTACGTCTATGACAGTTTCGGCCGGCTACTCTCGATGTTGTACCCCGATGGCGACACGGTCACGTACGAATACGACAACGGCGGCCGGGTCAAGCATGTCTCGGGTCAACGAGGGTCGGCGAAGCAAGTGTATGTCTCGGATGTGCAGTACGACGTATATGGCAAGGTGTCGCGACTTGCATACGGGAACGGCGTGGTAACCGTGAATGACTACGAGGCCGATACGCGTCGTATGCACCTTCAAACTGTTACGAACCAGACGGTCAGTGACCCCCTGAGAGCCATCGAGTATGCCTATGATCACGTAGGGAATGTCCTCACTACGACGGAGACACGCGCCGGCGCGGGCGACCCGTGGTCCGCAATGAACCGGACCTATACGTACGACGACCTCCATCGGCTCCACACCTTCAATTTCCAAGGCACCCGTTCCGATGGCGGTCAGCTCGGTGCTCAAGGAACCTACGACTACGACGATGTTGGGAACCTCCTGCGGCAGCAGGTCACCGAAACGGGTGCGGCGAACAACCTGTCACGGGATTGGGCCTACCAGTACACTGATCCGGTCAAGCCCGGTCTCGTGCAGGCCATAGGACCCTACAACCTTGGCTACGATTTTCGGGGAGCAGTGGCGACAGTCACGCTAGCCGCTGCTACCGCCCTCTATCAGTGGAATGAGGACGGGAGACTCAGCGAGAGCAGCCCAGGAAATACGCAGGCCGTGACGACGTATCAGTACGACGCCGCGGGTACGCGCGCGCGGAAGGAAACGGACCTCTCTGCCCAGGCTGGCGCTGCCGATGACGCCACTCTCTACCCGAGTCCGTACTACAGCGTTCGGTTCATGACGCGAGCTTCAGTGCGGGGGGACACCAGGACCAAGGAGATCCCATTGGACGGTCAGCCCATCGCGCTTGTCGCCGGGGTCGTGGACCCATCTTCTGCGGGTGGAGACGAGCGGTCGCTCAGTTACGCCGCGACCAGCCTGCACTTCTTGCACGCGGACCTCGTTGGCTCCACAGTGCTCGTGACTGACGGGTCAGGTAGTGCGAGTGCCCATTATGAGTACCTCCCCTTTGGAGAGATGATCTCAGACGCAAGTAGTTCTTTGGACGAACCTGTGGTGCTCGCTGCGTTCAACGGCAAGGAGTTCGACGTCGAGACGGGACTCGACTACTTCGGCGCTAGGTATTATGACTCACGCTTCGGCCGATGGCTGCAAAGCGACCCCGCTGCGTTCGAGGTCTCGAGGGTAGCTGAGCCAGCCCGCCTGAATCTGTATGCCTTTGCTCTGGACAGGCCGCTTGGCGTAAGCGATCCAGACGGGCGGCAGGCTAGATACGAGCAAGGAACTCCGCAATCCAAGCCCCTCCAGACGCCCGAGCAGCTTCTCGAAAAGCAATTGTATCAACTGGAGGGGTTCATGACCGCTCCAATCGCGATCGCAGCCGTCGCTGTCGCCGCGGGTCCAGCTGTTTCTACGGCACTCGGTGAGACTAGCGCAGCTGTCAGCCAAGCCAGTCTAGAGGTCGGCGCACAAACGTATGTCCGTGCGACCACGTATGCAGAATTGTTGCAGGGTACCGTAAACGTGTATACCTATAACATCGCCATGTCGAGAGCTGGGGCCATCATAGCGGGATTGTCGGGATTCGCGGCAGGCGTGGAGGGCGAACTTCCTGCCGTCCCCGGATCTCTCGACGTGGTCGCTAAATTCAACGAGTGGCAGGACATCGGGTCAGTCGCAGGAGGATACTACGACTGGATCTCTCGCATGCGGCCGTTTTCAGTCCGAACGCCAAATCCGCCACCGGGGCCGTGCTCAGCCTGCCACGGTCCTGGCGGTGGCATGCCCCCAGTGATCCGGTAAGCGCGAGCGATCCTCGCTGCGGTGATCGGAAAAAGGACGGCCGACGGATTACCATTGCGAGATTATTGCCTTGACTGTCGTTGAGCCATCCTGAGGCGGCCGTCGAGGGGACTTCTGCTCCCACTCGCTCCATCAGCTCAGCCGCGCGTGCGAGCACGCGCTGATCCACCGGCGTGAGCTGCGCGACGTTCTTCATCAGTCGCTCGACGCGTCGCGCCCGCCCTTCTGTAGTAGGCGTTTCCCTGCCGCCATCGCCTCCACCAGCTGCACCCGTCCATCCTTGAAGTTACTCACCGGCGCACGAGTACGCGCCGCTCAATCCATCCACCAGCCGCGTAATCGCCGGCGGCCGCATCTGCTCTGCTTCCGCGAGCGCTCATTGTGACGGGTCCCTCGAAACAACGATCACCGACAAGGCCGAGGCGCTCCCCTGAACACCGGCCGGACCGCTCCGCGAGACCTTCCTCGAGCTGGTGGGAAAAGTGGTGGCAGACTGCGATGGAAACGGTGGTCAAGACAGGATGGGAACGGAATACCGACGGTGAGCAAGGCCAAAGAGCAGCATCAGTTGGTACCGGCAAGGATTGCCGTGGAAAGAGGCTGATGCCCTTTGCAGACCTCTGCCTTACCACTTGGCTACGGTGCCACGCCGTCAAAAGTCACCAAATCAGAGTACTTTCTCAACCCACCCTCGTGGAGGAGCAATGGAGCTCGCCCAGATCACCAACGTCGTCCACGCCCTCGATCGCGCCGTGAAGTTCCACCGCGACACCCTGGGCCTGCCGCTCTTGTTTCAGGCGCCGCCGTCACTGGCGTTCTTCCAGGTCGGCCCGGTGCGGCTCATGCTGTCGCCGCCCGAGAATGCCGAGCAGGATCACCCCGGCTCGTTTCTCTATTTTCGCGTAAAGGACATCGAGCAGCAGCATCGCACGCTCGTGCAGCGCGGCGTCCAATTCGTGGACAAGCCGCACCGCGTGCACGAAGCGGCCGACTACGACCTATGGATGGCGTTCTTTCACGACCCCGACAACAACCCGATGGCGCTCATGGAGGAGAAGCCAAAGCCGAAGGCTTCCTGAACGACGAGATGACCGCGACGCTCGCAACCAGAATGTTCGCCACGATAACCGGCAGCGAGTGAATCAGCACGCCATACAACGCCCACACCCCCGCGGCGACGCCTTGCACGCGCCGCAACGTCGTGGGCTGTTTCGCGAAGTACGAAACGAGAAACACTCCCGTCGCCAGCCAGCCGATCCAGTCGATCCTCGTCATCGTGCCCATTAGAAG
>Ga0066710_100002423_pt1 | contig 15024 bp, 15 predicted proteins | sample GraSoiAngelo_159_FD_79666 | JGI IMG/M metagenome (GOLD analysis project Ga0066710, IMG submission 79666) | Grasslands soil microbial communities from the Angelo Coastal Reserve, California, USA - 14_1009_16_40cm | ecosystem: Environmental > Terrestrial > Soil > Grasslands | place: USA...
GGACGGCGTGCAGATCGCCCACACGATGGTGACCTTCCAGTGGCAGAAGGAGAAGAAGGTGATCGTGTGGCCGGACGAGCTCGCGGCGGGCAAGCCACTGTTTCCGACGCCGCCCTGGACGAGCCGCTGACGGAGGACCATCACGATGGCCGACTACATTCCGAGTCCGAGGCAATGGGTGCGCGACCAGGTCGATCTCTACGAGCGGAGCGGCGGAAGAGAAGGCACGACGCTCCGCGACACCGGGCTGCCGGTGATCATCGTCACGCACACCGGCAACAAGACGGGCGCGGTCCGCAAGACGCCGCTGATGCGCGTCAAGGACGGCGCCAGCTACGTCCTCGTCGGCTCGATGGGAGGGGCGCCGACCAACCCCGTGTGGGTCTATAACCTGCGCGTGAATCCCACCGTCGAGATCCGCGACCACGCGGCGGTCCAGACGATGCATGTCCGCGAGGTCAAGGACGCGGCCGGGCGGGCGCGGCTGTGGAAGCTCGCCGTCGCGGCCTATCCGCCGTACGAGGAGTATCAAGCGAAGACCACGAGACGGATCCCCCTCTTCATCGCGGAGCCCAAACCCTAAAGGAGCCGGCCGTGAAAGTCGTCGATGCCCTCGCGCGCATTCTGAAGATCGAAGGCACGGAGTTCCTGAGCGCCTATCCCACCACCGCGCTGATCGAGGCCGCGGCCAAGGCCGACATCCGGCCCGTGCTCTGCCGCCAGGAACGGGTCGGCGTGGGGATCGCCGACGGCTATGCGCGGGTGAAGAACGGCAAGACGCTCGCCGTCTTCTGCATGCAATACGGCCCCGGCGCCGAGAACGCCTTCCCGGGCGTGGCCACCGCGTACTCCGACTCCACGCCGATGCTGCTCTTGCCGCTCGGGCATCCGCGCGACCGCGCCCAGGTCTTCCCGCTGTTCAGCTCGGCGCGCACGTACGCGTCCGTGACCAAGGCCGTCGAGACCATCGCCGTGGGCAGCCAGGTCGCGGACGTCATGCGCCGGGCCATCAGCCTGATGCGCATGGGCCGCCCGGGCCCGGTGATGGTCGAGATCCCCGCCGACCTCGTGAACGAGGAGGTCCCCGACGCGCTGATCGAGGCCTACCGGCCGGTGAAGGTGACGGCGGCCGGCGCCAACGCCCGCGAGGTCGAGACGGCCGCCCGGGTACTTCGCGAGGCGCGGCGGCCGGTGATTCACGCCGGGCAGGGCGTGCTGTACGCCGAGGCGTCGGACGATCTGCTCGAGCTGGCCGATCTGCTCGAGGCGCCGGTCATGACGACGATGGAAGCCAAGAGCGCGTTCCCCGAGGATCACCCGCTCGCGCTCGGCACCGGCGGGCCGGCCGTCTCCGGGCCGATCTTGCAGTATCTGCGCGAGGCCGACGTCGTCTTCGGCATCGGCTGTAGCTTCACGCGCCATGGCATGGCGGCCAGCATCCCGGCCGGCAAGACGCTCATCCACGCCACCAACGACGAGCGCGACCTCAACAAGAACTACGCCGCCGACTACCCGCTGCTGGGTGACGCCCGACTCGTGCTGCGCCAGTTCGTCGAGGCCATCAAGGCCCAGGGTGGCTGCCCCGCCGGCCGGCAGAGCGTGCGCGCCGAGCTCGAGAGCGTGCGCGCGGCCTGGCTGGCCGAGTGGAAGGCGACGCTCGGCTCGGCCGAGGTCCCCATCAATCCCTATCGCGTCATCAGCGAGTTCATGCGCACGGTCGCCCCGCGCGAGGCCATCGTCACCCACGACTCGGGGAGCCCGCGCGACCAGCTGTTGCCCTTCTACCGCGCCGTCTCGCCGCGCAGCTATCTCGGCTGGGGCAAGTCGCACGCGCTCGGGACCGGGCTCGGCCTCACCATCGGCGCCAAGCTGGCCGCCCCCGACAAGTTCTGCGTCAACTTCATGGGCGACGCCGCCTTCGGCATGACCGGGCTCGACTTCGAGACGGCCGTGCGCTGCGGGATTCCGATCTGCACCGTCGTGCTCAACAACTCGGCCATGGCCATCGAGATCCCGCACCTCGTCGTCTCGCACGACAAGTACGGCGCCCGCGACATCGGCGGGCGCTACGCGGACCTGGGGCGCGCGATGGGCGGCTGGAGCGAGCGCGTCGAGAAGCCCGAGGACATCGCCGGCGCCTTCGCGCGAGCGCGCAAAGCGACCGACAGCGGGCAGGCGGCGCTGCTGGAGTTCGTCACCAGCCAGGAGACGCGCTTCTCTCATCGCGGTGCGCTGCGGTAGGCCGCCCATGCCGACGTCGACCCCGTTGCCGCCGCAGATCGAGCAGTTCCTCCACGACAATCCGCAAGGTGTCCTGACCTCGTTCAGGCGCAACGGCATGCCGCAGCTCAGCATCGTCACCGTGTACCCGCGGGACGGCGGCGTCGGGATCTCCATCACGGAGACGCGGGCGAAGTTCAAGAACCTCTTGCGGGACCCGCGGTGCTCCGTGCTGGTGTCGCACGCCGACTGGTGGTCGGGATTCCTCGTCTTCGAGGGCCGGGCCGAGCTCGTCCACTCCGGCAACAGCGACCCCGAGACGCTCCGCCTGGCGCGCCGCCACATCTTCAGCGCCACCACCCGGCGGCGCAGCGCGGACTGGGCGCAGTACGATCGGATCGCGGCGGCCGACCAGCGCGTGGCGATGGTCGTGCGGCCCGCGCACGTCTACGGATCCGCGCTGGCGAAGCTGCGCGAGGCCGTGGCCAAGTAGGCCGGCCCTACCGCCAGAGCACGCTCAGCCCCGTGCGGACGACGTAGTCCGGTCCCCGGCCGCGCAGCGAGGTCTGAACGCCGGCATCGACCGCGAGCGAGCGGGTGAGGCGGTAGACGAGGCCGACGTTGCCGGCCAGCTGCTCGCGGCCGGCGCGCTCGTCGCGCGAGTTGAAGAGGAGCTCGAGGAACCCCAGCAGCGATGGCGCGAGATCGCGCGAGAGCGAGGCCGTGGCGATGGCCTGGGCGAGATAGCCGCCCCCTCGAGCCTGGCCGAGGGCCGCGCCGCCCACGTTGACCTCCAGCTCGAGATCCAGTGGGAGCTCGAAGCTGGCGAGCAGGAGCGCACCGAAGTCCGGGCGGCCGCTGCCGATCGGCTCGTCGGCCACCGGCAGCTTCGCGAAGACCTTCACCGCCACGTGGGGCGGCCACGGCACGTCCTCGAAGCCCTCGACGAAGCGATAGCGGAGACCAAGCTCGACGTCGCCCGCTCCCGTGTCGTTCTCGGAGCCCCGCAGTCGGACGAGCGGTTGCCAGCCGAGGTTCAGCTCGACGTGGCGCGCCACGCCGAGCCTCAGATCGGCTTCGGCGGCGAAGGTCCTCTCCGCGGCGAGGCCGGCCCGGCGCTCGCGCGAGAACACCAGCCCCGACTCGAGCTGCACGGCCCCGCGGGGCACGAGCCTCGCGCTCTCCGTGACCTCTGGACGGTCCGGCTCGATCTCCGCGGCGCGCGTGGGGGGAGTGTCCGCGAGCACGAGCAGGTGGGCGACGATGGCCACGAGCACGGCCGGCGGCCTCCAGGCTCGGCGGGTCATCGCGCTATAGTCGCGCACGGTGCAAGGCGCGTCCATCGTCCGCGGCATCGTGGGTCAGGCGCGCCCGATCCTCATCGGTCAGCTCGCCGGGATGGCGTTTGCGGTGGTGGATACCGTGCTCAGTGGCCACGCCTCGTCCGTGGACCTGGCCACGATGGGCCTCGGGCTGAGCGTGTACTCGACCGTGTTCGTGGGCCTCATGGGCGCGACCAGCGCGCTGAACCCGATCGTCGCCCACCACTTCGGCGGCGGCCGCCTCGCCGCGATCGGCGCGACGTACGTGCAAGGGCTGTGGATGGCGCTGTTCCTGGCCGCGCTCGGCATGCTCCCGCTGCTGTTCGCGGGCTCCTGGCTCCCGTGGTTCCACGCGCCGGCCGAGGTCGAGGCGCAGGTGGCGCGCTATCTCCGTGTCCTCGCCCTGGCGCTGCCCGGCGCGCTCATGTTTCGCGCGATCTACGCGGTCAACACCGCCGTGTCGCGCCCGCACGTCGTGATGACGCTGCAGCTCGCCGGACTCGGGCTCAAGGTGTGCCTCAGCTACCTGCTCATTCTCGGTGGCCTGGGCCTGCCCCGGCTGGGAGCGGTGGGCGGCGCCGTGGCATCGGCCATCGTGTTCTGGACGCTCTTCCTGATGGGCTTCGGCTACATGCACCGCAGCCCGGTCTATCACGCTTTCGCCATCCACCGGGCTTGGCCACGGTGGCCGGTGCTGCGCGAGATCCTCGAGCTCGGCGTCCCCATGAGCGTGTCCTACGCGCTCGAGGCGACCTCGTTCACCGCCATCACGCTGCTCGCCGCGCGCCTGGGTACCGCGGTGATGGGCGGCCATCAGGTGGTGGCCAACCTGGCGGCGCTCTGCTTCATGCTCCCGCTCTCGCTCTCCGTCGCCACCGCCACGCTCACCGCCCAGGCCATCGGCGCCGGTGAACCCCGGCGGGCACGCGAGACCGCGCTGACCGGAATGCGCATCGGCGCGTTCGTGGCCGCCGTCACGGTGCTCGCGGTGTGGACGCTGCGCGGCGGCATCGTCCGCCTGTACACGCGCGATCCCGCCGTCGCCGCGACGGCGCTGACCCTCATCCCCTATCTCGCCGCCTTCCACTTCTTCGACGCCCTGCAAACGGTGGCGAGCTTCGTGCTGCGGGCCTACAGGCTGGCGATCGCGCCCACCGTGGTCCACGCCGCCGCGCTGTGGGGCCTCGGGGTGACCGGTGGCTACCTCGTCGCCTTCGGCGGGCTCTGGGGGCCTCCGTGGGGCATCGCGGGCATGTGGCTCATGCAGTCGGTCGCGCTCGCGCTGGCCGCCGTGCTCCTGGTCGGCGTCTACTATACTGTCGGGCGTCGGCGAGTGGCCAAGGGCCTGGGAGGCTGAGGATCGTCGCGCGACGGGTGATCTTTCTCGACATCGACGGGGTGCTGGCTCCGATCCGCCGCTGGGATCGCTACGGCGATCTGGACCCTGGGTGTATGCACGTGTTGAACGAGATCGTCACGCGCGGCGGAGCCGACGTGGTCGTCTCGTCCACCCTGCGTTACGGCAGGACCGTCGCCGAGCTGCAGGCCATGCTGGAGACGCAGGGGTTCACCGGCCGCGTCGTGGACAAGACGCCGACCGGCACGCCGGGCGCGGCCAGGGGCGAGGAGATCGCCGTCTGGCTCGCCGAGCATGCCGTGGACGGCTATGTGATCATCGACGATCACGTGGACATGGGCGAGCTACGGACGCACCTCGTGCAGACGGACTCGGCCCACGGGCTGCGGCCGGCCGACGCGCCCCGCGCCATCGCGATGCTCATGCGCCCGCTCAACGGGAGGAAGCCATGCTGATCGTCGATTCCCAGATCCACCTCTGGCAGAACGGCAAGATGAGCGCACATCACCGCCAGATCCCGACCTACTCGGCCGCCGACGCGCTGGCCGAGATGGCCTCGGCCGGGGTCGATGGCGCGGTGATCCATCCGCCCAGCTCGCTCGGCGAGGCGGTCAACGTGCTCGCCGTCGAGGCGGTGCGGCAGCATCCCGACACGTTCTGCATCCTCGGCCACTTCGATCTCGAGAGCCCGGACCGCGAGAAGATCGTGGCCCGCTGGCGCGAGCGGCCGGGCATGCTGGGATTCCGGTTCACCTTCAACCAGCCGCATCAGCAGGCGTGGTGGACCGACGGCTCGCTCGACTGGTTCTGGGCGGCGTGCGAGAAGGCGAGCCTGCCCGTCGGGCTCCTGGCCGGCGGGCACATGGCGGCGCTGGCGACGATCGCCGAGCGCCATCCCGGCCTCAAGCTGCACATCGATCACCTCGGGCGCGTGGGCGGCGGGCGCGGCGGCACCGACGACGCGGCCTTCGCCGACCTGCCGGAGATGCTGGCGCTCGCCAGATTTCCGAACGTGGGCGTGAAGATGTCGGGCGCGCCGAGCTATTCGAGCCAGCCCTATCCGTACAAGAACATCCACGGCTACCTGCGGCAGATCTTCGAGGCGTTCGGGCCCGACCGCTGCTTCTGGGGCACCGACATCACCCGCATGCCGTGCTCGTGGCGGCAATGCGTGACGATGTTCACGGAAGAATTGCCGTGGCTGAAGGGCCGTGACCTCGAGCGTGTGATGGGCGGCGCCATCGTGGACTGGCTCGGCTGGAGGCGGCCCGCCGCTCGCTGAGGAGGTTCGCATGGACGCGGAGCGCACTCACCGCCGCGAATTTCTGAAGCAGTTGACCGCGCTGGTCGCCGTCGGTTCACCGATCGCGGCCGGCGAAGCGCAAGGGAGATCCGCAATGAAGACGTCGTACGACCCCGCGGCGAAATTCGAGCTCAAGGTCAGCGAGGTGGACTTCCGGCGCACGCTGGCCGGGCGGCAGCTGATGGCCCGCATCTATCAACCGCAAGGTCCGGGGCCGTTCCCGACGGTGCTCGACCTGCACGGCGGCGCCTGGCGCCGCAAGGACCGGCTCGCCGAGGAGCCGATGGACCGCGCGGTCGCGTCGAGTGGTGTGCTGGTGGTGGCCATCGATCTGAGACTTTCCGACGAGGCGCCGTACCCGGCCTCGGTGCAGGACGCGAACTACGGCGCGCGCTGGCTCAAATCCCGGGCCGCGGAGTGGAACGGCGATGCGTCGAAGCTCGGCGTCTACGGCAGCTCCAGCGGCGGCCACGTCGCCCAGCTCCTCGCCCTGCGCCCGCGCGATCCGCGCTATGCCGCGATCCCGCTGGCCGCGGCGCCCAGCCTGGATGCGACGGTGGCCTACGTGGCGACCCGCTCGCCGATCAGCGACACGTACGCGCGCTTCCAGCAGGCGGAGAAGATGACGCGCGAGGCGATGATCGAGAACAACCGGATCTACTTCAACCCGTGGGCCACGATCCACGAGGGCAATCCGCAGGAGATTCTCGAGCGGCGCGAGCCGGTCACCCTGGTGCCCATGCTGATCATGCAGGGCGCGCTCGACGACAACGTGCTGCCGGCCGTGCAGGAGAAATTCGCCGCGACCTACCGGGCGGCCGGCGGCGTGTGCGAGCTGACCATCTTCGAGGACAGCGAGCACGAGTGGGTCGCCAAGCCCGGGCCGCAGACGACCCGCGCCCAGGAGATGGTCAAGGCGTTCATCGCGCGCCAGCTGAAGGCGTGAGGCCGTTCCGTCTCGAGGAAGCGACCATCGCCGAGCTGCACGCGGCGATCAGGTCGGGACAGATCACGTGCGTGCAGATCGTCCAGCGCTATCTCGAGCGGGCGCGCGCCTATAACGGGGTGGTCAGCCGGCTGGTCACCGCGGACGGCCGCTCGGTCGCGCCGGCGACCGGCGCCGTCCGGGCCGGCGCGCCGCTGTCCTTTCCGACCGCGACAGTTCGCGCGTCGACGCTGTTTCCCGATCTCGACCGCTACCGCGGCCAGCCGCTCGAGTACGGTCGCATGGAGGCGACTGCGTCGGACCCGGCGGTCCAGCAGCAGTACGGGATGATCGTCGGCGTCGCGAACGGGCGTCAGCTCAACGCGCTGGCCACGCTCAACATCCGCGGCGAGCGCTCGGTCACCTGCCGCGGGGATTTCGATCTCCACCCGTCGAAAGGACCGCTGCCGAAGGGCGCCCCGCCCGTGTGCGACATCTTCCGCCACTATCCGGACGCGCTGGAGCGCGCCGCCGAGCTCGATGCGGCCTACGGACGCCAGCCCGATCTCGAGAAGCTGCCGATGTACGGCGTCGTGTTCTCGTTCAAGGACCCGTTCGACACGAAGGACATGCGCAGCACCAGCGGCGGCGACGCCGCCTACGACATCGACTTTCCCGCCCGCGACCACGCCCTCGTCGAGCAGCTCCGGAGCAAGGGCGCCATCGTCTACGCCAAGGCCGTCAGCACCGAGTACAACGGCCGCGCCGGCAACCCGGGCGGCCGGCACCAGCCGACCGCGGTGCTGCCGTCGACGCTCGGCTACCAGCGCAGCAGCTGGGCCGGCAATCCGGCCAACCCCTACGACACGACCCGGTCGGCCTCGCTCGGGTCGAGCTCGGGCTCCGGGGTCTCCGTCAGCGCCAATCTCGTCATGGCCAGCCTCGGCGAGGAAACGCGCGCCTCCACGCGCGGCCCCGCCAACCACAACGCGGTGGCGCTGATCCTGCCGCACAAGGCCATGCTCGGCTTCGTCGGCGGCGCGATCGGCGCCGACATCTACTGCGATCGCACCGGCATCCTCTGCCGCGGCCTCGCGGATTGCGCCAAGGTGCTCGACGCGCTCCGGGATCCGGTTCAGGGCTACTACGATCCGCGCGACCCGTTCACGACCGTGCCGCGCGCTTCGATCCTGTCCACGCGCTACGCGAGCCACGCCACCACGCCGGGCACGCCCGGCGCGCTCGCCGGCATGCGTCTCGGCGTGATCCGCGAGTCGATGGTGCGCCCGCGCGACTCCCTGACCGAGGTCCCCATCGTCACCGCCGCCGCGGCCGAGATCAAAACCATCCTCGGCGGCCGGCTGGGCGCGACGCTGGTCGAGTCGACCGATCCCAATTGGACCCCCGATCCCGATCTCGAGGTCATGAAGGTCGACTTCCGGCGCGCGCTGGCCCGCCTCGTCCCTCTGTTCATGCCGGATCTCCTGTTCCGGCTGGGGCCGGACGGCCAGCCCGTCTTCAAGGAGTTCGCGGCCGCGATCGCGCCGACCGAGTTCCTGCCCGGCCGGGTGTTCGGTACCGGGCCGCTGAAGCCGATCGACTACTGCGTCGAGCTGGCCGAGGGCCGGATCGAGCCGCCCAGCAACCTCGACATCGCCACCATCCAGGAGCAGGAGCTGGCGCCGACGTTCCGCTTCCAGGTGCCGCAGTACCTCACGCGCCGGGCGGAGGACTGGAAGGCTCGCGGCTTCCGGGAGACCCTGGTCGACTTCGCGCAGCTCAACGCGCGGTCGAAGTTCTGGGGCGACGACGGGCGCGCCGCCTTCGAGAACTGGGAGGAGGTTGCCGACCCGCGCAACCGGCTGGACGGACGCCAGGGCGTGAACGAGCGCATCATGCTGCGCGAGCTGCTCCGCCGCGTCGACATGCTGGTGATTCTCGAAAACAACCTCGACGCGCTGGTCCGCCTGCACACGCCGTGGCCGCCAGGCGTGATCGGCGGCGCGCATCAGCCGCGCGGAGGCCCCAGCAATCTGAGCCGCGAGTCCTTCTACGGTCCGAACGCCGGCCTGACCGAGGTGCTGGTGCCGGCGGGCTACGTGACGACCGTGTACGACCCGGTGTTCGTCCTCTCGCCCGACGCCACGCGCTACGTGCCCGCGCCGTCCCGCACGCCGACGACCATTCCGGAGCCGGGCCTGCCGTTCGCGCTCGTCTTCCGCTGCGAGCCCGGCAAGGAGGACGTGCTCCTGAAGATCGCCTCGGCCTACGAGGCGGCGTCGCGGCGGCGCGTGCCGCCGCCGGCGTTCGGCCCCCTGGCGTGACCGCGAGGCCTGGCGATCCTCAGGCGAGGTGCTTCTTGAAGAACGCGATCGTGCGTTCCCAGGCCAGCTTGGCCGAAGGCTCGTGGTAGCGCGGCGTCGAGTTGTTGTGAAAGCCGTGCTGGGTGCCGGGATACATGTGCATCTCGTACTGGACGCCGCCGGCCTTCAGGGCGGTCTCGAAGGCGGGCCACATCGCGTTGATGCGCTCGTCGTTCTCGGCATACTGGATCAGCAGCGGGGCCTTGATCGCCGGCACGCGCGCCGTTTCGGCCGCCGCGCCGTAGAACGGCACGGCCGCGCCCAGGTCCGCGCCGAGCTCGACCGCCAGGAAGTTGGTCGTCCCGCCGCCCCAGCAGAAGCCCGTGACGCCGAGCTTGCCGGTGGACAGCGCGTGCGATTTCAAGACGCGCGCGCTGTTGGCCATGTCCGTGCGTAGCTTGCCCTGGTCGAGGCCGGTCTGGAGCGTACGGCCGTCGTCGTCGTTCCCGGGGTAGCCGCCGACCGGCGAGAGCCCGTCGGGAGCCAGGGCGAGGAATCCCTCGGTGGCGACGCGGCGAGCCACGTCCTCGATGTACGGGTTGAGCCCGCGGTTCTCGTGGATCACCAGGACGGCGGGGAACGACCCCGGTGCGCTCGGCTGCACGAGGTACCCGCGCATGGTGCCGGAGGTGCCGCCGGGCGAGGGGTAGGTGACGTACCGGGCCTTGATCCGCTGATCGGTGAAGGAGATCGTCTGCGCGAGCGCATAGCGGGGCAGGAGCGCCTGCGCCATGGCGAGGCCGCCGACCGTGATCACGCTCGCCCGCTGCAGGAACTCGCGCCGATCGATGCCCCCGTGGCAGTACTCGTCGTAGAGGTCGAGCACGCGCTGGTCGATGTCGCTCTGGGTCAGCTCGGCCATGGTCAGTCTCCCGGTTCGATGATGGGCGATCGTAGCATGGCGCCAGCGACTACAATGTCTCGCACCATCCCGTCCGAGGAGGCAACCGTGGCCAAGATCATCACGCCCCCGCAAACCGAGCCCATCATGGAGATCGCCCGCGAGCTGCTGCCGCCCGGCATGGAGCTGGTCGTCGTCGATCCCGGCAAGCCCGAGTTCTACGACAAGGCCGGCGACGCCGAGTACTACCTGGGCTCGCCGCGCACCGGCATCGGCAACGAGTTCTTCCGCGCGGCGTCCCGGCTGAAGCTCGTGCAGCTCACCAGCGCCGGCTACGACCGGGTCGACCTCGAGGCCGCCCGCAAGGCCAAGGTGCCGGTCGCCAACAACGGCGGCGCCAACTCCATCGCGGTGGCCGAGCACGCCGTCATGCTGATGCTGGCCGTGTTCAAGAAGCTCGTCTACCACCACCTCAACGTCGTCTCCGGCACCTGGCGCGCCGCCGACTTCGCCTCCGTGCGCACCTACGAGCTGGAGGGCAAGCGGCTCGGCATCGTCGGTCTGGGCAACATCGGCAAGAAGGTCGCGCGCCGCGTGCAGGGCTTCGAGATGGACGTGCGCTACTACGACGTCGTCCGCCTCACCGCGGACCAGGAGGACGCGCTCGGCGTCCGCTTCGCGCTCTTCAACGAGCTGCTGCGGACCTCCGACGTCGTGACCCTGCACGTGCCGCTCAACGACGTCACCCGCAACATGATGTCGACGGCGCAGTTCGCGCGGATGCGGAAGACCGCGATCCTCGTCAACACGTGCCGGGGGCCGGTGGTCGACGAGAACGCGCTGCATCACGCGCTCACCTCGGGCATCATTGCCGGCGCCGGACTCGACGTGATGATGGAGGAGCCGCCCAAGAAGAACCACCCGCTGTTCTCGCTGCCGAACGTCACCCTGACGCCCCACAGCGCGGGGCCGACGTGGGACAACTACGAGCGGGCCTACCGCAACGGCTTCGACAACATCCAGCGCGTGGAGGGTGGGCAGGAGCCGCTGTGGGTGCTGCCCGAGCTGCGGAACCTGGACCGCTAGACGGTGTCGATCATGCGACGACCCGAGCGCCAAGGAGGGGACCATGAACGTATCGCGTCGTGACGTGGTGGTGGCCGGCGTTTGCACACTGGGCGTGTCGGGCCTGTTGCTCAGCCGCTCGGCGGGCGCGCAAGGCGCCGACGAGGCGGCGGTGACCGAGAGCGTCGACATCCTGCGACGAGGCATCCTGGAAGCCGACCGGGCGAAGCTGGCGCAGGTGACCTCCGATCACATCAGCTACGGGCATTCCGACGGAAGGGTCGAGAGCAAGGAGGAATTCATCAAGGGCGTGCTGACCCGCAAGCAGGTCGTCAAGTCGCTCGCCTTCCCCGACCTGAAGGTCTCGGTCGTCGGGCCGTCGGCCATCGTGCGCCACATCTACCTGGCCGAATCCGAGCTCGACGGCAAGGCGACGACAACCAGGATCGGGGCGCTCCAGGTCTGGCACAAGCAAGACGGTGGCTGGAGGCTCCTGGCGCGGCAGGGGTTCAGGCTGCCGGCGTAAGCCCCAAGCTACCGCCATGAAGGTGCTCGTGGTCGACGACGACTCCAGGGTCCTGGAACTGGTGAAGACGATGGTCGAGGAGCTGGGCCACGACGTGGTGGCGGCCGACGGGGGCAACGAGGCGTGGGCGCGGCTGAACGAGTCGCCGGTTCACGTGGTCGTGACCGACTCGATCATGCCCCAGACCAATGGCCTCGAGCTCTGTCGCCGCATCCGCGCCGAGGTCACGCGCGAGTACACCTACGTCATCCTCCTGACCGTGCTCGACGAACGGTCGCACTACCTCAAGGCCATCGACGCCGGCGTGGACGACTTCCTCACCAAGCCCTTCGATGCCGACCTCCTGGCGGCACGGCTGCGGGTGGCCGAGCGCATCCTCGGCCTGCAGCGGCACGCCGACCAGCTGGAGAGGCTGCTGCCCATCTGCATGTACTGCAAGAAGATCCGTGACGGCGAAGAATGGGTGAGTATGGAGGAGTTCCTCGGGCGCGAGACGTCGCGCCAGGTCACCCACGGCATCTGCTTGCACTGTTACGACAACGTGGCCCGCCCGGCCGTCAAGCGGATCCTGAAGGAGCAAGGCTAGCCGCGTCAGGCGGGCTGCAGCGTGGGGGCGTCGGCGAAAGCGGGCCGCACCTCATGCGCGAAGCGCCGGAGACCGGCGGCGCCGCCCGGGCAGTTGACCAGGATATAGGCGGCGCCGCCGGCACGCAGGAACTCGAGCTTGCGCGCGATGGCCTCCGGCGTGCCGTAGAGCGCGCTGGCGCAGATCGTCTCGTCGGAGGACACGCGGCCGGCGTTCCTGTTGTCGGGCCGCACCGTGAGGCGGTCGATGCGCCGTTTCGCCGCGATGCGGTTCTCGTACGCCTTCTGCAGCTCGGCCGGCGTGGCCAGCACGTTGATGGAGCGCGTGACGCCCACGCTCATCGGATCGAAGACGCGGCCGAGCCGCTCGACCTCGGCCTTGAAGATGGCGATCCGCTCGACGATCTCCTCGACCGTCGAGTACTGGTCGAGCAGCAGGTTGTAGCCGAGCGCCGCCACCTTCTTGATGGACGCGGGGCTGCCGGCGCCCATCCAGAGCGGCGGATGCGGCTTCTGCGCCGTCGGCGGCTCCACGACCACCTCGTCGAACCGCCAGTACTTGCCGCGATACGACCACGGCGCGTCCGCGGTCCACGCCTTCAGGAGAACGGCCAGGGACTCGTCGAAGCGCTCCTCCGCTTCCTCCATCGGCATGGCGAAGCCGGCGAACTCCTTGTAGCGGTAGCCCATGCCGATGCCGAAATCGAGCCGGCCCTGCGAGAGCAGGTCCAGGGTGGCGGTCTGCTCGGCCAGCAGCACGGGGTTGTGCCAGGGCAGGACGATCACGGCCGTGCCCAGCCGGAGCGTCTTCGTGCGCGCCGCGATGAAGGTCAGCAGGCTCAGCGTGGCCGAGATCTGGCCGAAGCCGGTGAAGTGGTGCTCGACCAGGAACGTGCTGACGAAGCCGAGCGACTCCGCCTCGACGTTGTAGTCGACGAACTCGCGGAAGCCCACCCCGCTGTCGACGTCGGGGCCGCCCCGCCGGGCCTGCGCGCTGCCGAAGAGCCCGAATCGCATGGGCGTCAGCCGACGTGCTTCTTGAAGAACGCGATCGTGCGCTCCCAGGCCAGCTTGGCCGAGGCTTCGTGGTAGCGCGGCGTCGAGTTGTTGTGAAAGCCGTGCTGGGTGCCGGGGTACATGTACATCTCGTACCGGACGTTGTTCGCCTTCAGCGCGCTCTCGTAAGCCGGCCACAGCGCGTTGACGCGCTCGTCGTTCTCGGCGTAGTGGATCAGCAGGGGCGCCTTGATCTCCGGCACGCGCGCCGTCTCGGCCGCCGCCCCGTAGAACGGCACGGCCGCTTTCAGGTCGGCGCCCAGCGCGACCGCCAGGAAGTTGGTCGTGCTGCCGCCCCAGCAAAAGCCGGTGACGCCGAGGCCGCCGGTGGACAGCGCGTGCGATTTCAAGAAGCGCGCGCCGTTCACCATGTCCGTGCGCAGCTTGCCCTGATCGAGGCCGGCCTGCAGCGTGCGGCCGTCGTCGTCGTTGCCCGGGTAGCCGCCGACGGGCGACAAGCCGTCGGGGGCGAGCGCCACGAACCCCTCGGTCGCCACCCGGCGCGCCACGTCCTCGATGTAGGGATTGAGTCCGCGGTTCTCGTGCACGACCAGCACGGCCGGGAACGGCCCCGGCCCTGCCGGCTGCACGAGGTAGCCGCGCATGGTGCCGGAGGTGCCGCCGGGCGAGGGGTAGGTCACGTAGCGCGCTTTGATCCGCGTGTCGGTGAAGGAGATCGTCTGGGCCAGCGCGTAGCGCGGCAACAGCGCCTGCGCCATGGCCAGCCCGCCGGTGATCAGCGCCGCGCGCCGGAGGAACTCGCGCCGATCGATGCCGCCGTGGCAGTACTCGTCGTAGAGATCGAGGACGCGCTGGTCGATCTCGCGCTGGGTCAGTGCCGGTCCCGTCTCCATCATGCGTGCAGGAGCTCGATGGCCTCTTCGTAGACCTCCATGTTCTTGCCGTAGGAGATCGCCGAGGCCTGGGCCGCGCTCACGAGATGGCGCCAGCGCCACGGCCGCCGGGTGGCGTGGAACTCCTCGAAGGTGGCCTGGTGGTGCTTGAAGGCGTGCATCTCGGTGAAGTTGTCGTGGACGACGATCTCGGCCAGGCGGCCGATCAGCGTGTCGGGATCGTAGCCGAGGTCGGCGTACTGCTGGGCGAGGTTCACGGTGTTCTTCACCTCGGGCACCGCCCGCATGAGCCCGAGGTTGGTGACCTTCGACCAGTCGGTCGGCGGCTGTGTGAAGATGGACTCGGCGAGCGCGTCCAGCAGCTCGCTCTGACTGCGATGGGGCAGGGCGGCCACGGCGGCCGGGTCCGGCTGCGGCGGCGGCTCCATGCGGTTCTGGGTCGAGCGCACCTCGGGGCCGGTGTGCCACGTCAGCAGCGCCAGCAGCTTGTTCTTGAGGCTCACGCCGTCCAGCTCCAGGAGGTAGCGGCGAAGATTCGCGCCCGTGTGCAGGTGCACGTCCATCGGATTGCCCGTGAGCGAGCGCATGAACAGGCCGGCGGCGCCGA
>Ga0066710_100002424_pt1 | contig 15019 bp, 11 predicted proteins | sample GraSoiAngelo_159_FD_79666 | JGI IMG/M metagenome (GOLD analysis project Ga0066710, IMG submission 79666) | Grasslands soil microbial communities from the Angelo Coastal Reserve, California, USA - 14_1009_16_40cm | ecosystem: Environmental > Terrestrial > Soil > Grasslands | place: USA...
CCGGCTTCACGTCCACCCGCACCTTCAGCGGCTCACCGGGCGGCAGCGTGCTGAAGTCCTTGAAGGTGACCGTCTTGATCTCGCCCGGGTCGATCACGGGAATGGTCGCGGTCTTGACGATCGAGTTCGGCTGGGTCGGGATCGTCAGCGTCACCTGGATCTGAACCTCCTGGCTGTCACCGCCGTCCTTGATGCCGACCACGAAGGCGAGCTCGGTGGAGATGTGCACCGTCGTCTCGGCCGAGCCGAGCGGCGTCTCTCCCGATGCCTGCACGACCTTCACGTACTCGATGTTCGTGCCGTGCACACCGGACGGGCTGCCGCCGGTGGAGGCGCCGTGCACGCGTTTCCAGACCAGCGTCAGTGACTTGGCGACGTAGAGGTCGGGGCTGCCGACGAAGACCGATCCGGGGACACCGCCCACACCGGTCACATTCCGGTTCTTGAGCTCCTGCTCGGCCTGCGACTTGAAGAGATCGCTCCAGACGATGTCGCTCGCGAGCAGCCGTTGCGCCTTCTGCGCGAGTTGGGTTCCGGCCTGCACCGAGTCGCTCGTCGTGGCCGTGCTCCTGAAGACGTCGGCCAGCCCTTTCATGCCTCCGACGCGGAGACCCAGGGCGTCGATTGCGCGCTGGTGGGCCGCATTGATCGGACCGGGAGGATGCAGCTTCTCCGCAAGCGTGACGTCTTGCTCCTGCTCCTGGATCAGCCCGTTCAGCTGGGTGAGCAGGTCGGTCTGCTTGAGACCCGGTGTCTCCAGAAGCTGCGCGAGACGAGAGCCGATCTGAGAGGACCCCGAGCCGATGGAGCCGATGCTCGCCATGTAGCGCTTGTAGGCACCACGCTGGTGGTCGCTCGCGCACCCCTGCGCCCAGACGACGAGCAGGACGACGATCAGGATCGCAAAGGCGATCAGCCCGACGAGTCGGAGCAACGGCGTCAAGCCGCCGGCCCCGCGGAGATGTGGTCGGCGCGGGCCCCTCCCGCCACGCATCGGCCGCCGCTCCCCTCCACGACCTTCCCTGGTCGGGGCGTCCTCGCGTGTCGCGCCCTCTTCGAAGAAGTCGAAATCGAGGATGTCGTCGTCGTGCGTGCTCACGCGCGCCTCAGTCGCAAGTCGGCACTTTACGGGAAGCGTCCGACAACTGTTTCGTCGGGCGGAGGACCTTCCCTTGCGCCGCCGAAAGACAGCGGGTCGTGTCGTCGCCTGCGAGCGTCCTTCAACAACGAGAGCTCGTCCTCGATCGGTACAGGCCACTCCGCCCGCTCGGCCGCGGCGGCTCCGGGTCGGTCTGGCTGGCGCGTGACGAACGCACCGGCCTCGACGTCGCTCTGAAGATCGTCCCGCGGGAAGGAAAGCGTGCACCGCGTGCCGCGCGCGAGGCCGAAGCTGCCGCACGTCTCCGCCACAAGCGCTGCGTTCGCGCCTATGACTTCGGAGGAGACGAGGGCCACGTCTACATCGCGTACGAATACGTCCCCGGGCGAACCCTTCGCGACGCTCTTCGCAACGGCGCGGTCACCGACCGCGAGGCGGTCGAGGCGGCCGCCCAGGTGCTGGACGGTCTCGCCCATGCCCATGCCCACGGCATCGTGCACCGCGACGTCAAGCCCTCGAACGTGCTGCTCGAAGAAGGCGAGACGGTATCGGTCAAGCTCCTCGACTTCGGACTGGCGCAGTTCGACGAGGCGGACACCCTCACGGCGGTGGGCGACGTGCCTGGAACGCTGGCGTACATCGCCCCCGAGCGCCTCACGGGCGACGACGCTTCGACCGCCAGCGACGTCTGGGCTGTCGGGGTCATGCTGTGGGAAGCGCTGGCGAGCCGTCACCCGTTCTGGGGAGTGCCGCTGCCACAGGTCGCCGCCACCATCGAGGCCGGCGCGCCGCCGCTTCGGTCCGAGCGGCCGGACGTGCCGCGAAAGCTGCTGGCGACGATCGAGAGCGCGCTCGCGATCGACCCGGCGCGACGACCGCGGGCCGCAGAGCTCGCAGCGAGCCTCAGACAGGCCGTCGCGGCACCGCGGGAGGCTCCACGCACCGCTCGTCGCAAGCAGCCGGTACGCATCCGGTTGCACCGGCCCGCGAAGCTGACTCTGCCGGCGAAGCCCGTCGCACTCGAGGCGCAGGTTCTTCCAGCCGGGCTCGCCGGGCTGACAACCGTCGTCGGAGGCGCGTTGCTCCCGTTCTGGACGCCGGGGCTGCTCGCGCTGCTCGCGATCGCTGCAGCGCTGGCGACGTTGCGCATCCCGCGTCTCGGTCTCGCCCTCGTGTTGTTCGCACCGCTGTTCCCGCTCGGCAACGAGGCGCGCGGGGCGGCGGTGCTCTACGGAGCCGTCGCTCTCGGTGTGCTTGCGCTCGGCTGGCGGGATCCTCGCACCGGCCTTGCCTTCGCCGTGGGACCGCTGCTTGCGCCCATCGGTGGGCTCGCCCTCGTACCGCTCGCCGTCCAGCCCGCGCGCGGCTGGCTACGCCGGGGCTTCCATGCCGCGCTCGCATTGCCCGCAGCCGTGCTCGTTGCCGCTCTCCACGGCCACTCGCTCCCGCTTCTCGGAGGAGATGTCGGCAATCTCGGCGTCACCGCGACCGATCACCCTGGAACGGTCCTGCAGGCGATCGTCACGACGCTGCGGGACCGCCCGGCGATCCTGACGACCGCTATCGTGCTCGGCATCGTCGCAGCACTGCTCCCGTCGGCCCGCAGCAGGGGCCGTGCCGCGATCGGGCTCCTCTGCATCGGCGAAGCCGGCCTCGTCCTCCTGGCGGCGCCGTCCCTGCCTCCGACGTCGATCGTGCTCGGAGCGTGGATCCTGTGCGGGGCTCTGACGCTCGGGCGTGCTCGTATCTAAACTCGACCCCGGCGTAGCCCCCTCTGCATGAGACGCCTTGCTTCACCCATCACGGCTGAGCGCGTACCCGACGAGGGTTCCGCATGAGTGTGCTGCGCGCGATAGAGAGCAAGATCGAGGGGCTGTTCGAGGGCGTCTTCGGCCGGGCATTTCGCACCAACGTCCAGCCGATCGAGCTCGCACGCTGGCTCGCCAGGGAGATGGACCAGCATCGCTCGGTCTCCGTGTCACGGGTCTACGTGCCGAACGAGTACACGGTCTACCTGGCGCCGTCCGACCGCGCCCAATTCGCGTCGTACGAAGGCTCGCTGATCGGCGAGCTCCAGGAGTACCTCGCCGAGCATGCCCGCCGCGAGGGCTACGCGCTGCTCACACCGCCGAAGGTGTTGTTCGCCACGGATCCCGATCTGGCGATGGGCGAGTCCGGCGTCTCGGCACGAGTCGTCCAGCCCCGCGAAGGACTGGAGCCGGTCCGCACCGTGCCACCCGCGCAGCCGAGCCCCGTCGTACCGATTCCGGCGCCGCCTGCGGCACCGCAGCCGGCGCCGACAATGGTCTACCGGCCGGATGCGCCGGAGCCCTCCGCGCCACCGGAGCCCGAACCCGAGCCGCCGCGGCCGGTCGTCACGCTGTCCCTCGAGGGTCGCGAGATCCCGGTCACCACCGACCGCGTCCTTCTCGGACGATCTCGGGAGTGCGACATCCGGCTGACGGACACGAACGTGTCACGACGCCACGCCGAGGTGCGCCGGGAGGACGACACCTACTGGATCGTCGACCTCGGCTCGACGAACGGCACCGAGCTGAACGGCCGGCGCGTCGAGCGGGCGCAGCTCTCCGACGGAGATCGCATCACGCTCGGCGCGACCGATGTCCGCTTCGGGCACTCGCATCCGTGATCGCCTCGATCGCGACCGACGAGGCGCTGCTCGCTCTCAAGATCGCGTTCCTCGTCCTGCTCTACCTGTTCATCTGGATGATCGTGCGGTCGGCCACACGCGACGTTCGCAGCGCTCCCCAGGAGAGCATCGTCCTGAGCGCGGCCGAGGCCAACGCGTTGCGGGCGCAGCAGCCGCGTCCTGTGAAGGCTCAGCTCTCGGTCATCTCGAGCCCTACGTTGTCCGCCGGACGGCGTCTGACGCTTCTCGAAGCCACCACGATCGGCCGCGGGCCGGGCTCCACCTTGCGCCTGGACGAAGACGAGTACGTGTCGAGCCGGCATGCGCAGATCACGCCCGCCGACGGGGGCGCCTGGGTCGAGGATCTCGGCTCGACGAACGGGACGTTCGTCAACGGCGCGCCCGTCACGTCGGCGAGGCTCGCCGGGCCCGGTGACTTGATCCGCATCGGCGAGACCCAACTGCGGGTGGAGTCATGAGGATCGGACATGTCGCGAGCGTCACCGACACCGGTCGGCGGAGGCTCCGCAACGAAGACGCGTACGTGTGCGATCCGCCGCTGTTCGCGATCGCCGACGGCATGGGTGGCGCCCAGGCCGGCGAGATCGCGTCCCGGCTCGCAGCGGCCGCAATCGCAGAGCGCGAGCGTGCCCTTCAGGGCGAGGCCGCGGTCGCCGAGCTCGTCCAGGCCGCCAACGACCGCGTTTACCGGCGTGCCGTCGAGGATCCGGCAGCCGCAGGCATGGGTACGACGGTCACCGTCGCCCTCGTGGACGACGACGCAGGCTCGGTGACCGTCGGGCATGTCGGGGACTCACGTGCCTACCGCGTCCGCGACGAGTCGCTGGAGCAGCTGACGGCCGACCACTCGCTCGTGGCCGAGCTCGTCCGCACCGGACGCTTGACGCCGGAGCAAGCAGCCGAGCACCCACACCGGTCGGTGATCACGCGCGCAGTCGGCACCGAGCCCAGCGTGGAGGTGGACACGTTCACGCTGGAGACGGCGGCGGGAGACCTGTACCTCCTGTGCTCCGACGGCCTGACGGACATGGTCGACGACGCTGAGATCCTCGCGATCGCGCGTGCGGGCGAGCGCAAGCCCGACACCGTGGCGCAGCTGCTCGTGGACGCAGCGAACCGAGCGGGAGGTAACGACAACATCACGGTCGTCGCCTTCGAGGTCGTGGAAGGCGAGGCAGAGACGGAGGAACCCCCGGCCGAGCACGCGCCGGCGACTACCGACCGGGCGGAGACGCCCGAGGCTCCCGTCCGCCGCCGCGGCGCCGGGAAGGGCGGCCGGGCACTGGCGCTGCTGGGGCTCCTCGCCGTGCTCGTGGCCGCGGGCCTTGTCGTCTGGTGGAGCATCCACCGATGAACGCTCGGAGCAGAGAGCTCGTGAATCTCGTCCTGGTCGGGATCCTCGGCACCGCCGCGTTCGGCAGTGCCTGGATCGCCCGCACGAACCGTGTCTCCGCAGACGGCCTCGTCGACGTCGCCGTGATCGCGGCCCTCTTCGTCGGAGCGCACGTCGTCGGGCGCTTCACCGTGGCACGCGCCGACCCGACGCTGCTGCCTCTCGCAGCGCTTCTGACGGGCATCGGGCTCACCGTGAACTACCGGCTCGACCCCGCCGACGCCAGGAAGCAAGCCGTCTGGGTTGCGCTGGGCATCCTCGCGTTCGCGGGCACCCTCGTCGCGCTGCGCTTCGACTACCGCATCCTCGAGCAGTACCGGTACATCTTCGGCATCTCGGCGATCGGCTTGCTGCTTCTCCCGTCGCTTCCCGGTCTCGGCCAGCGCGTCAACGGCGTGCGGCTCTGGATCCACGTCGGCAGCCTCCAGTTCCAGCCCGGCGAGATCGCAAAGTTGTTCCTCGTCCTCTTCCTCGCCGGCTACCTGCGCGAGAAGCGCGAGGTGCTCGCACAGGGGCGCCTCAAGGACCTCGGGCCCCTGCTCGCGATCTGGGGCGCCGCCATGCTCGTGCTCCTCCAGACCAGCGACCTCGGCAGCGCGCTCCTGTACTTCGGGGTCTTTCTCGGCATGGTCTACGTCGCCACGGGGCGGCTCACATACGTCCTCGGCGGCGGCGTCCTGTTCCTGGGTGGCTCCGCGGCGCTCTATACGGCGCTCGCCCGTGTGCAAGAGCGTGTGACCGACTGGCTGCACCCCTTCACCAGCACCAAGGTGTTCTGCCCCGCGAACGGAACGTTCGACTACCGCCAGAACTGCCAGTCGTACCAGCTGGTCAAGAGCCTCTACTCGATCGCCCACGGCGGCTACGGTGGGACGGGGATCGGGCGAGGCACCTTCAGGACGCTCGACGGCACGCAGCTGATCCCCGAGATCCAGACGGACTTCATCTACTCCGCCTGGAGCCAGGAGGTCGGGTTGATCGGCGCGGCGGCGCTCGTGCTGGTGTTCATGGTGCTCGTCACACGGGGAATGCGCGTCGCGCTGGTCGCGCAGGACGGCTTCTCCAAGCTGCTGGCGACAGGCCTCGCCTTCGGGCTCGCGCTCCAGACGTTCATCATCATCGGCGGCGTCCTGCGCGTCGTGCCTCTGACCGGCATAACCCTTCCCTTCGTCTCCTACGGAGGCTCCAGCATCCTCGCGAACTTCGTCGGGCTCGCCCTGCTGATGCTGGTGTCGCACCGGGCGCGGATCACGTCGGAGGCCCGATGAACCGGCAGATCCTGCGTCTCTCGGGGATCGCGATGATCCTGCTCGCCACGCTCATCGTGGCGTCCACCTACTGGCAGACGTGGGCCCGTGCCGACCTCGCCGCAAAGCAGGACAACGCGATCCAGCGCGTCGCGCAGTTCTCCATCCGGCGGGGCGCGATCACCGCCGGCGGCCGGCTCCTCGCCGGCAACAAGCGGAAGTTCGTGGACGGGAGAGCGCTCTACTTCCGTCGTTATCCACTCGGCCGTCTCACCGCACACGTGGTCGGTTACTCGACCGCGTCACGCGCGCGTACCGGGCTCGAAAAGTCCCTGAACGACTACCTGACGGCGTCGAACGAGAGCCTCTCCACTCTGGTCGACCGCTCGCTCGACCAGCTCCGAGGCAGGCCGATACGCGGCAACGACGTCCGACTGACGCTGAACCTGCACGCGCAGCAGGTTGCCCTGGGTGCGCTGGGAACGAAATGCGGCGCTGTGGTGGCGCTGGATCCGCGCAACGGCGCCGTGAGGGTGCTCGCGTCCGCGCCGAGCTTCGACCCCAACCTCGCCGAGAACCGCTTCTCGGCGTTCAGCCGCATCAAGGCCGACTGCACGCCCGCCGCGCCGCTGATCGACCGCGCCACCGCCGGCCTCTACCCACCAGGCTCGTCGTTCAAGGTGGTCACTGCGGCGGCCGCGCTCGAGTCGAAGAAGTTCACGCCGGACTCGGTCTTCCACGACCCGGGCTACTGCGTCGAGTACGGCAAGCAGGTGCACAACTTCGCCGACCAGAGCGGGCCTGAGGTGTTCGGCACGATCCGGTTGCACGACGCGCTCGTCCACTCGGTCAACTCGGTCTTCTGCAACATCGGCAAGACGCTCGGCGCGTTCGCGATCCTGCGCGAGGCCGAGCGGTTCGGCTTCTACTCGCCGCCACCGCTCGAGACCCCGGTCGACGAGCGGCGCGCGAGCGGCCTCTACCAGTCGGGCAAGCTCTTCTTCCCGCGGCGGGAGAGCCAGGTCGACCCCGGCCGGCTCGCGTTCGGGCAGGAACGGCTGCTCGTGACGCCGCTGCAGATGGCGATGGTGGCCGGAACGATCGGTGTGGGCGGCGTCGAGATGCAGCCCTATGTGGTCTCCCGGATCGTCTCACCGGGCGGAAAGACGATCCTCAAAGGCACGCCGTCACGGATCGGCAAACCCGTCTCGCGGGACACCGCCACTGCGCTCCAGGACATGATGATCGACGTCGTCCGGCGAGGCACCGGCACCGCGGTGGCCATCTCCGGCCTGCGGATCGGCGGCAAGACCGGAACGGCCGAGACCGGCGTGACCGGCCGCAACACGACCTGGTTCATCTGCTTCGCAGGACCCGACGACGGCAGCCCGCCCCACTTGGCCGTTGCCGTCGTGCTCGAGGGCCAGACGCTCACCGGCGGTGCGACGGCCGCGCCGATCGCACGTCAGGTGATCGAATCGCTGCTGTCCCAGCCGGGGAATCCCTAACGTTACGGCGATCCATGGCCACCGCGATCACACCCGGAGACGATTTCGCAGGTAGATACAGGCTGCTCCGCAAGCTCGGCTCGGGCGGCATGGCGGACGTCTGGCTCGCCGAGGATCGCGAGCTCGGGCGGCGCGTCGCGATCAAGATCCTGCACGAGCGCTACGCCAACGACGAGCAGTTCGTCGAGCGGTTCAGGCGCGAGGCGACCCACGCCGCAGGGCTGTCGCACCAGAACATCGTCTCCATCTACGACCGCGGCTCGATCAACGGCTCGTACTTCATCGTCATGGAGTACGTCGAGGGGCGGACGCTCAAGGAGCTGCTCGTCCAACGCGGCACCTGCCCCGTCCCGGTGGCGATCTCGTACGCGCGCCAGATCCTCGCGGCGCTCCGCTTCGCGCACCGGAACGGGATCATCCACCGCGACATCAAGCCCCACAACGTGATCGTCGACCACGAAGGCCGGATCAAGGTGGCGGACTTCGGCATCGCGCGGGCCGGCACGACGAGCCAGATGACCGAGGCCGGATCGATCATCGGCACGGCCCAGTACCTCTCACCGGAGCAGGCGCGAGGCGCACCGGTCGACGAGAGCTCCGACCTGTACTCGACCGGGATCGTTCTCTACGAGCTCGTCACGGGCAAGGTCCCGTTCACGGGCGAGACAGCCGTCGAGATCGCGATGAAGCACCTCTCGCACGTGCCGGAGACACCGTCGTCGATCCGTCATGAGATTCCGCACGACCTCGACCTCGTCATCCTGCGCGCGCTCGCCAAGGACCCCGCCGACCGCTACCGCTCCGCTGCCGAGATGGACCGCGATCTCGAGCTCGTCGCCCGCGGCGACGCTGTCGGCAAGGAGACGGCGGACGCGGCGACGATGGTCCTCTCGGGCGCATCCGAGCCGACGGCGATGACGCAGGTGACACGTCGCCCGCCCGGGATCGGAGGCGGTGGTGAGCGCTACCGCGCGTACGACACGCCGGTAGGGCAAGGACGGTCGATCTGGCCGTGGCTGATCGGACTGGGTGTGGCTCTCGCGCTCGCGGCCGGCGGTTACTTCGGCTACCAGAAGATCCAGGACCTGATCCACCACGCGCGGCCCGTGCGCGTCGAGCAGTACACGGGCATCAAGCTCGCGAACGCGGAGGCGCTCGTCACGAGGGACGGGTTCCAGCCGCATGTCGTCCGGGAGGCAAACGCGGACGTCCCCGCGGGCGAGGTGTTCGCCCAGGAGCCGGTCGAGGGGACGAAGCTCGGCCGCGGCTCCCAGGTCACCCTCACCGTCTCCACCGGCAAGCCGAAGGTTGCCGTGCCGGGGGTGGTCGGCAAGTCCCTCGCGGACGCGGTGGCCGCGCTCGCCGGCGTGAAACTGCACGCGAATCCGCAGAACGTGCCGTCGGACCAGCCCACCGGCACCGTCGTCGCGCAGGACCCGAGGGCCGGCACCGTCGTGGTCGAGGGATCGACGGTGCGGATCAACGTCTCCAAGGGGCCGAAACAGGTCTTCCTGCCCTCCGTCGTCGGCCTCTCCTACGACCAGGCGTCCGCGCAGCTGCAGACGGCGGGCTTCGCCGTCCGCCGCGTCGATGCCGAGTCCGACCAGCCGGCGAACATCGTCGTCGACCAGACACCGGCCGGAAACACGCTGGTCGCGCAAAACGCGAGCGTGACGCTCAAGGTGTCGAAGGGCCCCGCCACGCAGACCGTCCCCGACGTGATCAACCTCGACAGCGCCACCGCCCAGGCGACGCTCGAGACCGCCGGCTTCAAGGTCAAGATCGTCAACACCGACACGACCGACCAGACGCAGGACGATCACGTCATCTCGCAGACGCCCGCGGGCAACACGCCGGCGAAGCCGGGCTCCAAGGTGACGATCACGGTCGGGCGTTTCGTCCCGCCGCCGACGGACACGACGACTACTACTACTACTACTACTACTACTACTCCGACCCAGTGACAGGACGCCTTCGCGTCGGAGTCCTCGCCGGGGGTCGGTCGAGCGAGCACACGATTTCGCTGGCGTCGGCAGCATCCGTCGTCACGGCTCTCGATCCGGCCCTCTACGAGGTCAGCACGATCGAGATCGCGCGGGACGGGCGGTGGGCTCTCCCGCGAGCAGCGGACATTCCCGAGCTCCCAGCGGGGCCTGCCGAGACGCTGCCCGTGCCGACGGACGGATCGCCGGCAGCCCTCGCGACGTTCGACGTCGTGCTCGTGCTGCTCCACGGGCCCCACGGCGAGGACGGGACGGTACAGGGCCTCCTCGAGCTCGCCGGGATCCCGTATGTCGGCCCAGGCGTGCTCGCGTCGGCCCTCTGCATGGACAAGGATGTCTTCAAGCAGGTGATGCGCGCACAGGGGATCCCCGTCGCACAGCACGTCGCACTCAGGCTCGGCGATGCCGTCACGAATCCGTTCGGCTATCCCGTCTTCGTCAAGCCGGCACGTCTCGGCTCCTCCGTCGGCATCTCCAAGGTGCGCTCTGAGGGCGAGCTCGAAGCCGCAGTCGCGCTTGCGCGCCGCCACGACGAGAAGGTGCTCGTGGAGGAGTTCGTGAAGGGCATGGAGGTCGAGGTCGCCGTGCTCGGCAACCTCCCCGTCCCCACCGCATCGCTCCCCGGACAGGTCGTCTCGCACCTCGCAGACTGGTACGACTACGCATCCAAGTACGACGAGGGCGGTTCCGAGCTGATCGTCCCTCCCCCGGGCCTGACCGATGCGCAGATCGAACGAGCCCAGTCACGCGCAGTGCAGGCGTTCGTGGCAACCGACTGCGAGGGTATGGCGCGGGCCGACTTCTTCGTGCGCGAGTCTGACGGCGAGATCGTGATGAACGAGCTGAACACGATCCCCGGCTTCACCGCGACGAGCTTCTACACCCGCCTGTTCGAGGCGTCGGGCATGACCTACGAGGCGATCCTCGCGAAGCTGATCGAGCTCGCGCTCGAACGTCACGAACGACGCAGAGGCCTCGAGTTCTAGCGGCGCAAATGGAGCACGGCGTCCAGCGCCTCCTCCCAGACGTCGAGCGCTTCGTCGAGCTCCGCATCGGCGATCGTGAGCGGGCACAGGACGCGGATGCAGTTGCCGTGCACACCCGCCTTGAGCAGGATCAGGCCGCGTTCGAGCGCCGCCTGGATCACCGCCGCGGCGACCTCCGGGGCCGGCTCCTTGGAGACGGGGTCGAGGACGAGCTCGACCGCCAGCATGGCACCCAGGCCGCGGACGTCGCCGATCCGCGCGAATCGCTTTTGCCAGGACAGCATCCGCTCCCGGATGGTCTCGCCCACGACGACCGCACGCGCGACGAGGTTCTCTTCGGCGAACACGTCGAGGACTGCGAGGGCGGCCGCGAGCGCGACAGGATTGCCGATGAACGTGCCGCCGATCGCACCCGAGTGGCCGGCGTCCATGATCTCCGCCTTGCCGATCACGCCCGAGAGCGGGAGCCCGCCTGCGATCGACTTGGCGACCGTGATCAGATCGGCCTCGACGGCGAAGTGCTCCATCGCGAACATGCGGCCCGTTCGCCCGAAGCCCGTCTGCACCTCGTCGGCGACGAGCACGATTCCCTCCCGGTCGCAGATCGCGCGCAGACCCTCGACGAACTCGGGAGAAGCGGGCACGAAGCCGCCTTCGCCTTGTTGCGGCTCGAACACGAGCGCCGCCACTTCCTCGGGCGCCACGTCGTTTACGAGCACCTCCTCGAGCTGCTCGAGCGCGGCGGCCGCACTCGGCCCACGGTAGGCGTTCGGGAACGGCACCCGGTAGACCTCCGGCGCGAACGGCCCGAGGCCCGTCTTGTACGGGTGCGCCTTGGCCGTCATGGTCAATGACAGGAGCGTGCGGCCGTGGAAGGCGCCCTCGAAGGCGATCACGGCCGGGCGTCCCGTATGCAGGCGCGCGATCTTGACGGCGTTCTCGACGGCCTCCGTGCCGGCGTTGAAGAACGCCGCACGCGTCGGGCCCGTTACCGGCGCGAGCGCCCCCAGCCGTTCGGCGAGCTCGACGTAGCCCTCGTACGCGATCACGGTGTAGTCCGTGTGGAGGAACCGCGTGCTCTGCTCCTGCACAGCTTCGACGACCCGCGGGTGTCCGTGACCCACGTTGACGACGCCGACTCCGCCGGCGAAGTCGATGAAGCGATTGCCGTCGACGTCGGTGATCGTCGCTCCCTCCGCCTCGGCCGCGAACACGGGTAGGTGCACGATCAGGGGGTGCGCGACCGCCTCCAGCTCGCGTGCGAGCAGCTCCCGCGACCGCGGGCCGGGGATCTCTGTGCGGATGTCTATCCCCCTGGTCACGGCCACGAGCGCGGAGCCTAGATGATCGACCGGTGATTGGCGTCGTTGCGGGGATGGCCGAGACCGAGCCGTTGGCGACGCTCGCCGCAGCGCGTATCGGTGCATACGAGCGAGGACGAGCGGCGACATCGGCGACGTGTATCGGCCACCATCCGCGCGGCGTTGAATCGCCGGTCGGTCATCTCAACGGACGGCCCGGTTACGCTCATCGTGATGGATCTGAGCGACCTGGACGAGGATCCGCTGCGCCAGTTCACGGTCTGGTACGGCGAGGCGGAGGCGGCCGGGATCGCGCAACCCGACGCCACCGCGCTCGCGACAGTAGGCGCGGACGGCCGGCCGTCGGTGCGCATGGTGCTGCTCAAGGGCCACGACGAGCGCGGCTTCGCCTTCTACACCAACTACGAGAGCCGGAAGGCGACCGAGCTGGCCGCCAATCCTCGCGCGGCCCTCGCCTTCCACTGGCAGCCCCTCCGCAGGCAGGTCCGGGTCGAAGGCTCGGTGAGGCGCATCCCGGAGGACGAGTCCGCTGCGTATTTCGCCACACGAGGCCGCGGCAGCCAGATCGCCGCGTGGGCGTCGCCCCAGTCAGCCGTCGTGCCGAGCCGCACCGCGCTCGACCAGCTGTACGAGGACACCGCCGCGCGTTTCGAGTCGGGCGAGATCCCCCCGCCGCCGTTCTGGGGCGGGTACCGTCTCGCCCCGGTCATGGTCGAGTTCTGGCAGGGCCGTGAGAACAGGTTCCACGACCGCATCCGCTACGAGCGGGACGGCGCCGGCTGGACACGGTGCCGCTTGGCGCCGTAAACAATGTAGAGGCTACGGCGCGAGCGCGCCGGGCGTGTAGAGCCCTTCGGCGTTCCAGAGCAGGTAGCCCTTGGCGCCCTGCAGCCTGGCGGCGTCGATCTGCGCCCGCACCTGGTCGAGGTCGTACCCCCAGTCCTGGATCCAGGGGACGAGGTGCGCCACCGAGCCCTTCATCTGGCGGTGGAAGTCGCCAAGCGTTCTGAACACGATCTCGCCGGGTTGCGCCGTCGGCTCAGCCACCCCGAGCTCACCGGAGCCGTACAGCGCCGGGTAGGCCATCGGGCTGACGGTGTCGACGTCGCGCGAGATCCACTTCGGCACCTGCCCGATCCGCAGGTCGCGCGTCGCCGAGAGCCCGAAAACCGCTGTCGAGACGCGCACGTGCAGCGATCGGAGCTGCGACGCCGCGTAGGCGACGAAGTCGCTGATGACGCGCCCGGGTGCCTCGGCGCTTCGAGCCGGGTAGACGGACCCGCCGACATCGCCGTCGGACGGGAAGCGGACGTAGTCGAACATGATCTCGTCGAATCCCGCGCGGGCAGCAGCCTTGGCGATGCCCACGTCATACGCCCAGACTCGCCGGTTGTAGGGATCGACCCAGCCGAGCCCCGCGGCCGTCCTCCACACGGAGCCGTCGCGGCGATGGACGGCCAGCTCTGGATGTGCGCGCGCCAGAAACGGATCCTGGAACGAGACGATCCGGCCGATCAGGTAGATGCCGCGCGCGTGCAGCAGGCGCGCCACGCTCCTCGGGTTGTAGTCGCGCCGCACTGCGCCGATCGCCTCCGCGAGCCGCACCCCCGCCGGCGCGAAGGAGACGACACCGCCCTCGTCCTTGATGTCGAGCACGATCGTGTTCAGACCCTGGCCCCGTAGAGCCGCATACTCGGCGAGCTTCCCCGGTAGCGACGCGAGCGCGCCGGTCACGTGGATGCCGCGGATCTCGACCGGCAGTGGCCGCGGCATCACGCCGGCCACGGCCGCGGAAGGCGTTGCCTTCACGATTGGCGCAGCGTGGCGTGTCGACGCGTGCGTGCGAGCGGGGCGGAACTGCCAGCCCGCGGCGAAGGCGATCACGCCCACGAGGACGAGGCCGACGAGCGTCGCCCGGCGTCTGCGCCTGCGTCTACGTGCCTGGTCACGACGAGCGCGAAAGCGCTCGTTCGGCTCCATCGATCCGTAGAGCATGGACACCGGGTCCGGGACCCTAGCACCTTCATTATTGCCCATCCGGACGCGACGCTAAGCTACGAACATGTGTTCGACAGGCCGTATCGGTGAAGCTCGCCTTCCGCTTTGAGCTCGCCGCAAATCGTGAGCAACGAGTATTGCTCGCCAGAAGCGCCGGCTGCTCACGCTTTGTCTACAACTGGGGGCTCGCTCAGTCGCGACGATCGTATGAGCTGACAGGCAAGCGGCCACGATTCGACGAGCTGAAAGCACGGTTGGTTGACCTAAAGGCCGAGTATCCGTGGCTGTACGAGGTATCGGCGCACATCAGCCAATCCGCATTGAAAGACTTGAACACGGCCTACGACCGGTTCTTCAAGGGCTTGCGCCATGCAGGCCCAAGCACTGGTTTCCCGAGGTTCAAGCGCAAGGGCGAACGCGACTCGGCACGGTTCTACGAAATCACGCTTGAAGAACACCACATTCGGTTGCCGAAAATCGGTCGGGTACGACTCAAGGAAACGCGATCCAAGCGGGGGTTCCGAGGGCGCATCCTTTCGGCCACAATCGCGAGGCGTGCCGAGCGCTCTCGGTCTGTGATGCCGGGATGGGTGAGCTTCGCCGGCAGCTCGCCTATAAGACCGAGTGGCACGGCTCCACGCTCGTCATCGCCGACCGGTTCTACCCTTCGTCTAAGACCTTCTCGGGCTGCGGCGTGATAACCGACACACTCGCACTCTCCGCTCGCGTGTTTGCTTGCGACGCGTGCGGGATCTCTGTTGACAGGGATGAGAACGCGGCGATCAATCTGCG
>Ga0066710_100002427_pt1 | contig 15016 bp, 13 predicted proteins | sample GraSoiAngelo_159_FD_79666 | JGI IMG/M metagenome (GOLD analysis project Ga0066710, IMG submission 79666) | Grasslands soil microbial communities from the Angelo Coastal Reserve, California, USA - 14_1009_16_40cm | ecosystem: Environmental > Terrestrial > Soil > Grasslands | place: USA...
AGATGGCAAGGCTGATCTTCGTCATGGTCCGTTCCGGAGTTGTACACATCCGTCAACTTGTCGAACGTCAGTTTGCGATCGTAAGCGGGCTCGGCGGGCGGCGGCAGGTTGCCGTCATAGTATTGCTTGAGCCGTTCCATACGACGATGTCCAGGAACGTTTTGATATCGATTCCGAAGCCCGCGGCCGCCGGTCACCATCTGCAGGCCCGTGTGAACCATTCCCAGGAAGAATCCATGCTCGAAGCCCTGGTGGAAGTTTCTCACTTTCCACAGTTCTTGCTTCACCCAGCTCTTTTCTACGAGTTCCTCGAAGCGTTTCAGCTTATTCGCGGAAAAATCATTCGAGGCGAGCGCATCGGACACAGCTTCGGCAGCGAGCATGCCCGTCTTGAACGCCAGATGAATGCCCTTCAGGCGCATCGAGTTCAGGAAGCCGGCGGAATCACCGATGATCAATCCGCCATTGAAGTAATACTGAGGCTGGGCCCAGTAGCCGCCTTCGGGAATCGTCTTTGCGCCATATGAAAAAAGCGTACCGTCTTCGAGAATGCTGCGGATGTAGGGATGAGTCTTGAATTCCTGAAATCGCTGGTGCGGGTCCAGACGTGGATCGAGGTAATCGAGACCAATGACGAAACCAATGGAAACACGGCCATCCGACATGTTGTAGATGAATCCGCCGCCGAACTCTTCGGTACGCAGCGGCCAGCCCATCGTGTGAATGACGCGCCCTCCGGTTTTCTTTTCCTTCGGGACGTCCCAGACTTCCTTCACCCCGACGGCGTAGACCTGCGGATTGCGGTCCTGGTCGAGCTTGAACTTCCGGACGAGTTGTTTGGTGAGCGAACCGCGGGAGCCTTCGGCAAGAATCGTGATCTTTGCCCGAATGTCGATGCCGGGTTCGAAGTTGCTTTTGTGATTGCCCTGTTTGTCGATTCCTTTGTCGCCGGTTCGAACGCCGACGACGTTATCGCCTTCGATCAGAAGTTCCGCACCGGCAAATCCCGCGAAAAGATCGACTCCGCTCTGCTCCACCTGTTGCCCAAACCAGCGCGTGAACTTGTTCAGCGAAATGATGTAATTGCCGTGATTCTGGAGCGGGGGAGGAACGATCGGCAGTCCGAACTTGCGGCGCTTCGTGAGAAAGAGGACGTGGTCCTCTTCGACGGGCTTCTCGATGGGCGCGCCTTTCTCCTTCCAGTCCGGCATCAGTTCATTGATGCCGCGGGGATCCATCACCGCACCCGAGATGATGTGAGCCCCGATCTCCTTCCCTTTTTCGATGACGGCGATCGAGACATCCTTATTCAGCTTGCGAAGATGATAGGCAGCGGCCAGACCCGCAGGCCCGCCGCCGACGACGAGGACGTCAACCTCCAGGGTTTCGCGTTCGGACATAATTTAAGGATAGCCGAAACCTCAACCTTCGTATCTCTTGAATAACAGCGAGGCGTTGGTGCCGCCGAAGCCGAAGGAGTTGGACAATGCATACCGCACATTGGCCTTCCGCATCTTATTCGGGACGTAGTCCAGGTCGCAGTCCGGATCGGGCGTTTCGTAGTTGATGGTTGGCGGGATGACGCCCCGCTCAACGACGAGTGAAGTAATTCCGGCTTCGACAGCGCCTGCAGCGCCCAGCAGATGGCCGATCATCGACTTCGTCGAGCTGACAGCCAGCTTTCGGGCATGATCGCCGAACAGCCGCTTGATCGCGGCGCTCTCGATACGATCATTAGGAGGCGTTGATGTGCCGTGGGCGTTGATGTAATCGACTTCTTCGGGTTTGATTCCGGCATCGTTGATCGCGTTAAGCATGACGCGATGAGCGCCGTGGCCGTCATCGGGAGGAAGCGTGATGTGGAATGCATCGCCGCTCATTCCATATCCGACGAGTTCGGCAACGATCGTGGCTCCGCGCTTCTTTGCAAGCTCCAATTCTTCGAGCACGAGGACGCCCGCGCCTTCGCCGACGACGAACCCGTCGCGGTCCTTGTCGAACGGACGCGACGCGCGGGCGGGTTCCTCATTGCGAGTGGAAAGGGCCCGCATTGCAGCAAATCCACCGACTCCCATCGGAGTAACGGCTGCTTCAGACCCGCCGCAGATCATGACATCCGCATCACCACGCGCGATGACTCGAAACGCATCGCCGACAGCGTGCGCCCCTGAAGAGCATGCCGTAGATGGAGCCGAGTTCGGCCCACGCGCGCCAAACCGGATGGAGACCTGACCTGCTGCCAGATTGATGATGCTGGACGGAATGAAGAAGGGAGATATTTTACGCGGGCCGCCTTCGAGAAACGCCTGGTGCTCGCGTTCGATGACCGTGAATCCGCCGATTCCCGATCCAATAAACACTCCCGCGCGCTCGGCCGATTCCGGGGAGATTGTCAGCCCCGCCTGCTTCATCGCGTAGTCGGCCGCAGCGACTGCGTAGTGAATGAACGCATCCATCTTCTTGAGGTCTTTCTTGTCGAACCAGTTCAGCGGCTCGAAATTCTTAACCTCCGCGGCGATCTTCGCGGTGAACAGCGTGGTGTCGAAGCGGGTGATAGCCGTGACACCGCTCCGCCCCTCGCAAAGCGCCTTCCAATTCTCCTCAGTCCCAGTTGCCAGCGCGGTTACCAGACCCACGCCGGTGACAACAACTCGTCTATTTTGCAAAATCCGACCTCTTCTACGATTTTGGCATGTGAGATTCGATGTAACTGATCGCTTCCTTGACCGTCGTAATCTTTTCGGCGTCTTCGTCAGGAATTTCCATGCCGAATCCTTCTTCCAGAGCCATCACCAGTTCGACCGTATCCAGCGAATCCGCGCCGAGGTCGTCGATGAAGGAGGCGGTGGGTGTCACTTCGGACTCGTCCACGCCCAGTTGCTCAACGATGATTTGTTTAACCTTGTCTTCAACTGAAGAAGCCATTCAAGATCCTCCTTTTTATAGCAAATCGGTGATTATAGGAGCGCGCTGAAAGTATTTTCCACCGATTTCTCGTCTTCGACGTTCAGCATTGTAACCGACTTGTCGATCGATCGAATCAAGCCCAGCAGGACTTTTCCCGGACCAACTTCAACAAACGTGCGCACTCCTTCATCCAGCAATCGCTGAATACTCTCCTGCCAGCGCACCGGACGCGATACCTGCCGCTTCAGGGCGTTGCCGGCTTCCGCGCCCGTTCGAATCGGTTCGGCATCGACATTCGTCACGAGCGGGCATTTCAAATTCTGAAACGAGCACCGTTCGAGATCCGCAGACAGCCGCTCTTCGGCAGGCATCATCAAGGCGCAATGAAAAGGGGCGCTCACCTGAAGCAGAATGGCGCGCCTTGCTCCCGCATCCTTTGCGAGAACCAGGGCTCGCTCCACTGCTTCGCGGTTGCCTGCAATGACAATCTGTCCCGGCGAGTTTAAATTTGCCGGAGAAACAACCTGGCCTTCGGCGGCTCGCTCGCAAACGGACTGGACGGCCGGCAAATCGAGACCAAATAACGCCGCCATAGCGCCCACTCCGACCGCGACGGCTTCCTGCATGTAGCGCCCGCGCCGCCGGACCAGTGCCGCAGCCTCGCCCAACTGGAGCGCTCCCGTTGCAACAAGGGCCGAGTATTCGCCCAGACTGTGACCCGCGACAAAGTCGGGACGGATTCCCTTCTCTTCAAGAACCCGAAACAGCGCAATTGAAGTAGCCAGGATCGCAGGCTGCGTGTTTTGGGTGAGTTTCAGATCTTCCTCAGGTCCATCGAAGCACAATGCGGAAATCGAAAAATCCAGAGCAGCGTCAGCCTGGTGAAAAAGCTCACGGGCAACAGGAAACTTCTCAGCTATGTCTCGGCCCATGCCCGGGTACTGAGCTCCCTGGCCTGGAAATACGAATGCGATTTTCATACCGGGGAGGAAAGGGGGGACACACAAGAAGCGAAGATCCTGAGGCGCCTGTATTCAGCCGCGGAGCGGCGATAGAGTGTAGCCCCGGGCGTAAGCCCGGGGTAGATGTCGTTTTGGAACTCAGCCCCGGAGGGGCGAAAGATTCCGAAAGATTCTTTCGCCCCTCCGGGGCTGAGGTCGCCTTCGAAAGAAAACCCCGGGCTCGCGCCCGGGGCTACACTCTGTCGCCGCTCCGCGGCTAGCCATGGCGTATTTTTACCCTCACCTGTTCCCATTTCCTTAAGTAACTCCTGCTGTCCTCGTGATACCCAGCTTCTTAAACTCCGACTCAATCGCTCGATTCACGTCGTGCTTGCAGAACTCCTGCGCCACCCGGATAGCATTTTTGATCGCGTTCGCATTGGAGCGGCCGTGGCAAACGATCGTGATCCCTTTGATGCCCAGCAGGGGAGCTCCGCCGTATTCGGAATAATCCAGACGGTGCCTGAATTGCCGAAAGGCATTCTGAGCGAGAATAGCGCCGATCTGTGCCGAGATCGTCTTCTGGAGTTCCTGTTTCAGCATCGAAGCGAAAGCTTCGTACAGGCCCTCGCTCAGTTTGAGCGCCACATTACCGGTAAAGCCGTCACACACGATGACGTCGACATCGCCCTTGAAAATGTCGCGTCCCTCGACATTGCCGATGAAATTGATGCGCACGCGCTTGAGCAATGTGAAGGCTTCCTTCGTCAGCTCGTTCCCCTTGGAATCCTCTTCGCCGATCGACAGCAGGCCCACGCGCGGCCGCCGGATACCGAAGATGGCTCGCGAGTAGATGTCGCCCATGATCGCGAACTGCTCGAGGTGATGTGGTTTGCAGTCGACGTTGGCACCGACGTCGAGAAGGATTGCCGGCTTGCCCTTCTGAGTGGGGAGCACGGTCGAAAGTGCTGGCCGATCCACCACGGGCAGCGTGCCCAGAATCATCTTGGCCGTCGCCATAACGGCGCCGGTGTTCCCGGCGCTGACCATTCCGGAGATGCCGGAGTCGCGCATGAGGCGTGCCGCCACGTGGACCGAAGAATCTTTTTTTCGGCGAGCCGCGTTGGCCGCAGAGTCTTCCATCGTGATGACGTCGTTCGCATTCACCACTTCGATAGGAAGGCCAGTCGTGTCGTGGTTCCGGAGCGCTTCGTCGATCCGATCCTTCTGGCCCACAAGCACGATAGAGACGGAGTACTGTGCCGCTGCCTGGACCGCGCCTTCTATTTCGACGCCCGGTCCACCTTCGCTGCCCATCGCGTCAACCGCGATTTTGATCATATTCTTGATGTCGCGCCGAATTACTCCTCGGCGGTTTCAATGACTTCCCGGTCCTTGTAGTACCCACAATGAGGGCAGGCACGATGCGGCATGCGCAACTCGTGACAGTTCGCGCACTCCGAAAAAGATCGGGCCGTCAGATGATCGTGAGCCCGGCGACGATCGCGCCGCGCCTTTGAATGTCGTCGTTTTGGATTTGGCATGTTATGAGCTCCGCTGTTCCAGCCTCCGCTTCAGTTCCAGCAATGTGTCCATGTGAGGACTGAAATCCTCCTTTGGACACTTGCAGTCGCCGGAATTCAAGTTCGTCCCGCAAGTCGGACAAAGGCCCTTGCAGTCTACTCTGCATAGCGCCTTCATCGGAAGTGCCAGCAGGATCTGCTCGTGCAGGATTTCTCCGACAGCCAGTCGCGTACCCGTGAAAAACCCGGTACGCGTTTCTTCTTCACTCAGTTCGACCTCGTCTTCATCGAACATTTGCTGGTCACGCTGCCTGAAGAAGAGATCGAAGGGCTTGCTGATTTCGCATCGCGCCGGCTCGAGACAGCGCGAACACATTTGCTCGAGCGTTATTTTCAGCGAGCCATTAATCCGAATCTCATCGCCGGCCCGGTCCGCTGAAGCGGACCAGTCGAGCAAACCGACCTGCCGGACGTTGTCAGACGCAAAGTCAACCATTCCCGGCTCGAACGAACCTTCAAACGAGATTTTCTCGCGGGCCAGGTCCTTGAGATCTACAAAATATTGAGTCATGGCCGCCCTCCTCGTCCTTCTTCTATCTTACGTGGACCCCACGGGCTAAAGCCCATGGGCTACGAGGGCTTCTGCGCGGTCGGAGGCGGTAGCGTCACTCCCAGCCTCTTCATCGCCTCGTCCACCTCCTGGCGGAAGGGGGAATCCGGGAATTCGGTAGCGAGTTTCTGATAGTAGTCCTTGGCCTGATCGAGTTGGTTGTTCGCTTCATAGAGAACGGCCAATTCGTATGCCGCTGCGGCCTTGGAGTAGCCGCCACTTTCGTAGAGCTGCTTGTACAGTTCGATGGCCTTCTGAGACTCTCCGTGTTTCCTCTGGATCGCCGCCAGTGCAAACTGGGCCACACCTTTGATACTCGCGTCTCCACGCTGTATGACTTCCTGAAGATTTTGAACGGCCTTCGCCGTGTCTCCAAGGCCCTCCTGACTCAGCGCGAGGTAATATTGCGCGATGATACCGACGGGCAGGGAACGGTAGCTGTCGATCGTCTTCTGTGCCTCGACGATCGTCTTCTCATAGCGCTCTTTGTCGTTCTTGATGTTGGTAGTGTCGCCATAAACAGCGATAGCGGCCGATAATTGAGTCTGAGCGCTTGCATTTCGGCTCGATGCGTAAATATTCCAACCAATGAAGGCGATGGCGAGCACCACCAGAACTGCGGCACCGGTAACGATTTCCTTCTGCCGGCCGTAAACGAAATCCGAAAATCTTCGTAATGATGTCGTGATCTCGTCCTTCTCTTTAAGCTGATGACGAGTCATTTTCGTGCGCGCCACTGGTTACCTCCGGGATACACTCTAGAAACCACTTAGTTTAGTTCACGGGGCAAGGTCTTGACAAGGGCTAGCTCAGCGTAGACACCCCCAAGGGCGAGGAGTTCCTTGTGCGCACCCTTCTCCACAATCCTTCCATCCTTAAGCACGAAGATCACATCGGCGTTTCGGATGGTGGCCAGCCGATGGGTGATGATGATGCACGTTCGTCCGGCCATTAGACGCTGAAGGGCGTCGAGGACCACGGCTTCCGAGCCGGTGTCGAGGCCCGAAGTGGGTTCATCGAGAATCAGAATCGGCGCGTCGCGAATAATAGCGCGTGCAATACCGATTCTCTGGCGCTGGCCGCCCGATAGCGTGACACCGCGCTCACCGATCATCGAATCGTAACCGTCCGGCATTCCCTCAATGAACTCATGCGCGTTTGCCAGGCGCGCGGCCTTGGCAATCTCCTCGCGGGTAGCGCCAGGTCTGCCGTAAACGATGTTCTGCCAAACAGGGGCACGGAAAAGCAGCGTCTCCTGAAGGACGAACCCAATCTGCCGCCTCAACGACTTCAATCTGAAAGTCCGCACGTCCTCGCCGTCAATGCGGATTGTCCCGGAGTCCACTTCATAAAAGCGTGGGATCAGGCTGATGATTGTCGTCTTGCCGGCTCCCGTCGGTCCGACGAATGCGGCCACCTGCCCCGGGTCAATTTGAAAGCTGACATTTTTCAGAATCATCCGGTCGGGCGAGTAGCCGAAGCTGACGTTCTCAAATTCAATCCTGCCTTTGAAGTCCGGCGCTTTCCGTGGCTTTTCACGGTCCGGACTTTTGACCTCGACATCCATAACTTCCTGTATTCGCTCGAAGGCAATAGCCGGCTTGGAAAAGCTGTCGGGCACTCTCGACAACCCTTTAATCGGCGAATACATCTTTCCCAGATAGGCCAGAAACAGAAGGAGATCACCCGGCGTGAGAGTACCGGCCAGGACCAGCCGGGAGCCATACCAGAGAACCAGTGCCGTGCCGGTCGCGGTGATGAGTTGCACGCCCGGCGAGAGTCCCGCCTTCAGTGCCCGGGCACGCAAGGCCAGTTCCACGCTTTCCATGCTCACTTCCGTGAAGCGGCGGTTCTCGTATTTCTCGCGCGCGAACGCTTTGACGACGCGGATCGAGGAGAAAACCTCCTGGATGTTCGATATAATCTCGCTCTCCTTTTTCCGGACGGCCCGCGAAGCTCTCTTGATCCGCGGCGTGTATTTATAGATGAAAAGAAAAAGGAATGGCGCAACCGCCAGCGCAATGAGTGTGAATCTCCAGTTCAGGTAGGACATTACGGCGATCATTCCAGTCAGCGTCAGCACGTCGACGATGGCGTCCATCAGCGATGAGGTAATGAAGCTCTGGACCGTATCGATGTCATTGGTGACGCGGCTGATCAGATCGCCGGTCTTGCTTTGATCGTGAAAGGACAACGACAGGCGTTGAATGTGGTTATAAAGGGTGCTTCTGAGGTCGTGCATCACCCACTGGCCGACACTCGTCGTCGTAACGCTCTGAACGTAGGAACAGACCGCTCCCAATGTTGCAATCGCCACCACGGCGAGGGCGGTCAAATTCAGCACGGCGAGCTTGTTCGTTCCACCGGCAAGGCTGAACCATTCCGCCATCCAGCGAGGCATTTCCTTCGACTCGATGACGTAATCGATGACGATCTTCAGCGGCAACGGCTGTAACAGATCTGTAAGGCCTGAACCCAGAACTGCAAGCAGCGCAAAGCTAAGCGTTTTCCAGTGCGGAAACAGGAGCCGGACGAGGCTGATCTGCCTTGTCTGTTGGGGTTTACCGGTTGTCTCTTCCCTATACACGTGTCCTGATGGTAATGGGTAGGAGCGTATCTGTCTATTATGAGCTATGTAGAAACCCGCGCTGACAATGAATTGATCGAACGGTGTCTTGCCGGGGACGAGACTTCCTGGACCGACCTTATAAGCCGATACCAACGGCTTGTATACTCGGTCGCGCATACCTTGTGCTCGCAACCGGAAGACGTATCCGACGTTTTCCAGCAGGTCTGGCTCGAGTTGTACCAGCATCTGTCGGAATTGCGTAATGCCGAAGCGCTCCCTGCCTGGCTGATCACTGTTACCCGCCGCCGGTCCTACGCTCTTATCCGGTCCAGGCGTTATTCCGAACAACTGGATGAAGACCTGCCCGATGTCTCACAAAGGTTGACGCGCATCGAGTACGAGCATTCGCTTGAAAGGGTGCTGGCACAGTTGCCCGAGCGTTGCCGGCGCCTGATCCACCTTTTATATTTCACCGTGGACGAACCGAGCTATGCTGAAATCTCAAGGGAATTGGGGATGCCCGTTTCGAGCATCGGTCCGAATCGGGCACGTTGTTTGGAAAGGCTCAAGAAATTGCTTCTCTGAGGACTCATGTCATCTGAAAGGTCGCCGGACGATCGTGAACGAGCGTTCGATGAGATCTGGGAAAAGATTCGAAGCGCCAAACACTACGCGGGCCAGCCCAGGAACGAGCAGTCCGCACAGAGTGTTTCGCTGGCAAGGACCGCCCTTCAAACAGCCATGCATTCCGGTGATGAGTCCTTGTTATTGGAAGCCTGGCGGATGATGGCGTACACGCTGATGGCCGACGAGCAATACCAGGAGGCTGTCCCGTTTTACGAACAGAGTATTCAGCATTTCGAGCAAATCGGCGATTCTAATCAGGCCGCGCGTTCTCGAATCGGCTATGTCCTGGCGTTAACACATTCGGGACGCTATCAGGAAGCGATTGAAGCGGGAGTTCTCGCCGAGAGGTGGTTTCAGGAAAACGGCGACGAGAGCAGCTTCGCGAGAGTCTGCGCGAATCTTGGGAATGTCTATCGCCGGCTGGACGATAATGTTCAGGCCTACCAATATTATCTGCTGGCCGCGGACATCTTCACGAAATTCGGGGACAAGCCGGCGCTGGCTCAACTGTATGTGAATATCGGCAATACCCTGTCGCAAATCGACCGTTTCGCCGAAGCCGACGAAATGTACGAACGTTCGCGGGCGATGAGCGAGGAACTCGGACTGGACGAAGTATTCGTGCAGGCCAGCTACAATCAGGCTTACCTCTATTATTTACGCGGCCGGTACAGCGAGGCCCTTCAATCCTTCAGCAAACTTCGCCAGCGGTACGAAGTCTCGGGAAGCCGGCGCTTTTATGCCCTGTGCGACCTCGACGAGGCAGAGATCTACGTCCAGCTCAACCTGTCCAAAGACGCGGCCGCGCTCGCCATGCGCGCCGCCGACCAGTTCGGGGCGCTGGGCTTCAAGTACGAACAGGCGAAAGCGATTGTTTTCTTCGGCGTGGCCATGATGCAGTTGCGTCACTTCGCGGAGGCGCTCGACCTGTTTCGCGACGCGCAGAAGATATTTGAGCAGGAAGGCAACAGCTACTGGATCGGCCTGCTGGATTTGTATCGCGCCGAGGTTCATTTTTCTCTGCAGCGTCTTTGGGAAGCACAAGCTCTGGCAAGCCAGGCCAAGGCAACGTTCGAGCAACTCGAAATACCATCGAAGAGGATCTTCAGCCTGGTCCTTCTCGGCCGCGTTGCCCTGGCTCTCAACGACCTTGCAGCGGCAGAAGCGTCGACCGGCGAGATTGACGCGTTGATCAAAGTTACGAAAATGCCGCTCGTACTCTTTCCTCATCACCTGCTGTGTGCGCAGATTGCGGAGCGGATGCGGAACTGGGACGACGCCGAGTGGCATTACCATCAGGCCGCAAGGGAACTGGAAGTGCATCAGGCACGGCTTCACCACGACGACCTGCGCGTGACATTTTTCAGCGGCCGCAATCAGGCCTATGACGCGCTTGTCCGCCTTTCTCTCGATCGTAAGGAACCTGGAGAAGCACTCGAATCCGCCTATGCCTGGTGCGAGCAAGCGCGGTCGCGCGGCTTGATCGAGCTGCTGTCGCACTATGCCCCTTCGAGTAAAGGACCTGTCGAGAAGACGCTGCTGTCGAAGATCGGCCGATTGCGGGAAGAATTGAATATCCACTATGCCCGCGCACATCCTGAGACACGTCCCATTTCCACTCAGGCCGATTTTGAGACCATAACGCTCAAGGAGCAGGAGCTGGCGAGAAGTCTACGCGAGATTTCGGATGTCGATCCGGAGTATGCCTCGCTGCACCAGGTCTCCATTGCGACGATTGACTCCGTACGCGCAGCACTTCCCGAGCGAACGACATTGGTCGAGTACTTCATTACGGGTGACGAGGTGCTGGCTTTCCTTGTGTCGCGGAGAGAGGCCAAAGTCGTGCGGCGTCTGTGTCCGCCAAGCCGCGTTCTCGGCCTGCAGGAACGTCTTGGATTCCAGCTCGAAAAGTTCATGCTGGGCCGTGAGTACGTGTCGACGCACGCCACGCAGATTCTCGACTCCACTCGACGTCATTTGCAGGACCTGTATCGTCACCTGATGGCGCCGTTCATGGCTGAAATACGCACCCCGCACATCGCCCTGGTACCACACGGCACGCTGCATTTTCTGCCATTCCATGCCTTCTATGATGGAGAGAAATATCTCATCGACGAATATGAAATCTCCTACGCCCCAAGTGCTTCGGTTCTGAAGTATTGTCTGGAAAAACCGGACATTTCGGCGCCGTCTCCCCTGTTAGTCGGCGTTGCCGACGAGATGGCGCCGCTGGTAGGAGAGGAGATCACCAGATTAAGCCGTCTCTTTCCGAGCGCGCGAGTTCTCCGTGACGATGGAGCCACTCGCGAGGCATTCGTGGAAGAGAGCAGGATTTCGTCGTTTCTCCACATCGCCACGCACGCGATCTTTCGGCAGGACAACCCGATGTTTTCCAGTTTCAAGCTGGCGGACGGCTGGTTCACCGCCTTCGACCTCTTTTCGATGACCTGCCAAACCAATCTCGTCACCTTGAGTGGATGCCAGTCCGGAATGAGCGAAGTCACCGGTAGCGACGACCTTCTGGGACTGATGCGGGGATTCCTGTATGCCGGCGCCCGGTCCTTATTATTGAGTTTGTGGAATGTGAATGATGAATCGACGACTGAACTAATGGCCCGTTTCTACCTGGAATGGCAGAAAGGTGCCACAAAATCAACGGCTTTGCGGTCCGCCATGCTTGCTGTCCGACAGGAGCACCCGAATCCGTTCTACTGGGCTCCTTTTCTGCTCGTGGGTAACCCGTAACAATCTTTTTTTGAACCGGCCGTATTTTTGGCATCTCCCTCCTGCACTTTTACCGCAGGAGGCACTTCCCCGATGCATTTAAGGACGGAAACAGCCCTGGATTTCCTCGAGGGACGGATGGAGCCGGGCGAAGAAACTTTTTGGAAAGAACACCTTCAAAGCTGCAAAAGCTGCAAACATGAAATTACCGTCTGGCAGCAGCTTGGAATCGATATGAAGCGGTTCCACTTGAAGAGTGCACCAGACGAAGACCTGAAAAGAGCCATTCGCATCTTTCCCAGGCTGTCGGAGCGAGTGCAACCGGCGCTGCGGCACCTGTTGGCCACTATCATGTTCGACAGCTTCCGCGAGCCTGCTTTCGCCGGTTCCCGCGGAGCAGCGGGCGCGGCCCGGCAAATGGTCTTGCGCGCGGAAGAGTTCGACATTCATATCAAGATCTGGGGCGAACGAGACCATCGTCAGATGCTGGGACAGCTGCTTCCACGGGGCGAAACTTTTGTGCGTGCAGCCAGGTTTCACCTGCTGCGCAATGGTGAAAGGTTGGAAACAACCGGGGTGGACGACGTCGGAGAGTTTCATTTCACCGAAGTGCCCGATGGAGACTTAAGTTTGCAAATCGATCTTCCCAATCTCACCGTGATCGGTGCTCTGAACGTACGAGAGGTTCTGTAGTTTTTGGGATATTATGAGGTGGAAATGACAGGACGTCGGCTCCTTTGCAGTTTTCTGGTCACTGCTATCCTTCTTGTGACCTTCCCGGCGGCAGAAGCAAATGCCGCGGGCTCAATACCAGTCATCGTCAAGCTGACATCGAGTTCCGCCCTGCTGCGGGTTCTGAACCTGCTGGACGGAGCCGTCGTCGATCAAATACCCGGCAGTAACGTGTTTCTCGTGAATGTGCCGAGCCTTCTGTCGATTCAATCGCTGCTAACGCTCCCGGCGGGTTTATTGCAGTTCCTGGGTATCGATTGGCTGGAAATCAATACTGGCGTCGCGCTCCCAAAGGTGGGACAGGTTGGAGTCATTACTGTAGGTATCAACAACACTGCGGACTGGTACAAGAATCAGCCGGCAATGCAGTTGATCCGCTCCAACGAGGCGAAGGCATACTCGACCGGCCGCAGCGTGGTAGTTGCCGATATCAACTCACAAGTGGACTACGGGCATCCTGCGCTTCGAGGTCATCTGACCGGCGGCTACGACTTCGTTGCCACGCGGCCAGGCGGTTCTGGCTCGCTCAACCAGGCGGAGACGGGATTCCTGGATCAGGCAGAGACCGGATTCCTGGATCAAGACGCTTCATTCCTGCAGCAGGCGGAGACCGGATTCCTGGATACTTCGATGCTGCCTCTGGCAAGCGCCAATCCGGCTTATAGCCACGGCACCCTCTGTGCGGGAATCATCGCCGCTATGGCTCCTGATTCCATGATCATGCCGCTGCGGGCTTTTGATGATCAGGGCCGGGCCGATCTTTTCATTCTTGCAAAGGCCATCCGCTACGCCGCGGACAACGGCGCGAACGTCATCAACATGAGCTTCGGCGCGCTTGACCAATCCAAGGCGCTGAAGAATTCGACTGATTACGCACGGGGCAAGGGCGTGATTCTCGTTGCCTCCGCCGGGAATAACAATACGTCGACGCCTCAATATCCGGCGGCCCTGGCCGGCGTGCTGACCGTCGCAGCGACAAACTTGACCGACGTCAAAGCTTCTTTCTCAAACTACGGAAACTATGTATTCGTGGACGGGCCCGGAGTACGAATTATCTCCGCCTATCCTGGTGGTCTTTACGCCATAGTTTCAGGAACCTCCTTCAGCGCTCCGGAGGTCGCGGCAACGGCGGCCCTGATTCGCTCGATCAGGACATGGGGAATTGCAAACTCGATCTCGTCAACGGCTGTCGACATCGATAACAAGAATCCAGATTACGTAAATAAGCTCGGGTATGGTCGTATCGACGTGCTACGAGCAGTAAATCCGAATTAACTCAACTCCGCGGATTGATGGCGTGCGGAGTTTAGGGACACCTTACTATGATGAATACCTGGACAGCCGGAGATCCCCAGTACCGTATCGCTCAACTGGAAGATCGGGCCAGGGACCAAACCCTTGCAATGGCCTGTTCTTTGATTTCTCTGATTGACCTGAGAGACCGTTATACGGGCGGCCACAGCGCTCGGGTTGCGAACTACGTACGGCACGCAGCAGTGCAGCTGTGCCTGTCCGATGACGAAACCGAGAACGTTGTGCTTGCAGCGTCGCTTCACGACATCGGAAAGATCGGTGTGCCGGACCAAATCCTTCTCGAACCGGGAAAACTCACCGAAGAGGAATTCAGTTGGATCCGAAAACATCCGGAATGGGGATGGATGGCCGTGCGCAATGTCGACGGATTCCACCAGGCCGCATTGCTCATTCTTCACCACCACGAACGTGTCGACGGAAAGGGCTATCCCAGCCGTCTCCGAGGCGCCGAAATCCCGCTGGGCTCGCGCCTCATCGCCGTCGCCGATTCCTTCGACGCATTGACAACCAACCGTCCTTATCGGTCCGCACGCACGTGCCAGGAGGCTTTCAGTGAGCTCCAGCGCTGCGCCGGCACACAATTCGATCCCTACGTCGTTGAGGCGTTCTGGGCTTCGATCGAACACAGTTTAGGCGAAACGCTGCTGGCTCGAACCGCCTGATTCGGGGACAGACGTATAAATCACCTAATTAGCGTCAAAGTCATCTCACTCGCTAATTAGGTGATTTATACGTCTGTCCCCGAATTAGGCCGTAGTAGACTGCGGCTTGTGATGCGAAGACTGGCTTGCGTAATTGTGGCTTGCTGGGCATTCGGTTGCCAGAGGCAGGTAAATACCCCGGTGCAATCCTCCGAAAACTGGACCAGGTTCGTGGCGGATTTTGAGGAGCCATACTTCAAGGCGAATCCGTCGTTCGCTGTTTATCAGGGAAGGCACGAGTTCGACGGGAAATTGCCGGACTGGACCGCCGATGGAATCAAGAAATGGGTAGCCGAACTGCGGACGTGGCGCGACAAGGCTGCCGCATTCGATGCATCCTCTCTCGACGACAAACAGAAGTTTGAACG
>Ga0066710_100002428_pt1 | contig 15015 bp, 12 predicted proteins | sample GraSoiAngelo_159_FD_79666 | JGI IMG/M metagenome (GOLD analysis project Ga0066710, IMG submission 79666) | Grasslands soil microbial communities from the Angelo Coastal Reserve, California, USA - 14_1009_16_40cm | ecosystem: Environmental > Terrestrial > Soil > Grasslands | place: USA...
GCGCGAGGATTCACTTCGAGCACATAAACTTTCCCGGCGTGAATGGCAAACTGGACATTCATCAAACCGATAACATTCAGTGCGCGGCCGAGCTGAACCGTATAACGCCGGATTGTCTCGCGCAATTCTTCGCTCAATTGGTATGTCGGCAAAACGCAGGAGCTGTCGCCGGAGTGTATTCCCGCCTCCTCGATATGTTCCATTATGCCGCCGATCACAACCTGTTCGTCATCGCACAGCGCGTCAACATCGACTTCGTAGGCATCTTCCAAAAATTTATCGATGAGAATCGGCCGTTCACGCGATACCTGGACAGCCGCCTTCATGTAGTTGTCCAGCGTCGATTCATCGTAGACAATCACCATAGCGCGGCCACCAAGCACATACGACGGACGCACCAGAACCGGATATCCGATCTGCCGCGCAACCGCCTGCGCTTGTTCGAGAGTGACTGCGGTTCCGTTCATCGGCTGTGGTATCTCGAGTTTGTTCATCAATTGTCCGAACCGCTTTCGATCCTCGGCAAGGTCGATCGATTCCGGCGAGGTTCCAACGATTGGGACTCCTGCGTGTTGCAGGTCCAGCGCGAGGTTCAAAGGAGTCTGACCTCCGAACTGCACAATCACGCCTGTCGGTTTTTCTTCTCTCACGATGTGCAGGACGTCTTCGAGCGTAAGAGGTTCGAAATACAGACGGTCGGAAGTGTCGTAGTCGGTCGAGACCGTTTCGGGATTGCAGTTGACCATGATCGTTTCATAGCCCTCTTCCTTCAGGGCAAACGACGCATGACAGCAGCAGTAATCGAACTCGATCCCCTGGCCGATCCGGTTTGGACCGCTGCCCAGAATCATGATCTTCTTCCGGTTACCGGGCTGAGCTTCGTCCTCGTCTTCGTAAGTTGAATAGAGGTACGGCGTGTTGGACTCGAACTCCGCAGCACACGTGTCCACACGTTTGTAAACAGGCACGATGCCATAATCCGCGCGCTTGGCCGCGACCTGGCGCGGCTTTGCTCCGACGAGATGCGCGAGGCGAGCATCCGAAAAACCAGAACGCTTGGCTTCGCGTAGAAGCTCGGCGGGAAGGGTTTCGAGATTGAAGGCCGAAACTTCCTTCCGCATTTCCGCAATTTCCTTCATCTCGTTCAGGAACCATGGGTCGATGTGCGTCAACTCGACCAATTCTGAAAAGGGAAAGCCATCCGAAAAGGCGTGCAGCAAATAGTTGATCCGATCCGGCGTAGGCGTGATCAGTTTCTCGCGAAGGCGTTCTTTGTCGATGACTTCGCTACCGGGCTCCTTGCCCGTTTCCAGCGACCGCAGGGCTTTGAGAAAAGCCTCTTTGAACGTTCGGCCGATGGCCATCACTTCCCCGACCGATTTCATCTGGGTCCCGAGAGTCGGATCTGAACCGGGGAATTTTTCGAATGCCCACTTCGGAATTTTGACAACGACATAGTCGAGCATCGGTTCGAATGAAGCCGGAGTCTTCTTGGTGATGTCGTTGGGAATTTCATTCAGCGTGTATCCTACGGCGAGCTTGGCGGCGATCTTTGCAATTGGGAAGCCGGTTGCCTTTGAAGCCAGCGCAGAACTTCGCGACACACGGGGATTCATCTCGATGACGACTAGATCGCCATTTTTCGGATTGACCGCAAACTGAATGTTCGAACCACCTGTTTCGACGCCGATTCGCCTGATGACAGCCACGGCCGCATCGCGCATCCGTTGGTACTCGCGGTCGGTAAGTGTCTGCGCCGGAGCCACGGTAACAGAATCTCCCGTGTGAACACCCATCGGATCGAAATTTTCGATCGAACAGATAATCACAACGTTGTCCTGAAGGTCGCGCATGACCTCCAGCTCGAATTCCTTCCATCCAATGACCGACTGCTCGATCAGCACCTGATGTACGGGGCTCAAATCCAGGCCTCGCTGCACGATCTCATCGAACTCTTCGCTGTTGAATGCAATGCCGCCGCCGGTGCCACCGAGCGTGAATGAAGGACGTATGACCGCCGGGAATCCGATCTGGTGGCTTACGCGCTGCGCTTCTCGCAGATCGGTGACGACCTCACTCTTCGGAGTGGCAAGGCTGATCTCTCGCATGGCCTCCTTGAAGAGTAGCCGGTCTTCGGCTGTCTTCACGGCGAGAGCTTTCGCGCCGATCATTTCGACCTTGTATTCTTCGAGGACTCCACTCTCGGCGAGAGCCACCGCGATATTCAGCGCGGTCTGTCCGCCAACCGTCGGCAAAAGGGCATCGGGCCTCTCGCGCTTGATAATGGCTTCAACGAATTCTTTCGTTAGCGGCTCGATGTACGTTCGGTTCGCCAACTCCGGATCCGTCATGATCGTCGCCGGGTTCGAGTTTACCAGGACGACTTCGTACCCTTCTTCGCGCAGAGCCTTACACGCCTGCGTACCCGAATAATCGAATTCGCATGCCTGCCCGATGACGATCGGGCCGGAACCTATGATGAGGATCTTCGAGATGTCGGTTCGCTTGGGCATTCCTTCAGAGCCGATTTCGGAATTCGGATTTCGGATTTCGGATTTGGGAACCCGTAGCTCAAACTTGTTTCCCAAATCCGAAATCCGAAATCCGAATTCCGAAATCTCATTTCCTTTCCTTCATCATGTCGAAGAATTTCGTGAACAGATAATACGAGTCGTGCGGACCGGGCGACGCTTCGGGGTGGTACTGAACGCTGAACGCTGGCATGGAACGATGCTCAAGACCCTCAACGGTATTGTCATTCAGGTTGACATGCGTCACTTTGACATCATTCAGGTTGAGACTCTCCGGATCCACAGCGAACCCATGATTCTGTGCTGTGATCTCGACCTGATTCCGATCGACGTTGAATACGGGATGGTTTCCGCCATGATGCCCGAACTTGAGCTTGAACGTGCGGCCTCCTAAAGCGAGACCCAGTATCTGATGCCCGAGACAGATGCCAAAGACCGGTTTTTTGCCGAGAAAGTATCGAACGTTCTTAATCGCGTAGTCGACTGCTTCGGGATCGCCAGGTCCATTCGAAAGAAAAATCCCGTCCGGATTCAGACGCATCACGTCGTCTGCTGAAGTCTGCGATGGCACCACTGTCACACGCACGCCGCAGCGCGTGAAATTTCGGAGGATGTGCGACTTGATTCCGAAATCGTATGCGACGACGTGAAAGGAACGCGGCTCAACAGCGGACAGCGTCGAGAACTCGATGAAATTCACGTTCTTGTCCGCATTCTCGTAGGACTTCTCGATGGTTACCGCGCTGGCCAGATCCCATCCGACCATCTGCGGTGACTTCTGAACTTTCTTCAGAAGCGACGATTCGTCATGATCGACTAGCGAAACGATGCCGCGCATCGAGCCCTTCAGGCGGATGTGCCGTACGAGAGCGCGCGTATCAATATCGGAGATGGCCGGGATGCGACTCCGCGTGAGGTAATTATCAAGCGTTTCCGTCGTGCGCCAGTTGCTCGGCAATGGCGAGAGGCGCTTCACAATGAATGCTTCGAGGAAGGGCTTGCGGGACTCGACGTCCTCCGGATTGATTCCGGTGTTGCCGATCAGCGGGTAGGTCATCGTGACGATCTGACCGGCGTATGACGGGTCCGTCAGGATTTCCTGATAGCCCGTCATCGAAGTATTGAAAACGACCTCGCCAACGGATTCGCCATCAAAGCCGTGTCCGTTGCCGCGAAAAACACGCCCGTCTTCGAGCAGCAACGTCGCGTGTCTTTTTGTCATCTCAGTGTCGGGCCCACCAGCCGGCCAGCGTTGGTACACCGCCTTACTTGAGGCTGCGTCCTGTCGGGCATGCGCTCCGCGCGGCGGCCTTCATGAATTGGCAACGGCCGGTCCCCCCACATCAATCCAGACTACCCATCTTATTTACAGGCCAATATCTGAAAACGGCTTTTCCATAGATGTACTTCTCCGGCACGAGTCCCCACATGCGGCTGTCATTGGACTGGTTCCGGTGATCGCCTAGAACGTAGTAGTGACCGGGCTCGACGTAGACGGGCGGATAGGTGCGGTGATCTTTGTATTCCGGATCGAGATAGGGCTCGTCCAGTTCCTTATCGTTCACGTAGACGGTGCCGCGGCGGACTTCAACGACATCGCCGGGCATTCCGATGACACGTTTGATATACGACTTCGTGGGATCGAGCGGATACCAGAACACGACGATATCTTTGCGTGCGATTCTTTCGATTCGATAAACAAACTTATTGACGAATATCCGTTCCTGATCAAACAGTTCCGGCAACATGCTTGTGCCTTCGACCTTAACGGGCTGGTAAAGGAAGACGACGATCAGGATCGCCGTGCCGATTGCGAAAAATACATCACGGGCCCAGCCACGAATCTCGCCAACGACCGTTGGCACTGCTCTACTGTCGGCCTCGGGTTTCGAGGCTTATTCTAGTTCGGTCTCTGGTGTCATAGGGTATTTGCTAGGGCGAGAGCCTTCTTAAAATGGAAGCGCTAGTGTAGCCGATTGTCGCGCTCATTTCCATAGGATGAATTCCTTAGTGAGACCGAAAACGACGCCTGCCCGAGGGTCCCGGCTCGTAAGACCGGCCAGTCCCGCCGCATCCCAGCGAATTCCGCCCGCGCGTACCTGAAAACCCAATCGAATCTGGCTGCGATCCTCCCCGCCGGGGCTCGGAAAATCCTGAGCGTTTTCCTGCCCGTTCCATTCCGACATGAGATTGAATCGCGAACCGATAGGGAGGACGGCGGCAAGGCCATACGTCAGGACATCCTGCTGGCTCCGCAGCCGGACCGGGTCCGTGAGAATCCCCAAACCGATATTCCCGAAAACGAACGCATGGCCGATGGTCTTTCCAGCGAGAATGTTGCCGAAAAACTGCGTCGTGTTGGTTCCGATCCCCTTCGCGTCGTCGCTATTCGGTAGAACGATGGTCGGGCGGAAACTGATGATCGGCCGGTCGCGTTTCTCGTCGAGAATTCGAATCTTCGTCGACAAAGACAGGTCGCCCCAATCATTTCGCCGGCCGCCGTTGTTACGCAGCCAGAGAAAATTCTGGCCAACCCACCTCATTTGAAATTCGGCGCGGGATCCGAGTCCGAAATTCAGACCGGTATCGAAGGCAGAAAGCTCGTTGCCCTCGAGTCGCAAAAGAGGAAACCGGGCGCGATCGAAGTACGCGAACCCGAACTCGGTTACGAGAGAGCCCTCGGAAATCAACCGCGGATCTTCGGTGATGAGAGGGCGCTGCTGTGCAAACACTGTTGTCTCAAAACAGCAGACAAGGAAAAAGAAAACAATGGCGGATGGCGGATGGCGGATATCGGATGGCGGATGGGGATCTCCACCATCCGATATCCGCCATCCGCCATCCGCCATCCCTTTCCCTCTACCGGTCCAATTCATATCGAATAAGTGCCCCACCAACAATCGCAGCCGTTTCGGCCTTTAGAACCCCAGCGCCGAGAGAAACCGGATCAAAACCCCGCTCGCGAGCAGTGGCGATTTCCGCGTCCGTCCATCCGCCTTCGGGCCCGATCAAGTACAAAGCTGGGGACCCAGCGAGTGCCGACTGTAGCGAACCCCCATCGCGTTCGGCAAACATAATCTTTGTAGATGCGGGAATAGCCAGCACCTGTTCGAATTTTGCGACGCCGTCGATCGCCGGAACGTGGTACCTCTTCGATTGCTTGGCAGCTTCGATGACGATGCGCGACCAGCGATCATGTCGGTTACCTGCGACAGCATTCGATCGTGCCGCTGCAAACGGAGCAACTCTCGTCACGCCGATTTCTACCGCTTTCTCGAGCGCCAGCTCCAGGGCCGCGGTTCGAATCAACGCAATGCCGAGAATGAGCTCCACCGAAGGCGGTGGAATCCTTCGAGATTCTTTGAGCACAGCAACGGTTTCTCGCTTGGAAACCGATTCGGCGGCAACCGTCCACACGTTTCCCTTCCCATCGAAGACTTCAATGAGCTCTCCTGTTTCCGCTCGTGCGACAACGAGATGGTGATGCTCTTCGTCTGTGATTCGTATTCGATTGTCGTGAAAGGAAACCGCAGGAATGTAGACGGACTTAACGGACATGCTTCTCAGCGATTAGGGCGACCCACTCGCCGCGGGTGAGTTCCTCGTGAACCATGAACTGGTGACCTTCTATCACCTCATAGATCTCTTCGTTCTGTTCACGGAGGATACCGGAAAAGATCGCTATCCCTCGCGGCTGCAGGACACGATCAATCTCCGCAAATAAATCCGTAATCAGATCGGCCGTCATGTTGCAGAGAACGAGTTGGACCGAACCGCTGCGTATCGCATCCACGGAGCCGCAGAAAGTCCACACTTCGTTTTCCGCATTGCGCACGATATTCGCGTGAGCAACCTGTGCTGCCACCGGGTCGATATCGCAGCCAAACACCTCGCGCGCCCCCAATAACCGCGAGGCGATTGCCAGAATTCCCGAGCCTGTTCCGAGATCGAGAACGACCTGAGTTGGTTCGACCCACCGTTCAAGGGCCTCCATGGTGAGCTGCGTTGTTTCGTGAGTTCCTGTACCGAACGCTTGCCCCGGATCGATGCGGATCGGCAGCCGGTCGTCGGGACACGGCGTTTCTTCCCAGCTGGGAATGACGAAGAAATCGTCACCGATCGGGAAACTTGTGTAGGATTTCTTCCACTCCTCGGTCCAATCGCACTCTTCAACCATGCCTCTGGAGATTTCAGGAGTTTCAAGACCCGTGCGGGCGAAGATCGTGGCTACGCAGCTTTCGATATTTTCGAGATCGGATCGGGGGCTGAAGTAAAGGACGAGTCGCGTGTGACCCGGTTGCGGCTGGCCTTCCTCCCAGACGCCGGACACGCCTTCGTACGAAAGCTCGCCCACTATCGCGTCTTTGAGGTCGTCCGGAACATCAAGGGTCAGCTGATTCCAGGACATCGGCGTACTCTGCGCAAACTGCGATTATGAAAAAATTTCTTTAACCCGTTCGAGAATCTTTCGCTGTATGGGTTTATTTTCAGTCTCGATTGTCGCGGCGAGTTTCGTCAAGAGCTCCTTTTGTTCCTTATTGAGTTTCGGAGGAACAACTACGTTGACGGTCACATATAAATCGCCACGCGCAGATCCGCCACGCTTGGAAATTCCGCGCCCTTTGATCCGGAAAGTCGAACCGGTCTGAGTTCCGGCGGGGATCAATAGCGTCTCTTCCTCGCGTTCAAGAGTGGGTATCGCGATACGGTCGCCCAGCGCAGCCTGTGGAAACGTTATTGGAATGTGGCAGTACAAATCGTGTTCACGGCGATCGAAAAATTCATGTTCGCGGACGTTGAGAACCACATAAAGATCGCCCGCAGGGCCGCCCCTCCCGCCGGCATCACCTTCACCGGACACCCGAAGCTTGGAACCGTTATCGACGCCCGCAGGAATCTTGAGCTCAAGTGTTTTTTCACGAACCACGCGACCTTCACCGTGGCAGGGCTTGCATTTGTTCTTGATGACCTGTCCAGCGCCATGACACTGGCTGCACGTCCGCGTAATGGCGAAGAATCCCTGCTGGAAACGGACCTGGCCGTATCCGTTGCAGGTGGTGCACGTCGTCGGTCCCGAGCCTTTTTCAGCGCCGCTGCCGTCGCACTCGGCGCAGGTCTCGTGCCGGGGCACCTTGATCTTCGTCGTCGTTCCGAACGCCGCATCTTCGAAACTGAGATCGAGATCGTATCGAAGGTCAGCGCCACGCTGCACTCGCGTGCCGCCGCGTCTTGAACCAAACATGTCGCCAAAGCCGAAGAGATCACCAAGAATGTCGCTGAAATCCGCAAAAACGTTCGGGTCGAATCCGCCAAAGCCGCTAGACGCCGCACCGGCGACACCCGCGTGGCCGAAACGGTCGTATTGTGCACGCTTCTGCGAGTCGCTCAGCACCGAGTACGCTTCTGCCGCTTCCTTGAAGCTTTCTTCCGCGTGATGATTCCCCGGATTGCGATCTGGATGGTACTGCAGCGCGAGTTTGCGATAAGCGCTCTTGATTTCCTGATCGGAAGCCTGACGTGAAACGCCAAGTACTTCGTAGTAGTCCCTCTTACCGTTGTTTGCCATTTTTTTTTAGCGTCGGGCCCACCGGTTGGAAATTCGGGGTGTGCGGGTCAGAACCCGAATTTCCAACCGGTCCCCCAACGCATAACTATTCCTTCTTCGTCGCGACAGTTACCATTGCTGGCCGTAGAAGCCGGCCATTGAGCATGTATCCCCTGCGCATTTCTTCCACAACCGTGTCCTCTTCGACGTCGTCGGTCGGCTGCGTCGATACGGCCTGATGAATATTCGGATCGAATTTCTGTCCCTTCGCCTCGATCGCCTTCAATCCGAATCTTCCCATCGTGTCCTGCAGCTGTTTATAAATAAGTTCAAAGCCGCGCAGATCGCCGCCCGTGTTCCGGAGTGCGAGGTCGAACGAATCCAGGGCGTTCAAGAGCTCTCTCATCAATTCGGCTGAAGCGAATTGCACGAACTCCGATCTCTCACGATCGACGCGCTTCTTATAATTTTCGAATTCCGCCTGCTTGCGCAGCAGCCGGTCATAAAGACCATCGCGCTCTTCCTTCAAGGCTTGAAGTTCGTTAACGGGAGGAGCCTCGCCTCCATTGCCGGAAACTGCAGGCTCGTACTTATCGTTTTCTTCCATATGGAGATTATAGCGGAATACTTTTAGGCGTTGATCATCTCGCTGATGACACGGCCGAGATAGCCCACAATGGAAATGCTTCGTTCGTATTCGAGACGCGTCGGACCGATGATTCCGAGCAAACCTGTCGTACAGTCGACGGAGGCATACGATGCAGTGATCAAGGCAAAATCCCGCATGTTGGGAACTCCGAGCTCCGAACCAATGGCAATCTTTACACCGTCGGGCGGATTGGACGAAATGCATTCATTCAGAATCTTCACAAGCCGTCCCTTCTCCTCGAACATCTGGAAAAGTTCCCGCATGCGCTCCACATCCGCAAACTCCGGCTTGCTCAGGATGTTCGATGTGCCCTGAAGGTAAATTGCATCATCTTGATTCGCTTCGGAGTCCAACGTACCGCTCCATGCCTGAAGAAGCGCCAGCATCCGATCGAATAACATCCGCTCGGCGTGCATCTTTTTGATCAGATCGTTCCGGATATCGCTCAGAGTCCTGCCGGCGAACTGCTCAACCAGATAATTGCCGGCCCTGTTCAATTCCTCCTGACTGTAGCGATCGGCGACGCGGATCAGTTTGCGCTGAAGCAGGCCTGCCTTCGACACGAGAATGACAAGAAGTTTGCCTTCACCGAGATCGACAAATTCAATGTGCTTCAAAACCGTGGATGCCATCGGCGGAGCGATCACGATTCCGACATTCTTCGAGATCGTCGATAGAACATACGAAGCCCGTGCCATGACATCTTCGGGTGTTTCACTTTCCGCCAGCATCCGGCTGATGTACCGCTCGTCGGACTTACTCAACCTGCCGGATTCAGCCAGATTGTCGACGTAGAAACGATAACCTTTTTCCGAAGGTACCCGGCCGGCAGACGTGTGGGGCTGCGTGAGATAACCCGCCTCTTCGAGATCCGACATGATGTTTCGGATCGTCGCAGGACTCAATTTCGAGTCCATTACCTTCGATAATGTTCTCGAGCCGACCGGCTCACCGGAGGTTATGTAGGAGCGGATGATCAGCTTGAGAATTTCACGCGGTCTTTCATCAAAGACCGTGTCTTCTCGGACGCCCATACCGACGTCTTATAGCATCGCAGTCCGGAACTGGTCTAGTCCGAATTGCGCAGCTGGAATTCAATGGAAAACCGGTCCTGGAAGGCTCGAATGAACGTGCTGGTAAGTTGTTCGATGGTGGGTCTTTCTGGGAGAAATTCCGCTAAGCCCGCCATCTCCTGATCCAGCAAGCTCGAATCTTGAAGCTGGGTCGCAAACGCCAGTGCCTTGCGGTCACACGTGACGGGCATGGAACCATGCTGGAGAAAGGTATCCCTCAAGCGCCGCTGCGCACTGCCAACGATTTTCTTGCCCTCGACCATCAATTCATATCTGGATGGCGACATGAAGCATGGCAGGTCGGCGCCGTTGGCGAAACCGCTGAGTTTCTTCGTGTCCGGCGCCAGTACCGCAGGAACGCCCATCGCGTTGTACGCGCGGCAGAGCGCTTCAGAGACCGCTTTGTAGTTGCCGTAGATCGTATCGCCGAAGTGTGAGGAGTCATTCGAGATGACGGCGTAGGTCAGTTCGTCATCGTGCAGCACGGCTCGTCCTCCCGTCGGGCGATGAACGACGTCAATTCCATGCGCGGCGCAATAGTCCATGTCTACGGCCTTTTCGATTTTCTGATTGCGCCCCAGCGAAAGCGTGGGCCGGCTCCACTGATAAAACCGGACGATGGTTCGTTGGGTTGAAGAAGATGCGACTTCTTCGAAGAGCGCGGCGTCGATCGCCATATTACTTTTACCGTCGATCGCGCCGTCGATGATTAATTCCCACATATGTAAATAGCCGCGAATGACGCAAATTACGCTAATTAAATTCGCATAATCTGCGTCATTCGCGGCTATATTCCGCTTTCGTTACGGGATGGTTACGCCGTAGAAGCCGGACGAGTATTGATTCGAATTCGGGTCGCGACGCAGAACCATGAACGCCACATCCGTTCCGGACTTGAATAGCCGTTCCGCACGTTGGAAATCGTCCACGTTCTTGATCTCGACTCGCTGGCTGCCGGCGATGATCCGAGTGATGATCTGTCCTCGCATCAACCCGGCTTCCTCACCGAGGCTATCCTGATCAACCGCAGTGATCATGACTCCCTCTGAAGTATTCAAATGCAGCTGCCGAACCATGTCCGGCGTGATCGCCTGCACTCGGATACCGAGTTTTGTCTGGCTCGTACCACCGCCCTGATCGTTATTGTTATCGGGCTCGCGATTCGCCGCGCGTTCACCAATGACGACTTGCCGATCTCCGATCACCACGGGAATCGTCTGTTCCTTGCCGTCGCGGTTGACCCGAACGTTCACCGATTTTCCAACCGCAGCATTCGCAACGACGTTCAGAAGAACCGTACCGCTGCTGATCTTCGTGCCGTCGATTTCCATGATCACATCACCGGCATGCACACCGGCCTTCGCCGCCGGACCGCCGGAAATTACATCCTGAACAAGAACGCCATCACCCGGCTTCAGGCCAAGAGCCCGCATCAGTGCAGGATCCTGTTCGGCATAAGAAATTCCAATGGAACCGCGGGTAACCTTACCCGTCTGCACGAGCTGGTTGTAAACCTTGATCGCCGTATTCGAAGGGAGCGCAAAACCGAGGCCGGCATACTGACGATTTTCCGAAATGATCGCGGTATTGATGCCGATCACATCGCCATTCATTGCAACGAGCGGACCACCGCTGTTGCCGGGGTTGATTGCGGCGTCCGTCTGAAGGAAGCTCTGAAATGCATTGTTTCCGCCGCCGATATTCTCGCGGCCCTTCGCGCTGATGATTCCCGCCGTGACCGTGTGCTCCAGACCGAACGGGCTACCGACAGCCAGAACCCAGTCTCCGACTTTTAATGAATCGGAATTCCCGAGATGCGCGACCGGCAGATCGTGACCGACATCAATCTTGATAACGGCCAGGTCGGTTTCGTTATCGCTGCCGATGAGCTTGGCTTGGTGCTCTGACTTGTCGTCGAGCCGCACGGTAATTTTCTCGGCCTTCTCAACCACGTGATGATTAGTCAGGATGTAACCGGCCTTATCTACGATGAAACCTGTACCGGTGCCGCGGCTCTTGAAATTGCGATCCGGCTGATCCGGCCCTCCGGGCACACCAAAGAAATTAAAAAAATCAAACGGATCGGCAGGCTGGCCATTATTGCCGCCTTTGCCGCGTGCGGCCGAAGCGTCCACTGTAGCTTCCGTATTGATGTTGACTACAGCCGGATCGATTGTCGCTGCAATCTGAGAAAATTGGTTCGAGAGCGCCACGGGGTCAGGAATGACCAGAGCCGCCGATTTCTGAGCCTCGCCCGTTGCTTTAACCCCACCCGAGACGATCGTTCCAATTACGACGCCGATCGTAAGGGTTGCAATGATCAAGGCGAGATAAAGCAATCTCTTATTCGTCATGGGCTGTCCCTTTCAAGTTGTTGTGATTAATTGCGTCCAATTCGGAAATTATACTCTACGAGCACGTTGACAAAATCAAGCGTAACGACTTGGTTTGACGAGTAACCCGTTGTTTGGTTTCAGTTTCTGTAGTCGCTCTTCCGCCGCTCGGAGAGTTTCCTCTCTCTTACAGAACGTAAATCGGATGATGTCTTTGCCCGCCGCGGGATCTCTAAAGAAGCTGCTTCCAGGAACGGCGGCAACGCCGATGTCCTTGACCAGAAACTTCGTGAACTCCACATCGTTCGGATATCCGAATGAGCTCACATCACACATGATGTAGTAAGCGCCTTTCGGCAGCATCGGATTCAAACCCGCCGCGTCGAGCATCTTCATCAGCCGGTCGCGGCGCTCGCGGTAATGCCGCGCAAGATCGACGTAATACGAATCCGGCAGCCGGAGCGCCGTCACACCGGCCTCCTGAAGCGGCGCCGGTGCGCCGACGGTGATGAAATCGTGCATCTTACGGATGGCCCCGGTAATTCCCGGCGGAGCGATGATGTAGCCGACTCGCCAGCCCGTAACGCTGTACGTCTTGGACATGCCGTTGACCACGATTGTCCGTTCACGCATGCCGTCCAGCGTGATCGGCGAGACATGCTCGGCGCCATCATAGATGATGTGCTCATAGATCTCGTCGGTTATTGCGAGCACATCCCATTTCTGGCAGAGATCCGCGATGACCTTCAGTTCTTCACGGCCGAAGACCTTACCAGTTGGATTGTTCGGCGTATTAATAATGATGGCTTTCGTTTTGTCGTTGAAGGCGGCTGCGAGCTCTTGTTGATCGAAGGACCAGTCGGGCCGGCGCAATTGGACATAGCGGGGCGTCGCGCCGGAAATGATGGCGTCGGGACCGTAGTTCTCGTAGAACGGCTCGAAGACGATGACCTCATCGCCGGGATTGATCACCGCCAGAAGCACATCGATCATCGCTTCGGTGGAACCGCAGGAGACCGTGATCTCACGTTCCGGATCGATATCGATGCCAAGAAATTTTTTAGTCTTGTAAACAAGCGCGTCGCGAAAACTCTTCGCGCCCCACGTGATCGCATACTGGTTTACATCGGCGAAGATGGCATCCGCCGCCGCTTTCTTCAAAACTTCAGGCGCGGCAAAATCGGGATATCCCTGCGACAGATTGATCGCTTTGTGCTCCATCGCCAGGCGGGTCATTTCTCGAATCACCGATTCGGTGAATTGAGCGGCTTTGTGCGAGATCGGCTTATTGAACATTGGGTCCCGGATAACCTGCACCCATGCGGGTTTCGTCATTATTGCCCAGAATGCGGATCAATTCTTCATGGAAGTAATCGCGGCTGCTCAGAATCTTGCCCGAGATCCGCTGGCTGTAAGCTTGGCGGCCGTGGTCGATTTCTTTTTGAAGCCGCCGGTAGATATCGTGGTTTTCACGGCCGGCTTTCAATTCTTCTTCGTTGTACAACTTGATCTCCGATATCAAGAGCCGCGCGGTCCTTCGCGCGTCGGCGTGCGATTTCTCGTCATCGGCGCCATCGGACCTTGGAAGAGTGACGGGGTTCGGCAGAGGCGTCTTCAGCCGCAGTCCGAAGATCTCGATCACTCGTTCCACCGAAGAAACTAGGAAGTCGACAATTTCCATTTTGCACGGAGGCGATGCACAGACCGCTGCTACAACTTTGCCTCGCACGACGACGGTTCTGAAATACGACTCTGGATCTGTACTTCCTTCCGAAATAATTTCGGGAAATACGCCATTGCCACGGCTCTTCCAAAGCGCCAGACCATCGGCCTTCGTAACGTAGACGGCGAGTCCCGCGGCGAAAGGTTCAGCCAGTTTCAAGAATCGCGCGAGTATCTCCGCCTGGGTGGAGGCATCCGCGAACTGCCGTTGTGCCTGCACAAAAACTCGCCACTTCGCAAGTTCCTCTTCGAGAGCTCGCCGCTCTGCGGCCGTTTCGGTCTGGATTTTGTTTGTGTTTTCCTCAAGGGTCGTCTTGAAACGCTCTTCGACTTCTTCGATGACCTGCTTCCTTGTGGCCTCACGCGTTTCTGCAATTCTGCGCTGAAGCTCGGCGTCGGCTTCTCTGTGCGCAGCTGCTTGCGCTTCGCGGACCACGTCCTGAAGTCGCTGCTGGAACTCCTGCTCGAGCTCGTCGCGGGTTTCCTGGACCAAGCGCTCAAGTTCTTTCGCCAAAGCAGGCGACAGGGCCTCGAGCACACGATCCAAAGCCTGCGTTTTCAACTCCATCCGATACTCCACGAGAAAGGGGGATTATACAGTAGTGCCGATTGATTAATCCCTCTCCCTCTGGCGAAAGGTCGGGTGAAGGTCGATGGGTTTGACATAACTGGATTCCACACCTATATAAAGGATGTAACTTGTCCAAAAGGGGGCGCACCGGTTTCGACGGGGACGAAGAAGTAAGAGACGCATACCGAGGCCCATGACCTCGTAAAAACGTGGAAACAACTAACTGCTGACTATCAGCCAGCATTAGCCGCTTAACACCGGCTAACGTCCTTGATTAACTCGCCTGTAGGTTAGTTAAAGGGCGTCACTTTTTGCAGGATAGCCCCGACCGGCTGGCCCGGCGGGAAGGGGCGAAACTCAACGGGCTGGTGCCCCATCTAGCTTGCAGGTTCCGGAGGATGGAGTACGAGACAAATCGGAATCTGACAAGTATGTAGACTCTCTTGCGGAACGTTTTCGGACGCGGGTTCAATTCCCGCCGCCTCCACTTTTGTTTCCTTAAAAAAATCCTCGTCAGCTACTTCGTGCGGCCAGGAATTCACTTGGAGAGTGGCGCGGTCGACCTCCAGGTCTTTCCAGTAGCCGCGTAAA
>Ga0066710_100002429_pt1 | contig 15015 bp, 14 predicted proteins | sample GraSoiAngelo_159_FD_79666 | JGI IMG/M metagenome (GOLD analysis project Ga0066710, IMG submission 79666) | Grasslands soil microbial communities from the Angelo Coastal Reserve, California, USA - 14_1009_16_40cm | ecosystem: Environmental > Terrestrial > Soil > Grasslands | place: USA...
CCGGTGCCGGTCCTGGCCGCGCCGGACGTGGCCGCGGCCGCCGGCCCGACCGGCGAGCTCGGTCTCATGGTCGGCGGCGTGCCGATCTCTGCGAAGGTCGTCGGGACCGTCCGCCATTTCCCGTCCGTCACCGGCGACGCGGTCGTCGCCGATCTGGGCTGGCTCTCGACGGCCCTCGACGCGCGCGAGCCCGGGACCGGACCCGCGAACGAGATCTGGTTGGAGGCGCCCGCCGCGGCCGCCGGTCGGCTCGCGGCCGCGCCCTTCGACAGGCTTGCGGTCGCGTCTCAGCGCTCGCTCGACGAGAGCCTCCGCTCCGACCCGCTCGCGCGCGGCTCGCTCGCGATCCTCGGCGGAACCGCGGTCGTCGCGCTCGCGCTCGCGCTGCTCGGCCTGCTGCTGACCGTCGCCTCGGACCGCAGCGACGAGAGCGGCGAGCTGTTCGACCTCGAGACGCAGGGCGCATCGGAGCGCGACCTCCGGCGCCACCTGCGGCTGCGCGTCGGGATGCTCGGCGTGATCGGGACGCTCGGCGGGATCGCGACCGGCGTCGTGCTGGGCGCACTCGTCGTCGACGTCGTCACCGTCACCGCGGGCGCGACGAATCCCGATCCGCCGCTCGTACTCACGTTCGACTGGCCGCTGCTCGCGCTCGGCTTCGCCGCGCTCGTCGTCCTCGCCGCGACGCTGGTCGCGACCGCGTCGCGGCACGTTTCGAGGAGGCCCGTGTGACCATCGCCGTCGAGACGCACGACCTGTTTCGCATCTACGCGAGCGCCGAGGGCAACGCCGCCGCGCTTCAGGGACTGACGCTCAGCGTCCGCGAGCGGGAGATCGTCGTCGTCTTCGGGCCGAGCGGCTCCGGCAAGTCGACGCTGCTGCGGATCCTCGCGGGGCTCGACCAGCCGTCGGCGGGGACGGTCGAGGTCTTCGGCACCGACCTCCGGCGGATCGGCGGCCGGCGGCTGCGCGACTACCGGTCGTACACGCTCGGCTACGCCGATCAGCACTACAACCGCGCGCTCGAGCCGGAGCTGACCGCGCGCGAGCTCGTCGCGCTCCGGCTCGGCCTGCTCGGCGAGGCGAAGGACGAGCGGCTGCGCCGCGCGGATGAGCTACTGGAGCGCGTCGACCTCGCGGACAAGCGCGACTCGCGTCCCGACGAGCTGTCGGGGGGACAGCAGCAGCGCGTCGCGCTCTGCGCGGCGTTGGCGCACCGGCCGCGGCTCTTCGTCGCCGACGAGCCGACGGGCGAGCTCGACGCCGTGAACGCGCAGCGCGTCTACGACACGATCGGCGACCTCGCGCGCGACGCGGGTGCGACGACGGTGATCGTCTCGCACGACCCCGAGTCGGCGTCGATCGCCGACCGCGTCATCCACGTCCGCGACGGCCGCGTCAGCGCGGAGACCGCGCGGGAGACCGGGCACGACGAGGAGATCGTCGTCGGCCACGGCGGCTGGATCCGCCTGCCCGAGGAGTTCCTGCGCCGCGCCGGGATCGCGACGCGTGCCGCCGCGGAGCTGGACGAGGAGCGGATCGTCGTCACGGCGACGGGCCGCGAGAGCGTCGAGCGTCGTCCGGCGCCGCGGTCCGTCGCCACCGCGGACGAGGGCGACGTCGTCGCCGAACTGCATGGTGTCGGCCACAGGTACGGGTCGACGCGGGTTTTCTCGGGCCTCGACGGCCGCTTCGACGGCGGCAGGCTCACCGTCGTCACGGGGCCGTCCGGCTCGGGGAAGACGACGCTGCTGCACGTGCTCGCCGGGATCCATCCGCCGAGCGAGGGCGAGGTCGTCGTGCTCGGCGAGCCGCTCTCGGGCCTCGACGCCGACGCGCGGGCCGCACTGCGCCGGACGCGGGTCGCCCTCGTCGGGCAGGGCACGGATCTGATCCCGTTCCTTAGCGCCCGCGAGAACGTCGAGCTGTCGCTCGCGCTGCGCGGGATCGACGGCAGCGTCGACGCCTTGGAGGAGCTCGGGCTCGGGGAGCTGCTCGACCAGCGCGTCGCACGGCTTTCGACGGGCGAGCGGCAGCGCGTCGCCATCGCCCGCGCCCTCGCGGCGCGGCCGGTCCTGCTGCTCGCGGACGAGCCGACGGCGCGGCTCGACGAGGCGAATGCCCGGGCCGTCGGCGCGCTCTTTGCCGAGCTGGCCCGTTCGACCGGCGCCGCGATCGTCTGCGCGACACACGATCCAGTGCTGGTCGAGCAGGCCGACGCCGAGCTCGCGCTCGGCGCCGGCGTGCCCGCTCCGTCTACTTCTTCTTGACGATCTTGAAGCTGAAGACGGTGGTCTTCGAGCGGTTGTCCTGTGCGTCCACGGCGGCGGAGCGGAGCGTATGGCTGCCGCGCCTCAGCGTTGCGGCCGCCGTCGTCCCGCACGTGTGCAGCTTCTGCGCGTCGAAGCCGCAGAGGATCAGCACCGGCGGCGAGACGTTGCCCGGGTCCGCCGAGCGGAGCTTGAAGACGACGTGTGTCTTCGTCCACCGTTTGCTGCCGACGACGGCCGGCTTCGTCGGCGGCGTCAGGTCGACGGCGAGGATCCGTCCGTGCAGGTTCTTGTACTGCCGCTGCGGCGTCAGCGTCGCGTTGACGTACTTGTAGAAGTCGTACGTCGCCGCCGCCGGATCGCCGTTCTCGTCCCAGTCGATCGGACCGGCGATCCCCTCGTAGTTGATGTCCTTGCCGGCCCGCAGCGCCTTGATCGCCTGCGGGAGCTGGAGGAACGTGTACTTCGTTCCGGGAGGGCCGCTGATCGCGCGCAGCTTTGACGCGATCGCCTTGCCGTCGTTCGACTTCGCCGCGATCGACGCGAGGATGCACGTCATCGCCGCGTCGAACTCGTTCACGTCGAGCGACTGCCGCTGCGGGTTGCCTGCGAAGGCGGCGAACTGCGCGTCCCACGCGTTCGTCAGCGCAGCGCCGAGCGGGACGGCCGGGCGCGTGCCGCGCGCGCCGTCCATCGACTCCTTCGGCACGAACGACGGGATCACTGCCGGCTGCCCGCCGCCGATGAACAGCTTCGTCGCGTCGAACTTGCCGGTGCGGAGCAACGCCGCGCCGACCTTCGCGTACGTCTGCGGGAAGTCGAGGATCACGAAGGCGTCGGGGTTCCCGGCGACGATCTGCTGCGCTTCGGAATCGTAGTTGGCAGCGCCCGGATCGTAGAGCACGGGTGCGTGCGTCTCCTTGTTGCCCATCTTCTTCCACGCGGCCTCCGTCGCGCGGATCAGGCCGGAGCCGAAGGCGTCGTTGCGCGCGGCGAACGAGGCGGTCTTGCCCTTGCCGATCTCCTCCTGCATCGCGGCTGCCAGCACAGGGCCTTGCAAGACGTCTGAGGGCGCGATGCGGAAGACGAGCCCGTTGTCCTTCAGGTCTGTGATCAGCGCGCTCGTCGAGGCGGGCGCGATCTGCGCCACGCCCGCGGGAACGGTCGCTCCGTTCGCGATCGCAATCGTGTTCGCCGACTGGATCGAGCCCGCGATGCACGTTGCGCCGTCGCCGATCACCTTGCGCGCGGCGTTGACCGCGGAGGACGCCTGTGACCCGTCGTCGGCCGAGGTGATCTTGACGGTGAAGTCGTTGACGCCGTCCTTCGCCAGGGCCTTGTTCGCGAGGTCGACCGCGAACTCGGCGCTCTTCTGGAACACCGGCCCGAAGACCGAGCCGTCGCCCGTGAGCGAGAGCGTCGTCCCGACCGTCAGCGTCGTCGTCGCGTGCGGACGCGCCCCCGCGCTTCCACCCACCGCCGCCGCCAGCACGGCGACCAGCGCCAGAACTCCGATCCGCCGTCCATCTCGTCCCACTTCGACCTCCTCCTTGTCGGCTACCGGACGGATGATGTTTGATCAAACGACCCTACTGCCTGGAGGCGCGCTTGGTGGAATACGTCGCACCGTCGTTCGAACCGCCCCACCGTGTGTTGCTGCTCGTCGGGGCCGGGCCGGGGTGGTACCAGGCGGAGGACGCCGCCGCGCGCAAGCGCGTGATCGCGCGGCTGCAGTCGTTCTTCGACGGCTGGCGCGACGGCGGCGCGCGGCTCGTCGGCTCGTTCGACGACGACTACTTCGTCGTCGGCCAGCCGTCGTCGCTCGGCTGGTCGATCTTCGTCCTCTACGAGGTGCCGAGCCTCGACCTCGTCGTCGAGCGGGTCAACAGCACCCGCGAGGAGGTCGACGGCGAGCGGCTGGATCGCGCGTTCCGGATGGAGGTCCGCGTCGGGCGGAGCCTCTTCCTGCTCCCGGACTGATGACGGCGCCCGAAGCAGTTCTCCCGGGCGGCCGCTTCGCGGTCGTCCGCGCGAGCCCGCTGGCCGTCGTCGGCGGCGCGATGGTCGCGGCGGCGCTCGTGCTCGGCGCAGCGAAGGGCTGGCAGTCACTCGCGCAGGCGACGATCAACGGGCTCGTCTCCGGCTCGTATTTCGCGCTCGGCGCGGCCGGGCTGACGCTCGTCTACGGCGTTCTGAAGCTCGTCAACTTCGCGCACGGAGAGTTCCTCACCTTCGGCGCGTACATGGCGCTGCTCGGGCACTCGACGCTGTCGCTGCCGCTGCCGGTCGCAATCGTGTTCGGGGTCGCCCTCACGGCCGTGCTCGGCGTCGGGCTCGAGCTCGCCATGTGGCGCCCGATGCGGCGGCGGGGGGCGGGCGTTCTCCAGTTGCTGCTGATGGCGCTCGGATTGGCGTTCGTGTTGCGGAACTCGATCCAGATCGTCGCGGGCACCGACGTGCGGCAGCTCGGCGCGAACGTGACGGCGTCGGTCACGTTCGGCGGACTCCACATCGGGCGGACGGAGCTGTGGGTGCTCGGCGTCGCGCTCGTCGTGCTCCTCGCGCTCGCGCTGCTGCTCCGCGAGACGCGGCTGGGCAAGCAGATCCGTGCGCTCTCCGATAATCCCGAGCTCGCGGAGACGACCGGGATCGACACGGAGAAGATCGTCCTCGTGACGTGGATCCTCGCCGGCGCGCTCGCGGGCCTCGCGGGCATCGTCTACGGCGCGTCCGTCGGCGTCGTCACGCCGAACCTGGGCTTCGAGATCGTCCTCAGCCTGTTCGCAGCGGTGATCGTCGGCGGGATCGGAAATGCGTACGGCGCGCTCGCGGGCGGGATCCTGATCGGCCTGGTGCAGGAGTGGGCGACGCTCGTCGCGCCGGCGAGCATCAAGGTGGCGGTCGGCTTCGGCGCGATGATCCTCGTGCTGATCCTGCGGCCTCAGGGCCTGCTCGGCCGGGTCCGGAGCGCCGACCGCTGACGACGCTCGCGCTCACCCTGCACGCGTTCGCGGGCGCGGACTTCTGGATCGGCGTCGGCGTGCTCGCGGCGACGTACGGCATCTTCGCGCTCGGCCTGCAGCTGAACATCGGCACGACCGGGATCACGAACTTCGGCCAGGCCGGGTTCATGGCGATCGGCGCGTACGCGATGGCGATTCTCGTCGTGCGCGAAGGGTGGTCATGGTGGTGGGCGATGCCGGTGGCGATCGTGTGCGCCATGGCGGCCGCGGTGCTCGTCGGGCTGCCGTCGTTGCGACTGCGCGCGGACTACTTCGCGATCACGACGCTCGCGTTCGCGGAGATCGTCCGCTACGCGGCGAACAACTGGCGCAGCCTCACGAACGGGAACCAGGGCCTGCTCGGGTACAACGCCGACTGGTTCAAGCTCTCGTTCCGCTTCGGCAACTGGCTCAACGATCACGGGATCCACGTCACGAGCTTCCTGTTTCCGCTGATGCTCGTCAGCTGGGCGCTGCTGCTCGTCCTGTGGCTGCTCGTCGCCGCCCTCGTCCGGACGCCGTGGGGACGCGTGCTGCGCGCGATCCGCGAGGACGAGGACGCGGCGCGGGCGCTCGGCAAGAACACGCTCGCGTACAAGCTCCAGTCGCTGGCGCTGTCGGCGGCTCTCGCGGCGATCGCGGGGTTCGTGCTGGCGATGAACCTGACGCTGCTCGTCCCCGACCAGTTCGATCCCGTGTTCACGATCTTCGGCGTCGTGATCGTGATCCTCGGCGGACTGGGCAGCTACGTCGGCGTGCTCGTCGCGTCGTTCCTGCTGATGACGCTGCTCGAGGGGACGCGCTACATCGGCCTGCCCCTCGCATCGGACAAGATCGCCGCGCTGCGCTTCATCATCGTCGGGCTCGTGCTGATCCTGCTGATGGCGTTCCGTCCGCAGGGGCTCTTCGGCAAGCGCAAGGAGATGCTGCTCGGTGAGTGACCCACCGATCCTCGAGGTCGAGGACGTGGCGAAGCGGTTCGGCGGCGTGCGTGCGGTCGACGGCGCGTCGTTCTCGGTCGCGCGCGGGTCGATCACGGCGCTGATCGGGCCGAACGGCGCGGGCAAGTCGTCGCTCTTCAACGTCGTCACTGGGTTCGAGCGGCCGGACGGCGGCGCCGTGCGCTACGACGGGCGCTCGATCTACCGGCTGCCGCCCTACGCGATCGCGCGGCGCGGGATGGTGCGGACGTTTCAGCTGACGAAGACGCTCTCGGTGATGACGGTGCTCGACAACATGCTGCTCGCGGCGCCGCGTCATCCCGGGGAGCGGCTCGGCGGCTCGCTCGTCTTCGCCGCGGCAGCGCGGCGGCGGGAGCGGGAGGCGCGGGAGCATGCGCTCTCGCTCCTCGCGACGTTCGCGCTGGCCGAGATGGCGAACGAGTACGCGGGGACGCTCTCCGGCGGGCAACGCAAGCTGCTCGAGCTCGCGCGGGCGCTGATGCTCGAGCCACGGCTCGTGCTGTTGGACGAGCCGCTCGCAGGCGTCAACCCGACGCTCGGGCGGCGCCTGCTCGAGCACATCGAGCAGCTACGGGCCGACGACGGGACGACGTTCCTCTTCGTCGAGCACGACATGGAGGTCGTGATGAACCACTCCGACCGCGTGATCGTGATGGCCGCGGGGCGGGTGATCGCCGACGGCGAGCCGCAGGCGGTTCGGCGGGACGAGGCCGTGATCGAGGCGTATCTCGGGGCCCATGCCTGACGCCGTCCTCGAGACGCACGGCCTGGTCGCGGGCTACGTGCCCGAGGTCGACATCCTGCGCGGCGTCGACGTCAGGATCGACCCGGGCGAGATCGTGACGATCGTCGGGCCGAACGGCGCGGGCAAGTCGACGCTGATCCGCGCGGTGATGGGGCTGCTGCGCCCGCGCGAGGGTCGCGTCCTCCTGCGCGGCGAGGACGTCACCGGCTCGCGGCCGCACCGGCTCGTGGCCAAGGGGATCGGCTACGTCGCGCAGCGCGACAACGTGTTCCCGACGATGAGCGTCGAGGAGAACCTCGAGCTCGGGACGCGCGAGCCGGACGCGCGGCTGCCGGCGATGTGGGAGCTCTTTCCGCGGCTGCGGGAGCGGCGGCGGCAGTCCGCGGGCACGCTCTCGGGCGGCGAGCGGCAGATGCTCGCCATGGCGCGGGCGCTGATCGCGCGACCGGACCTCTTGCTCCTCGACGAGCCGAGCGCCGGCCTCGCGCCGGTCCTCGTCGGCCTGATCTTCGAGAAGATCGCCGAGATCAATGCGCAGGGCGTCCCGATCCTGATGGTCGAGCAGAACGCGCGGCGCGCGCTCGCGATGTCGAGCCGCGGCTACGTCCTCGACCTCGGCCGCAACCGGTTCGAAGGGACGGGTGAGGCGCTCCTCCACGATCCGAAGGTCGTCGATCTCTACCTCGGCGGCACCTCCCGGATCGACGCGGCATGAGCCGGCTCTTCCACGCGGCGACGGCGGAGGTGGCGGTGCCGGCCGACCAGGCGTTCGACTACCTCGCGGACGGGCTCCGCCAGGGCGAGTGGACGCTCGGGTGCTGGGACCGCGAGCGGATCGGCGAAGACGTGTTCCGCGGCCGGTCGCTCTATGACGGGCAGGAGACGTACGTGCGGGTGCTGCCGCGCCGCGAGTTGCTGCTCGTGGACTTCGAGGTCGGTCTGTCGGCGGACGCGCTCGTCCCGCGCATCTCGGCGCGTGTCCGCCCACGCGGCGAGCACGCGTGCGTCGTGACGCTGATGGCGTGGCGGCCGCCGGACCAGGACGACGAATCGTGGCAGCGAGTCCGCGACCTGCACCAAGCCGAGATCCACCTGCTCAAAGGCCGCCTCGAGCTCGGCTTCTAAGCGACGAGCGCGAGCAGGTCCGCCAGCGCGGGGGCGAGCGTCGGCCGCCAGGCGGGATCGACCGCGAGGAACGACTCCGGGTCGCGCGCGACGATCCCGTACAGCACCTCGCCGACGATGCGCCCGCCGACCGGGCCGAGCCGGTCGCCGCCGGCGCGCGCCTCGGCCTCCTTCAGCACGTAGTACCAGAGCGGCGTCTCGCCCTTCCACTCGTCCGGCAGCGCCAGCTCGCCGTCTTGCAGCGGCTCGACGCCGAGCCTGCGCGCGACCGCCTCGCCGGAGGGGAGCCCGACGCCGCTGCCGCGCTCGAGGTCGCGGACCGCGAGCGAGTGGAGGTCGTCGTCGGCGACGTCGCCCGTGATCTCCAGCGGGAGATCGATCAGCGACCGCGGCAGCCGGCCGTCGATCTTCTTCGCACGCTGCGCCGGCTCGTGGCCGCGCAGGTCGAAGAGCAGAGACCAGTCGACGACGCGCCGCGCGGACACCGGGCGGAAGCCAACGAGATCGGGGAAGAGCGGCGCCTCGCTAACGTCGGCGAGCCGGTACGTGTGGCGGATCTGGCTGTGGCCGTACCGGAACGCCGCGTCGGCGAACTCGAACGGGATGAACGGCTCGGGGCCGTCCGGAACGAAGTACGTCGGCCCCTTCGCGACGAGCTCGTCGACAAGCTCCCGTCCGACGGCGCGCGGCAGGAAGTCGAAGAGGATCACCCACTGGTAGTGCCGGGTGGCCGCGCGGCGAGCCTCCTCGAACAGCGCAGCCGCGTCGGCGCCGTCCTCGCGGAGACGGTCGACGAGCAGGTTGTGGAGCTTCAGCCACACGACGTGGAGCTGCGACATGAAGAGATGGACGTCGTTGCGCGGGTCGCCGATCAGCGCGACACCCTGGCTGTTCCGCGGCACGTCGTTGCCGTCCTCGCCGAGCAACAGCTTCGCGTCGTCGGCGCGGTCGAAGAGATACGGGCTGCCCACCGGGCCGCCGGCGTAGATCGACTCGAGGTTCGCGCGCGGCGTCCGGTAGTTGCGAATCCGTTCCGGCTCGGCCTGGTGCGTCACCGGCGAGCGGTCGGCGGTGATGTCGTGCGCGATGAACTGCCCGAAGATCGGCCAGCCGGCAGCCTCGCGCGCGTCGGCGCTCTCGCCCTCGACGCCGAGGCCGCCGTCGCAGGCGCCGCCGCGGCGGCCGAGGACGCGCAGGAACTCCGACTCGAGCGCGAGCGGAGGAAGCTCGGGAAAGAGCCGTCCGTACCGTCCGGCGTAAATCTCTGCGCCCCCGGCGCGGCCGGGCGCGAGGCAGTGGTCGCGAACGGGACGGGACAGGACGGAGGTCATTTCGTGACGATACCCGGGAACCAAAGGCTGGCGGGTGGTGTAATCGGGTCGGATGAGGCGCATCGTTTCCGTCCTCGCGCTCGCCGCCCTCGCCGTGCCGTTGGCGTTCGCTGCCCCGGCGCCGATGCTGCACGGAAACAACTTCTTCAGCAACTGCCGGTTCAGCCATACGGCCTCCGACGATCCGATCGCGCTTCCCCGTCTCGCCGGCCGGTCGCATGCGCACACGTTCTTCGGCAACGCGTCGACGAACGCGTACTCGACGCTCGAAAGCCTGCGCAAGGCGGGCACGACGTGCAAGCCGGCCGCAGACAAAGCGGCGTACTGGATCCCCACGCTCTACCAGGGAGGCCGCGAGATTCGCCCGGCGAAGGCGCAGGCATACTACGTGCTGCGCGGCATCGATCAGATGCACGCGTTCCCGGCCGGCCTGCGGATGATCGCCGGAAACGCGCACACGACGCGCCCGCAGAGCAAGGCGGTCGTCTACTGGACGTGCGGCGGCCGCGCCGTTCGCACGGCGCCGTCCACGATGCCGCCGGCGCGGTGCGGGATCGTCCGAGGGCTCGTCCAGATGCTGTCTCCGGGCGGCAAGCCGCACCGCGTGGAGCTGCGCAGCAAGTCGTTCCTCGAGTTGCACGTGAACTTCCCGGACTGCTGGGACGGGAAGCACCTCGACAGCCCCGACCATCAGCGGCACATGGCGTACAGCCGCGACTACGTCTGTCCCGCCTCGCATCCCGTCAAGGTGCCGCTGATCCGGCTGACGATCCGCTATCCGCTGACGAGCGGGAAGAACGTCGCGCTCGCGTCGGGCGGACAGCTGACCGGCCACGCGGACTTCTTCAACGCTTGGGACGAGCAGGCGCTGGCGCGACTCGTGGACGACTGCTTCCACGGTCGCCCCTGCAACGAGCGACGCTGAGCGCCGTTCTCACCCGGCGCAGCCGCGACCGGAAGTACGCGAGCGTCTGCCGGATGATCGACCGCGACGTCGCCTCCGCGTTGCGCAGATCGAATCCGTGGCTCCCGGTGGGATGCGTCACGAGCCGGACGTCGGCGCGCAGCTCCTGCGCGGCGGCGACGAAGCGGTCGATCGAGTCGTTGATCCCCTCGTTCTCGTTCCGGCCGGCCTTCGCGATCAGCATCGCCGGCACCTTGCTGTCGTGGCGACGCAGCCAGGTCAGGGCCGAGAACTCGTCGACGAGGTTCGGGTCGAGCGAGAGGTGCAGCGTCTTGAAGTCGAGCGGTCCGTAGTAGACGACGTTGCAGCGGACGTCGGGCGGCGGCTCGCGCATCGTGGCCCAGAGATGCCACGGCGCGGTGCCGATCGAGAACCCGAGCGTGCAAAGGCGCGTGCCGTCGATGCCGAACTTCTCGCCGTACGTGTGCACGAACCCGACCGCCGCGGCGATGTCCTGCGAGGGGTCGATCGGCGTGGCGAGGTAGTGGTCGGAGCGGATGTCGAACGCGACCGTGGCCATCCCGGACGCCGCGATCAGCTGGCTCCAGCCGATCTTCTGGCCCGAGTCCTTGCCGGCCGCGTAGGCGGGCGGGCCGCCGAGCAGCACGCCGGCAGTGTCCCCTTCGCGCCGCGCGGCCGGTAGATGTCGAGCTCGAGGGCGACCCCGTCGACGGTGCGGTAGACGACGTTGCGGCGCACGGCCGCGCGGTGCATCCCCGGAATCTGGTAGACCAGCGCCGCGCCGGGCGTCGGGTTCCGGTACGCCTGCGCATCCGCCGGGACGCAGGGGGCGGCGCAGACGAGCGCGACGAGAAGCTTCTTCACGCCGTCTCTACACAGGTGCGCGAGCCGGGGTTCCTAGGCGACGGTGCGCGCGAGCTCGAGCGAGCCGAGGACGCCTGCGCGGTCGCCGAGGGCCGGCGCGACCAGGTAGTCGTCGAAGCCTCCGTCGAGCTCCGGCGCGCGGATGTAGCCCGCCAGCAGCTCGCAGAGCCGCGTCCGGACGAGTCGAAGGAGCTCGGGCTGCTTCATGACGCCGCCGCCGATCACGATCCGCTCGGGCGAGACGGTGCAGATCACGTTCACGAGTCCCAGCGCGAGGTACTCGGCTTCGAGACCCCACATGCGCTCGTCGGCCGCGGACCCCCCGCGCGCGCGAATCGCCTCGCCCGAGGCGAGGCCCTCGAAGCAATCGCCGTGGTACGGACAGACGCCGTCGAAGGGATCGCGATCGCGGTCGTGTGGGATCCGCATGTGCCCGAACTCCGGGTGCAGGAGGCCGTGCATGAGCCGGCCGTTCGCGATGCCTCCGCCGCCGATCCCGGTGCCGACGGTGATGTAGCAGAACGTGTCGAGACCGACGGCGGCGCCCCAGCGGTGCTCGCCGAGCGCGGCGGCGTTGACGTCCGTGTCGAAGGCGACCGGAACGCCGAGCGCCCTCGCGAGCGCGGGCGCGACGTCGGTGTCGGCCCAGCCGGGCTTCGGCGTCGTCGTGATGTGTCCCCAGGTGGGCGACGCGGGCCGGATGTCGATCGGCCCGAACGAGCCGACTCCGACCGCGGCGATCGACCCGTTGCTCGCGAAGAAGTCGACCGCGCGCGCGAGCGTCTCCTCCGGCGAGGTGGTCGGGAACGTGACGACGTCGCCGAGGTCGTCCGGGCCGTCGCCGATTGCGCAGACCCATTTCGTTCCACCCGCCTCGATGCCGCCGTAGATCATCAGCCGGACGCGGGCGTCGCTGCGGGAGCTCCGCTCGACTTGCGGACGATGAAGTCGGCGGGGAGGACGACGATGCGGCGCCGTTGCCCGACGCGGCCGCTGAGCCGGTCGAGGAGCAGCTGCGTCGCGATCGTGCCGTAGGTCTCGGCAGGTTGCGCCATCACGGTGAGGAAGGGATAGAGGCGCGAGACGTGCTCGATGTCGTCGAAGCAGACGAGCGCGAGGTCGTCGGGGATCTCGAGGTTCCGGCGGCGGGCCGCTTCGACCACGCCTACGACGGCGATGTTGTTGACAGCGAAGATCGCCGTCGGCGGCTCGTCGAGCGCGAGGAGTCGCAGCGTCGCCTCGGCCGCGGCGTCCGGGTCGATCGTGCTCGACTCGGCGACGAGCTCCGGATCGAGCTCGATGCCGCCGCGCTCGAGCGCTTCCCGGTAGCCCTGGAGACGGTCGCGCGCCGTCGAGACATCGGGACTTTCGGTGATCATCCCGATCCGCCGGTGGCCGAGCTCGATCAGATGCTCGATCAGCTGGCGCGCGCCCGCGACGCTGTCGCCCTGGACGAGGTCGCCGTCGAAGCCGGCGATCGAACGGTCGATCAGGACGAAGGGAACGTTGTTGCGCGTCAGGAGCCGGAGCTGCGGGCGCGAGCGGTCGCCGACCGGCGCGATCAGCACCCCGGCGACCTGGAACGCGACCATGTCCTCGAGATAGCCTCGCTCGCGCTCGAGGTTCCCCTGTGTGTCGCAGAGGATGACGTGATATCCGGCGCGCCACCCGACCTGTTCGACGCCGCGGACGACGAGCGTGAAGAACGGATTGGCGACGTCGGGCACGATCACGCCAAACGCGTGCGTCCTCCGCTGGCTCAGGCCGCGCGCAAGCCGGTTCGGCACGTACCCGAGCTTGGCGATCGACGCCTCGACGCGGCGACGGGTCTCGTCGCTGACGCGAGGACTCTCGTTGACGACGCGCGAGACGGTCATCGCCGAGACACCGGCGTGGGTCGCTACGTCGTGGATCGTCACCCTCATGGCCATGTTAACTCGACTTCGGGCAGAAGATAGATACCACACTGCGCGACCAAACGCACGTCGTCCAAACCGCGAAAAAGGAAGGCTTGACTTGCGGTCGGGAAGCGTGTTATGGATACCACCCTTCAAGCGTTATCGCTACCACAATCCCGCAGCGGCCCCCGACGCCGGGAGTCGAACCCCATGAAGGGAGGGAAGATGCGTTTGTCCCGTTTGGCGCTCGGCTCGATCGGCGCCATCCTGCTCAGTCTCGTCGTGCTCGTGGGAGTGAGCAGCGCCCGCCCAGCCGCGACGACGATCACGATCGCGACGGTGAACAACCCCGACATGGTCGTGATGCAGTCCCTGGCTTCGACGTTCACGAAGAAGTACGGCATCAACGTGAAGTTCGTGACGCTCCCGGAGAACACGCTCCGCCAGAAGGTCACGTCCGATATCGCAACGGGCGGCGGCCAGTTCGACATCGCGACCGTCGGGACGTATGAGGTACCGATCTGGGCGAAGAACAAGTGGATCGTCAATCTCAATCCGTACTTCGCGAAGCTGAGCCCCGCGCAGGCGAAGGCGTACGACCTCAACGACGTGATCCCGAAGGTGCGCCTCGGCCTTTCGTACAACAAGAGCCTCTACGCGCTCCCGTTTTACGGCGAGAGCTCGATGACGTACTACAACAAGAAGCTCTTCGCATCCAAGGGACTCAAGATGCCGCTCCGGCCGACCTGGACGCAGATCCAGTCGTTCGCGTCGAAGCTCCACGATCCCTCGGGCAACAACTACGGCATCTGCCTGCGCGCGTTGCCGGGTTGGGGCGAGTTCGGCGCACCGCTGACGACCGTGATCAACACCTTCGGCGGCCAGTGGTTCAACATGAACTGGGAACCGCAGCTGACGGCTCCGGCGACCAAGAAGGCCGTCAACTTCTACGTCGATCTCATCCGCAAGTACGGTGAGCCCGGCGCGACGAGCAGCGGCTTCACCGAGTGCGAGACGGCGATGGCACAGGGCAAGACCGCGATGTGGGTGGACGCCACCGTCGCCGCAGGCCAGCTGACCGACCCGTCCAAGTCCCAGGTCGCGAAGGACATCGGCTTCGCCTACGCGCCGACGGCAGTGACCCCGCGCGGCTCGCACTGGCTGTGGGCGTGGTCGCTGACGATGGAAGCATCGAGCAAGAACAAGGACGCCGCGTTCAAGTTCCTCACCTGGGCAACGAGCAAGGACTACATCAAGCTCGTCGCCGGCAAGAACGGCTGGGGCTCCGTGCCGCCCGGAACGCGCATCTCGACCTACCGGAACCCGAACTACAAGAAGGCGGCTGGGGCGTTCGAGAGCATCGTCCTCAACTCGATGCTGACCGCGGACCCGACCAAGCAGACGCTGCATCCGGTCCCGTACGTCGGCGTCCAGTTCGTCGGCATCCCGGAGTTCCAGAACATCGGGACGCTCGTGACGCAGAATCTGGCCGGCGCGGTGGCGGGCAAGACGAGCGTCGACTCGGCGCTCTCGCTCTCCCAGACGCAGGTCGCACGGATCATGAAGCAGGCCGGCTACTTGAAGTAGGGGTCCCTCCTCCCCGAAGCTGGATGAGGGCGGACGCCCGGTTAGCCCTCATCTCAGCACCAGGCAGACCATGACCTTACCCACCTCATCGATCGCGACAGCAGCGCCGGAGCTGGTGCAGGGCCGCTGGGCGTTCCTGCGCTCCCAGCGGGCGGCCTCGATCGGGCTCCTGCTGCCGGCGCTCGTCTTCCTCGGAGTGATGACGCAGGCGCCGTTCGTGGTCACGCTCTGGTACAGCTTTCACAACTGGATCCTCACCTCGCCCGAGCTCGGCCACCGCTGGGTCGGCCTCGACAACTTCCGCTA
>Ga0066710_100002430_pt1 | contig 15010 bp, 10 predicted proteins | sample GraSoiAngelo_159_FD_79666 | JGI IMG/M metagenome (GOLD analysis project Ga0066710, IMG submission 79666) | Grasslands soil microbial communities from the Angelo Coastal Reserve, California, USA - 14_1009_16_40cm | ecosystem: Environmental > Terrestrial > Soil > Grasslands | place: USA...
GAATCGGAACCAGGCAAGGGAACTCGATTTGAACTCTATTTCCCACGCACAGAGGAACGAGTCAAAGGAGAACGAGGCGAAACTGCGGGGAAATCGGATGCCTCGGGTCTCCGGCGGAAGACCGTCCTCGTGGTGGAGGACCAACAGGAAGTCCGGCAACTAGCCTGCGAATTTCTGACCGCCGCCGGGTACAGTGTTCTTACTGCCGAGGACGGGACGGAAGCATTGGAGACAGTTGAGCGGCTGGGTCCATCTATTCAGGCTGTGCTAACCGATGTGGTCATGCCCAAGATGCGCGGACCAGAACTCGGTATGCGGCTGAAGACTCTCCTGCCCCATGTAAAGATCGTTTATATGACCGGTTATCTCGAACAAAACGCAGGTGATAACGGATTCATGGAGGATGCCTTCTTCCTGCAGAAGCCATTCTCCCGCGAAGCCGTAGTGCGTCTGGTGGGCCAAGCTCTGAACAGTGAACGCCCCCAAAGACAACCCGCTCAAACCACTATTGTCTAGTGATCCGTTTCAATTTCCGCCGAAGACTGTCGGCGGTGGGGGGAAGACTCTGCCAAAGAAGTCCGAAGTTTTACCTGAGGTCTTAAGTTAGTAGGTTCGATTCCGCCTCGCGTCCCATAATGTCACTCCGTAACTCCTTTAGAATTCGCACTTCTGCAAGTGTTGATTCCGAACAACTTAAAATCCTTTAGAATGAACACTTACAAAAAACATAGGGGGGAGGGAGTATTATGGTCAACCAGGATTCGTATCGTGCGCTAGGGACGAGCTGCGCGACTGAGCGAGCCCTGCCGTAAGGAGCGAGCGTTCCCTGCGCTAAGCGCGCCTGCTTGACCTTCCGTCCTGACGGGGGACGCATCGCCTTTGCCGTCGGCAAGCCGCCCCGCACAGCAGTTTGGCGCTGAAGGATTTCCTCCCAGCGCTAAGGCGCTTAAACAGTAGGAGCAAATGATGAACCGCGCTTTGTTCCTCATGGCCTTGTCGTCCCTGGCGGCGGTTTCAACTGTCTCGGGTCAAAAAGCTGCCAAAGTCGCTCCGAAGCACTACAAAGTACCTGCGGCTCAGGCCCCCACCCATTTCGTTACCCCTGACGGCCGATACCTCCTTTGGAATTTTTTCCGCGAGCGATCCGGAAAAAGGAAAACACCGCGGCGTGATTTATGCCGTTGCGCCTTCGTTCAAAGAGGTAAACACCATCTGGGCAGGCACGGACGACGGACTGATTCACATCACGCAGGACGGCGGAAAATCGTGGCAGAACGTCACGCCGGCGCAACTGAAACCATGGAGCAGGGTTTCGATCATCGAGGCTTCGCATTTCGACGCGGGAACGGCATATGCGGCGATCAATTCCTTCCGTCTGGATGATTTGCGGGCACATATTTACCGGACGCGGGATTTTGGAAAGACGTGGACGGAGATCACCAAGGGCATTGCGGACGGCGGTGCGGGCAACGTGGTACGGGAAGATCCGCTTCGAAAGGGGTTGCTGTTTGCGGGCCAGAGGGCTCGGTTTACGTTTCTTTCAATGACGGCGATGACTGGCAACCGCTGCAGCTCAACCTTCCGCACACGTCCGTGCGCGATCTGGCAATTCATGGTGACGACCTGATTGTTGCGACGCACGGACGGTCGTTCTGGATACTGGATGACATCACGCCGTTGCGGCAACTGAATCCTGAGGTTGCCAAACAGGGCGTGCATCTTTTCGCGCCGCAGGAAGCCATTCGCTTTCGCTGGAACCGCAATCCAGACACGCCGCTGCCTCCGGAATTCCCCGCAGGGAAAAATCCGCCGGACGGGGCAATCATTGACTATTACCTGACATCGGCCTCGAACAATCCCGTGACATTGGAAATATTGGATGAGCAGCAACATCTTGTGCGGTACTACGCGAGTACCGATAAACCCGAACCGATGGAAAAAATCGCCGCTCAGCATCCTATCCCCATGTATTGGGTGCGCCCAACACAGAGTCTTTCGGCGGAGCCTGGGATGCACCGCTTTGTCTGGGATATGCATTACGCCCCGCCGGAATCGCTGGAGCACGAATTCCCCATCTCTGCGATTTATCACGACACGCCAAAATATCCGCTAGGGGCCTGGGCCTTGCCAGGGAAATACGCAGTGAAGCTCACAGTGGATGGCAAGAGCTATACCCAGCCCATCGTGGTGAAGATGGATCCACGCATCACAACTTCTTTAGCGGACTTGCGCAAGCAGTTTGAAATGCAAAGCGGTTCGGTGGACGGAATAAATCAGAGCTTCGAGGCGCTGGCGCAAGTTCGATCCGTGCGCGCACAACTAAAAGCGCGCGCGGCGAAAACTGGCAAGGGCACACTTGCCGATGCAATCGCAGCCCTGGAGAAGCAGGCGGCCGAGTTGGAAGGCGCAACGCAAAGCAATTTCTTTGGATTGCTGGCCAGCGGAAAGCAGCCGGAGATTTTTTCCACGCTGAACCAGCATTTCGGCGGAATCCTGGCAGTCGCAGACAGCGCGGATGCCGTGCCGACAACGCAGGCCGGGGCAGTCTACCAGGAACTGAGAAAAGCGCTCGAAAGGTTGTCTGCGTACTGGACGAAGATTCGTCGGGAAGATATCGCGGCACTGAATGGGGAACTGAAGAAGGTGGGCTTGGTACCGATCAACCCAGACAAGAGTGTCCCTCCATGGTCATCTATTGATGCAGATGGAAACGACGGACCATAAGTGATTGAAAGTAAGTAAATTAGAAACAACATAAGGGGCGTAAGGTGGGAGTACAGCATGACCATAGTCGGACTATAGTTTGACTATAGTCAAATTGAAATGTAGGCTAGGGATAGGAGTAAGTCATGAAAGAAATCGCCATCTCAAAGTTCAAAGCCACTTGTCTTGCCGTCCTCGAACGCGTGCGGAAAACTGGGGAGCCAGTGCTCGTCACGCGTTTCGGGCAGCCCATCGCCGAAATTAATCCCGTGCGTGGATTCAGGCGCATCCCCCGTCTTGGAGGAGGCATCGGTACCGCCGAGATTCTTGGCGACATTGTGGGTCCCATTGGGGATGAGTCGGATTGGGAGGCAGCGCAGGAGCGAGATTCGGCCGAGACAGAAAAATCAAGCAAGACAGACAAATCAGAATGAAACTGCTCTTGGATACTCACATCTGGATCTGGAGTTTCCTCGAACCGTACAAAGTGAGTTCCGAGGTTTCACAGGCATTAACGAATCCGCAGAACGATCGTTTTCTTGCTTCGATAAGCATTTGGGAGGCGATCCTTCTGCTTGAGAAAAAGCGGATTCGGTTTGATCGCGATTTTGGCAAATGGTTCAGTGCTTCGAAAGAAGAACTGAGTCTGATCGAAGTTCCCATGACTTGGCAAGTCGCACATGAGTTGCGATTTACGATGTTGGGTTACAAGGATCCGGGGGATCGATTTTTGGTGGCGACGGCGAAGGTATATGATTTGACGCTCGTAACAGCGGACGAGCGGCTGATGCGCGTTCCTGGGATTCGAGTGCTTCCCAATCGTTGACGCGTTTGGAGTCGGAGGGATTCGTGTTGAAAACGGTCCGTTGGAATGGCGCAGCCTTTTTTCTCGTACAAGCTGTCCTGGTGATTTTTTGCACGAGCAGGCCGGCAAGGGCGCAGGAAATTCCGCCGTCGCTGTATTCGGAGATGAAGTGGCGGATGATCGGGCCTTTTCGCGCGGGAAAGGTGAATGGGGTGGCGGGCGTGCCGGGAAGCCCTGCCATTTATTACCTGGGCGCGGATGGCGGAGGAGTGTGGAAGACGACGGATGGCGGAGTGACGTGGAAACCGATTTTCGACGGAGAGTCCGCGCCATCGATCGGAGCGCTGACGCTGGCGCCGTCCAATCCGGACATCATTTATGTGGGAACGGGCGTGAACACCATCTACGGCGACGTCGCGCATGGAGACGGGCTCTATAAGTCAACCAACGGCGGAGAGACGTGGCAGCACCTGGGCTTGGAAGATACGCGGCACATTGCACGCATCCTGATCGATCCGCGGAATCCGGATATTGTGCTGGTGGCGGCGATGGGGCACACGTACGGGCCAAACGAGGAACGCGGAGTTTTCCGCTCCACGGATGGAGGGAAGAGCTGGAAGAGAGTTTTGTTCAAGGACAACACGACGGGAGCGATCGATCTGTGTTTCGAACCGGGGAATCCGAAAGTCGTGTACGCGACGCTGTGGCACGAGATTTGGAAGCCCGGGCTAAAGGATCAGTCGATTGGGCCGGGGAGCGGGCTCTACAAATCGAAAGACGGGGGGCTCACTTGGACACAAATTCAGGGTGGTGGACTACCGACAGGGGATTGGGGGCGGTCCGGCGTAACCGTGACGCCGGGAATGCGCGGGCAGCGCGTGTATTTGATTGTCGAGGCGAAAGGAAAAAACGGTGGGCTCTACCGTTCGGACGATGGAGGAGCAACGTGGAAAAAGACGACGGAAGACCGGCGGATCACCGGATACTGGTATATGAGCGAGATTCTTGCAGATCCGAAGAATCCGGACGTGGTCTATGTGCCGATGCAAAATTTGTACCGTTCCACGGACGGAGGGAAGAATTTTACGGCGATCAAGGGCGCGCCGGGCGGCGATGACTACCACACAATGTGGATCGATCCCACGAATCCGAAAAGAATGATATTAGGCACGGATCAGGGAGCAACGATCACGATGAACGACGGAGAAACGTGGAGCCCCTGGTACAACCAGCCCACCGGAGAATTTTACAGGGTGTCGACCGATCACCGGTTTCCCTACTGGGTTTACGGGCCGCAGCAGGACAGCGGCACGGCGGGCATCGCGAGCCGCGGAAACAACGGGCAGATCACCGAACGGGACTGGTATCCCGTGGGACCCGGAGAAAGCGGCTACACGATTCCGGATCCACTCGATCCGGACATCGTTTACAACGCGGGTCCGTTCGGCAGTGTAATTCGGCTATCCAAGACGACGGGGCAAGTGCGCGATATCTCTCCCGCTCCCATTTCGATAGGAAGCAAATATCGTTTCAATTGGACGATTCCCATGGTGTTTTCACCCCGGGATCCGCACCTGCTCTATTTGGGCACGCAGTTTCTGATGAAAACGATCAACGCGGGGACAAGCTGGGACGAAATCAGCCCCGACCTGACGCGCGTGAAGCCGGATGAAAAAGATTCGAAGAAACAGCGCGGGACCATTCTGACGATTGCGCCCTCGGCGGTGAAAGAGGGTGTGATCTGGGTAGGAACAGACGACGGAAATATCCAGATCACCAAAGACAGTGGAAAGACATGGAAAAACGTGACGCCCACAGGAGTCACCGAATGGAGCATCGTGAGCATCATCGAAGCGTCCCACTTCGATGCAGGCACGGCATACGCGGCAGTGAATCGAAACAGCCTCGATGATTTGCGGCCACACATTTTCCGCACGCGGGATTATGGGCAGAGCTGGCAGGAAATCGTCAGTGGAATTGGGGAGAAAGATTTCACGCGCTCCGCGCGCGAAGATCCGGTGCGCAAAGGATTGTTGTATGCGGGAACGGAGAAGGGCGTTTACGTCTCGTTTGATGATGGCGACCACTGGCAATCGCTGCGGCTGAACATGCCGATGGTTTCGATTCACGATCTGGCGATTGAGCAGGACGATTTGGTGGCCGCGACGTATGGACGCTCGTTCTGGATTCTGGATGATGTGACGCCACTCCGTCAGGTGGATGCGGGCATGACTTCGGCGGGCGCGCATCTCTTTGCGCCGCGGACGGCCATTCGCGTGCGGCGCGACGAGAATCAAGATACTCCGCTGCCGCCGGAAGTTCCCGCAGGGAAGAATCCGCCGGACGGCGCGATCATCAATTACTTTTTGCCAGCAGATTCTTCCGGCGATATTCAAGTGGAAATCCGCGACGCGGATGGGAATTTGGTGCGCAGCTATTCGAGCGCGCCACTTCCAAAAGAGGAAAGTGAGCCGCCCTTCGTGGCGGAATACTGGATCGCGCATCCGCAGCCGCTTTTGAAAGCTCCGGGGATGCACCGGCTTGTCTGGAACTTGCGTTACACGAATCCACCGGCAGTGCACGTGCAGTCGCCTTACAACTATCCGATTGCGGCGATCGCGGGATCGACCCCGCTGCCGCCCGAAGGCCCGCTGGCGCTGCCGGGGAAGTACGAGGTGCAACTCAAAGCGGGAGGGCAAATCTTGCGGCAGCCGCTGGAAGTGAAAATGGATCCGCGAGTCAACGCCCCGCGAAATGAATTGGAGAGCGCGCTGGAGCTGCAACTGAAAATCTCCGCGGTGCTGGGGCGAAATCATGAAGCGTATCAACAAGTGAAGCATGTGCGGACGCGGCTGGCTGAACTCATGAAGCGTCCGAAGGGAGATCCGGTGGCGACGGCAGCGATGGCATTGAATGCAAAGGCGACGACGCTGGCAGGGGAGTCCGAGCCGATTTCGGATTCGGAGACGTCGAAGACGGAGACAGTCAGTCTGATGGCAGTGAACGAAAGCTTAACGGCGCTGATGGCGCTGGTGGATGGAGCGGACTTCGCGCCGTCGGAAGAATCGTTTGCTGCGTTCCGGCGGGTGTGCAAAGGGTGGAAAGAAGCACTGGGAACGTGGCAGGAGCTGAAGAACAAGGATTTGGAAGCCCTAAACGTGCTGCTCGGCAAGAACAATCTTGGAACGATTCTCAGCGCGCCGGCGGTAGCTGCCGATGCGGCTTGCGGAAACTGAGCGGAAATAAAGAGAATTTTTTGGCCCCCGGATTCTCAGACGAACTGCGCCTAAGTTTGCGGAGATGCCTTCTGAAGTTCAGACAAATCCGCCAGCACTTGTGCGCTGTGCTTTGCGGCGTCCACTTTCAAATAGACCTTTCGAATGACGCCAGAGGGATCGATGAGAAACGTGTGGCGCGCGGAAAGTTTGGCTACGCCGAGATTGACCAGCGAATCGTAGCGGGCGGAAAGTTCGTGATGCGTGTCGGCGAGCAGCTTGAAGCTGAGACCTTCGGCGGCGCAGAACTTCTGATGAGTCCGTTCGTCCTGCACGCTGACGCCGAGGATGACCGCGTTTTTCTGCTCGTAAAGCGCGATGTCCTGCTGGAAATTGCGCGCTTCCTTGGTGCAGCCGCTGGTGAAATCCTTGGGATAGAAATATAAAACGACCCATTTGCCTTGGAAATCGCGGAGGCTGAGAGGTTTGCCGTCCTGTGCATTCAGGGTGAAGTCGGGCGCAAGCGTTCCGGAAGCGGGCGCCTTTTCTCCGGTGTGCGAGGCGCGAACGACGATGACGATTCCTGTTAAGAGGAGGATTGCAACAATCAGAATGATGGTCATCTTCATCTCGCACGCTCAATTTTGAATTTGGTGTGGGCACGCCTTCCGGTGTACCCGGATACCAGTGTCGAGAGCACGTTACTCCTTTTGGCTGAAGCGGCCAAAACCCAAGCGAAACTGAATCGTGTTGATGCCGGGGTTGGGAGTAGCGAGCCCGGCGTTGGAAATGTGCATGTAGCGGACTTCGGCGCTGATGTTGTGCTTGCTCCGCAGGAAATGCAGGCCCAGGGCAGCGCTGGTAGTGAAATTGATCCGCGAAGTCCCCGCAGGCACTTGTGTATTTGTGAAAAGAGTGCCGCCGCCAATTTCGAGGTAGGGAACGACACTGCCGCGAGTATCGAGCGCCCATTTGAAGGCGAACGGATTCAGGGCGACGCCGTAGGCGGTATTTTGTTTTTGAAAAACGACGAAGGCCGGAACCGCGTCGAGCGCGTATTCCAAACGGCCACGCAGGAAGCCGGGCCCATGCGGGGCGGTAAGAATCAGGCCGTAGCGGAGACCGAAATTCCAAACGGAGTCGCTGGACTGGCTTCCATTGAAGCCGTGGCCGCCGCCAGTCCAGACCTGCACCTCGTGTTCGCCTTCCACGGGGCCTGCCTGCGAGCGAGCGGCTGGAACACAGAACAACGAAGTAAGAAAGAGAAGAGCCGCAATTGTTCTCCGCAACAAGGAAACTCCTTCTCGTGACTCGAAACTGTCGTGCGAATTTCCGATGCACAGAAGATATAGAAAAACCGGCGGAAAGGCGACCGTCTTCTTAAGAACAGGATGAATTTAACTGGGAGACCATAAACCGGTGAACTACTGGAAAGTGCTTGGCAGGGAAGCGAAAGTCTGCTAACTAGATGGCGCTGTTTTCGTCGGAATCACAAGGGGTGGCCCTGGTCTGCTTTTTTCCGTATTTGGTCCATTATCGACGTTTGGGGGAAATCATGAAAGTAGCCATCAGTCTGGCTCGCGCGATGGAGTTCGCCAGGGTTTGGCGATATTTCGCGTCAGTTATCGCCGTGCTAACGATGTTAGCGGGCAGCGCGAAAGCGCAAACCGTGGATGAGGTCATCGCGAAGAACATCCAGGCGCATGGAGGACTGGAGAAGCTGAAATCGGTGCGCAGCAGGCGCACCATCGCGAAGTTCAGCGAAGGCTCGTTCCGCGCGGAATTTCGCCAGGAGAACAAGAGGCCCGGCAAAGTTCGAGAAGAGTTCATTATCCAGGGCATGGCGCAGATTCAGGCGTACGATGGAAAGACCGGGTGGCAGATTTCGCCGTTCAGCGGGCGCAAAGACCCCGATTTGATGTCGCAGGACGACATGAAGAGTTTGATCGTTGATGCAGACATGGATGGCCCGCTGGTGGACTATAAGGAAAAAGGGCACAAGGCTGAGTTGGTTGGGCACGATTCCATGGAAGGAACCGATTGCTTCAAGATCAAACTGAGCATGAAGAACGGGGACGTGCGCTACTACTACCTGGATGCGGATTCCTTTCTCGAACTGAAATTGGAGATTCAGACCACGATTCGCGGCGGCCTGCAGGAGTCGGAGTGGTACTTCGGCGACTATGAGCAAGTGAATGGAATCTATTACCCGTTTGCTATAGAACAGGCGCAAAAAGGGAGCTCTTCGCGGTCGCAAATTTCCGTCGAAAAAATCGAACAGAATGTGAATCTGGACGAAGCGAAATTCACCATGCCCGCAACGAAAACGGAGGCGAAGACGCCTCCGGCCGGAAAATAATTCGCTAGCCCGATAAGTCCCATGGGCTGGTCTTAGGAAAAAAAGTTTGCTGTCACTTCATCGCTGAGGACTCTGCCGCTATGCACAAATCAATGCGTCGCTTCGCTACCCTGATGATGCTAATCGCCACGGTGCTGATTTTCCCTGGAGCTGCCCTGGCGCAAGAGGCCAAATTCGATTCGGACACGATCTCGGGGCTCGGCGCGCGGAACATCGGTTCCGCCGAGATGAGCGGTCGCGTTGCCGCAATTGACGCGGTCAAGGAAGATGGCCGGCTGACTGTTTACATTGGAGCGGCCAGCGGCGGCGTCTGGAAATCGATCAATGGTGGCACGACCTTCAAGCCCGTGTTCGACAAAGAAGCGGTGCAATCCATCGGTGCATTGGCGATTGATCCGAACTCGCCAAAGACAATTTGGGTAGGGACGGGGGAAGCGTGGACGCGCAATAGCGTCTCCGTCGGCAATGGCATCTACAGGTCGGTGGACGGCGGCGACAGTTGGCACAACATGGGACTGCCGAATTCCGAGCGCATCGCCAAGATTCTGATTGATCCGAAAGACAGCAATGCGGTTTATGCGTGCGTCCCGGGAAAGCTGTGGAGTGACAGCGAGGACCGCGGCGTTTACAAGACCAGCGATGGAGGGAAGAGCTGGAACAAGATTTTGAAGGGCGGGAATCCTTCGACGGGCTGTTCCATGATTGCGATGAACTCCCAGGATCCGAAGACTCTATTTGCCGGGATGTGGGATTTCCGGCGCAAAGGCTGGACGTTCCGTTCCGGCGGCGAAGGTCCCACGGCGACCAGCGGCAGCGGCTTTTTCAAAACCACGGATGGCGGAACGACGTGGCAGGAGCTGGATGAAAAGAGCGCCAAAGGACTACCTGCGAAGCCTTGGGGGCGTATCGCCGTTACCATTGCACCTTCGAAACCGAATGTCATTTACGCGATGATCGAGTCCACACGCAGCGCTCTCTTCCGCTCGGACGACGGCGGAAAAACCTGGGAAGAACGCGACCGCAGCAACTGGATGGTATGGCGGCCTTTCTATTTTGCAAACTTGATCGTTGATCCGAAAAACGAGAACAAAGTTTACAAGCCTGACCTCACTTTGATCATGAGCGAGGATGGCGGCAAGAGTTTCAGCGGCATTGGCAACGGAGCGCATGGCGATTTTCACGTCGTTTGGGTAAATCCCGAAAATACCGATCATCTCATCGCCGGCGATGATGGCGGCCTCTGGTATTCCTACGATGGAGGAAACACCTGGTGGAAGGGCAATAATCTTCCGATTTCGCAGTTCTATCACGTAAGCTTGGACGACGCCGATCCCTATCACGTCTTTGGCGGATTGCAGGACAACAGCGCGTGGATGGGCGACTCGCAATATCCCGGTGGGATTAGCAACAGCCGATGGGAAAATCTTTTTGGAGGGGATGGGTTCTGGATGTTTTCCGACCCGGCGGATCCGAATTACGTCTACGCGGAAGCCCAAGGTGGCTATATCGGCCGCGTAAACCGCATCACGCTCGAGGCCCGGCCGATCAAGCCGCAACCCAATTACGGGGAAGGGAAGTTGCGTTTCAACTGGAATACCCCGATCCACATGAGTCCCAACGAAAAGAGAACGATTTATATCGGCGCGCAATTTCTATTTCGATCGCGGGACCACGGCCAATCCTGGGATCGTATTTCTCCCGACCTGACAACCAACGACCCTGAGAAGCAGAAGCAAGAGGAGTCCGGAGGCGTTACGGTAGATAACTCGTACGCCGAGACGCACACGACGATTTATTCGATCAGCGAGTCGCCGCGCGACGGTCAGACGATTTGGGCGGGAACGGATGATGGGAATCTCGAACTCACACGTGATGGCGGCAAGTCCTGGACCAATGTCGTCGGCAACGTGCCGAGTTTGCCGAAAAACTCCTGGGTCTCGTGGGTGGAAGCGGGTCTCTATGATGCCGCCACCGCGTATGCGGCTTTCGATCGCCACACGTTCGGAGACATGGAGCCGCACGTTTACAAGACGACGGATTATGGGAAGACCTGGATGTCCATTGTGGCGGCTGACAGCGGTGTGCGTGGCTACGCGCACGTCATCAAGGAAGACACGGTAGCGCCAAGTCTGCTGTTTCTGGGCACGGAGTTCGGTCTGTGGGCTTCCCTCGATGGCGGGAAACATTGGGCTCAATACAAGGGTCATGATTTTCCAAGCGTTGCGGTTCGAGACATCGTCGTGCATCCACGCGAGTCGGACTTGGTACTCGCGACCCACGGGCGCGGCATCTGGATCGTGGACGACATCACGCCGCTGCGAAAACTGACGCCTGAGGCGATGACGCAAGAAGCGACTTTTATCTCGGGTAAGCCTGCGCAACAGCGACTGGTGGCCAACGGCGGCTGGGCGGACGGGAGTGCCGTTTACACCGGGCCGAATCCCCCGGATGCCGCGCTGATCACTTACTATCAGAAAAAGCGCCACATTTTTGGAAAAATGAAACTCGAGATTTTCGATTCCCAGGGAAAGCTTGTGGACACGCTGCCCCCCAACAGCCGGCGGGGCATCAGCCGCGTGGAATGGCCCATGCGGCTGAAGGCGCCGCGCGTGCCCCCCGCAGCCACCGCGGCGTTTGAAGCGGCGCAAGGACCAAGAGTCCTGCCCGGCACGTACACGGTGAAAATGACACGCGGCACGGAAACCTACACGACCCAATTGGTGGTGACGCTTGATCCTCGCGCCAAATTTTCGCTCGAGGACCGTAAGCTGGAATTTGACGCCGCGATGCGCGTCTACAAATTGCTGGGAGACATGAGCTTCGACGTAGACCGCATCAATGGTGTGCGTAACGCGCTGGGGGAGCGCAGCGGGAAGGTCAAGAGCGACGCGGCCTTCGCGAAGCGCTTGCAAGAGCTATCACAGAAAGTCGATGAGATGCGCAAGAAGATCGTAGCCACGAAGGAAGGCGGCGCGATCACCGGCGAGGAACGCATCCGTGAAAAGACCACCGGACTGTATGGCGATTTGTTGAACTACGAGGGGAGGCCGGCGGATTACCAGGCGGCGCGCATCGATTCTCTGAAGAAAGAGCTCGAGGACGTGGAGAAAGAATTCGACAGCCTTATGGCGAAGGAATTGCCCGCGCTGAATAAGTCGTTGGGACAGAAAAAACTGGGACCCATTCAGACTCTCGACCGCAAAGCGTGGGACTCCGCCAATAGCGACTCGGAAACAGGCGGTTCCGGCGGAGGCAATTTCTCCCGTGAGAGGGATTAAGTGCTCGCCTCAAAGACTCTTAAGCCCGTTCGCCGGAGGCACATCCGAGTCGAAATTCTGATCGACCAAAAGGACAAGTGCGCTCGCCCGCTATCAAGTGAGTGCCCAGTTAGAAGGGCACGGAACCGTGGTGCTGTCAGTCTGCTTTTCCGAGGAGCTGGCGAGCGTAGTCTGGGGCTTTGCCGGCATCTTCGTGTTTGCAATAGGCATAAACATCGACGCCCTGGCCGAGCCAGGCATCGAAGCGTTTTCTCCAGGTTGTTAGCTGTTTGGGAGTGTAGTTTTCAAGGCGCAGACGAGCGTAGGTGAAGCCGGCGGTGAGCACGTCAGGCGGTGTTTGCTTTTCGGTCTCAGACAGGCAGAGCGCTGTCTTGTGCTGGCGAAGAACGGCGTACGTTTCTTCGGTATACCAGGACGCATGACGTACCTCAAAAGCGAAAGCGAATGCGGGCGGGCGGAGCCCGAGAAACTCTTCCAGCAGCGGTTGATCGAACTTGAAAGTCGGCGGCAACTGCACGAGGATCGGACCGAGGTGGTCGCCCTCGTTCAGCACACTGGCCACTTCCAGGAAGCGTTTCAAGGTATCCTGGCAGTTGCGCAGCCTCTTGGTGTGCGTGATTTGCTGATTGGCCTTCAAGGCGAAGCGAAAGCCTTCTGGAACGATCTTCGCCCACTGCAGGAGCAAGTTCTCTGTCGGCATGCGGTAGAACGTGTGATTGATTTCGACGGTGGAGAACTGCTTGGCGTAGAAGTCGAGCATTTCACGGTCGGCCAGCTTCTCGGGATAAAAATTCCCCTTCCACTCCTTATAGGAGTATCCCGAAGTCCCAACAAGAAGCCGGCCCGTGGAAGGAATGGTGCACCTCCGTGCCCTGGCATTTAATCACAGCCACGCCACCGGAAAAAAGCAACGGTACGCCCGTTTTTGCGGTCAAGGCGCCTTTTTTGTTTTCACCGGCATGCGCTCGCTGAGAAGTTCAATCGCCTGTTCCAGCCGTTGACGCTTCTTCCAGAAATCGGCCCAGAGATCGCCCTTCTCTTTCAGCCGCGCAAGAATGGTCTTGATGTTCAGCGTTTCGGGCCGAAGGCTTGGCCGCAGTTCCCTCGGCAAGACCGGCGCGGAAACAGGCGCTTGGGGGAATGCGCGCACGGCATAGGGGGCAGCCAGCGGGCGGCCAAGAGCATTCTGACTCACGTCAATGAGGACGCGGCCAGCAGGACGTCGCGCGACGGACCGCTCGTTGGTTACAAGATTGGGATGCTCGGTGGTGACCGTGCGCGCAACGATCTCCGCGAACGTCCGCAACTGCTCGTAGGTATAAATGGGCTCAACGGGGATGTAAAGGTGAAACCCTGTCGCGCCTGAAGTTTTCAGGAAGCAACTCAATTTCAGTTCTTCCAGCTTTTGATGTAAAGCTCGCGCGATCGTAATCACTACGGAAAAGTCCGTGCCGTCGGAGGGGTCGAGGTCGAAAAAAAAGTAGTCGGGGTGCTCTAGATCGGCAAGGCGGCTGGACCAGGGGTTGTGATCGATGCAACCGAGGCCGGTCAAAAACAGCAGGGAAGCGCGGTCGCCGGCAGTCGCATAGTGGATCTGTTTCCCTCGTTCTTCGGACTCCAGAGGCACGGTGGTGAACCACTCGGGTATGCCTTCGTGGAGATCTTTTTGAAAAAAAGCCTGGCCTTTGATTCCGTCCGGATAGCGGCGCAAGACCAAAGGACGCTCGCGGAGAAAAGGCAAGATCAGGTCGGCAATGCGGTAGTAGTAGGCCAGCAGATTCCGTTTCGTGTAGCCGGACTCCGGGAAATACACTTTGTTCAGGTTGCTGAACCGGAGCCGCTTGCCATCAATTTCAATCGTGACGGTTTCCAAGCGGCCCTTGAACAATTCATCTTCGATTTGAGCTTTCGCGCTCAGCACGCGGCCGACGACCTCGGGGGCTCGCACTACCGTGGGAGCGGAGATGGGCGCGGCGACTTCGCTCTCCCATTGGCAATCCAGCGGACTCGCATCCGCCCGAAGCGCAATGAAAACCGGGTGGCGCAAGGCGTGCTCCTGGGTCCATCCGCTGAACTTGACGCGAGCGACAAGCGCGGGAGAGACCCACGATGGCTTCTCATTCGTTTCCGGCACCGCAGCAAACGGGCAGGCGGAGGTCGCAATCTTTTTGAACCTGTCGCTCAGTTCCTTCAGCTTTTTTCCGTCAAATCCGCTGCCGACGTGCCCGATAAAGCGAAGTTTCTTGCCCTCGTACAAGCCCAGCAGCAGCGAGCCCAGAGGAATCGCCGGGGTCCGCGCTGCGGTCCAGCCTCCGACCACGGCATCGAGTGTCTGGGTAACCTTCAGCTTCACCCAGTTCGTGCTGCGATCGGAAACGTACGGGCTGTCGGCCCGTTTCGCCACGATCCCTTCCAAGCCGGTCTCTTTTGCAAGCTCGAAGAGCTCCTTCCCGTGCTCCACCTGATGATCGGCGTAGCGAACCCTCTCGGACGTCTGCAGCAAACGCTGCAGCAGTTGCTTGCGCTCCAGGAGCGGCGCTTCGCGGAGATCGTATCCGTCGCAATAGAGAAGATCGAAGGCGAAGTAAACGACTGGCATCCGGGAGATCAGACTCTCGCTGGGAGCACGCACGTGCATGCGTTCTTGCAA
>Ga0066710_100002431_pt1 | contig 15009 bp, 14 predicted proteins | sample GraSoiAngelo_159_FD_79666 | JGI IMG/M metagenome (GOLD analysis project Ga0066710, IMG submission 79666) | Grasslands soil microbial communities from the Angelo Coastal Reserve, California, USA - 14_1009_16_40cm | ecosystem: Environmental > Terrestrial > Soil > Grasslands | place: USA...
GGCCGCAGGTGGTGCCGCTCGCGGAGCAGGCCCGCCAGTTGCTGCTCCGCAGGATAAATGGCCTCGCGCGAGGTGGCTGAGCACATGACAAAGTTCAGCCAGTCGATGCCGACAATTTTCTTTTGCACCGTGGTGAAGGGCATGATCAGCGTATCGTCCTCGTCATTCCCAAACGGCGACTGTCCTTTCGAGGACAACAGCCCGATCACCCGGAAGGGGAGGTTCTGAACGCGAATGGTCTGGCCCACCGGGTCTTCGTTTCCAAACAGGTTCTCAACCACCGTCTGGCCGATCAAGCATACGTCCGCCGCCGTGTCAACCTCGCGTTGCGTGAAGGCACTGCCCCTCTCGACGGGCCAGCGGCGGATGTCGAGATATTCGGGCGCCACGCCGCGGATCCGCGTGTACCAGTTCTGATTGCCATACACGACCTGAGCAGCGGCCCCCACGCCGGGAGAAGCTTTGGCGATCAGCGGGATCTGCTGCGCGATGGCTTTGGCGTCGCCCAGGACGAGGGTCTTGGTAGCCGCACTCCCCATGTGGACGCCGTGCTGGTTCACGCTTCCCGCCGCGACAAAAACGATGTTGTCCCCCAGGTTGCGAAGCGATTCCTGGACCTGGTTGGACGCGCCTTCCCCAATCGCTACCGTACAGATCACCGCGCCCACGCCGATGATGATGCCGAGCATGGTGAGTACGGTGCGCATCTTGTTGCGCGCCAGCGCCCTCAACGCCACACGAAGAACTGCCCCAAGGTCCATCAGGCCTTCACCTCCTCCGGATCGTCTTCCTCTCCGACCACCGGCAAGGTCGCCAGCACTTCGCTTGCCGTCGCCCTGTCCTCGACCTCGGTGTCCCAGCGCACCTTGCCGTCGCGGAACATGATCACGCGCTTGGCGAAACGGGAGATATCCGGCTCGTGGGTCACCAGCAGGATGGTGATGTTCCGCTCTTCGTTCAAGCGCTGGAAGATCTCCATAATCTCAACGCTGGTGCGGCTGTCGAGATTCCCGGTGGGCTCGTCGGCCAGGATGATAGAAGGGTCATTCACCAGCGCGCGCGCAATTGCCACCCGCTGCTGCTGCCCCCCCGAAAGCTGAGAGGGATGGTGCTCCCCTCGCCCCTCGAGGCCGACGGCGGCGAGCGAGGCGCGGGCTCGCTCCAATCTAGCCTGGTGAGGCACGCCCGAATAGATCAGCGGCAGCTCGACGTTTTCAAGCGCCGAGGTCCGAGCCAGCAGGTTGAACCCCTGGAACACGAACCCGATTTTGCGGTTGCGGATGGCCGCGAGTTCCCGTTTCGAAAGCCGCGCGACATCCTGTCCTTCCAGCAGAAAGCGTCCGCGCGTGGGCCGGTCCAAGCACCCGATCAAGTTCATGAACGTGGACTTCCCGGAGCCCGAAGCACCCATCACCGCCACGAACTCGCCGGCGTTCACCGACAGCGAGATGCCACGCAGGGCATGCACCTGAACTTCGCCCAGATCGTAAGTCTTGTGCAGGTTTTCGACCTGAATCACGGGAGTCGCGACCGTCGACGGTTTTTCCGTTGCCGATTTGGACTCGACCATCTCTTCGGGCATGGCGAAAGCTACCTCCGCGGTCCGCCGAAGCGCGGACCACTCGGGAACTGCCCCTGCGGCTGGGAGGCGTTGCGTGCCAGCTCCTCGCCCGTGACCAGCATGCTGCCTTCCTTCAGATTCCCGTCCAGCAACTGCGTAAAGCTGTAATCCGTAATCCCGACCTTCACCGCCACGGGTTCCAACTGCTTGTCGGAGAGCGTTTCCCAGACTACCTGCCAGCCGCCCAAATGGGAAGCCGTCGCCGAGGCGGGAATGTGATACCGGCGGTAGAGTTCTTGAAGCTTGTTGTAGGGCATTTCCGGCGTAAAACGGAGCGCGGCGTTCGGCACCTTGATCACATTCACGGCGTGACCCGTGGGGATGGTGATGTAAGCCGTCTCGCCCGGCAGCAGCTTCTCCTCCGGATTCTCGAAGTCAATCACCGTAGAATAAGTGACGACATTCTGCACCGTGGTGGCATTCAATCGGATGGCGCTGACGCGCCCCTGAAAGGTCTCCGTGGGAAAGGCGTCCACCTGAAACGTCACCTCGGCGCCGATCCTGACGTTGCCTGTGTCGGACTCATCGGTGGCGGCGTAAACCTGCATGCGCGTGAGGTCCTGGGCGATGGTGAAAACCACCGGCGCCTGCAAGGATGCGGCTACCGACTGGCCGACGGTCACATTGCGCGCCACGATCGTCCCATCAATGGGCGAGAGGATGGTGGTGTAGCGCAGGTTGGTCTCGGCGGCGCGGAGCGCGCCTGTCATCGTCTCGACCTGAGCTCGCGCCTGCTGGAGCTGGGCTTTCGTCTGTTCCAACTGAGCAATCGACTGGTTGAGTTGCGCCTGCGCGGCGCGCACCTGCGCATCGGCCTGCACGAGACCTGAAACGCTCAGGTCTTTCTGATCCTCGGACAGGACTCCCTGTTGGGCGAGGTCCTGAATCCTCCGGGTGTTCACGCGGGCATAATCCGCAGCGGCCTTGAGCTTCGCGACGTTGGCCTCGTTGGTCTCAATGGCCGCCTGCATCCCGGCGAGGCTAGCCTCCAGATTCTTCACGTTGGCTTCGGCGTTGGCCAGGTTGCCGCGCGCCTGAATCACCTGGGCCTCGTAAATGGCAGGGTCGAGCTGCGCCAGAACCTGGCCGGCCCGTACCCGAGAATTAAAGTCTGCAAAAACGTACTGGACCGTCCCGGAGACATAAGACCCGACCGGCACGGTGGTCAGCGGGTTGATCGTCCCCGTGGCTTGAACCACGGCGGTGATGTCGCCGCGCTGGACCTTGGCCGTCAGGTACTTAACCTCCCCGGAGCGCGCCCGCATCACCATGCCGACCGTGAGCAGGACTCCGAGCCCGATTGCGAGGAGCGTGACCAGCCGCTTGTGCTGTTGATAGTATGCTCGAATCGCCATAGCTGGTATCAGTCCTTCCTGGTTTGTGTCCGGCCTGCCGGACTGCACCTAGGGTAAGATGCGCAACTGCCTTCTCAGGGCCCCCTGCGCCTGCGCATCCTTTCTTCTTCGCGCCGTCGAACGATCTCCTCGAACTTCGGAGCCTGGTCCGGATTCAGAATCTTCCGAATCCGGTCTGTGGTCTGCTGGCGGAGAGCCTGGGCCTGAGGCTCGATTTGCTGCTGCAATTGCCCATACTGCTTTTCCGAATCGTCGTAGATGTGATTGAGCTGCTGGACCTGCTCGTCGGACAGCTTGAGGTCCTTGCTCAGGCGACGGACCACGCGCTCTTTCGAGAAACCGTGGCGCCAGTGGCCCCAATGCCAGGCATAGTAGAACACGCCCGCGCCCCCGACGACAACACCCAAAAGAAACGTGAGTGCGAAATAGATGTAAGCTCGGCGCGTCATCTCTGATTTGTTTCGCTCCCCGGCAAGGCGAGGGAGCCGGCCGCCGGAGTGGGATTAGCTGGCAACTCGTCGGGAAAGATGGGATCGTTACCAAGCGTGACCGCCTCCGGTCCGGCGGCGTACAACTCCGCCGTCGTCGGCCCTCTCAAGGGTCCCGAGGAGGGCAGCAACAGAGCCAGCAGCGTCGCCAGCGCCAACACCAAAGTGGCGTAAACAAACTGCCTTCCCGCGCGCTCCCAGAACTCCCCGCTGCGGGCGCCTTCTGCGGCGAGCCCTTCCAGCTTGCGCGCGAGCCGCGCCGCAAAACCTGGCGAAGCCCCGGGCACGGGTTCGCGAGCGAGCAGGCGGAGGCCGGCCCGAATGAGCCGCCAGTCTCGCGCCCAGGCTTGGCAGGCCGCGCAACTTGCCACGTGCTCCCGCACCCAGGCGGGGACCTCGGCGCGTCCCAAGTCCTCCAGCGTCTCCCGCGCTCTCTCACACCGCATAGCTTACCTTCCTAGCCTTCCCTTTTTCAGACGCTCCAGCATCCTTTTGCGGGCGCGGTGCAGCCGTACCTTCACCGTACTCACCCTCACCTTCAGCATCTCGGCAATCTCTTCCACCGATCGATCCTCGAGCTCCTTCAGCACCAGCACGATCCGGTCTGCCGCAGGCGCCTGTTCGAGCAGCTTCTCCACAAGATCGCGCAGCGCAATCTGCTCGTCCACGGCGAAATCAGCCTGCCTTTCGGCTGCCCGCTCCAGCGCCCGCGCGCTTTCTTCCGAAAACTGCCAGTAGTAGCTCACGCGGGCTTTCTGCTCCCGGCGAAGGTAATCGTAACAATGATTCACGGCGATCCGCGCCAGCCAGGTGCCGAACGACGACTGGAAATTGTAACTGCCAATTCCCTTGAAGGCCTTGAAGAATATCTCCTGCGCAATGTCATCGACTTCGTCGTGCCGGCGAAGCAGGTGAAACACCAACGAGCGCACACGCCGTTCGTGAAGTTCCACAAGCGGACCAAAAGCTTCGCGTTCGCCCCCTTGAACGCGCCTGATCCACTCAACTTCCTGGGTAGCTTGTGGGACGCCTTGCATCCTGTTTCCATCGGCTCGCCTTCCTTATTTGAAAGACGGAGCGCGTGCGCTTTCGGTTACATCGTGACGGGAGAGAAATATACGCAACCGTCTGAAATTCGGCTCTTCGCGAGGTTCAGAATGCCATACCAGAGCCGACGCTGACCCTCTGAGTATAAATACTGACTCAGGCCGTCAAGTTCCCCAAAAATATCGCGTCCTAAGTAGTTGATTATAAAGGCGTAATTATCGCCTTGCACTTATCCTTCCCGACATATCGATTTTTATTGACTAAATGAGTATAAATATGGAAGAATATCGACATCATGATAATAGGAACCCGCCTCCGGAAGTTACGTGAGGATAAGAAACTGTCCCAAGGGGACATTGAGGAGCGCACAGGTTTGCTCCGGTGCTACATCTCCCGAGTTGAAAACGGGCACACAGTACCATCGCTCGAAACTTTGGAGAGGCTGGCGTCGGCGCTGGAGATCCCTCTTTACCAGTTGTTCTACGAAGGGGACGAACCACCTGTGCTGCCGAACCTGAGCAAGCGGCAATCGACCGAAGAACTGGTCATGGATGAAGAGTCGGAAAAGGAGATGCGCTTTTTCGAGAAAGTGCGCCGACTCACCAGCCGGATTGACGAGAAAGACCGTCAACTCCTGCTCTTCATGGCTCAGAAATTGGCGAGCCGCTAGTTTCAGGATCTCACCCTAATGGCGACGAAGGGGGTAGTGTATCTGCTCGACTGGGTAGTTTATCTACCCGAGCGGGTCGAAAGCAGGTACTCCGCCCTCTGCGAGGGATTTGTGTATCTGCTTGACTGGGTAGTGCGTCTACCCGAGCGGGTCAACGCAGATAACACTACCCCCAGTGAGGGGGTAGTATACCTGCTTCGAGCCGGTGAAGCGAAGCGGGTGAATCTCCCTCCGGTAGCTTATTCTCCATTGGATTGAGCCGTGTGGCTTCGAGGTGCTGCAAACGCCACGCGGTGACACCTTCCACCTCGTCTCGCTATAGGTGTTGCTATTCGCTGCACGAACTCGGCCCAGAAGCCTGCCAATCCGCCATTTCATCTCAACTTCAAGAGTCAGGCCACGAAAGAATATCGTCTTACGTCAAAAGGGACGCGCCTCCGGAAGTTACGTGAGCGTAACAAACTGTCCCAGCGGGCATGCCCAGGAGCGCACAGGTTTTGCTCCGGTGCTACATCCCCCGAGTTGAGCCATCTTCATCGCTCCAGCGGGCGCTTATTCCCACTCGATCGTCCCGGGCGGTTTCGAGGTGATATCAAACACCACCCGGTTGATGCCTTCAACCTCGTTCACTATACGGGTTGCTATTCGCTCCAGGACCTGAGCCGGCAGCCTGGACCAATCCGCTGTCATCCCGTCTTCAGATTCGACCGCGCGCACGGCCGCTGTCCACGCGTAAGTGCGGGCGTCACCCATCACTCCGACACTTGAAACGGGCAGCAACACGGCAAAGGACTGCCACAAGCGCTCGTACAATCCCGCCGCGCGGACTTCCTCGGCCACAATCGCATCGGCCTCACGGAGCACTCGCAAGCGCTCCGGGGTGACCTCGCCGACGATCCGCACTGCCAGGCCGGGGCCGGGAAACGGCTGGCGGTTGACGATCTCGTCCGAAAGTCCCAATTCCCTGCCTACGGCTCGCACCTCGTCCTTGAAAAGGTCACGCAGCGGTTCGATGAGGCAGAAGGAGAGATCCCGAGGCAACCCGCCCACGTTGTGATGGCTCTTGATCGTCGCCGCCGGACCCTTCACAGAGACTGACTCGATCACGTCCGGATACAGCGTCCCCTGCACCAGGTAACGAACATCGCCCTGGCTCCGCGCTTCCTCCTCGAAAACACGGATGAACTCTTCGCCAATGATCTTGCGCTTCTGCTCCGGGTCGGTAACCCCGCGCAGCCGGCCAAGGAATCGGTCGGACCGGTCGATCGCCCGCACCCGGAGGTGCCCCTGCTCCCTCAGCGCGGCAGTGACGGCTTCAAACTCGTTCTTCCGCAGCAGTCCGTTGTTCACAAAGACGCACGTGAGCCGGGCGCCAATCGCCCGGCCCACCAGGGTGGCTGCCACGGCGGAGTCGACGCCTCCGGAAAGGGCGCACAGGGCAAGACCGTCGCCCACCTGCCCGCAAATCCGCTCCACCGTGTCCTCGATGAAAGAACGGGGAAACCAGTTGGGTTGAACGCCGGCCAGATCGACCACAAAGCGCCGCAGTATTTCCTTGCCCCGGTCCGTGTGGCGCACCTCAGGATGGAACTCCACCGCATACATCTTGCTATGAGGATTTTCGATAACCGAAATCGCGTTTTCCGTTCTCCCGGTGACGTGAAATCCGGGCGGAACCTCCGTCACGTGATCGCCGTGGCTGTTCCAGACGCGGAGTTTGGAAGGGAGGCCGCACAGCAGATCCGTCTCCCCCGAAACATCAAGCTCGGCGAACCCGTACTCTCGACGGCCGGCCGGCTCCACCTTCCCTCCGAGTCTGGCGGACATCAGTTGTAACCCGTAACAGATGCCCAGGACGGGAACGTTCAGCTTGAAGACCCTATCGTCACAAGTGGGCGAAGCCGCGTCGTAGACCGAGGAGGGGCCGCCGGAAAGAATCAGGGCCTGCGGGCTCATCCTCACCAGCTCATCGAAGGGGACGGAACACGGCACGATCACCGAATACACCTGCATTTCCCGGATGCGCCGCGCGATGAGCTGAGTGTACTGGGAGCCGAAATCGAGGACAACAATTGGGCGGGCGGATTGAGTCATTGAGTGTGATTGTGTGATTGTGTGATTGACTCATTGAATCACGCGGCCCGGGTCGCTTGCAATTAGCTCATTGGCTCGATGACCCAATGACTCAATCACTTTACGACGATATTCACCAGCTTCTGCCCCACCACGATAACCTTAACCGGTTGCCGCCCGTTCAGATGCTGAGCGACTTTTTCTTCGCGCAGGGCGCGCGCGCGGATTTCCGCTTCTGGGGTCCCCACAGGGACGCGGATGCGGCCCCGGAGCTTGCCGTTTACCTGCACTGGTATTTCGAGCTCCTGCTCAGCGGCAAGTTCAGGATCATACGCCGGCCAGGGGACGCGGGTCGCCGGCTTCGTGTGCCCGAGCCCCTCCCAGAGCTCGTCCGCAATGTGAGGCGCGAAGAGTGAGAGCATCAGGACCAGGCGCTCGAGAGCGTGCCGGAAGACCTCCGGACGAATTGCCGCTCCCACGGCCGTCTCGAGGTCGCTGGACTCGTTGAGCAACTCCATGATCATTGCGATATCGGTGTTGAAGTGCCAGCGACCTTCCATATCTTCGGTGACGTGCCGGAGCGTCTGATGAGTTTTGCGGAGCAGGCGCCCTTCCTCCTTGCTGAGCGCGTCGGCAGTCCAATGGTGATGAAGATCAGCGGGCGGGATGCCCGCGCTCCCGGCGGCGTGCCGGGTAACCAGGCGGTACACCTTGTGAAGGAAGCGCCAGCCTCCCTCGATGCCAGCGTCACTCCACTCCAAGTCCTTTTCCGGAGGCGCGGCAAAAAGCATGTACACGCGCACCGTGTCGGCGCCGTACTTGGCGCACATTTGCGTGGGGTCAACGACGTTGCCCTTCGACTTCGACATCTTGGCGCCGTCTTTGATAACCATCCCCTGAGTAAACAGGCGAGCCACGGGCTCGGCAAAGCTTACCAACCCGAGGTCGCGCATCACCTTGGTGAAGAACCGCATGTAGATCAGGTGGAGGATGGCGTGCTCGATGCCGCCGATGTACTGGTCCACCGGGAACCAGTATTCAACCGCAGCCTCGTTGATGGGCGCGGTCGAGATTTTCGGGTCGGTGTAGCGGTAAAAGTACCAGGACGAATCAACGAACGTGTCCATGGTGTCGGTCTCGCGCCGCGCCGGACCGCCGCACTTCGGGCAGCGCGTCTGGACAAACTCCGGCGCGCCAGCCAGTGGCGAGCGGCCTTGGCCGGTGAGCTTGACGTTTGAGGGCAGGACGACAGGCAGGTCCGCCTCCGGCACGGGCACAATCCCGCAAGCGTCGCAGTAAACGATCGGAATGGGCGTACCCCAATAACGCTGCCGCGAAATCCCCCAGTCCTTGATGCGGTACTGAACGCTTCTCTTCCCGAATCCCTTGGCTTCAGCGTCGCGCGTCATTCGCTCGATGGCCAGCTCTGACGTGAGCCCCGTGTATGGCCCGGAATTCACCAGCCGCCCGTATTCGACGAACGCTTCTGTAGGGGCGCTGCTGGCTGCGGCCGCCGTAGGGGCGGGGCTTGCGCCACCCTCCGAGGGCGCAGCCAGCAGCGCCCCTACGTCCGTTGCGTCTTTCGGCACAATCACAGTGCGAATGGGCAACCCGTAGGCGGAGCAGAACTCGAAATCGCGCTGGTCGTGCGCCGGCACGGCCATCACGGCGCCAGTTCCGTACTCCATCAGGACGAAGTTGGCTACCCAGACCGGCACGCTCTCGCCGTTGTAAGGGTTGCGCGCGCGAAAGCCTGTGTCCACGCCCTGCTTTTCGAGACTCACCTCAACCCGCGCCCGAACCGCCGAGGCCTTTACACGCTCAACCTCCGCCCGGAGTTTCTCTGGCGACGTCGAGCGGGCGATCAGTTTCTCCACCACAGGGTGCTCGGGCGCCAGGAACAGCGCGGTGCAGCCGAAGATCGTGTCCACGCGCGTGGTGAAGACGCGGACCGGAGCCCCGATTTCAGCAACGGCGAAATCGACTGCCGTGCCGACGGACTTGCCGATCCAGTTCTGCTGCATCACGAGCACACGCTCGGGCCAGCGCACAAGCTGCTTCATGTCCTCGAGGAGCTGGTCCGCATAGGCCGTGGTCCTCAGGAACCATTGCTCGAGCTCGCGCTCGATCACCGGTGTATCCTCGTGCTGCCAGCAACAGCCGTCGATGACTTGCTCGTTCGCCAGCACCGTCTCGCACTTCGGACACCAGTTCACGCGGCTCTTCTTGCGGTAAGCCAGACCGCGCTCGTACATTTTCAGGAAGAACCACTGGTTCCAGCGGTAATACTCCGGCACGCAGGTCACGACTTCGCGCCGCCAATCGTAGTTGATCCCGAGACGCTTCAACTGACCCTTCATGATTTCGATATTCGAAAAGGTCCACTCGTCCGGACGCCGTTGCCGCTTGATTGCGGCGTTCTCAGCCGGCAGGCCGAAAGCATCCCAGCCGATCGGATGGAGCACGTTGTAGCCCTTCATCCACATGTAGCGGGCGAGCGCGTCCCCGATCGCGTAGTTCCGCACGTGGCCCATGTGCAGCGCGCCCGAAGGATAGGGCAGCATCTCGAGCACGTAGTACTTCTTTCGTCCCGGATCGACCTCACACTCGGAGAGCCTTTGCTCGACCCAGCGCTTCTGCCACTTGGCTTCGATTGTTTGTGGGTCGTAGTTCGGGTCCATAGGAGCAGTCGAAAGTCGCCCGTTGAAGGTTAAAAGTCCTGATTCACGCTTGGGTGGCGCCTACATGCCGGTTTTGCCATGTGTGCGATTCGCAATCAACGCTTACCGTCTGCTCGTACCCCTGCCAAAGTTCGCATCATTCGCAGATTCCGTTTGTCGTCCCCCGGCCGGTCGATCGGGGTCTCGCAGATAAACGGGATATTCTTCAACCTCGGGTGTCGCACGATCCGCGCAAAAGCCTCAGCGCCGATCTGGCCCTTGCCGATGTGCGCGTGGCGATCGGTGTGGGAGGCGAAAGCCGTCTTCGAGTCGTTCGCGTGGATCACGCGGACTCGCTCGAGCCCGACCGTTGAATCGAGCTGCCGCAGTGTTGCTGCCAGGCCGCGCGCTGTGTGAAGGGGATAGCCCGCTTCGAAGCAATGCGCGGTGTCGATGCAGGCTCCCACGGGCAAATCCGCGCCTGCGCGCGAGATGATTTCCGCCACCTCGCCGAACGTTCGCCCGAGCGCCGTTCCCTGCCCCGCCGTGTTTTCGATCAGGATCATGAGGCCGTCCAGGTGGAGTCCCGCGGCCGCCCGGCGCAGCGACTCGGCACACACCCGAAGCGCCTGGGAGGCTGTCGTGCCCTTGGCGCTCCCCGGGTGCGTCAGCAGGTAGTCCGCACCAAGCGCCAGCGCGCGGACGATCTCTCGGCGGAAAGCCGCAATCGACCGCTTGCGAATAGCCCGGTCGGACGAGGCAAGGTTGATCAGGTAGTTGTCGTGCACCACGACGGGCGACTGCCCATAGCCGGCCCGCGCCTCCCGGAAAAGCTCGCAGTCTTGCGGCTTCAGGTCGAGCGTTTTCCATCCGCGCGGGTTCGCTGAAAACATCTGGAAGGCGTCGCAGCCGATCTTGCGGGCGCGATGCGCCGCATTCTCTACCCCTCCGGCAATCGACGTGTGCACTCCCACTCGCACGAGAATTTCTCCGGGTGCCTAATCTTTCATCATAGCACAAACACTACCGAAGCCCGCGAAGGCGCACGGTACTCCGCGAGAGCCTGCCCCGAGCCTGCCGGAGGAATCTGGCTCCGAAAATATGGCACTTGCCAGATTCCCGCTCACTTCGTTCGGGACCGCCGGCGGCTTGTCAGAATCATACTTGCGATGTTTTTCAGCAACCCGTTGCTTGATTTGGTTTTCTCTTTAGCTATGGGCACTTGCCCCGGGATACGCTTGCGAGAAGGCAGGCAGAGCGAGGAATTTATTAATAATTGATTATAGAGATTATAGATACAGTTGCGACCTTCAGGCCGGCAAGTTCTGCAGCGGCACCTGGCCCGACCCTTCCTTAGAAAACCGCGGCGTGGACCAGCCCCCAAACACCCTCCTTGTCGATTCTTGCGGCGCGCAGTTTACATCGGCGCGTCCAGTCACCAAGATCACTTTTTCCGTTGACAAACCGCGCGGCGCGCCCTTAAATCGCAGGGAATTTTCGCAAGCAAAAATCCATGATTGGAGCACGAAGAGTATGACGGATGTTTCGACGCTGTGGGAAGCGCTTCCAAAGGCGCAGGTCGTGGACCTGAGTCAGACGCTCGAGGAGCACATGCCCAACTACCCGACGCACTCGAAGTTCTACCACAACCTCTGGGGCTCTTACTGGCACGGCGACCGCGCCCTGACCTACCAGTTGGTGCTCAACGAGCACAACGGCACTCACGTGGATGCTCCGGCCCACTTCATCAGCGACTCGAAGCCGCAAGCCCACGTGACGATCGAGCAGGTCCCGTTGACGCGCCTGATCGGCCGAGGCGCGCGCCTCGACTGCCGGCAATTTCACGAAGGTGATTATGTGACCCGGAGTTTCGTTACCGAGTGGGAAGCCGAGCACGGCGCCCTCCGAGGCGGCGACATCGTGCTGTTTGATTTCGGGTGGGCCCAACACTGGGGACTACGCCCGCACAACCAGCGGTACCTCGCAGACTGGCCCGGCGTCGGCATGGAGGCGGCCGCGTACCTGATCGAACGATCCGTCGCCGCGCTTGGGGTGGACACGCTCTCGCCCGACCCACCCGAAGCGCTCCGCACAAGGCCAATCCATCCCGTGCTGCTCGAAAAGCAAGTCCTCATCGTCGAGAACCTGTGCAACCTCGACCAGCTTCCCGATTTCTTCCTGTTTCTGGCTCTGCCACTCAAGATTCGCGGCGGCTCCGGGTCGCCGCTGCGAGCCGTGGCGCTGCTTTAACTCAACTAACAGAACGCTCAGGGTGGGCTGTTCTTCTAGGGCGCGAATCAATTGGCGATAGTGTCCTGGTCGACTTCTGAAACAGGAATTTCCTGCAATTCCGTGGGCCGCTGGCAGCAGACGCACGCTCCCGGCTCGAGCGCTGCGATATTGCAAACCTCGCAGTAGTAGCGGACCCGATACAACTTGCCATCGCGAACGGTATAAAGGTGCGTGACCTCAAAAGTTCCGTCCGGCTTCATCGTTCCTTCGAGGCGCACGTCACGGTTCGCCAGCCGCTTGTCCCCGAGGGTGTGAAGGAGATACGTGGTCCGGGCCGAAAGCGTATAAGCCTTCCGGTTGCGCGCTCTCAGAACCGGCCCGCGCCCGGGCACCGAAGCCAATTCGCCCTCCAGGACTGTCTTCGCCGTGCCCTCTTTTGCGAACGTCGGGGCGGCGCCCACCCACATCAAGAGCAGCAGGGTCATCACAGAGCCGAGCCACACGGCACGTCTTCGCCGAGTGACCGAACTTCGGGCGCCTTGCTTACACTGCGGACGACTCATGCTCGCTTAACTCGCGTTTGCTGCGCCGCCGGAGGGCGGGGTCGAAGCCTCACCCTTCCGAGAACCAGACCGCGTGGGCGCTTTCCCAGGCAAGCAAAACTAGCTTACCTAACTAGCTGATGCTCTGCCCACGACCACCAGGGCAATCGGGACACCCTCGCCCAACTTCCCTTCCAGCACCCAGTGTCCCTGGTCATCGTGCACGAGAGAGGGGAAACTGGCGCCGGGGTTGGCCGGCACGAGACTCATCACAGCCGGGTGCGCGGTCCCTGACGCCTGCTTGCTGAGCTTCACAAGATCATCGAGCTTCAGGGCCTGGTGTATCTCGGTGTCGGCCGCCACCGGACTGAGCAAAACGAAATCCGGGTAAGGGTTCGCGCCCATATGATTGCCGTCCTGGGGCATCCTGGCGTAGCGCATCGTGTAGTATCCCGGCTTGACGGACTGGCCGCGAAAGTCGGACCCCTGAGCGACGAAGTGGATCACGCCCACCAGAGTCCCCACGCTGAGCTGAGGATAGACCGCGTCCGAGCCGCCGCTCGCTTGTCCGAGGGACGGCGACTTCAGCAGCCAAACCTCACTCAGGGCTGTTCCCTTGTCGTCTACCAGGCGCGCGCCTCGCGATTGGAGCGCGTCTCCGAGAGCCTTGGGGACCTCGGGCGAGTCCAAGGCCCCGGTTGCCTCAGTTTTGTACGTGCCCTGTGCCCGCGCGAGCGTCGCCAGGAAAAGTTGGCAGGAGAGAAGTAAAGCCGTAGCGGCAATTCGTCTCATAAGCAGTCCTCATGAACAAAAAATGCTGGCTGATAACTTGCTTGCGTAAATTTGCGTTCCTAACGCTAGCGGACGGGTGCCGCTGGCTGCGACCCTTGCCCTCTGACAGCGTGAAAAAATAAGTTTACGCCCTAGCGCCAAGCCCTGGTTGCTTTCTCTCAGCAATCCTTCAGACCTTCTCTCCCCAAGCCGAACCGGCCCGAGGCCCTTCCCGGTGCGCTCAAGCTCCGCTCTTCCAAACCCACGTTGTGACGTCTTCTTACGCACCGAAGCGCCACTCATGATTAAGATGCGTAAAAACAAAAAGGGGAAACGCGCCAGCGGCGGTCTCCCCCAACCCTTGCGTTTTCAGCCGGAAGTTGTCGCGCGCTCCCACCCGAAAGCACATGCCCCGCCGCCGGAACCCGGAGCGCTCTCTGATGGATTCTTCTCGAGAAAATCAGAGGCTGAAGCTTCCCACAAACGCGCTGCGCGCGCCTTCGCGATCCCAGACCACGCCGAGGCCCTGGCCGTGGAACGATTCCACCAGCGTGTACGCCGGCATGGCGTGAATCACGCGGGTAAGCGGCGGATAATAGACTTCTTCGTTGCCGCAGAGATGATCGCCGGCGCAGAGGCTGCGCGTCTCGACGCGGGCCAGGTTTCCAGCCAGCATCTTCACGGTACCGTGGTTGCGCCCCTCGCCGACTTCCAAGTCGATGGGAGCCGTCTCAACGCGCACGACGCGGCCGACCAGACGCCCGGCGGCGGACTTTGCAAAAGCCTGAAGCGCCGCACGCTGCTCGTGGTTGGCCCGCTCATCGAGGATCAATACGGCTTGGGTTGGATACGGATTGTGGAACCGGTCGCCTAGTGTCGCGTTCGCCTGCACCACAGCGACGACGCTGAGCCCATCCAGATTCACGCCATTCCAGCTCCCGTTCCGAATCTTCCAGGTAAGAATTGCCTGCTTGCCTTCAAGGTCCACTTCCGAATTGGCAAAGCACGGCCCGGTGTAAACGTCTGCGCTGCGCACTTCGACGTAGTCACCCTGGATCGCCGCCTTCGCCGGGATGGCAGCGACAACGGCAGCCAGGAAAAACCCAATCACTCCTAGAGCGAAAGCTCTTCGCATGGTCATATACCTCCTCACTTGCTCCTTTTATTTTACTCTCGCAAGGGAAATTATTTCAACAGGCGATAGTGCAGTGCCTCAATTTGATGTTCATTCCAGCGATTCGCCCATCGCGCAGCAGAGCGATCGTTTTGAGCAAAGCAACTCACCCGTGGTTAACGAATGCGGTCCGAGCCCGGGCTACTCGTCTTCCACTGCGGGCGGAGCATAGAAATAGCGCGAGGGCGCCCCGCGGGGGCGGGTTTGCGCTGCCCGCTCCGCTTGCTCGTATCGTTGCTTGTTCTCGCGGACGCCGTTGGCGGCTTCCAGGAAGTATTCGGTCGCTTCGCGCGGCCCCGCGCCGGTGGCGCGGCCAAAGGCATAGAGCCCCTTCGCATCTTCGACGAGCCGCTTCATGTCAGCCCCGGTAAAGCCC